>RCNG010002217.1_pt1 | contig 14419 bp, 12 predicted proteins | sample 2041371 | NCBI WGS metagenome assembly RCNG01 (sample SAMN09708227, study PRJNA481090) | Marine sediment metagenome, whole genome shotgun sequencing project. | biome: marine sediment; feature: ocean; material: sediment; isolation source: Sewage treatment plant 1 marine sediment (STP1) ... | reverse complement strand
GGCCAGCCATATCGGCCATGGCGATGACGCCCATCGGCATACCGAAACCGTATAAAACGCGATCGATCTGTTGCGGCGCGGCACCCTCCAGGAGCAGCATGTTCGCCTCGTGTGCATAGCCTGACAGCATGCGATTGCCGATAAAGCCCTGGCACACGCCCGCGACGGCGCCAACTTTGTTGATGCTCTTGCCGAGCTTGAGGACCGTTGCCAGCACTTCAGGCGCAGTCTTCTCCGCGCGGACGATTTCCAGCAGACGCATGATGTTGGCCGGAGAGAAAAAGTGCATGCCCAGCATGCGTTCCGGGTTGCTAACCACCGTCGCGATTTCGTTGATATCCAGATACGAGGTATTGCTGGCCAGAATAGTGTCCGGCCTGACAGTGTCGCTGAGTGTCGAGAAGACTTTCTTCTTGATGTCCATGTTCTCGAATACCGCCTCGATCACAAGATCGGCATCAGCGAGATCGCCATAGTCCGTAGTACCGGTGAGCAGCGCCATGCGTTCTTCGACTTGCGTGTCGCTGATACGACCCTTCTTCGCGCTGGCCTCGTAGTTTTTACGAATAATGCCGAGACCTTTCTCCAGAGCTTCGTCGGTCATCTCCAGTAGGGTGACCGGAATGCCGACATTGGCAAAGTTCATCGCGATACCGCCGCCCATCGTGCCCGCGCCGATCATCCCTACCGAATTGATGCGCTCAAGTTCCAGATCCTTGGGTAAGCCAGGAATTTTGGCGGCGACGCGTTCGGCGAAAAAGACATGCTGCAGGGCCTTCGACTGCGGGTCGGCAATGCACTCGAGGATCATTTTGCGCTCATATTTAGCGCCTTCGGCGAAGGGCATGCTGACGGCCGCCTCTACTGCCTTTATGGCGCGTTCAGGCGCATGCATGCCGCGGGTCCTGCGCGCGATCGACTTGCGAAAGGCCGCAAAATAGTCTTCGTCGTACTTTGCCGCGTCCAGCGTCATCTCATGGCTTTTTCGGAGCGGCGCGTTTTCTGCGACCCGTTCTTCGGCATATTTCACGGCGGCCGATACGACGTCGCCGTCTTCTATTCGATCGATCGCGCCGGCCTCGAGCGCCTCCGCGGCAGACACGGGATTGCCGGACGTAATCAATTTCAAGGCGAAATCGACGCCCGTCAGTCGTGGCAGCCGCTGCGTGCCCTGAGCGCCGGGTACAATACCCAGTTTCACTTCCGGAAGCCCAATCTTGGTTGATGGCATCGCGATGCGGTAGTTACAGGCAAGTGCAACTTCGAGGCCACCGCCGAAGGTTGTTCCAAACAACGCCGCGACAATGAGTTTCGGACTGTCCCCCAGCGTGCTGACTACCTCGCCGAGGCTCGGCGGTTTCGGTCCACTACCAAACTCGGAAATGTCAGCGCCCGCCATGAACGTGCGGCCACGGCAGGCCAGCACCAGCGCTTCGATTTCGTCGTCAGCTGCAGCGGATTCGACCGCTGAGATGAGACCTTCGCGAACGGCATGCGAAATGGCATTGACCGGTGCATTGTCGATCCAGATGATCCCGATGGAACCGCGCTTCTCTATCGAACCCTGCATGCCTAGTCTCCTGAAATGACGCGCCAGTTTGACCGTTCTCGTCCTCACCGACAAGAGAACCGGCCGCTGCAGCCATCTGAATTCACGCAGCAGTAAGCCGTGCTACTGCGTACGGGTCAAAATGGGGGCTACGAAAAAAACATCGTATCGTTTTTCACTGGCGACGATATATGATTGTCGGAAGATAAGGAGAAACACCATGAACGAATTCCGACCAGAGTTGTTTGATCTGTCGATGTCGGCCGAGGCGCTGCCACTTCTGGATGCGGTCAAACGACACATTGCTGAAAACGTTGACCCGATCACCGAAGAGTTCCAAGCCTTGCAGAAGGAAAAGGACGATCCCTGGACCTGGCACCCAAGGCAGCTGGAGCTGCTCGAGAACGCCAAACAAAAGGCGAGGGACGCCGGTCTTTGGAATTTCTTCTTGCCTGACGCTGAGACCGGTGAAGGGTTGAAGAACCTCGACTATGCCTATCTGGCAGCCGAACTGGGCAAGAACCCGTTGTCCTCTCAGACCCTGAACTGCAGTGCGCCTGACACCGGCAACATGGAAGTGCTGGAGCGCGTCGGCACGCCGGAGCAAAAGGAAAAATGGTTGAAGCCTCTATTGGAGGGCAAGATTCGATCCGCATACGCAATGACGGAACCGGCAGTCGCTTCGTCGGATGCCACGAATATCCAGACTTCGGCGGTTCTGGACGGCGACGAGTGGGTCATTAACGGCGAGAAATACTATATCTCCGGCGCCGGTGACCCGCACTGCAAGATCATGATCACGATGGTCAAAACGAGCCCTGATGCCGAGCCGTTTCGTCAGCAGTCGCAGATTCTGGTGCCCATGGACACGCCGGGAGTAGACATCTTGGGACCGATGCATTCGTTTGGCGAAGCCTCGCCACCGCACGGGCATATGCACATTCGCTTCGAGGATGTTCGCGTGCCAAAAGAAAACGTGCTGCTCGGCGAAGGGCGTGGCTTCGAAATCTCGCAGATTCGCCTTGGCCCAGGCCGCATTCACCACTGCATGCGGGCGATTGGGCAGGCGGAAGTCGCCATTGAGTTGATGGTCAAACGTGCGAGCACCCGTATCGCCTTCGGCAAGCCGATCGTCAAACTCGGCAAGAACCTGGAAGTCGTTTCCCGCGCGCGCATCGAGGTTGACGCCTGTCGGCTGATGGTGCTGCAGGCGGCGAAAGCGATGGACGTGCTGGGTAACAAGGAAGCCCGTGTCTATGTGAGTGCGGTCAAAGCGATGGTGCCGGAGAAGGTCTGCAAGATTATCGACGACGCCATTCAGATTCACGGAGCAACGGGACTTTCGAACTGGACGCCGCTAGCCGCTATGTATACGGAACAACGGACCCTGCGCTTTGCCGACGGGCCTGATGAAGTGCATCACATGGTGGTGGGACGCAATGAAGTCCGTCGTTACGACCTTTGGTAGGTTGATCGTAGAGGTCTTGGCGGAAAGAGGTACTGCACGAATTGCCGGCCCAGCGCTTGAAGCGCTGGCTGAGGAATCTTATTAGGAACGATTATGACCCGTGACCTTGGTGTAAAACCTCTGGCGATCGCCGATTGGGATAATTCACTGACTTCCATTATCGATGATATGGGCGGTAAACCATTTAATGTTCATAGCCTTATGGCGCACAACCCGGCGCTACTGAAAGCATGGTGGGATTTTCGCAATTACTCTGTGAACGGTGGTGCTCTCGGCAAACGCAGGGGCGAGTTGGTGATTCTGCGTGTCGCTATCCATATGAAATCTTGGTACGAATGGGGCTCCCATGTTGAGCGCTCGCTAGCTTGCGGCTTGACGTTGAGTGAAATTGAACGGGTAAAACTGGGGCCTGGCGCTGTTGAATGGGACGCGGCGGAAGCTGTTTTGTTGCACTGTGTTGACGAGCTTGTTGAAACACATGGGCTAAAACAAGCTAGCCATGCTGCTCTACGTGAACATTATAGTGTTTCCCAAATCATGGATATTGTTGCCATACACGGTATGTATGTGATCCTTGGCTGCATGATCAACACATGGGGTTTGGAGCTGGATGCCCATGTAAAAGATAAGCTGCCTGAAGGTGTCACAAAAGAAGAGTTCGAGGCTGTCACGTTAGTGTGAACACCCTAGATTCGAAGTCTATGATTATCCTAAATCAGGCAGCAATGACAAAGAGGACGACATCATGACTAAGCGAAAAACATCATCAAAACAGACCGGTAGCAGTGAAGTGGCGGAACAGCTGGAGCACGCATTCATGGCTGGGCTCGGCGCGCTGGCGAATACGCAGAAAGTCGGTAGCAAAGCGTTCGAAACACTGGTCGCGCAAGGAAAATCGTTTACCAAGCAAACCACGAGCAAGACCGAATCGCTTATCGACGACGTTCAGGATGCGATCCGCGATATGGCGGATGACGCACAGTCGAAATCATCCGGCTTGTTAAAACAGATGCGCAATACGCCGCAAATGGAGAAGTTCCAGAGTGTTTTTGACTCTCGCGTGGCTAGTGCAATGGATCGCATCGGTGTGGCCAGCAAGAAGGATATCGACGATCTGAACGCGAAGCTGGACAAAGTGTTGAAGTCTGTTCAGAAGAAGGGCGCAAGCAAGAAGACAGCCAAGAAGACGGCTAAGAAGGCCACTAGCAAGCGCCCCGCGAAAAAAGCTTCCAGGAAGAAGGTCGCCAAGAAAAAGGTCGCCAGTAAGGGCAGCTAAACGCAGCCCCTCTTAATCGTAGAACGAAGTCAGTTCTGCGAGCACCGGTCTTGTCTCCGCGCTTGCGTACGGCATCAGCATTGCGAGGATTCCACGCACCGCTTGCAATGCTGATAGATCGGCGGTCATGGCTTTATCGCAGACCTCGTCGTAGCGCTCGGAAAACAGCGCTACGACGACGAGGTTTCGACACAATAAACCCACTTCCGTATCGTCCATGAGCAATTGTTCGTCGCGACGCAACGCTTCTACATACAGCTGCATTGTGGCGGTAAGGCCTTTCGAAAATCCTCTCAACGCGTGACGGGTCTTCGGATATGCGGATGCCAGCGTGGCCATGTCACGAAACAAAAACCGGTAGGCCGCCAGTACCTCAAGCAATAGATGAACGAAAGCCAGAAAATCGGCGATTGTCGTTTGCTTATATTCGTCGGCGGATTCAAAACATGACGGGCGTCTGCCTGAAATTCGGCCAACAGGGCTTCGACAAGCTCCGACTTTTTTCGAAAATGGTAATGAAGGTTGCCGGGACTGATATCAACTTCATCAGCGATTTGATTCGTCGTGGTATTCGGCTCGCCGTGTTCGTTAAACAACAGCAGACTGTTGACGAGAATACGAGTTCGAGTTTTCAGTGACGTGTACCGCTATCGTTGTCGACTATGGTTTTCGCTACGGGTTTCGTTTTGCTCGGAGCAGGAGCCTTCTTCTTGCGCGGCTTCGGTTTCGAGCGCGGCTTGGTTGCTTCGATGACTTTCGGAGCATCGCGTTCCTGACCCAAGGCATCAAGAAACAGATTCCTGACGTCGGCCACGTGTTTGTTGATGGTAGCGACTGACCACTTGCTGGTATCAATCGGTGGTAAGACTTCAACTTCTACCGTACCGGCGTGATACAGGAAGTCGCCCTTCGGCTGAACGTCGCTAGAGTTGCGAATGACAATCGGAACCACCGGTACGCCGGCTTGCATTGCCAAATGAAACGCTCCCTTCTTGAATTCAGCAAGCTTCGGCGTTGTTGTCCGGGTACCTTCTGGCGACATACAAACTGACTTGCCCTCGACGCGCATCGCGTCGACGAGCGGCGTCATAGCCTCAATTGCGCTGACCGAATCCTGCCTGTCGATCAGCACCATGCCAGCAGACTCCATTACACGGCCGACAACCGGAATGTCCCTGATTTCGCGCTTGCCGACACCACTTATGTCACGGCGCATCAATCGCGCAACGATGACAAGGTCTACGTTGCTCTGATGATTAAACATGAATACCGCCGGCCGATGGGACCACAGATGTTCCTCGCCCTTCGTTTTCAGATTGAGCCCGATCAGCGCACTCGCCGTGTCTGCGAACACGGACAAAGAGAAATTGAGCGCGTCGCGTTTGGAGCCTGTTAACGCCCAGATTGGGAGCCCGGCGAAAAACGAGCCGACCAAACTTGCCGGCACCATCATTGAACGCAGCAAGCTGACGACTCCTGGTTGCCCACGGCTGCCGAACTTCCGGACCGGCCAGCCATTGCGTTCGGCGACGGCCAGCAATTTGTTGTTAGGATTCAGCGGCCGCGGATTACCGACGCGTTCGAGCAGTTCAATATCGTCGTAGCTGTCAGAATAAAAGAAGCTGCGGTCGAGATCAGCACCGAATTGCTCGCTGAGTGTTTCGGCGGCGGCGACTTTTCCCGGCCCAAAGCAGGTTGGGTGCACGACGGCCCCGGTGAACACACCGTCTTCTACCTCAAGTTCAGTACAAATAACATGTTCGATGCCAAGTTCGCGGGCGGCCGGTTCAACCTGGTAGAGCGTCGCCGAGGAAATAATCGCCACGGTGTGGCCTTTCTTCAAGTGCGCTTGCACCAGCGCGCGCGACTCCGGGTAGATCAATCGAGCAATGTGTGATTCGAACAGGTCTTCCCCGAAATTCGCATAGCTCTCTTCTCGAATCCCGCGCAAAAACTGCGACGCAGCAACCATCATTCCGGAGAAACCGACGTTGCCCAAACCGAAGCTGGCCATCGCCGAGAGCAGTTCGATCAGCTCCGTCGGGGACAGGTGGCCGCGACGAATCTGCTCGCGAAGGAACGCCGAAGCCGAGTATCCGGAAATAACCGTACCATCGAAATCGAAGAAGGCACCAATCTCAGGCCCATCGGGCTGCTTCAGGATTTCGGCGACAATAGTCTGATTCGGTGGCATGCAATTCTCCGTTGTTCTGTTAACTATACCAGCGGATGTTCTCTCATAAAGTTAAAACAGAGCGCCGTTGCACAAAGCCGAGTCGTGTATAATTTTCTGATGCGAGAAAAAGCCGTAAAAAGCCCCGGTGCCGTAGCCGGCGAGGCAGCAGCAACAGCACCTTCGTGGTTGCTGAGTTTGCTCGAAGTGCCGCGTGCGGTGTCCGAGGCGGCGAGCCTGATTCCTGCTCGGGAGTCCGATTGGCGATCCGCCGCCGAGTTGAATCACTCCGTCAGCCCATCGATGGGGTGCCGATGACGGCGATCTATAGTCTGAGCGAGGCTATTGTGTCTGCGCGAATCGCACAACTCCCACCGGGGCCAATGGTGGAAAATGTTGGTGTAGCCGCGAGTCACCTTGGAATGGGTTTCAACCCCGCTGTCTTGTATGTTATTGCCGACGATTGGAGCAGTTCGAAATCAACGGGCTCCGCAACATGTTTTTCCATTAACTGTTAACTTTGCCGGTGTTGTCGGCAACCAAGAAGAGACTAAAAGCATGCACCAACTCTCCGGTATGGACTCGTCATTCCTGTATATGGAAACCGGCAATACGCCGATGCACATTGGTAGCCTCGCGATTTACGATCAAAGCACAGCGCCGGGCGGCAAGGTTTCCTTCAAAGAAATTCTGCAGTTTTTCGATGAACGTTTACACAAAGCGCGTGCGTTTCGGCAGCGGCTGGCCCGCGTTCCGCTCAGTCTCGATCATCCGTATTGGGTGGAAGATCCGGACTTTGATCTCGAGTTTCATGTTCGCCATATCGCGTTGCCCGCACCCGGCGACTGGCGACAATTGTGTATTCAGGCAGCACGCCTGCACGCCAGGCCACTGGATCGTAACAAGCCTCTGTGGGAAGCCTACGTTATCGAAGGGCTCGACAACGTCGCCGGAGTACCAAAGGGGAGTTTTGCACTCGTAACGAAAATACATCATGCCGCGATCGACGGGGTCTCTGGCGCTGAGATTTCGGCCGCCATCCATGATCTTGCTCCTGATTCGGACGTTGAAGAGCCGGACAAACCGTGGGTTGCAGAACGCATGCCGACCGGCATCGAGTTGCTAACCCGAAGCGCAGCGACAAGCATCGCTGCACCGCTGAAGTTCGGCAAGCTTTTGTACCGATCAGCGCCATCACTCGGGAAGGTAGCCGTTGGCCTGGCGACCAAACAACTCAAATTTCCGACGGGTGCTCCGAGAACGCGATTCAATCACAACGTGTCACCGCATCGTGTGTTCACCGGTCGGGCCTTTGACCTGAAAGAAATAAAGGCCATCAAGAACTCTCAGGAAGAAACGACCGTAAACGATGTCGTCGTTTCAATATGTGGCGGCGCGCTGCGCCATTATCTGGAAGATAAGAACGAGCTGCCGTCGGAATCACTGGTCGCGATGGCGCCGATGTCCGTAAGGCCGGCCGAAAAACAACAAGCGGCGGGAAACCTGGTTACGGCGATGAGCCTTCCTGTACGCAGCGATATTGCCGACCCGCTTGAACGCCTGATCGCGGTGAGCAAGGAAAGTAAGGAGGCGAAAAAGCTGACCTATACAATGGGCCCTCACCTGGCCGCAGACGCCGCTGAGTTCCTGCCATCGACGTTGTCCGGTCAAATCGTCCGCACCTTTGCCGACTTCGGACTGGTTGACCGAGTCCCGCCCATCGTGAATACGGTTATTACCAACGTCCCTGGACCGAATATCCCGTTGTATTCCATGGGTTCCCGCATGGTTGCGACCTTCGGGCTTGGACCGATTGTTCACGGTATGGGGCTGTTTCAGCCCGTTCTGAGTTACAACGATACGATCACGATTAGCGCAGTCGCAGATAGGAGCATGATGCCCGACCCGTCATTTTACGGTGAGTGTCTGCAACGAGCATTCGATGAATTGAAGTCGGCGACGATTGAGAAAACGACGAAAACGACGAAACCGAAGAAATCGAAGGCCAGCAATGTCAAAAATATTAGAAAAGCCGCCGGTTCTAAGGCTTAGCAAAGCGTTGTTGCCCTTCGAACATCGTTGCTACACCGGCCTGGTGTTGATGGTGATTTCCCTCGTCGCTTGCGGCGGAGGAGGCGGCAGCGATAGTGTCTCGCTACCGGTCACGCAACCGCCCTCGGTCGAAAATATCGCCGCACTCGAAGCGCGTCTCGGCGATCTGAATGTTAGCGATTACGCCGTCGTGATTGGTGACGAGAATGGCGTGCTGTTGTCGCGAGAGTTCGGCGACTTCTCTGTTACAGAAACCTACCTTATTGCCTCTGCGACCAAGTGGCTGGCGGCGATGGTCATCATGGACCTGGTCGAGCAGGGCGTAATGTCGCTCGATGACCGTCCGCAGGACTATCTAGCCTGGTGGACGAGTGACCCTGCCGATCCACGTAGCGAGATTACGCTCGAACAGTTGCTGAGTTTTACTTCGGGCTTCGATACCGGACCCGACGACGCGAGTTGCGTGACGGACGGCTCCATTACCCTCGACGACTGTGCCCGGGCTTTCTACGACGGTGGTCTGGCCTATCAGCCGGGTAGCACCTTCTATTATGGCCCGGCGCATCTTCAGGTGGCCGGTCGCATGGTCGAAGTCGCGACGCAGCTGGACTTTGCCGATCTCGCCTTTTTGCAGCAGACGTTGCGTTTTGGCCTGCAATCCACATTGTTTCTGGTACCCGTCGGCGCCAATCCGCGAATAGGGGGCGGCGCCGTGTCCAGTGCCGAAGACTATGGCGTGCTCATGCAGTCAATACTGAGCGGCGGCTATCTTAGTGGCGTGTTGGACGATATGGAGCGAGATCGTACCGGTCCGCCGGTCGTGATCGGTGCCCGTCCTTCCTCGATCGACAATAACAATGTTGATTTTCGTTATGCGCTGGGGCATTGGCGCGAGTGTGAGCAACCTGTCTGGGACAGCAGCTGCGATAATCGCCATCTGTCGTCGAGCCCCGGTGCGTTTGGCTGGAACCCGTGGATTGATTTCGATAACGGCTATTACGGCATCATCGCAATGCGGGAAACTCAGGTTAATGGTGGCTCCCCGCCCGACGCAAGTATCGCCTTTGCGATCACCTTGCGCCCGTTTATCGAAGCCGCGTTAACGGAGCTTCGCGCTCAGCAATAGTGCCGGATTGGCGCTATCACTGGGTATCTGGTCATAAGCGTCGCAATCCGATTGTGAAATTGACAGTGTGAAATTTTCTTTGTGAAATTTCATAGGACAAGCCGATAGAATGCGGCCCTATGGTTATTACGGAGAACAACATGTCAACGTACATGAAGGATATCGAAGCGGCAGCAGGCCTCGTACAGGATCATGGCAGTGCCTGGGATACGATTAGCCCGGAATACGTCGCTCGGATGAAGACTCAGAACCGTTTTAAGACGGGGCTGGAGATTGCGAAGTACACGGCCAACATCATGCGCGATGATATGGCTCGCTATGACGCCGATCCTTCCCAATACACCCAATCGCTGGGTTGCTGGCACGGATTTATCGGCCAGCAGAAGATGATCTCCATTAAGAAACACTTTGGCAGCACAGATCGACGCTACCTGTACCTATCGGGTTGGATGATCGCGGCGCTTCGCTCCGAGTTTGGTCCACTCCCGGATCAGTCGATGCACGAGAAGACAAGCGTGCCAGCGCTCATCGAAGAGCTGTACACATTTCTTCGCCAGGCCGATGCGCGCGAGCTCAGTGGCTTGTTCCACGATCTCGACGCGGCTCGCAAAAGCGGCGATGCCGTCGCAGAGCAGGGCGTGAAACAGCAGATCGATTCTTATCAGACACACGTTGTTCCTATCATCGCCGATATCGATGCCGGTTTCGGCAACGCGGAGGCGACCTACTTGCTCGCCAAGAAGATGATCGAGGCGGGTGCTTGTTGTATTCAAATCGAAAATCAGGTGTCGGACGAAAAACAGTGCGGCCATCAGGACGGAAAAGTCACGGTCCCTCATGAGGACTTTCTGGCCAAGATTCGTGCGGTTCGATACGCGTTCCTCGAGTTGGGCGTAGACAATGGCCTGATAGTCGCTCGAACCGACTCTCTGGGCGCTGGTCTTACGAAGCAGATTGCAGTCAGCCATGAGCCGGGTGACCTCGGTGACCAGTACAACTCCTTCCTGGACGTCGAGGACGTTTCACTTGAGGACATGAACAACGGCGATGTGTTGATCAAGCAAAACGGCAAGATCGTTCGTCCAAAAAGACTGCCGAGCAACTTGTTCGAATTCCGCAAGGGAACCGGCGAGGATCGCGTTATTCTGGATTGTATTTCGTCATTGCAACATGGTGCTGACTTGTTGTGGATCGAAACCGAGAAGCCTCATGTTGGTCAAATCGGTGCAATGGTCCGACGCATCCGGGAGGTCATGCCGAACGCGAAACTGGTCTACAACAACAGCCCCTCTTTCAACTGGACACTGAACTTCCGTCAGCAGGTTTTCGATGCCTGGTCAGAAGATGGCAAGGATGTATCAGCCTTTGATCGCGATCGTCTGATGAGTGTTGAATATGACGATAGCGAGCTGTCGAAAGAAGCCGATGAGCGCATTCGTACGTTCCAGTCAGAAGCCGCACGTGAAGCCGGTATCTTCCACCACCTGATAACGCTTCCGACCTATCACACGGCTGCACTATCGACGGATACGCTGGCGAAAGAGTACTTCGGTGATGCCGGCATGCTGGGATACGTTGCGGGTGTTCAGCGCGAGGAAATTCGCCGGGGCGTCGCATGCGTTAAGCATCAGAACATGTCGGGTTCCGACATGGGAGACGACCACAAGGAGTATTTCTCGGGCGATGCCGCTCTCAAGGCTTCGGGCGAAGATAATACGATGAACCAGTTCGCATGACGCTACATCAAGTCAACGAGGCGGCGGCTGGTCTGCATTTACCGGCAACAGCAACGGCCGATATTTGCGATGCCAACCTCGATGCCAAGGTTCTGCAGAGCCCATTCGTCAGCTACGGTGGCATTGACGATTGCACTGGTCGTGTCGAGACCCTATCGACGCGCTATGACAACACGTTGGTGAAGAAGGTGCTCAGAGAGCCAGGCGAAGGGCGCGTATTGCTGGTGGATAATCAGGGATCAATCACCTGCGCAATGCTCGGCGGAAATCTGGCGCGGCTAGCCGCCGACAACGGCTGGGCTGGCATCGTTATCAACGGTGCCGTCAGAGATGTCCTGGAGCTGAAGGAGGCACCATTGGCTGTATTCGCGCTGGCGTCTTGCCCGCGACGTAGTACGAACCGTGGAGCGGGTGAGCGAAATGGACCCGTGCGCGTGGGCGGCGAGCGTATTTGCCCAGGTGATTTGCTGGTGGCTGATGCGGACGGGGTTATCGTGCTGTCGGGACCGAACGCGTCAATAGAAGGGCGGTGAGTTAGCAAAAACAGCTCGAAAAGAAATCAGGGATTTTTTCAACCAAGCGGTGACTGCTTACGCGGTCACCGCTTTTTTCTTTTGCATTACCCGCGCGATGCTTGTAATCCTGTTTTGCGAGGCAAAAACAGTGGATACTTGCAGCCATCAAAAAAACCGACCGTTGGCATAGCGCCATGCTATGGAGCCGGCGATACCGAGGGGAAAGAAAAATGTCTGAAAATTCCTATTCAATGTTCAATGCGATGGTGGATATCATTGCCGCACCGGGCAAGGCCCTGGACGAAATCAAGTCACACACATCCTGGTTGTGGTGGCCTCTGATTATCACAGTATTGCTGGCTTCGGGTCTGATGATCTACTACTACAACTGGGTGGATTTTCCATGGCTGATTGAAGAAACCATCCGGCAGGTGCCCGCTGAGGACCGCGCTGAAGCCGCCGGTCCCATCCGTCAATTTATGTCGGTAGGTACCAGTACCTGGACCACCGTAGTCGCCATTCCGGTCGTATCCCTCATCATCTACGCCTTACAGGCAACTTATTTACACCTCTCCAACAAGCTAACCACCGGTGCGGAAATCGGCTTTGGTCAGTGGTTTTCATTCAGTGTCTGGACAGCATTTGTGGGTGTATTTGGCGCGCTGGCCGCATTTGTGGTGATCCTCATGGCGGATTCGAACCAACTGGCCGGAGACAAACTTCAAGTGTTGTCGCTGAATTCAGTGATCCTTCATGCGAGTCCCGGTGATCCGTTGTTTACCTGGGGCAATTCGCTGACGCTGATCAATTTCTGGACGCTTTTCCTGATGAGCATCGGCTATGCGCGTTGGACAGGTGCCACGATAGTGAAATCATCCATCATCGCGGTACTGCCGTGGGCGTTGATATTTGGTGTCTGGGCCGTAATGGCCTGACGGGACTGATAGATGAAGAAGATCCTGATTTTCGCCGGACTGGCAGTACTCCTGGTCGGCCTACCATTGCTTTCGAAGTGCACCAGCGGTTCGGATGCCAAACAGGTTGAAGTTCAAAAGGTCGAGCTCAAACTGATCAAGAGCTCGATCCTGGCCTCCGGCACGCTCACGTTTCGCGAACAGGTGCAATTACGTTCCGAAGTCATCGGACAGGTTACCGAGCTGCACGTCGAAGAAGCGGACGAAGTGAAGAAGGGCGATCCGGTCATTACCCTGGAGCCCAAGACCTACCAGGCCCAAGTGGATCAGGCGGAGGCACAGGTTCGTATTCAGCAGATTGCCATTGAACGGCAACGTCTGTTGATCAATACGCTTGCCGATCGCTTTGAACGCCAGAAAGCGATGTTCGCCAAAAACCTGGTGGATACGGACAGCTACGAAGCGCTGAAAAGTGATCTGGCTTTGGCAAGAGTCGATCTTCGTTCCCTGCAGGAATCCCTTGCACAGGTCCGTGCCGCGCTCGATCAGTCTGAGGAGTTGCTTTCAAAGACACGCATCACGTCGCCGATAGACGGTGTTGTTATCCAGGTCGATATCAAGGTTGGCGAAACCGTCATCGCAGGCACCACGAATATCCCGGGCTCGACGATGATGGTGATTGCCGATCCCTCGGAAACGCTAACGGAAGTGCAGGTTGACGAGGCGGATATTGCTCAGGTTCGAGAAGGCCAAAGCGCCGATGTCTTTACAGCCGCTTATCCCGACACGCCGCTTTCCGGCACCATCCAGTCTATCGCGTCCGTTGCCCGGCAGACCCCGGGGCAGGCGAGCTTATCCTTCCTGGTGAAAATCCTGATGGATAAGCAGGACAGCATGAAAATACGTCCCGGTATGAGTGTGCGCGCCGATATCTACACTGAGAGCAGCGATGAAACGCTGGCAATTCCGGTGCAGGCGGTGCTCTACGATGAGGATACCGATCAGGATGACGAGGGCGAAGAGGAACAATCCTACGTTTTCGTCATTCAGGACGGAAAGGCGAATCGCAAAGATGTAGAGGTCGGAATTTCCAGCGATAGTGATCAGGAAATTACCGATGGCCTGGAAGAAGGTGAGCTGGTCATTATCGGACCTTACCGAATCTTGCGGCATCTGATGGATGGTGAAGATGTCGAGGAAGAGGAAGAGGATGAAGACGACGAAGTCACCGAGGACAGCAGCGACTGATGCAATCGGGTGACAAAGAAACACCGGTTATCCAATTGCAGAATGTCTACCGGACCTACGAGATGGGTGATCAGTCCCTCAATGCACTCGATGGTGTGAACCTGGAAATCTCGCGCAATGAGTACATTGCCATCATTGGCGCTTCCGGCTCTGGCAAATCCACGATGATGAATATCATCGGTTGTCTGGACAAAGTTACCAGCGGCGACTACTGGCTCAATGGCACCAATGTCGGCGACATGAGCGAGGTAGATCTGGCAAAAGCTCGCAACCGTGAAATCGGTTTTGTGTTCCAGAGCTTCAATCTTCTGGCACGCGCATCGGCCTTGAAAAACGTGATGCAACCGCTGGTCTACCGCCAG
>RCNG010000902.1_pt1 | contig 14420 bp, 12 predicted proteins | sample 2041371 | NCBI WGS metagenome assembly RCNG01 (sample SAMN09708227, study PRJNA481090) | Marine sediment metagenome, whole genome shotgun sequencing project. | biome: marine sediment; feature: ocean; material: sediment; isolation source: Sewage treatment plant 1 marine sediment (STP1) ... | reverse complement strand
GGGCACGCCGCCCCCCCCCCCCCCCCGGCTGGTGGCGCCCGGGCTATTCCCACCCGGATTCACCCAAATCACCTCGATCCACGGCCAGATCGTGACGTATGATCGGAGATGAAGCACAAGGGGCACCGCCCCTCGGAGTGGTACGCGGCGCCCCGCGAGAGGGGGCTGGTGATAGCCATGACCGAGAATCCCACGCATACGAGTTGGTACCGACTCAACCTGATCCTGATCTTCATCCTCGTTGCGAGTGTGCTCGTCATTATTGGTGGCGAGCCCGCAAGCGCGACCGTTCCCGGAGCCAACGGCAAGATCGCCTATGAGCGGGATGGCGCCATTTGGTTGATGAACGCTACCGGCACCAGCCAGACCAGGCTGACGTCGACGATGGTCCTGGCGAGTTTCCATGAGCCGGCCTGGTCACCAAGCGGCAAGGAGATCGCCTATCGGCTGAATCCGTCGTTCGTAAGCTCCGACGACATCGCCGCAATGAACGCCAACGGAACCGGAGCGGTCAATCTGACATCGACACCCGGCATTGACGAATCAGAACCGACCTGGTCACCCGACGGATCCAGAATCGCCTACATCAGAGGTGGCGCGATCTGGGTCATGAGGGCTGACGGCAACAGCCAGACTCAACTGACCCACCCGGCAATACTCACGAGCCACCATGAACCCGAATGGTCCCCGGACGGCTCCAAGATCGCCTTCCGCAACAACCCAGCGTTGACCAAGACCGGCAACGACATCTACGTGGTCAACGCGAACGGCTCTGGGACGGTGAATCTGACCAGCACGCTGTCCATCCACGAGTACGAGCCGACCTGGTCACCGGACGGGAAAAGGATCGCCTATCGGAGGGATGGCAACATCTGGACCATGTCTGCTACCGGCGCACGCCAAACTGCGCTGACGACAACGATCTTTGACAAGGAGTACGAGCCGGCCTGGTCACCGGACGGGACCAAGATCACGTTCCGGCTGGACCGCGCGTTCGGCGATCTGGATGACATCTTCGCCGTGAGCATGAAGGGCGCTATCACGACGAACCTGACGCGCACGGCGAGCGTTGATGAGTCCAATCCGGCCTGGCAACCACTGAACCGCAATCCGGTGGCGGTCGCCGAGTCGTACACGACTGCGGAGAACACCGCACTGGTGGTGCCGGCGCCCGGAGTGTTGGGCAACGACAGCGACCCCGACGGTGATGCCTTGACGGTCTTCGGCCCCCTCGCGGTGACCGCCACCAACGGCACGTTGTCTCTGGCCCTCGATGGCTCGTTCACCTACACGCCGAATCCAGGATTCATCGGCTCCGACGCATTCGTTTACCGAGCGTACGACGGCTCCACTACGTCGAACAGTGTCTCGGTGACTATTGAGGTAGTTCCCGTGCCGCAGGTTGGCCTGGTGAACCCCGACACCGGCGAGTGGCATCTGGACGACGGATCAGGGACGGTGACGACCTTCTACTACGGCAACCCGGGGGACTACCCGTTCATGGGCGACTGGGATGGCGACGGCATCGACACACCCGGTCTGTACCGGCAATCCGATGGATTCGTGTACCTCAGGAACTCGAACTCGGAGGGGGTAGCGGACACCACGTTCTTCTTCGGGAATCCCGGCGACGTTCCCCTGGCCGGCAACTTCAACGGCTGCGGTTGCGACACGGTGGCGATCTACCGGCCATCCGAAGCCCGTTTCTACATCATCACCGAACTGGGAGAAGACGGCGGCGGGTTGGGCGCGGCTGACTACTCGTTCCTGTTTGGTGACGCGGGCGACAAGCCGGTCGTTGGCGATTGGGATGGCGACGGGATCGACGAGATCGGCCTCCACCGCGAGTCCTCCGGTTTCTTCTACTACCGCGACACGCTGACGACCGGGATCGCCGACGGCCAGTTCTACTTCGGAGATCCGGACGACCGGTTCGTCTCCGGAGACTGGGGAATACCGGACGGAATGGAAACGCCCGGGTTGTTCCGACCGTCGAATCGCGTGTTCTACTCCCGCCATTCCCTCACCCAGGGCAACGCCGACTACGAGTTCACATGGACGGGCGCCGGGAGCACCTGGCTCCCCGTCGCCGGTCGCTTCGACCTCTGAAAGGAGCTTCGACCCAATGCAGACGCCGCGTAGCCCGGGAGTCGCTTTCCGGCGCTCACCGGCTGCTCTGCCTTCCGACTGGTTCGGTAGCATCGATGCCATGAGCACTGCATTCGTCAACGGACTCATCCACGGCCATCCGTCCGCATCGTGTGTCGTCGTCGACGGACGGTCGATCACGGCTATCGGGACGGGCGATCTCGCCTCGTCGGCAACGGAGGTCATCGACCTCGACGGGCGCCTGCTGGTCCCCGGGTTCCAGGACTCGCACGCCCACCCGTCCCAGGCCGGACTCGAACTCGCGGCCTGCCACCTGCTCGAGACGCCCCACGAAGAGGCCGCCTACCTCGAAGCGATCGCCGCGTACGCCGCCCGGTCCGACGCGCCGTGGATCACCGGGGCCGGCTGGTCGATGGAGGCATTCGATCGCGGCATACCGACCGCTGCCGCACTCGACGAGGTGGTGTCGGACCGGCCGGTGATGCTCTGGAACTCGGACCATCACGGGGCCTGGGTCAACACGAAGGCGCTGGAGATCGCGGGCTTCAGCGCCGCCACGCCCGACCCGGAGGACGGGCGGATCGACCGCGACGAGCATGGGAATCCGATCGGCTCCCTTCAAGAGGGAGCGGTCGACGTAATGCGAACGTTCATGCCCGAGCCCACGCGCGAGGAGCGGATTGCCGGGATCCTCGAGGGGCAGGCCTATCTCCTCGCCCTCGGCATCACCGCATGGCAGGACGCCTGGACGGTGCCCGTGACACACGACGCCTATGTGACCCTCGACGGGCGCGGTGGCCTCATCGCCGACGTCATCGGCGGCCTCTGGTGGGAGCGTGCGGAGGGCTCCGAGCAGGTCGAGGCGTTCGCCGCGTTGCGGGACTCCACTCCCCCGGGCCGCTACCGCGCGACGTCCATCAAGATGATGCTCGACGGCGTGGCGGAGAACTACACGGCGTCCATGCTCGAACCGTATCTTGACGGATCGGGAGCGCCGACCGACAACCGCGGCATCGACTTCATCGATCCGGAGGACGTGAAGCACTACGTGACGATGCTCGACGCTGCGGGGTTCCAGGTGCACTTCCACGCCCTCGGAGACCGCGCGGTCCGCAGTGGTCTGGATGCGATCGAGGCCGCGATCGACGCGAACGGTGACAACCGGCGGCGGCACCACCTCGCCCACCTCCAGGTCGTCGATCGGGTCGACGTACCCCGATTCGCACAACTCGGCGCCGGGGCCAACGCCCAGCCGCTGTGGGCCCGCCACGAGGACCAGATGGACGTGCTCACGATCCCGTTCCTCGATCCGGTTGCGGCCGGGCACCAGTACCCGTGGCGCTCGCTCCTCGACGCCGGTGCACGCCTCACCTTCGGGTCGGACTGGCCGGTCTCCTCGCCCGATCCGCTCCTGGGCATCGGCACCGCCGTGTCGCGGACGCGCCCGACTTCGAAACCCGAGTCGTTCCTTCCCGAGCAGCGCATCACGATGACCGAGGCGATCAACGCCTACACGGACGGCTCAGCCTGGGTAGCCCACCGAGAGAACGCGACCGGTTGCATCTCCGTCGGCTACGACGCCGACCTCGCGATCATCGACCGTCCTCTCGTCACTGCCAACGATGCCTTCACGGCCAGAGTGGACCTCACGATGGTCCAAGGAACGGTCGTCCACGAGCGCTAGGCGCGCACGCAGAGGGCGCGGTCTGGGAGCCGGATGGTGACAACGAGGTCCGCGATTGCCCCCCCCCTGCGGATTCGCACAAGCGAATCCGCGTCCCCCGACATGCGTGGGGGGACGGTTCGTTGCGCACCGATGACGGGCGCGTGCCGACTCAGTTAGCATTCCGCCGATGAAGACCGCTTGCTATTGGACGGACAACACTCCGAAGCCGGCTGGGATCACCACGACCGAACTCCCCTCTGAGGCAGACGTCGTCATCATCGGAGCGGGCATCACGGGACTCACCGCCGCACGACGAATCGCCGACCTCGGCAAGTCGGTCGTGGTCGTCGAGGCCAACGATGTCGGAGAGGGTGCCTCCGCGATGAACGGGGGCCAACTCCACTACGGGCTCAAGCCATCGCTCGGCTCGCTCACCAAGCAATTCGGGGCAGATCTGATGCGCAAGCTCTGGGACGCGTCGCTTGACGCCATCGACCTTGCAGAGCGAATCATCGAAGAGGACGGATTCGATGCTGACTTCCGTCGATGCGGGGCGGTGTCGCTGGGATACCAGAAGAGCGGCCTCGAATCGGCTCGCAGTGAGTCCCTCGAGATGCGAGAGGACTTCGGATTCGAGACAACCGTCGTCGCGGGAGAAGACCTGCACGCGGTGATCGGTTCGGACGAGTTCGCGTACGGCGTTGTCAGCGACTTCGACGCCGCGGTGGACCCGGCGAAATACACCTTCGGTCTCGCCGGGGCCGTGGCCCGGAGGGGCGTTCCCATCGTTGAGCAATGTGAGGTGCGGGGGCTCTACCCATCGGGTGCCACCTACTTCGTCGCCACGGCCAAGGGGACGATCCAGGCTGGTGACGTTCTCCTGGCAACGAACGGCTACACGCCGGAGGAGCTCGTACCGGAAGTTCGGCGCCAGATCATCCCAATCGGCTCCTACATGGTTGCCACGGTTCCCCTTGCAGACGACGTGCTCGATCGCCTACTCCCCGACGATCGGATCTTCTGGACACAGCGACGCTTCCTCAACTATTTCCGTCGATCCGCCGATGGCCGGTTGTTGTTCGGAGGTCGTCCCAATCTCTCGCCGAACCTCGAACTGCCGGAGGTAGCGAGCGGCATGCAGAACACGATCGGCGAGATATTCCCGGAACTCGCGGGCGTCGAGTTGACGCACGTGTGGGGCGGCAAGCTGGCTGCAACATTCGACCTACTCCCCCATCTCGGACAGACCAAGGATGGGGTTTGGTATGCCGTCGGATTCGGCGGTCACGGGATGAGCTTCGCGACATACCTCGGAACCGAAGTCGGCGGTCTGATCGGCGGGGCAACAGACGAGAACCCGTTTCTCGGCCTTCCCCATCCCACCCGCTTCTACTACCGAGGGAAGCCGTGGTTCCTGCCGGCGGGCGGAATGCTCTTCCGCGGCCTTGACCGGATAGGCCGATAGGGCCGCCTACCGGATGGATCGCCCCGGTCCGAATATCCCGCTCCGATCGGTAGTTTGCGGTTGATATGGAGCCCTCTGAGACGACCGTACCCGTCTGCTACCGGCACCCAGACCGCGTCACCGGCCTGTCGTGCAGCCGGTGCGGTAACCCGATATGCGCCGAGTGCAGCCGCGACAACGCCGTCGGCCAGCTCTGTCCGACGTGCGCGGCCCCGAGCGATCGCCATCGGGTGATCAGCGGCAGCCAGGTCTTCGGAAGACCAACCTTCCAAACGGCACCGGTCAGCTTCTCGATCATGGCGATCACCGTGGCGATCTTCATCGGCGGCATGCTCTCGGTCGACCTCGACGTGTGGTTCACGAACACCTTCGCCCAAGCCAACTGGCTCGTCGCCGCTGGCGACTGGTGGCGCGTCTTCTCCGCTGCCCTCCTCCACGCGTCGTGGCTCCACCTCGGGTTCAATATGTACGCGCTCTACCTATTCGGCCCCCGGATGGAGCAGCAGGTGGGTTCGGCGCCGTTCGCCGCGCTCTACCTCGCCGCAGCTGGAGCGGGCGGCTTGGTGTCCTACCTGTTGGGCCCGCTCGAGCAAGTGAGCATTGGAGCTTCCGGCGCCGTCTTCGGCTTGTTCGGTGCGTGGATCTTCGTGGCATGGAAGATGCGAAAGACCCCGGGCGGGAGATCGATGTTCACCCAGTTGTTCGTTCTGCTTGCGATCAATGTGGTGATCAGCCTGTCTCCCGGCATCGACGGTTTCGCTCACCTCGGCGGCTTCCTGGCCGGGCTCGGCATCGCTGCGCTCTGGTCGGTCCTCGCCGTCGGGAAAGCAAACGCCGTCGGAATCAGACTGGCGATTGCCGGCGCCGTCGTGGCGATCGACCTTGCTGCGGTGCTGCTGGTCTCGCCGTTCTGACGGATTCCTCGTCCGGATTGCGGGCACAACGCTCGCATCACCTGCGCGTGGAAACCCCGGACGAGCCGGGGAATCCACACCGCTGCACCGCTGCGATCAACCACCCATCATGAAGTGCTCGTCCACGAGGAACTCGCCGTTGCGATCAACAACCGTCCAGACGCCATTCTGGGCGTGGTCGCTGCCGTCGCGGGTGATGGTGGAGCCCTCGGTAGACACGTACCACACGATCCCCCCATCGCTCACGGCATAGACCGGTCCCGGCTCCGTGACCTGCCAATCCGATTCCGCAAGCAACGGCATCAGGTAGGTTCGGACGCTCTCCATGTCGTGGTCAAACGCAGCACCGCCAATGTCAGGACCGTAGGCGCGGTACGTGTCGGTCACGAGCGCCTCGAGCGCCTCGGGATCCTGGGCATTCCACGCCGCGCTGTAGTCCTCCATCAGTTGTTGGATCCCCGCTGGTGCCGCGTTGGGGCTGGTCGGCCGCATGGCGAAGACCATCCAGGCGACGAGTCCAACAACGGCGATCGCGAGGACCGCCATCGCCACGGTCGGCCAGCGGTTCGATTGGCTTGTGATCTGTTTCCTACCGACGTCGGCGTCGGTCTGCTCGATGGTTTCCATAACCATCACCTTTCCTTCGTCCGGTGCTTCTTGTTCTGCTTCGTCGGGGGGTCGTCGGATCATCCACGTCACCGCCGCGGCAACCAGTGCCGCCACGAATCCGGCAACGAGCCAGGCACCGACGGTCCCGCCGCTGGTCGACACGATCTCGGCCATGTCCGTGCCAACGCCTCCGGTGAGCGTCTGGGCGCCGGCAATCAGGCCGACGACACCGCCGATTGCCGCGATCGTGGCTGCGAACGCCCCCACGGCTGCCCAGGCGGGCTTGAGGGATCGACGTGTTCGGAGCGGCTCGAGGCGGGTCTCGCGCACAGCGGCCTGTGCCATGACGTCCTCGACGGACATCCGTTCAACGCCGGCATCGAAGTAGTCGCGCAGTTGCCGTTCAACGTTTGACATCAGCGCTCACCCCCAATGCGTCTTGAATTCGCCGCAAGCCTCGGTCGGCATGGGTCCGCACCGACCACCGGGAGATCCCGAGAAGATCTGCCACTTCGCGTTCGGAGAAGTCCATGCCATGGATCAGCACGACTGCCACCCGCTGGTTCTTCGAGAGGCTGCCCAGCGCAGGAGTGAGCCCCGGCTCCACCGACGGTGCCTCCATGGTGGGGATGACAGGGAACAACACCCGCGGCCGGTGGTATCTCCTGGCCTTCGATTGACCAACCCGGTAGAGATAGCCGGCAGGATTGCGCTTGTCCTGCAGACTCCCCCAATGCTCCCACGCCCACACCAGCGCATCCGCCGTCGCCTCGGCTCCGACCTCGAGGCCGTACGCCGCCGCCAGGGCGTACGAAAGCCTCGGCTCCGTCTCCTTGACGAATCGGGTGAACGCTCGATGGTCATCGGCTTCCACGGTCCCTCCGTACCTCTCACCCTAGAAGACCACTACCAACCCCTGTGTGGGCGACATTGATCTCGGAGACGCAAGGAGAGCCTCGCGAGAGCGGCAGCGAAGTACCCTTCTGCCCGCACACATGACCACCGCACCAGAACCCGGCGTCGGACTCGACGCAACCGCAGAACTCGCCGATCGCATCGGATGGCGGGTCATGTCGACGTGGACCGACGATGTGCTCGCAGGTTTCGGCGGATTCGCAGCGGGCCTGCGCGTTCCTCCCGGCTACAACAAGCCGGTGTTGATGATGGCCACGGCGGGGATCGGCACGAAAGCGGAGATCGCCCGAGTCACCGGACTGATCGAGGGCCTCGGCTACGACTTGCTCGCGATGGTTGCCGACGACCTCTCGTCGGCGGGGGCCATGCCGCTCGCCATGCAGGACTACATCGCGCTCGGGTATCTCGACGTCGACCGCACCGAGATGCTGGTCGAGTCGATTACTGATGCGTGCGCCGACAACGACGTGGCACTCCTCGGCGGAGAGACGGCGGAACATCCGGGCGTCATCAGCGGCGACCGCTTTGATATGGCAGGAACGGCGCTCGGCATCGTCGAACTCGGCGACGAGATCGACAACGACCGGATTGCCATCGACGACGTGATCATCGGCGTGCACAGTCCGAACCTTCGCACGAGCGGCTTCTCCATGGTCCGGGCGCTGATCGTCGACCAACTCGACCTCGACACCGCGTTCCCCGGATCCGACCGCACATTCGCTGAGGTAATCCTCGAACCATCCGTGGTCTACGCGCAGTCGGTGGTGAACGCCCTCGCACGGGCCGAACCGCACGGATTGGCGCACATCAAAGATGGCGGCATCCCGACGGGCGTCGCGAAGATCCTCCCTGATGGCATGTCGGCTTCGATCGAGCAGTCGAGGTGGGAGCGTCCCGAGGTGTTCCAGGTGCTCCAGTCGCTCGGTTCGATCTCCGACGCCGAGATGTATCGCACGTTCAACATGGGCATTGGATTCGTGGCGGTCGCTCCCGAAGCCGATGCCGACCGCCTCGTCAAGGGCTTCGCCTCCTACGACCAGGACGCCGCAGTGATCGGCCGCATCGTCGAAGGCGACGGCGTCGTCGACATCGTCTAGGGCGCTGGCCGGTAGTCGGTAGTCGCCAGCACGCCTCTCCTCCCCCTGAGGTTTCATCTTTGAAAGCGTTGTTGTCGTGAGTTCCCGGCGCGATGCAACTGCTCGGCCCCGAGAGTGCGGAACCATTTGACCCCCTCCGCCGCCTCCGGCGGCACCTCCCCCGGAAGGGGAGGACAGAGACCGGCCACCAGCTATCAGCTACCAGCCAGGAATCGGTCGCCACCATGCCTTTCCTCCCCCTCAGGGGGAGGTGTCAGAGCCGCCAGGCGCTGACGGAGGGGGTCAGGATCGGAGAGTCTTGCTCAGTCGGCTTCGTAGATCGCCCACTCGCCAGGAACGCCCTTGAGACGGAATGTGCCCAGGAGGTCGTAGGTGATCGCCGATCCCACCGTGAGGTCGCGCACGGTCGACGACACGCACACGGAACCGTCGGGCGCTCGATCCATCACTCGCGACGCGATGTGCACGCCGATTCCTGCGATGTTGTCACCCGTCACGCTGATCTCTCCGGTGTGAACGCCGGCACGCAGCTCAATGCCGAGCGTGCCGACCTCGAACAGGATCTGCTTGGCCGCCTGAACAGCGTTCGCCGGCAAATCGAACGTCGCAAGGTAGCCGTCGCCGGTCGTGGCGACGCTCGACCCGCCGAAGCGCCTTACCTGCCGCTCGCTGATCGTGTTGGCCTCGTCGAGCACGTCAAGCCAACGTCGATCACCGAGGTCGGCAGCCCGCTCGGTCGACGCGACGATGTCTGTGAACAGCACCGTCGCCAACCGCCGATCGGACACCACCTCGCCTGTCTCACCACAGACGAACGCCTCGACGTGATCGAGGATCTCGTTGAAATCGCCGGTATGGAACGGGAGAGTGTCCGACCCGCCAAGCTCGACCAACCTGGCTCCCCTGATGTTCTCGGCCAGCCAACGGCCGCCACTGATCCGGTGGTAGAAAGCGTCGCGACGGTGGATCACGAGCGTCGGAACACTGAGCTGCTTCGCCTCCTCGCGTACATCCACCGCGAGCTGGAAGTCGAACGCGCCGTGCACCATGGCCGGCGGCATCGTCGACCGCTGGAACTTGTTCCACCATCTTTCGAATCGGGCATCACCTGCGACAGACGGCGCTGTTGCCTGAAGAATGGTGCCGTCGACGCCGTACGTGTCGACCAGGATCTGTCGAAATGCGCCGGCGACGGACTCGGGCATCCCTTCGGGGTAGTCGATCGCACGCATGGCCCGAGCGCGGGAATTGATCAGCACGAGCGAGTCGACCCGTTCTGGGAACGCCGCGGCATAGGCGATCGCAATGAGCCCGCCTTCGGCATCTCCCACCAGGACGGCGCTCTCAGATCCGGCTTCATCGAGAACGGTCGTGACATCACCCAGCCAACCCTGCCACGTCGAAGGATTCGTCGTATCGATCGGGTCTGAAACGCCGGTGCCCCGCTTGTCGAACAGGATCACTCTCGAGAAGCTCGCGAGCCGATCGAGGTACCGCGCGGAGGATGGCTCGTCCCAGAACATGTCGATGTTCGTGCCCCACTGGGTGATGAACACCAGGTCCGGTGGTCCGGTGCCGAACACCTGGTAGCCAACCGCACCCTCTGTGCCCGCGGCATATCGAGTCTCAGGTGGCACGGGGCATGCGGATTGAAGCAGTCACTATTCCGAGCCTACTCACACAACACAACGCGGCTCGCTGCCTCGTGCTACTCGCCGCAGGTGACGCCGCCGAGGATGCTGGTGACCAGATCGGCGTTGGCTTGGCCGGTCGCGTAACCGGCGAGTTGCGAGTCGTCAGTGCGGTCGTCGTCGACGATCCAGACCCCACTTGCCGGATCGAACGGGCTCTCGTCGATCACGATCGTCGGATACATTGTCCGGGCTTCTGCCAATGTGCTTCCGACCGTCAAGCCTTCCGGCGTCCAGAGGTCGACATCTCCGCCGAAGTAGTCGTAGCCGAACAGATGCTCGCCCCCTGCCGGCAGGTGGTCCGTGGCCGCCTTGGTGAACAACAGAGTGAACGCCTTACCGAATCCGGACGGGCTCGTGCCCCACTGCACGCCTCGCACCTCGGGCGGCGGACACGTTCCGAACTCACTGAACGAGTCGACCCACCCACTGTCACGATCCGGCGGCCCGAGGAACACGGTGGCGTAGGCGATCGCCACATCCGGTGCCACCCCAAAGTCGACCCCACCGATCCCATCCGGCTCGAGCTCGAGCGGCGGCAGGGTCGTCGTGGTGGTTGCCTCCGTCGTGGTCGTGGTCGGCTCCGCGGTGGTGGTGGTTGCCTCCGTCGTGGTCGTGGTCGTGGTCGCTTCCGTCGTCGTCGTGGTCGCTTCCGTCGTCGTGGCTGCTTCTGTCGTCGTAGTGGAAGCAAGGGTGGTCTCGGACGAAGCGTCGTCGTCTCCACCGAACGCCAGGAAGGCGACGAGCACGAGTATCGCCACGAGGAGTCCAATAGCCACGCCGATTGCAACTGTCATAGCCGTTGATCGTTGTTCGCTCATGGCCACAGGCTAAGCGCAGACCCCCCAGCCACGGCACCAATCTCGACGAGCTCCCGCCGTGGGTCCGTCGTGGTACGCCGATACACTCCACGATCGATGCAGACGACATTCGTGATTCTGACCATGCTCGTCGGAGGAACCGCCTTCGGCTGGCTCGCTCGGCTCATCATTCCGGGCCGCCAACCACTGTCGTGGGCGGAGACGACGCTCGTGGGAATCGCCGGCGCGGCCGTCGGAGCCATGGTCGGGAATTGGATCGGCGTCGACCAGGGTGTGTTCGAGTTCAGCCCCTGGACCATCGTCGGGTCGGTACTCGGGTCTGTCGTGGTCTTGGCGATCGTGCTGCTAGTCATGGACCGCCTCGGCGTACGCAAGCCCAAGCGCGCCGACGTCGCTGCCCTAGCGGCCGGCGGAGAGAGCTCCCGGGTCGAGTTCAAGCAGACCGCCCGGTGGAACGTCCACACCAAGCAGCGCGATCCGAATCTCGAGATGGTCGTCGCTAAAGCGGTGGCGGGCTTCCTCAACGCCGATGGCGGAACGCTGCTCATCGGTGTCGATGACGACGGTCATCCCACCGGCCTGGACGACGACCTCAGCCTGAGCAAGGTCGCGGACCACGATCGCTACCAGCTCTGGCTCGTGGATCACATGGAACGAACTCTCGGGAAGACCGCTACAACCCTCGTCTCTGTCGAGTTCGAACCGGTTGCAACGGTCGATGTGTGCCGTGTCAGTGTTGCACCGTCGGATCGTCCGGTCTTCCTTGACGAGCCAAAGGGGCCACGCACCGCCGACTTCTACGTGCGGATCGGCAACTCGACCCGGCGCCTGCTCCCGGACGAGTTGCTCCGCTATCAAGAATCGCACTGGGGCTGACGGATGAACCTGAAGGAGGTAGCGTTCCGGCCATGAGTGGAACCCCCAACTACCCCATCACAGTCGAAATTCCGGTCGACGACGAACAGCGGAACCGGTGGCTGGCGGCGGCCGGCATCGTGTTGATAAAACTGGTCCTCCTCCTGCCGCACCTCCTGCTGCTGTTCCTGTTCGGATTGATGATCCAAATCCTGGCGTGGATCGGATATTGGGGCATTGCCTTCACCGATACCATCCCGGACCCGATCCGACGGCTCGAGGTCATCTTCCTGTCATGGACCACGCGGGTAGTTGCTTGGTTCGCCGGCACGGTCGACGTCTACCCGACGTTCGGCACCGACCAGCAGTATCCGGTCACGGTGTCAGTGGATCCGGCGCCACGACCACAGAACCGCCTGCTCGCCGTGCTCGGGATCTTCCTCATCCGCAGCCTCGCAGCCCTGCCCCACTTCATCATTCTGTTCTTCATGAGCTTCGGCGTGCTGCTGGTGGTGTGGGTTGGTTATGTGATCGTGGTCTTCACCGGTCAGCTACCGCTCGGCGTCCACGAGTTCGTGCTCAACTACCAGCGCTGGTGGGCGCGAGCGTGGGGCTGGACCGTCGGGCTCACCGACGAGTACCCGCCCTTCACGCTCGCCTGATCCCCTACCTTCGCTACTCCTCGACCGACTGGTCGTCGGTTGCCGCGGGTTCCTGAACGGGAGCTGCCGCTTGCGAGCCAGCCGCCGATGACCGTCGCCGGGTCGCCGAAACTGCTCGCCACAGGCCGAATCCGACGAGCGCAACGAGGGCAAGCGGGAACACGAATGCTGCTCCCACGATGAGCCCGCCGATGGTCGCCAACAACACCGAGCCTGCCTGTTCGATGGCCTCTTCGAGAATGCTCGGGTCATCCACTTCCTCGATCGGGGTCGATCCAGGGACCTCGGTCAGACCGACGGTCAAGGTCGAGAAGCTGGTTCGACTGTCGAGATAGCGCAACCGTCCCTCGATTTGCTCGACATTCAGCAGAACGTCTTGCATGCGAGTCTGGATGGTCACGAGGTCGTCGATCTCCGTCGCCTCGTCCATGAGCCGGGTGTAGAACTCCTCTTGGCTACGCCAGTAGCGCAGGCGCCCTTCGAGGTCCACGTACTCCTCGGTCACGTCCTGGCTCGTGACGCTCAGGCTCAAACGCTCACCGAGACCGTCGACTCGATTGAGGGCATCGTCGAAGCGGTCTTCCGGAATCCGCATCGTGAGCCACCCAACGGTGTAGTCGACATCGTCGATCTCCTGGAGGTAGGTCTCGCCTGCAGTGATGTAGCCGCCGAGGTCGGCGGCGATGCTTCTGAGCTGAGACGAGACCTGCCCGAACGTCCCCGGCTCGACACGGATATCGACACGTCCATCGCGGATCACCTTCACCCCGTCCGGCGTCTCGGCGCCGATGGGCGTTGCGACGTTGACACCCGTCTTGGCGACCAACTCGGCCTCCCCGCCGTCGCCCCCTGCCGGTGCGAGTGCCTCGTCGGCGTAGAACTCCTCCGAGGCCGCCGCTGTGGTGACAATCTCGGAGCTCGAGTCGCCGGAACCGCTGCATGCTCCCAGCACCAAAACAGCGGCCACCAGGGCCGCCATCACAATTCTCATATTCCCCGTCCGGTTCGATCTGAACATCGTCGCGCTCCTTGTCGGGTTGAGGCCGACGTCACCGCCGGCCTTCGCAGTTCAGACGGTTGGTGCCACCACTTCGGTTCCCGCGACTGCCCGCTACCTTCGCCCCATGGATCGACCGATCATCGCTGTGCTGGCGGGTGGAGACAGCACCCGCATGGGATTCGACAAGGCCACGACCCGGATCGGAGGATCGACGATGCTCGAGACCGTGGTGCGCGTGGCAGCTGCGGTAGGCGATGTCGTGGTGGTCGGCCGAACCGAGGCTCCGGGGGACGTCACGGCTATCCCCGATCGGAGGACCGGCGTCCGCGGACCCCTGGCCGGCCTCGACACGGTGCTGCACACCGCACCTGATCGCTCGGTCGTTCTGGTGGCCGTGGATCATCCATTTGTCCGACCCGAAACGCTCCACGCGTTGCTCGCTCTCGAAGGAGATGCCGTCGTACCGCTCGATGCAGGGTGGCAGCAGGTCACCTGCGCCGTGTACCGACCCGGGTTCCTGCCATCGGCCACGGCCGTGCTCGACAGTGGCGATCGTTCGATCATCACTGCCCTCGAGCAGGCGGACACCCGACTGGTCGAAGAGCCGGAATGGCGC
>RCNG010000901.1_pt1 | contig 14421 bp, 8 predicted proteins | sample 2041371 | NCBI WGS metagenome assembly RCNG01 (sample SAMN09708227, study PRJNA481090) | Marine sediment metagenome, whole genome shotgun sequencing project. | biome: marine sediment; feature: ocean; material: sediment; isolation source: Sewage treatment plant 1 marine sediment (STP1) ... | reverse complement strand
TATTTACGGCAGTGCAGAATCAGAGACCATTATCAGAAATTTTCTACTGATGACCATGGGCAATTTCGGCGTTATGGAAGGCTTCATTCTGCTGCTCGATGAGCCCTCAAAACAAACAAACCAGTTTGTCTCCATAGGGTTTGAAGACAGCGACCGGGCCTCGCTGGAAAACGGCGGCATCCGGCTGCTGGATAGCGAAAACCTGAAAGTGTCACCGGAAAGGTTCGGCACCTCTTTTTATCACCGATTTCTACCTCCGGCAATTGCATTTTCGATTCCGTTTACCGTAACAACGGACTGTCCCGGCCTGCTAGGGCTGGGGTCTAAACTGACCGGCGAGCCTTTCAATGATAATGATGTCGAATTGCTGGACACCCTGGCCAACAACCTGGTGGTGGCTCTGAAAAATGCAAGATCTTTCGAGCAAATCCGCAAGCTCAACAAACGCCTTCAGCTGAAAAATGTTGAACTCGAAAAAGCCCTTGACGAAGTCAGGGTCGCTATGCGCAAAGTGGAAATTCTTGAAAGCGTTAAGGCCAACCTGAGCAAATTCGTCCCTAACACGGTATCCAGACTGATGGAAAAATCACCCAACGGAGAAATGCCTGAAAGCAAAGAACGTGATGTATCGGTGCTTTTTCTCGATATTGAAAGCTACACCAAAATTTGTGAAAGACTGGGGGATGCTGAAGTAAATGATGTCATCGAAAAGCATTTTTCGGCGTTTATGGATGCAATTTATACCAATAACGGCGATGTCAATGAAACCGCCGGTGATGGCTTGATGGTGTTATTTTCTGATGAGGATAAGGTGCAAAATGCCCTGGGGGCCGTGCGCACCGCCCTTAAGATCCGTGAAGATACCATCAAAATTGGACAGGAATGCAGTTCACTCTACCGGCCGCTGGAAATCAACATGGGAATCAACTCAGGAAGCGCCCTACTAGGTGCCACCAAGTTCGATAGTTACACCGGTTCCCGCTGGACCTACACCGCCAGGGGAGCCATCACCAATGTGGCGGCGCGGATTGGAGCCCAAGCCAAGGGTGGCAGGGTATTTCTCTCAAACACAACAGCGGATCGGATAAAAAATCACCATAAACTTACTGCACTGGGCAAATTCAATTTGAAAAATGTAACCGAGGAAATAGAAATATTTGAAATTTAGTCGAGTATGGTTAAGATCGTTTCGATGGTTAGGGTTAAGTGCCTCGAAAATTGCATTTATCCGCTAACAGGCAGAGCTGCAGTAGGGGGGGCATTGCCCGCCAAATTTAGCCTGTTTCAACTGTTAATTTTGAGCAATGCCCACACTTGATAAATCTCAGAACCCATCTCCTGTCGCTGGAGTAACGCCTTTCCTCATCAGCCATGGCATAGGGAGTGTGCTCTTTTATACCGAATGTCGTCTTCATTCAGTCCTAATCGCATTTTTACGCTAAAGCGTGAGCATCCTAATATCATCTTCCTGGGGGGCTTTGCCGATGTGGGCAAAGAGATTGGTTCCGATTCCTTGCATAAGCTCCAATGCCGTCGCCACCGGTTGAGACAATAGGGCCACCAGACGCTTTCTGGTAAAATGCTCATCGTCTGAGGAGTCTTTTTGTATTTATTTTTCGGCGCTGACGACAATAATGGTCAGATCGTCGTGCTGGGGGGCTGCGCCCGTGAAATCGCTTACGCTTCTAATAATATCGTTCATAAGGGCTTCGGCCGTCTCGGCCGGGGAGGATTTTACCACTTCATGAAGCCGCTCGAAGCCGTACATATCCTCATGCTTGTTCATGGCTTCTACAATCCCATCGGTATAGTAGACCACCTTATCTCCGGGCTCCAGCTGCAATTGGGTTTCCTCATAGTTGACATCATCCAGGATTCCCAAAGGGAATGTGTCCCCCACAGTTTCCACCAGGGTGACCTCGGCTGTTTTGGCGGACATCAATAACGGTTGAGTCTGTCCGGCGCTGCACAGACCTACGCTCCCATCCTCGGCGTCAAGCACGGCATACAGCAGGGCCACGAACATGCCGCTTTTGATGTCCTTCTTGATCCGCCGGTTGGCCCGCATCATAGTCTCGCCAACGCTCAATTGCTCTTCAGAGAGCATGCGAAATACACTCCGGGATGCGGACATGATTAGAGCGCCGGATACACTTTTGCCGGTGACGTCACCGATGATGAGCCCCAATTTGCTCTCTCCAATCTCGAAGAAATCAAAGAAATCTCCGCCAACCTCTCGCGCCGGAGTTGAACTGGCGGCAAGTTGATACCCCTCAATCTCCGGGCAGGCGGCAGGAAGCATGCTCATCTGAAGGTCCCGGGCACTGGACAGGTCCTCTTCCATGCGCAGTTTGATCAGGACTTCCTTGAAAAGCCTTGAATGCTCGATGCCGACGGCGCCGATAAAGGCCAGGGGAGCCTGAAAGAATAACGGGATTACAATCGGATACCAGATACCGTTGGTTTTAAATAAAATGATTGCCACCACCAGGTAAACAAGGCTCAAGACAACGATACCCATGGCGCCGATTTTAAGAGAAAATATACGGCAGACGATACCCGATAGGATGCCCCAAAGAAGAATAATAAAAATGTGAATCCTTAAGCCGACCGGTTTCACGGGGGTATCTTCGATAATGTTTGACAGTGCCGTTGCCGCAATCTCTACCCCGCTGATAAATATCCCGTTGGCCTGAGAAAAAACCGTATAGAAGCTATCTTTTCGATCTGCCATCAAGATTTCCGAAAGCCCCACAAAAACGGCTTTGCCCTTAAGGTCATACTGTCTATTCCCAACCATTCCGTTGCGCAGCTGCAGTGCCTCATGATAGGGTAGGGTGGTAATCGTGCGGGGAGGACCGTAATAATTGATATAGCGACGATTGGGGGCGGCGTACATTTTTATGAGGGCTTTGAGTAATCCCTTGTTTTTGGCATCATCTGACAAGGGTTCTAATGTTGCTAAGGCTTGCAGCAAATTTTCAGCAATCAACGGTTCGCTTTCAAAAATTGCCCGTATGTCTCTGATCAACCTTTTAACACTTTTTGTCTTGATTGCGGTAGCGCTATCCGGCGGCAGTTTTAGGGCTTGCTGTGGACTGACTTTTTCCAGCAAACGCACAAACTCCTCGTATAGTGGCAATGTGAGCAGTTGGAAAGTCACCACCGGCAGCGTGGGTGAATCCCCGGCGCCGGTCTGGAAGCCCCAATACTGGTTCACCTTGAAGGGAATTCTAGGCAACGAAAACGGTGCGGTGGCAACAGCGGAGCGCGCAAAAAGCTCAACCGGTTTTACAATTTTCACAATGCTGTGAACGTCAGACTGGGATCCGCCACTGCCGAACAATTTAACCTCTTTGGCAATCAGGGGTTCGCTGATGACGACATTACCGGCCTTTTTTAGTGCCTCCGCAAATAATTGGTCATCCTCGGCGGTACGGGGTTCAATAAAATGGATATCAAAGGTAATGACCGCGGCACCTTCTCTTACCAAGTTTTCAGTTAAGCGTGCATGTAGTGAACGGGGCCATTTATCGGGGTTATTGGGTAGGTTGAGATTCTCGGAAGATTCTTTTTCTATACTCACTACGACGACATCAGATGATGGTTGCCGTACTCCTCTCAGTTTGAACAGTAGGCCCAAACCTGCATTTTCCTCGAGGTTGAGCGCAAAACGGAAAGGGCTTATCGCCAGCCCCACCAATCCTATTATAAAGCCTAAGATTATCGCTTTAAAAAGGCGGGGCATCATGAAAGTATACTCCTGGATTCTCAGCTAGGTCCAAAAACAAAATCTTGATAATGAATATAGGTCAAAGGGTAGCTGCGTGTCAAGATCTGTCCACACCGCCATGCCATCGAAGAAGGTGTCTTGCAGGGTCGAAGGCCTGAGCTTACCGGCAGTGGACTGGTGCGCAGCATGGGTGGATGGACAGCCCTCAAAGCTCTTGGCAGGAGCTCGGTCCGGATCAAAGGATATGAGCGAAATTTGGGAGACAGTGATTTTGTAGAGGCGGTTTTGAAGCAAGCCGATGAGCAGTTGGAGCGCCGTTACCGGTTGGAAGCAGAGGGATTTGATCTTGACCAGGTTGCTGAGTGGGTGACGCAAGTTATGAACATACCGGCGGGGCTTGTCTGGGAGAAGAGCCGGCGGCCGCAGGTGGTAGATGCGCGCAGTTTGCTCTGCTATTGGGCCTCAAAAGAGCTCGGGATGCGCATGACGGATCTTGCAAAGCGATTAAGCTTAACACAGCCCGCAGTAAGTATTGCGGTGCGGCGGGGGGGGAGATTGCCAGAGAAAATCGATATTCGCTGGTAGATAGCTAGTTATTTATATACTTATGGATGTCCCCATCCTCGCCCTCTAGAGCCGCTACTCCTCCGCATGGCGCATAGGGCATGGTGAAAAGGATCTTCATCTCAAACGCTCTGCGCTTTGCGATATGCGACCTACAGTTAAAATCTGACCCATAAAAAAGCCAGGGTCGGAAATGGTCATAGCCGTTCACTTGGGGTGGTGAAGGGTCTCTGTAATCGCTTGATATTCAATCGAGAACAAAGAAAAATCATCGCCAGAATCTTTATCTGTAATTCTTCCCTTTTATTGAATTCAAACACTACACCTTAAGGCTATGCGTCAACACCTTTAGTAAACGACTATGATTATTTCTGGCCCTGCCTTTGTTTCTGAAATTAATTAAGCAGCGTGAACTATAATTTGAGTATGTGCATGTCAAGAAGACAAAAAGAAAACTTTATTTCTATGGTTATCGTCTGTAGCCATCCCCACCATACCCATAATACGTCGGATTTCCATCGATTAAACACCCCTTTAGTGTACCGAATGTTGCTGGATAACAAGGCTCTTCGGGGCCTTTTTTGCCATCTTCATCCAGATCCTCGCAAATTAAAAGCTTAATTTTCTCATAAGGCTTCCCAGTCTGGGTGTCAACTACACTTTTAACTGTTTGATTTTGGAACAGTTCAACAGTGGTTTTACTATTACCAAATTTATTGAAAAAAGCTACAGGTGGAGCCATAGGTTGTGAGCAGCACAGCCCTTGGGTGAAACCCTCCTTAACAACACCGTTGACCACCAGCGCCATCTCTATTGCGCAAACGTTTTTTATAGCCGATTTTACTGTCACAGTGAATTGAAGCGGCTCCGAATCACAATTAAAGAGCCCGCTATCCAGTGATAACACCTGGCCGGTAAAATCTCGAACTTTCCAACCTCCACACTTAGTATATCCCTCTCCGATCGCCGACAGACCGGAGATTTTAGTTGAAGGACCGACAGAATCGAAATAATCCTGAGGTGTAGCATCCTTACAAACCGGGAGGAACTGATGGAAGTTCAAGATTGAAGAGTCTGCACAGCCCTTCGTGGCACTAATCCGATACGTATAGGTCCCCGTAGTATCCGAAAACCCGCAATACTCTACCCTGAAACCGCCGGCTTCAAAAGACGTTTCACAAGCATCCTCTGCCCCCACCTCGGTGTAAGCTAACAGTGCAACGATGGCAATTGCCACCGTGTACCAAAAAGTTGTGGATATTTTTTTTTGCATCTTTTTCCTCCTTTCAGTTCAATCCGTTTTATTAAAACACCCCAAAAACCAATGGCCTCATGGTTGCCGTTAATTAACGCATTCCGAACGGTCATTGATATCGTGAATACTTTTAAAGAATCCCGACACTCATCATTCAATAAAGATGAAAAATCAATTATTTCATAAACTTAAACACGTATAATAAAATTGTAGGAAATCCCGACGATTTTACAAAAATACGGGTTAACCGCCGATTATAGGCAGTTAATGTATAATGAAAAATCCTCATTTTTTCAAAGCTTGTGCTTTCTTTTTACCATTAATACTATCACCTCCTTTCAACATCTTATTCCTTAGGGAAACGCTAGTGTGATTGTGGCAAAAAAGGTTCTGTCTGGTTGTAAGCGCGGGTTATCAAGATCGGTGTCAGCATACTCGAATTCCTTGTCAAACAAATTACGTACTCCGATCCTTAAGAAACCGTACCGCTTGGGCAGACGGTAGTTGATGGCGGCATCGACCAACCAGAATTGATCATCACCGGACGTAAAGTCTCCGGCTTCGGCCTCTATTGTCTCAAAATCACCATCCTGATCGTAGTAAGTTGCTTGCAGCCCGGCACTCAACCCGGACGGGTGGAAAAAATTAATCCCTAAAGGAAAACGATGAGTCTTGACCTCTTTAATTCCAAAAGTAAACTCCCTATCCCTGTCAAATTTCTCGTACTGATATTCCGCCCTAAGTGCGAGCCACTCATGGGGGGTCCAGTATAGGTAGGCACGGCCTACATATTCCTCCCAATCAGCTTCTTCGAGTTTAAAATCAGATGGTGCGCCAGGGGGGGCGATGTTATCGAAATAAGGCACTTCAAGGTCCCGGTAAAAAAATTCCGCTCCCGCGTATAAGTTTTGAGAGAATTTCTGATCGACAGCAGCGCCGTAGACCCAGGCTTCAGTCGCATTGAAATCGTCAAAAAATTGATTGAAGCCGGCCACCTGGGTCGGCTCGAGGGTCTGGTCCGTAATCAGCGTGCGCTTCAAGGTCCGGAATGCAGCCCCACGTAGTGTTGTGGCCGGCGTAGGGTTCCAGATGATCCCGAATTTGGGATTGAATTTGTTTTTATCCAAATCCCGATCGTCCCGCTCTTTTTCATCGCGGTCGAAGAAGTCACCACTTGCGCCAACGGTGAATGTCAGATTTTTCAGGACATTGATGTTGGAATAAAGATAAAGATTGAAGTGATCGATATCTGTTTTTATTCTTTCCTTAGATGAAAATTGCAACTCAGGCGGGTCAAAAAATGGATCAAAAACCTCATCGGTAAATACTCTATCAAATTCTATATCGAAATATCCTGCACCGGCGACGGTGTTAACGTGTTTGGAGCGGAACAAGTGCTGTAGTTCGCCACTGTAAGCATCCTCGTCACCGTCGATACCGAAAAATTCCTCTAATGGAGGCGGACCAGCTGGTGTATCGATAAAAATTATGTCAGACAAGTCACGATCGGCGTCTTGATACGAAAAATTCCCGATCAGAGTGGAGCCCGGTGTAAAAGCGTGGCGCAAACCAAGACGTGCTGTTTTGGTATTGTCTTCCTGGTCGAGATCCGGCAGAAAGTCATCCTCGAAGAACCTCAGCTGAACATCCCCTCTGTCGCTATCTCTGTATCTATATTCAGCTTGAATGCTTGTTTTGTAAGAGAGTTCCAGTTGAGCAAAGGCGTTGGCGATGTCATCATTCTGGTCGGCGTTTTTTCGCCATCCATCTGTCTCGGCATGGGTGTAGCCACCACTAAAGGAAAACTTTTTATAAATGCCTGAGACGACGCCTTCACCACCCCATGTTTCATTTTCACCGATAAGGCCACTTGCCTGCAGGGCGATCCGATCCCGGTTGAAAATGGGATTAAACTCATTAGAGGATAGATTTTCAGGGCCTCCGGCGCTGATAAGAAATAGATCGCTCTCTGCCAGGCGGGGCTGAATGGGGGTGATGTTGAGGGGCTGCAGCAGCTGAGATTGGAGCAGCTCACTTACCCTTGCGATCTCGTGGCGGGGTAAAACAGAATAAGAATCGGCCAGAAACCGGTGCGCAGAAAAGTTGGTTGGATCGGTATTCACCGAACTCCAGCCTTCCACGAGTGCGCGCTGCTGGAACCCTAAATCAGAATATACACGGGCAATCGCCGCACTGCGGGCGGCCAGGTCCGAATCGAGCATCAACTTGGAGCGGTAGACCGCCCGGTTGTCGTTGAGTTCTCTGGCTTTTTGCAGATTGTGCAAGGCCTCCACCGGACGGTTGGTGGTCTGCTTAGCGATGGCATCGTAAAACCAGGGCGTGGGGTCGCTGGGATCGAGCTCTTTGGCGATGGCATACTCGCGCTCATCCAGCTCGGTTTGCTTTTTTTCGTAGTAGACCTTGCCCAGGTAGCTGCGGACGATAGAATTGTTAGGATCGAGGCTGGCGGCAATTTCGATTTCCCGGCCGCCGGCCTGCAGATCGCCGTCGCGGATCTTGGCCAGGCCCAGACCCAGCCGCGAAAGGGGATCGGCCTGATCAAGCTCAATTGCTTTCTCAAAGGCGGCCCTGGACTCTGTGGTCTTGACCTCGGTCAGGTAGGCAAAGCCTAAAACCATCTGGGTCCTCGCAAGGTTCGGGTCCAGTATGACCGCCTTATTAGCCGCATCAAGCGCCTTGTCAAGCCGGCCGAATGAGGACCACAGCTCGGCCAGCCGCGCCCAGGCCAGGGCATCATCGGGACCCAGTTTTACGGCCTCTTCGACACTGGCCCGTGCGCCCTCCAGATCGAAGCCGGCCTGCCGGGCATAGGACATGGCGATGCGAGCAGTAGCCGAGTTCGGACCGGTCTCGATCGCCTTCTGGGCCGAACCGAGGGCTTTATCTCTTTCGTTCTGGGCCACAAAAATAATGGCCTGAAGCGCATAAGCATCGCTGTATGCAGGGTCCAGGCTCAGGGCCCGCTGGATGTCGTCGCCGGCCTCATCCACGCGGCCCACAGCCAGCAGCCGGGAGGCGCGATAGGCCAAAAAACGCGGGTCGCTCGGATCTTCTTTGGGGGCTTCTCCGGGCGCAAAAAGCATGACCGGCGGGTAGTACAATGCCCAATGGACGGCATCCCGCGGGCGCACCACAACCCGCCCCACAGGCGCTTTGCCGGCCTCGGCCACAGCCGACTGGCCGCTGGTCAGGGAGAGGCTTCCGGCGGCGTTGGAAGCCAGCACCTGGCCATCAAAAATCATTATCAAGGTCCTGTCTTCCTCGACTCTTATTAAGCCTTCTGTTCCTTCGACACCGGCGTCCACAAAACCGGTCATCACTTCCAGGCTGCGGCGAACACGGCTGAAGAAATACACGGCGCCTTTGGCCAGCTCGACGATAGAGCCTCGTTTTTCTTTCACGCCGCCGAGGGTAATCGTGGTGTTCTGATCTAATCGCAACAGGGGTTGGTTTACCAGGGAAAGGGCACTTCGGCTGCGATCGTCTACCCGAATGGTGTCACCAGGGCAAAAGGTGTCATCGAGTTTGACGGTTTGCCACTGCGTTTCGCCCGCCCTTTGAACCTCGACACTTCCCTCTACCGAAACCGCTTTTGCAACCCATTGCTCACAGGTCGCTGCCCAGGAAGCATCGGGGTACAGCAAGGCTGGCAACAAGCTTAAACACAGGATGAGGCTAAGCCGGCATAAGAAAATACGCTTAATTACCTACCTCCTTTCCTTGCTGGTTATCGATTACGACTTTCTTTTTCGGTCTCAGTCCGACATGCTGACTGCAGTCGGAAAAAAAGCCTGTTATGTGATCGCTAAAAAAAATCCAAGCGAATTTGGCGGTCTGAGAGCGTACATCAGATCTTTTGTGTCCAACCCCATAGAATCCGATTGTTCCAATATATTGTGCCGTACAAGCATTGCGGCCTGATGGTTCGCGGACCTTAACAAAACAAACAACAGAGAAATAAAAATCGACCCGATGGTTTCATGAGAGTAAGTCAGAGACATTTATTTATTGATTTTAATTCAGTTATTAGAGAAAAAAATATAGCAAAAATCATGCAAAATCGGCTATATTTTATTTATCAGTAAATTTAATCTGAAGTAATTTTAAAAGATTTGATTTTATAAAGCAGGTATTCCAACCACTTATCTATATCTGAATTACAAGAGCATCGAGCTATGCCGACTCTGCAACCAACACTTTCTGAGCGGCCTCCATAGTATCGTATATTTTGGCAAATTTGGTAATTCCCACCATATTAAAGATCTTCTTAAAATGCTCGGATATACCTGTGATCACTACGAATTGATTATTTTTTTTGATCTGCGCCATCAGCTGAATGAGCAAGGCAATCCCGCCGCTGTTGATGTAGGCATCCTCCTCGATTTTTAACAGTATCCTGCGTGCATCCTGGTCGTTGGCCTTTTGATAGGCTTCTTTCAGAGAGGTTTCGGAGAATGAAGTAAGATCACCCCGGATATCAAAAATCGTTACTTCACCCTTTTTTTCGAGCTTTATTTCATTGTTGTGCTGCATCTTCAACCTGCGCTTTCTCCGCTTCTCCACCCTGGAAACGGACGATCTTCTACCACGGATGAACCTGTTCCTTATTTTTTGACAACCATTCTCAGACAATGGCCTTTATTGGTGTCTATGTTAAACTGCACTTCGTCAGCCAGCTCCTGGATTAAAAATACACCAAACCCGATGGGAGGATCTAACTCGTTAATAATTCGGTCTATATTGGGTTTGGGAAGAATTTCTTTGATACCATCCCCTTCGTCCATCACCAGGATTTGGATAGCATCATCCATAAAATTTATATCAACGGTCACCAAGGCTTCCGGGCGCCCCCTGTTGCCGTGCTGCATCGCATTAATGGCCGCCTCTGCAACCACGGTCTTCAAATCTTCAATCCGTTTGGGAGGAAAACCAAACATTCTCGCAAGCGAGGCCGAAGAAGCCATGGCTATGCGTTCATAGCCAATCATGTTAGGCAAGATTACTTTAACAATTTGCTCGTCCAAATTTGAGCCCATCTTCTTTCCTTTAAAAAATCCACTCAGTATTTTATCTCAAGCTTGACGCGGGTTCTGCAGTCGCGGGAAACCCAAACCAATTAAGGTAAAATCTCTGTCGAGGCTTTGCCATCATATGGAAGCGTCATGCGAGTGTCAACCCCAAAATAGCAATCAGCGATGGGAAAAAGCCAATAACAGTATCTTTGGACGATGGATATTTTCAATTCAGTGCTAATACGATATTTTTATAAGCTTTCATTTATTTTTTTCCGCTGAAGTGTCAGCATCGTAATATCATCCTCTGGGGGGCTTTGCCGATATGAGCAAAAAGATTTGTTCCAATCCTTTCCATGAGTTCTAATGCGGTTGCCACAGGTTGAGATAAAAAGGAGATTCAACGCTTTCTGGTGAAACGCGCTTCGTTTATAGAGCGTGCATCGCGAACCCCATCTGTATAAGTAAAAAGAATTTCGCCCGGCTGCAGCTGGACCCATTTGAATTTAAATTCCGCCTGGGGGATTAGACCGACTGCCGGTCCTGTGGGCGAGAGCCTTTCCTTTACACCGCTTCGATCAATGACAAATGCGGTCTCATGCCCACCGTTGATATAAATTAGTTTTCCATTTTCAGGATCTAAAACAGCGAAAAAAAGCGTTGCAAACATGCACATTTCATTGTCCTGGGCGATGTAATCATTGGTCAGTGCAACCGTGCGCATCGCTTCGACTTGACTGTATTGTCTGAATGATGATGAGTCGGGTGGGCCGCCAACCGTTTGCGATTGCGTGTCAACAAGTGATCTGCTCAACTTGGCCTGGCCGGAGAATATACGAATTAAACTGCGATACAGTGCCATGAAAAGTGCCGATCCCACGCCTTTATCACACACATCGCCAATGACCAATCCACAATAACCATCCGGCAACATAAATGCATCGTAAAAATCGCCGGAAACCCGCCTAGCCGGGAAAAAAAACTCTTCAATCTGCCAGCCGGACAAACTTGGTAATTCTCTGGGTAAAAAGCTCTGTTGAATTTGACGGCACATATCCAACTCCCGGTCGAGAGTCCGGGAATAGATTTCACATTTTTTTTGGGCTTTCCCCAATATCTTAAAGGATTCATTCAAATTATCAAATAGGTATGCATTTTCTAAAGCCAGAGCCATCTGGTTAGCAGTAATTTTCATTAGCTCGACAATCTCTTGTGTAAAATGGCCGGGCATAGAATGCATCAGCGTCAGAATTGCCAACTGCATCTCTCCTTTTGTGATCGGCAGCGCCAAAGCCGAACGAGCGCAATAAGGTTGATTGGGAAGGATTAGCCATCGATCATCCATCTCGGTATCATTGACCAGACCAATCTTTCGATGCTGCATAACCCAGCCCGCAAGCCCTTTTTTTAATACCGATTCGACAAGCTCGGAACTTAGCTCGGGAGAGATTTCACCACGGGCCAATATACTGTCAACCACGGTTCCCTTGCTGTCGAGTAAGATGAGACTGCCAAGTTGTGCCCCGGTCAGTTCGATTGATATCTCAATCGTTTGGCGCAACATTGTTTTAATGACTTCCGGTTCATCCGGAGACCTTTCCATCGAAATGAACTTTTCAAGCAGGGCGGACTGGGCTTGAAAGGCAGCCCTTAATGCATCAGGGCTGAGTAAGCCACTAGGTTTTCGCCCGGCAGGCTCTTCACTCATTGTTCCCCCGCTTTTTATGAAGTAAAGAATCCCGGCCTGGAGAACCGGGCTTTCAATGTTTGAAGAAAATTGATGTGAATTACCATACCACCAACTTCTGATGTTTACCATGTTAAATTTTTCACTTCGAAATGATGAAACATCGATTTGATTATTAAACAAATCTTAAGAATAGGCTATTTAAAATCGATATGTTCCTGAATGACGTACTTGGGGATGGCTGGGCAAGTGGTTGGATCGCTTCAAGGGTTATTATTTTAGGGGACTAAAATTATCCGAGCATAATCCCTGGATAAAACCAGTGTTATGATAGTTGCTAGGAAGTTCATTATTGATTAGACATTGATTCACCGCCCGCTTCGCTCCAGTCGCAGAGATCGCAGAGGAACTTTTCTTTTAACTTTCTGCTGAGCCCCGCTAAAAAGCAGCGGTATGCGTGCAAGGCAGAAAGTTAAAAAAACACGCCCTTCGGGCAACAGTATCACGCGCCTTTTGCACTCCCTCTCGCATGAGTAATTTCTTGCGTTTTAGGCGGATTGTCCTTTTTGTTCGCCAGTGTTCTTGGAGGATTAACGGCAAACATAAAATAAATATTCTCTGCGTACCTTGCGGCTCTGCGGTGAATATTACATCTTAATAAAAAATGTCTAAAAAATTATTGCCGCATTACTAAAAGGAAAGTTTGGAAAGGCGGACAGAAAGCGGAGGGCCTCGTGGGTGGATGGCCGAATGGGTTCAGCCGAGATACCTGCTTGCCATGGGCGCCGGACCCACTGTAAGCAGGATTCATTTGCAGACAGTTAGGATCATACTTTTAAATCGAAATTTGGCTTACGGATTCGGTAACTTTTAAAACGATTTCACTCACGTCTTCACTTGTAATTTTTAAATAGTCCATGGTCCCTTCTTCAAGTTCATAAAGGATATCGTCACTATCATATCCGATGCCGCTCGATATGGCGATGTAATCCGCCAAATGAAGAATATAGGACAGTTCGTTACCATCCGAGTTTCCAGGTTGGTGGTGGTACTTGATTGCGAAACTTATTGATTCGGGAAAGTTCCATTTTTTACAGACTTCAGATGCAATTTCGGCATGGTTGAATCCGAAATATTGGCTTTCGGCATCGAGAAACGTTTTTTCTTCTTTTTCCATAAAGGATTCAATTTCTGCTTTTTTCTCGACAATGTGGCTATCAAGAATTATTTTTCCGACATCATGGATTAAGCCGGCCATATGGGCTTCTTTGGCCAGATCGGGATTTTTTGAATTTGAAATAATTTTCGACCCTAATGCTACGGCCAGCGAGTGTTTCCACAGATCCTTGGAATCATATCCGTAACCCGCGAGTTCACCGTCCAATATTCCTTCGGCTCCCGCCAGCGTAACAACTTCACCTAATATTTTATGTCCCAGCACCACCGATGCATGCGAAATCGAAGAAATTTTACCACTCATACCGTAAAAGGAAGAGTTCGCAACTTTGAGCACCTTCGTAGCTATAGCCTGGTCGGTTTCAATGGTATCGGCAATTTTTTTTGCATCTGCATTCGACTCTGCAATTAATTGCTGGGTTTTGATCACAACCTGGGGCATCGGTGGCAATTCTTTGACATTTTTTAATATTTTATCCTTTAGAACCTTATCATCGATTTTATTATCCGGTTGAGGGTTTGGAGCCAAATCCACATCATTTGGCTCAGATCCGACGGATTTTTCATTGATTATCTGTCCGATTCGAAGATCGAGCCGGAATTTTTCACCGCAGTTATTGCAGGGGAACGTGACGATTTTACCTTTAGGCAGTTGATCTTCCTGGATTTTGAACGTTTTTGTGCAATGCGAACATTCTATAATCATTTGCCACCTTATTTAAGAGAAATGGAGATTCAACAAACTTATTGTGATATCGGACAAAAATGAAATATGTTTAGGTGAATGATAATAAAATGCGAACTGAATATTTCTGAAATATTATATTTCTATCTTATAACGGGCGATTTTGTTTATTACCCCCTGGCGGGTCAAGCCTAGTATGCGTGCCGCTTTGGAGCGGTTGCCGTCTGCATCGCGCAACGCCCTGGTGACCATTTGCACTTCCATCCGTTCAGTGGCATCACGCAGGGT
>RCNG010000900.1_pt1 | contig 14429 bp, 13 predicted proteins | sample 2041371 | NCBI WGS metagenome assembly RCNG01 (sample SAMN09708227, study PRJNA481090) | Marine sediment metagenome, whole genome shotgun sequencing project. | biome: marine sediment; feature: ocean; material: sediment; isolation source: Sewage treatment plant 1 marine sediment (STP1) ... | reverse complement strand
GATGATAAGGAAATGATCGAAGATTTACTGGCTGCTGCAGTGAATGATGCGGTAAGAAAAATCGAGCAGGAATCATCTTCAAAAATGTCTGGTTTGACGGCAGGTCTTAATTTGCCTGGTGGCATGAAGTTACCGTTTTAGATTTCTTCCTGAATTCGTTTCAGGTTTTTGAGATAAGTTTTTTATAGCGTAGTAATTATGTCACCTTTGCTTCAGCAGTTAATAGACGCTTTAAAATGTTTGCCTGGGGTAGGACCTAAATCTGCGCAGCGCATGGCATTTTATTTGCTAGAGCGTGATCCTGAGGGGGCGAAAAATCTTTCCAGTGTGTTGATCGAAGCGGTTGAAAAAATTGGTCATTGTTCGATGTGTCGTACCTTGAGTGAGAATGCGTTATGCGAAATCTGTGTAAGCACATCGAGAGATAATGGCACATTATGCGTGATAGAAACCCCTGCCGACATATTTGCCATTGAGCATACAGCCGAGTTTCGTGGAAAATATTTTGTCCTGATGGGGCATCTGTCACCACTCGATGGCATCGGACCGGTAGAACTGGGACTGGATTTACTCCAGGCCAGATTGGCGAACGACGAGGTTAAAGAGTTAATTCTGGCAACCAATCCTACCGTTGAAGGTGAGGCCACCGCACATTACATCTCTAATATGGCCGCTAAACACCAGATATTGACCACACGAATTGCACACGGCGTACCATTAGGTGGTGAGTTGGAGTATATTGATGCAGGTACGCTGGCGCATGCTTTTAGTGGGCGACAACGCTTTGATTCTTAAAGTATTATCCTGTAATGATTATGTAAGTTAATGTTATATTGGTCGTAATCAAAAATTTTTTATAGCCTTAAGTTCTAATAACCCTGTGTGAGGTGCCTCCATGAGTGATTGTCTATTTTGTAAAATTATAGAAGGTGAAATTCCCGCTGACATCGTTTTTGAGAACGATGATGCACTGGCTTTTCGCGATGTCAATCCACAGGCACCAACGCATATATTGATTATTCCCAGAAAGCATATTTCAACGGTTAACGATCTCACTGAAGAACATGAGTTAATTATGGGGAGGTTATTTAGTGTCGCTAAAACAATTGCCGCCCAGGAAGGCGTTAGTGAAGATGGTTACAGAATGGTTGTTAACTGTAATGAAAAAGCCGGGCAGACGGTTTTTCATATTCACATGCACCTGTTAGCCGGCCGCAGCATGAGCTGGCCGCCAGGCTAGTTTATTATTGTCCTATTCTGGCCAAAAAAATCATATGAAAGTTTTTATTTTTCTTTTTATTGCCTTGCTGAGTATGAGTGCCAACAGTGCACCTCATGGCGAAAAGCTGTTTGCCAGGCATTGTTCTTCCTGTCATGGAGTCGATGGCAAGGGTGGGGTCGGTGTGCCGATCGCGTTACCTTCATTTTTAGATAGTGTGTCGGACGAGTACCTGAAAAAAACTATTCGTTTTGGACGGCCGGGAAGAATTATGCCTGCCTTTGAATACTTGAGTGACGCGCAGCTAAATGCAATCGCTAAACACTTAAGAAGCTGGTCAGACAAACCTGGACCTGCAGAAAACACAACGCTTGTTGAAGGTGACAGTAAAAACGGCAAACAGTTATTTGCAAAATATTGTGCTCAATGCCATGGCGTGGAAGGTCGAGGTGGTAAAGGTACCGGTGTAACCTTTTCACGCAAGCGTGATTTACCCATTATTGCCCCGGCGTTAAATAATGCTGGATTTCTGGCATCAGCGAGCGATTCCATGATACGCGATACCATTATTTTCGGACGTGAAGGTACGCCGATGACATCGATGCTGGTTGCCGGTCTATCAGAGCAAGATATTAATGATGTTGTTTCTTATATTCGCTCAATGGAAAAAACCACAACTGAATTAAAGCAAACGTCAAATGAAAGTGACGAAGAGTTAATGGTAATAATGATGGACTCGCCATATGGTCTGGATGAGACAGTGGAGAATTTAAAACAGGCCATTACCGACCAGAACTTTACCTTAATTCGCACCGATTATCTTGAGCACGGCCTGGTTGCCGAAGGTAAGGAAAATAAAAAACAGGTGGTGCTGCATTTCTGTAACTTCGGGTTTTTATTTGAAGCGCTGGCAATCGATCCGCGTGTAGGCATGTTTCTTCCCTGTCGAATCACGGTTATAGAAAAAAATGGCAAGGTTCAGTTAACTACGATTAATCCTAAACGCTTGAGTGAATTATTTAATAATCACGAACTTGATGAGTCATGCCGGCAAATGCATGAGGTGTATAAAACTCTGTTAGAGGATGCTACCTTATGAAGTTAGTATCTCGTGTGCTTAGTATCATTTTGTTATGTTTCGCTGCTACCACGTCGGCCAGTGATCTGTTAATGGTTCGCTCACAGCAAGGTTTTCCTGAAGCAATGTTGACGCTGCAAACTTCAATTAGAGAACATGGCTATGCGATTTCGCGTGTGCAACGAATAGATATTGGTTTAACTGGTATGGGTTATAAAACGGACAAATACCGTATCGTGTTTGTTGGTAAGCCAAAGGAAATACAATACCTGGTTGATAAATATCCAGTGCTGGCGGCGTATATGCCACCCCAAATTTCTATTTTTGCGGAGTCGGGTGAGACCGTGCTGGTCACAGCAAACCCGATGATTTATGCGGAGATGATAGATAACGAAAAAGATAAAGTGTTATTTAAACGCTGGGAAAGCGATGTTTACTCGGTGTTTGATGATATACGAGATGCAGAAGATTAAAAAAGCTGGCAGTTGGCAGTTATCAGTAAAAAACAGAAAAACCGAATTTTATCGAAGCTTTATTGTGTGGTTATAAAAGTTTGTTAAGATTTTTCTGCCAACTGCCAACTGCCAACTGCCAACTTTTTTAACTACTCCCCATCCGTTACCTTGTTCTGCATTGCCGTCAGGTAATCATCCATTTCATCCTGATCTTTAAATACATCCATGCCATCCAGTGCTTTGATAATCTCAAATACTTTTTTAATTTGAGGTTGTAGGTTAACCAGTAAAAATTTACCACCACTGTTCTCCATAAGCTTTTTTGTTTTAAAGACAACTCTTAAACCTGCGCTGCTTAAAAAGTCCAGATCATTAAAATCCATAATCGTTGTACTGATTGACGGGTTAATTTCAGTATCAATACGTTGTTGTAGCTCTGGTGCAGTATTGCTATCAAGGTTGCCTGCAATTGAGATGCGTTTGCCACTGTTTACTTCGGGAGTAATGACAATTTCTAATGACATAATTATATCCAGTCCTGTTTTTTTAATTTGATTTGTGTAGCTTAGTATAGAGTTTTGTAAGGGTAAAGACATTGCACTGATTGATTCTGCTGTATTCTTGTTTGTTGGTTAGCGATTTGATGATGTGTATCCCCATACCGCCATCACACAAATCATTTGTATTGATGCTTTCACCTGAGTTGATGCCAGCAGCAAGCAGGGGGTTGAATGCAAACCCTTGATCAATGAAAGTAACGCTTATTGCATTATTGTTGCAGCTTATCGCAATTGATATCGTCTGGGTTTCTTTGTTTGAAAAGGCGTAATTGACTATATTTACAAAGGCTTCTTCAGCAGCCAGTCGCAGGTCATTGTGTATGGCATCAGGTATGTTATTTGCAGAAATAAATGCGGCCAGAAAGTCTGACAGTTTTATGCTCTCAGAGGTTTTGCTCTGTACAGAAATAACTTGTCGGTTGAGTTCCTGTTTATTCATAATGAATAATTAACAAAGTTATATCGTCAAATTGCTCGGTACCTGCAGAGAAATTTTCAACACTTTCTATGATTTTTCTCCCGCTCTCCTGTGTACTGCGGGTATTTGTCTCGGCGATGAAGTTAATGAGCTTTTCGTCGCTGTATTGATTGTCGTTAATATCATGCGCCTCAGAAACTCCATCGGTGTACATAATTATCGACGTGTTGTTATTTAACGTAAATTCAATATCAGGGTAGTTCAGACCTTCCAATAAACCAAGTGCGGTTGCGCCTTTTATTTCATAGTCATCCGTGTTTTCTGCTATCTGAATAACTGGATTCATATGCCCTGCATTGGCCATCACAATATGACCTGTGTCCAGGTTGATGCTGCCGCATAGTGCGGTAACAAACATGCAGGCATCATTATTTTGAGCAAGTACATCGTTCATCATAGTGAATGTTTGACCCGGTGAAAGTTTGTCTTTTAGTGCACGGGTATAAAGGGTAACGGTTTTTGCCATAAACAATGCAGCGGGTACACCTTTGTCTGATACATCGCCAATAATAAAATGTAATTGTTCATCAGATTGCTGGTAATAGTAAAGGTCACCACCAACCGATCGGGCGGGCTTTAAATAGGCGAATATCTGATAGCTGTTTCGTTTTAGCGAAACATTACCAGCGCCTGGAATCATCGACATTTGAATGTCTGTTGCTATCTGGATTTCACTTTCCAGTTTTTGTTGTTTAGCCGTTGTTTCCTGTATTTCGCTTATATATGTTTTTAAAGCTGCACGCATCGAGCTAAAGTCATTTGTTAATGCGCCAATTTCATCTTCACGGGCCGCTTTAGGTAGTTCAGTATCAAGATGTCCAGCACCAATATCTTTGGTAGCAATGGCGAGTTTGCCTAAGGGGCGGATTAAATGGCGTGTTATTAAAATAATTACAAATAATAAAAGCAGCAAGCCAGTGACAGCAATAATGGAAATTTTTACAGTAAGCGAGTTAATGTCAGCGATGAGCTCCTGTTCAGGTATAACAATGATAACTTTCCATCCTGTGTTGCCAAGGGTCTCGATAGCAACCCAGCAAAATCCACTACGATGACGGCAGGGAGAGTGTAAGTAAAGCGTTGAAGATTGCGATTTACTATCAATGTATTTTTTCCAGTTATCAGGGATGACTTTGCGCTCAAGTGTGTCAATTAACTTTTTCATATTGAGTGAAGTATCCGGGTGCGCAATAACAATGTCAGATTTTGAAACAATAAAGCCAAAACCTGACTTACCAATATGTATATCTTTAACAATTTTATCTAACCAGCTTAATTCGATATCCGCCGTTGCAATACCCGCGAAGGTTTTGTTTTCGCTTAAGTATATGGGGCTGGAGTAGGTAGTCATCAAAACATTACCACCGCCTTCATCAAGGTAGGGTTCAGACCAGACTGGCGACTTTGTTTTTTTAGGTTCGCTATACCATGCCCAGTTTTTATAATTGTAGTTTTCATCCGCGAGATCAGAAAAGATGATTTTGTTTTCTTTTTTATAATAATAGGGAGAAAAGTCACCAGCTGAATCGATTAGTGTGTTTGGCTCTAATGCTACCGTCATGCCAAAAATATCCGTATTGGTTTTTAAAAATGCTTTGATGATCTGGTCGACCTGGTTCTTAGTTACATCAGATGTCGAAATAACAGCGGCTAATGAATCGGTATTGGCTTCAACGGTATTAAATATGGTTTCAATTTTACCCACGGTTGATGTGGTTGTTGTTTTTGCCAGATCGGCAACATAATCTTCAAGTAAAAACCGCGATAAAAAATAATTAGTTGCTAATAGAGCAATGAATATAAGTGTCCCGAGTGAAATAATCCACAGGCTTAAGCGGCCGGCGAGACTTTGGAGGTATGTGTTTTTCATCGGTTGCATGTTCTTTTATTCAATATAGAAAGATTTATAGCATTTATCTTTACCTGTGTGCGGCGTAGGAAACGATTAATTTTCATTTTCTAGAATCTTGAGAAAAAAATAGCCTGCTTGCGCAGGCTATTTGATAACACTTTATGATATTGTCTTTTACCAGAAAAAAGTAGTAGTAGAGCCATCAAAGTCAATAGAGAAGCTGTTGCAGTCATTGTATGTAACTGTCATTGTATTTGTTCCATCAGATACTACTATTACGCCTGCGTCCGGTTGACCATTAGTGCAATTAAATGTGACAGGTGTCGATGTAGTAATAGTGATTATACCGTGATCTGGATCAGTAACCGTTGCTGATACAGTGTAGCCAGTAAAGCTATCACCGCTAACACTGATGTCAGTTACGCTATAGGTGCGACCATCAATACCAAGTGCTTCAGAATCAAACGTACAACTTGTACTAAACGTAACATCACTATTATCAGTTGTTGTGCACGTTGCTTGTAAATCAAAAGTTTCAGTTTGACCATCAAAAGTTACAGTGAAGCTAATATAGTTAAGTGAGATTGTTGTGGTACTACCGGATACTGAAGTCGTGATATTAACAGTGCCATCGAGAACAATACCGCCAGTAATGGTGCAGTTGGTGAAGATGATTGTTAAGTTGCTCTCAGTACCATCAGCAATAGCTGACCCGCCGCCAACACAAATTTCTGTAGACAAATTTTCAACTAACAATTTTGGATCTTGTGATACAGTTTGTGCTAAGGATACAGTCAGGCTTTGTACAGGCGATGTTTTGGCCACTTTAGCAAAGGAAAGTGGTACGTTGTTAGTACTGATGGCCTGTTTAACACCTTCAGTTCCTGCCGTTGCCAGAGCTTCCATGTTTTCAGCAGTGATTTCGGTACTTGTAGTACCATCATCATCATCGCTGCTGCTACAGCCAGTGATTAAAAATGCACCCAGAAGAAGTGTTGTATACGCTGAAATTGTTAGAAATTTATTCATTCGTTGTATCTCCATATATTTATTGGTAATTAATTATCTTGCTGACTTAGAGAAGTAATCCAATTCTAAGGCGATTTTCATATAAGTCTATGTTTGATTTTTCTTATATTCCATGGCTTGACTGAAAAAACTCTTGAGTAAAACAGCATATTTTGATACTGTTCGCGCCCTTAGTTGGCGCGTAGCGCCATATTTAGGCGCGTAGCTCAGTTGGTTAGAGCGCTTCCTTGACATGGAAGAGGTCGGTGGTTCGAATCCACTCGTGCCTACCAGTTTCACCGGAAGGTGCGAGTGGGTGAGAACCACCGTTGGTTCGGCTAAATTGCCTGGAGCAATTTAGAACGCCTGTTTTTTAGGCGGCCCGCAGGGCGGAGCCTATGGATGGGCGAAGTAATCCACTCGTGCCTACCAGTTTCACCGAAAGGTGCGAATGGGTGAGAACCACCGTTGGTTCGGCTAAATTGCCTGGAGCAATTTAGAACGCCTGCTTTTTAGGCGGCCCGCAGGGCGACTAATTTTGCCAGGAGCAAAATTGAATGGTGTTAGCCAGCCCGAAGGGCGAATTACAGGACGTAATTCGTAACGGCAGGAGCCCGGAGTAATCCACTCGTGCCTAGCAGATAACAAAGTTGGCAGTCGTCAGTTTGCAATAGGCAGTTAAGAGCTTTTACTGCGAACTGACGACTGCGAACTGATAACTTTTTTAAAAACATGCGGTCTTTCGTAGTGATCGCCACTGGAGGAAATATGCCACAAAATAACCCTGTTATTACTTTACCTGATGGAACCCAGCGTTCCTTTGACGCACCATTAACTGTAATGGATGTGGCCGGTGATATTGGTCCCGGTCTAGCTAAAGCCACCCTGGCTGGTCGTGTTAATGGCGAGCTGGTCGATGCGTCATACCTGATAGAAAGCGATGCTGAGCTCGCCATCGTTACTTCCCGTGATGAAGATGCGTTAGAGCTGATGCGTCACGATGCCGCACATATTATGGCGCAGGCGGTGCAGGAACTGTTTCCTGGTACACAGGTAACTATTGGCCCGGCAATAGAAAATGGTTTTTATTACGATTTTGCACGTGATAAACCTTTTACCGATGACGATCTAAAAATCATTGAAGACCGTATGCGTGAAATTGTTAAGCGCGATTTGCCAATAGAACGTGAAATTTTCGACAAGGTCGAGGCAGTAAAAGTCTTTGCTGAACTCGGTGAAAAATACAAAGTAGAAATCATTAAAGACATTATCCCAGAAGGCGAAGAAGTTTCTATTTATCGCCAGGGTGACTGGTTTGATGTCTGTCGTGGCCCGCATATGCCAAGCACCGGCAAACTGGGCAAAGGATTCAAGTTGATGAAAGTCGCTGGCGCATACTGGCGCGGTGATTCAGATAACGAAATGCTAACCCGTGTTTACGGCACAGCATGGCCGGATAAAAAACAGTTAAATGCTTATTTACACCAGCTGGAAGAAGCAGAAAAGCGTGATCATCGAAAACTGGCCAAAAAGCTGGATTTCTTTCATATGCAGGAAGAAGCGCCGGGCATGGTGTTCTGGCACGAAAAAGGCTGGTCTATTTATCTGACGGTGCAGAATTATATTCGTGAAAAATTACGGCAGCACGATTATCAGGAAATTAATACACCGTCGATTGTTGATCGCAGTCTGTGGGAAAAATCGGGTCACTGGGATAAATTTGGTGACATGATGTTTACCACGCACTCTGAAAATCGCGACTATGCAATCAAACCCATGAACTGCCCCTGCCATATTCAGGTATTTAACCAGGGACTGAAAAGTTACCGTGATTTACCTTTGCGACTGGCTGAATTTGGTTCCTGTCACCGAAATGAACCTTCTGGCACATTGCATGGATTAATGCGCGTGAGAAATTTTGTGCAGGACGACGCGCACATTTTCTGCACCGAAGATCAGTTACAGGATGAAGTCTCTGCCTTTATTGATCTGGTTTACGAAGTGTATGGTGATTTTGGTTTTACCGATATAAAAGTCGCACTATCAACACGTCCAGAACAACGTGTGGGTGATGATGAAGCCTGGGATAAAGCAGAAAAGGCACTGGAAGTGGCGCTGGACAACAAAAAAATGGACTGGAAGCTGCAACCGGGTGAAGGTGCGTTTTACGGTCCGAAGATAGAATTTGTATTACGTGACTGCCTGGGGCGTGAATGGCAGTGTGGCACCTTGCAGGTCGATTTCTCCATGCCGGGACGTCTCGATGCCCAATATATTGCTGCCGATGACAGCAGGCGCACACCGGTGATGTTACACCGTGCGATTTTGGGTTCAATCGAGCGATTTGTCGGTATTTTGATCGAAGAACACGAGGCTAAATTTCCGCTCTGGTTAGCTCCGGTTCAGGCTGTGATTCTCAATATTACGGACAAACAGGCTGAATTTGCCAAAATAATGCAAAAAAGTCTTGCTTCGCAAGGATTTAAGGTCGAATTGGACTTGAGAAATGAGAAGGTAGGATATAAAATTCGCGAGCACATTATACAGCGGGTTCCCTACATGCTGGTTATCGGTGATCGGGAGCTTGAAACAAATACAGTGGCCGTTCGTTCGCGAAGCGGTGAAGACCTGGGTACCATGTCAATTGATGAGGTGTCTACTATGTTTTCACTGGAGATCGCGAGCCGCGGTCAGTCTGTTTTAGAGGAATAAAACTATCGCTTCACCAAAAAAGACGCGCATCAATGGCGACATCAATTACCCTCAAGTACGGGTAATTGACCATGAAAGTAACCAGCTTGGACTCATGACAAGCGAGGACGCGCTAAAGAGAGCAAAAGAGGTCGGATTGGACCTGGTAGAAGTTTCACCTAATGCAGAGCCGCCAGTTTGCCGAATAATGGATTTTGGTAAATTCAGGTTTGAAAACAGTAAGAAAAAACAGGGTGCAAAAAAGAAGCAACGTCGTACCCAGGTTAAAGAAATTAAGTTCCGTCCTCGCACTGAGGTTGGTGACTATAAAGTCAAGCTGAGCAAGCTGACCAAGTTTCTTGAAAATGGCGACAAAACCAAAGTAACTATGCGCTTTAGAGGACGTGAATTCGCGCATCAGGAACTAGGTATGGAATTGTTGAAACGTGTTGTGGCTGATCTGGAAGAAATAGCCAACGTTGAGCAGATGCCAGGTATGGAAGGTCGTCAGATGGTTATGGTTTTAGGACCGAAAAAGACCAAGTAGATAAAGACTACTTTTTTAGTAGTTAAATACACAGTTTGAGAGTGCCCTGTACGACGTATATTTTTTGTCGGATCAAGGCGGAAATAGCCGCAAAAGCGGAGCTTACACTTGTAAGTGAGCATTTTAAGGTAATTTTCAACGCAGTCATGACGAGAAAGATGCGTTGTACAAGGCGCTTAGAAATTATAGTTTTGGAGAAGGCATATGCCTAAGATGAAAACAAACCGAGGAGCTGCTAAGCGTTTTCGCAAAAACGGTTCTGGTGGATTTAAACGTGGTAAATCACATCGTCGTCATATTTTGACCAAGAAGAGCACCAAGCGTAAACGTCATTTACGTGATGATGCACAGGTTCATGAAAATGATAAGAAGATGCTTATTCGTATGTTGCCATACGTCTAGTTTATTAGATCCTGCCCATTTATTTAGTATCAAGTAGAGAATAGAACAATGCCAAGAGTAAAAAGAGGCGTACAGGCCCGCGCTAAACATAAAAAAGTTTTAGCTAAAGCAAAAGGTTATTACGGTGCCCGTAGTCGTGTTTACCGCGTAGCGCATCAAGCTGTTATTAAAGCTGGTCAATATGCATATCGTGACCGTCGTGTTAAAAAGCGCATGTTCCGCGCATTATGGATCGTACGTATTAATGCCGCTGCACGTGAATGTGGAATGTCATATAGCCGTTTAATTAATGGCTTGTCAAAAGCAGACGTTGCCATTGACCGCAAAGTTTTAGCTGATTTAGCAATACATGATATGGCAGCCTTTACACAAATCGCTGATAAAGCCAAAGAAGCACTCGCAGCTTAATATTTTACGAGTATATTCGGCTGTTTGAGGCTGAACAGGCTTATCAGTACAAAAGGGGGAGCAAGCTTCCCCTTTTTTGTTGTGAAAATAAAATAACAAAATTTATTTACCACAGAGGCACAGAGGACACAGAGATTTCCGTTGTTATGCGCCTTCGGTGTCATTAATGCACAAAAGATTTTTTATCTCTGTGCCCTCTGTGCCCTCTGTGTCTCTGTGGTGAGAATTTTTTAAAAATACTTCATACGGGAGTTGAAGCGTGGATTTACAAAAGTTAACCGCAGATGCACTTGCAACAATAAATGCGGCTGACAATCTGGACGTTTTAGATCAGATTCGAGTTGATTACCTGGGTAAAAAAGGTGAGCTGACCTCATTGCTAAAAACATTAGGCAAGTTGCCAGCAGAGACAAGAAAAGCTGCTGGTCAGGATATCAATAATGCAAAACGTGAAGTGCAGCAGTCTCTTGAGATGCGCAAGCAAACGCTGGAAGCCGAAAAGCTCAATGCAAAACTGGCCAGTGAAAAAATTGATGTGACCTTGCCAGGTCGTGGTCAGCAATCAGGTGGTTTGCATCCAGTAACGAGAACCATGACGCGTATTGAAGATTTGTTTTCACGTTTGGGTTTTACTGTTGAGCAAGGTCCTGAAATCGAAGATGATTTTCATAATTTTGAAGCCCTGAACATCCCATCGCATCATCCCGCACGTGCCATGCACGATACTTTTTATTTTGATGCCAATACACTATTGCGTACGCATACCTCACCGGTTCAGGTGCGGCACATGGAAACCGAAAAACCACCATTGCGCATTATCGCACCGGGCCGTGTTTATCGCTGTGATTCTGATTTGACGCATACACCGATGTTTCACCAGGTGGAAGGTCTGCTGGTCGATGAAAATGTGAGTTTTGCCGACTTGATGGGCACACTGGCTGATTTTCTAAAACAGTTTTTTGAAAACGAAGATTTACAAACGCGTTTTCGACCTTCGTATTTTCCTTTTACCGAGCCATCGTCGGAAGTCGATATTCAGTGTGTGATGTGTAAAGGTGAGGGCTGTCGTGTGTGTGGACACACTGGTTGGCTGGAAGTGTTAGGTTGTGGCATGGTGCACCCGAAAGTATTTGAATCTGCTGGTATTGATACTGAAAAATACAGCGGTTATGCCTTTGGTATGGGGGTAGAACGATTAGCGATGTTACGTTATGGCGTTAATGATTTACGTTTGTTCTTTGAAAATGATGTTAAATTTTTGCAACAGTTCGCGTAGTAGGAAAGTGATATGAAATTTAGCGAGCAATGGTTAAGAAGCTGGGTTAATCCTGATATTTCAACACAGGAAATGTGTGATCAGCTGACAATGGCCGGCCTGGAAGTTGATAGTGTTGAACCGGCTGCTGCAGACTTTACTGAAGTATTTGTTGCGCGTGTTGAGTCACTGGAAAAACATCCTGATGCCGACAAATTAAATGTCTGTCAGGTGACAGATGGAAATGAGACGCAACAAATTGTTTGTGGTGCTGCCAATGTCAGGCAGGGCCTGGTTATTCCGCTGGCAAAAGTCGGTGCGGTATTGCCGGGTGCCGCTGTTGGTGAAACATGGAAGATCAAACCGGCAAAACTACGTGGTGTTGAGTCATTCGGCATGCTGTGTTCCGAAAAAGAACTAGGACTTGCTGATAGTGCAGAAGGATTAATGGAGTTACCTGATGATGCACCGCTTGGTCAAAATGTTCGAGAATACTTACAACTTGATGACAATATTATCGAACTGGATTTAACGCCGAATCGAGGTGACTGTTTAAGTATTGAAGGCGTGGCACGTGAGCTCGGTGCGCTTAACCGGTGTGATGTTATCGAGCAACAGTGGGCACCGCATAAACAAACAATAAAAGATGAGTTTCCGGTTGAGATTCAGGCTGATGAAGCCTGTACGCATTATACCGGTCGGGTTATCAGAGGCATTAATGTTAATGCAAAGACACCATTGTGGATGCTTGAGCGTTTACGACGCGGTGGTATCCGTGGTCTGAGCCCGGTGGTTGATATCACTAACTATGTCATGCTTGAACTGGGTCAGCCCATGCATGCTTTTGATTTGCAAAAACTAAATGGCAAAATCACTGTTCGTTTTTCTAAAAATGCAGAAAAAATAACCCTGTTAGATGGTAAAAACATCGAGCTTCAGGAAAATACACTAGTAATAGCGGATGATTCCAGTGTGCTGGCACTTGCTGGCGTGATGGGTGGTGAAGGCTCTGCAGTTGATGATTCTACAACTACTATTTTTCTTGAAAGTGCATTTTTTAAACCGGAAATTATCGCCGGTAAAGCACGTGGTTACGGTTTACATACCGACTCTTCTCACCGCTTTGAACGTGGTGTAGATACGCAGTTGCAGGTGCGAGCAATTGAACGCGCGACTGAATTAGTCTGTGAAATCTGTGGTGGTGATGTAGGTCCCGTGCTTGAGCATAAAACGTCATCACACCCTGCAGAGGCAGTGCCGATCCATTTGCGTTCTAATCAAATTAAACGTGTGCTTGGTATTGAGTTATCGGACGATGACGTTACCGACATTTTCCAGCGCCTGTGCATGGAAGTGAAGGTGTCTGCTGATGGCGGAAAAGTTGCTCCGGCATCTTCCGCACTTGCGCCATCCATGGCGGTCGTCTGGTTAATAAAATCGCCCAGTTTCCGTTTTGATATACAGATCGAAGCCGATTTGCTGGAAGAAGTGGTGCGTCTATATGGTTATAACAATATCCCGCGTACACAACCGAGCTATCACTCGATTATACAGTCGCAGCCTGAAGCGAAAAATTCACTGAGTACGCTTAAGCAATGTCTGGTTGACCGTGGTTATTTTGAGGCAATTAGCTACAGTTTTGTTGATCCGAAGTGGCAGAAAATAGTAGATCCACAGTCGAAGACAATCGGCCTGGCAAATCCTCTGTCTTCAGAAATGTCGGTGATGCGCACCACTATGTGGGTGGGTTTGCTTAGCGCATTGAAGCATAATGTAAATCGCCAGCAGACCCGCGTTCGTCTGTTTGAAACAGGTCTGTGTTTTAAGCCGCATGAATTTAAATCTGTGGTGGATTCAGAAGTGTCAAAAGCGGGATTTGATGCAATTGACCAGGAATCGATGTTTTCCGGTGCTATTTGTGGCGATATGCACCAGGAACAATGGGCTGAGCAGAGCCGAAAAGTCGATTATTTTGATCTTAAGGCGGATGTTGAAGCATTACTGTCTTATTCGGCTTCTAAAACGACGTTTGAAGCGGCTGAGCATCCAGCGCTACACCCGGGGCAGAGCGCTAGCATTAAGCAGCATGGCGAGCTGATAGGCTGGATAGGGGCATTGCATCCACAAGTGCAGAAAGCGCTGGATATCGATCAGAGAGTCTATGTGTTTGAATTAAAACAGTCTGCTATTGCGCATAATAAAATTCCAGCATTTTCAGCGTTGTCACGTTATCCGGAAGTAAGGCGTGACCTGGCAATTCTAGTTGCTGAAGAAATTCCAGTGGCTGAAATTTTATCGGTAATTGAGTCAGTATCATCAGATTTGGTCAAAGAAATACAATTATTTGATGTATATCAGGGAAAAGGGGTAGACGAAGGTACAAAAAGTGTCGCTTTCGGCTTGATTTTACAGGAGTTTTCCCGCACTCTTACCGACTTGGAAGTAGATACTGAAATTGAAAATATAGTATCTACAC
>RCNG010000899.1_pt1 | contig 14430 bp, 15 predicted proteins | sample 2041371 | NCBI WGS metagenome assembly RCNG01 (sample SAMN09708227, study PRJNA481090) | Marine sediment metagenome, whole genome shotgun sequencing project. | biome: marine sediment; feature: ocean; material: sediment; isolation source: Sewage treatment plant 1 marine sediment (STP1) ... | reverse complement strand
CGTTGCCAGGTTTATATACTTAATTCTTTTGGGAAAGAAGACTTAGAAGCATTATTACAAAGAGCTATGGCTGAAGATATAATGTTGAAATCGAAAAATATTAAGCTTAAAGAAACTGAAGCACTTTTGCGGCTTTCCGGAGGTGATGGCAGAAAACTGCTTAATATATTCGAATTGGTAGTCTCCTCTGAAGATAAAAAGGATATTGTTATCACGGATAAGCTGGTAATGCATAAGGTCCAGAAAAACACTGTATTATACGATAAAACAGGGGAACAACACTACGATATAGTTTCTGCTTTTATAAAATCTATCCGTGGCAGTGACCCGAATGGTGCCGTCTATTGGCTTGCCAGAATGATTGAAGGTGGAGAAGATGTAAAGTTTATAGCAAGGCGTTTATTAATATCAGCCTCTGAAGACATTGGTATGGCCAACCCTACCGCATTGGTTATTGCAAATTCAACTTTTCAGGCGGTTAATACAATAGGATATCCCGAGGCCAGAATTCTGCTCAGCCAGTGTGCTATTTATCTGGCGACTTCACCAAAAAGCAATTCTAGTTATATGGCTATCAAAAAAGCTCAAGCCAATGTTAATGAAACGGGAGATTTATCTGTTCCCTTACCCCTGCGGAATGCTCCCACCAAGTTAATGAAAGACTTGGGTTATGGTGAAAACTATAAATACGCGCATGACTTTGAAGCTAATTTTACAGAGCTGGAGTTCTTACCCGACGAATTAAAGGGAACTGCCTTTTACGTACCTGGTGATAATAACAGAGAAATAGCGCTCAAAGAATTTCTCGAAAAACGATGGAAGGATAAATATTAGAATTTAATAGTCAGTTCCTCAATTTGTAATTTTTCTGACTCATAATGTTCAAAATACCATTGGGAACCAAGTTTATACACAATACCATTTCCTTGTTCATTTATACCAATATAAACCTCCGGGTTGGATGTTTTGTATATTTTTAAACGAATTTTTGGTGAACTATCCACGAGCTGATAACCATTTGGAATTTGTTGTGCGTACAATACAAGTATCTCAGAAGTTTCGGTAATGGTGCTCATTGCTGCTGCTTCGACTGCTGCAGGTTCAGCCGTCATTGTTGCAGCAATTGCTGCCTTTCCGGTCTGCCCTGTAAGCTCTTGAGTGGGAATAGGTGCTTGTATCTCCTTATTTGGCGGTAATGTGCTTTTTTCGTCTGCCCCAGGCATTGTCGCACTAACTGTGATACTATTACTAATTGCAGGGTTATAGCTATAGTCTAACGCAGCAATTGATGTAAAGGCCATCTCAATGGCTTCTTTATAACTCAATGTGTAATCCTTTTCTTTACTGCTTCCTTGCAGGCTAGTAAAGATTTTTTTGGAATTACAATCCTCCAGACTAATAGTAACTCTGGTAATAAACATACCAGATTTATGATCTAATCGCACCAGGAGGCCCAGACATCTGTTTGAATAAAGTTCCGGATCATGATCATCTTTATAAAAAGTCTGGAATCCACTTTTTGTAAAAAGGTGCTTTATAAGCGTACTGGTTTTGTATTGATTCGGATACTTAAAACCCTGAAAACTTCTTGGTACAATTATGTATTTATAATCATTTAATTGGGCTTGTAGCCCATATGAAAATGCAAAAACTAAAAAAAGGCAGGAAAATATATTCTTCATTTAAATTATATCTCAGTTTCTTTCCCAAGATATGATATTTAATCCTAATTGAAAAGAAGCGTAGTTGCTGTCAGCAATATTCCCGTAGGCCAATAAATTATCTCCCATAATGTAGAGGTTCACAGGTCCGGCCTGAAGACTCATACCCAAACCTATATTCGAAGCGGTAAATTTATCAACGGTATAAGTCGCTTTTAATGCAAGGACTTTAGCAAATCTTCTTTGATAAAATGCCGTTACTGCAAACTGCGGACCCCGCGGCCTGTTTATGGCATACAATTGCCCTCCTACACTGTTCAGATAATATAAAGATCTGTCTCCACTATCAGTTTGATTATCACAATCGCAAGCTTCAGTTGGTTCGCCTTGCTTGCCAAAATTATAACGAATGGACGAATAGAATTTTATCGGCCTGAAAGTGACATAGTTTTTACTGTTTTCTTCAAAAGGAACTAATTCTTCAATTTCATTCACAAGATCTTCCCAAAAATCGGCATTAGGATCGCTAAGCGCTTCTGGTAAAATAATTTCTACCCCCTCAATAGACGCACTCCCTTCAAGCGAGTAACTAGTTACATCAGAAGTGTGATATAATAATCCGATATCCAAAAGACTTCCGGTGATTACGGTTTGATCATTGAGATTGTAGGTAACTCCTAAATCAAAACCAAGCCCGGGATCACCACCAAAAAGTCCCCTTTTTGTTAGTAAACTTCCTATACTCCCACCATTATCATTGGCATCTATAAGAGCATCCAGGCCAGAAGTTCTTAATCGCATATCCGAAACCAAGGTGTTCCTCAACAAATTATTCTGGCCTACTGTGGTCTCGAAATAACCGCTATTATTTGTTGAATTAATATCTACTATACCGGAATACAATTTGATCCGGGCACCCAATGTGAGATTATTCTTTATTTGTCTATTAATTCCGAAATGCAAGACATTTATGAATTGCCCACTGGTATTGAGATCATTTAGATCAAATCTTTGTCCCAATCTGTCCGCATTACCTTCATAAGCTAAAATTGCAAGGTCTTTTGGCCAATAATTTAGGGCGTAGCCTTCAACATACATTCCAAATGAGAAGAAATTAGCCGGGTCCTTTTGTCCACGGAATCCACCATTTAATATGTCAACCTGAAAGATTCCATTTACTTCATCGCGTTTGCTCAATGAATTCAATGCACGATCTCTTACTTTCTGATTAATATCGAGTCCATCAGCAGCAAAAATATCATTTACCGTAAGTCCGCTTGTGGCTCCCTGCGCATATATACCAGATATAAAAGGGACCCCGGCATACCAATTATAAATGGTATTCATCCCCGGATTAACCATTAAAGCCTGTGGAATCTCAATGAAATCATATAACACCTCTTTATTTTGGGCGTGGAGAGTCATGTACCCCACAATGAGAGTAATAAAAAGGGACAGGCTTTTTATCATTTTAGCCGAATCCTGAATTTAGAGCTGGATCTTAAGAAAACTGTTGGGTTAGGTAAAGCAGACACACTGGTATTATCACCTAGATTTATGGCACTTACTCTAATGGCAGAGGTATTTCTAATAATATCCAGGCTCCTGCCTGCCGGTCCATAAGCAATTTCACGTTGTAATATTGCAGTTGGGGCGGCATTAACGGTAAAATTTTCAGAATCCAAAGAATTCCCCGTATCATCTAAAAATTCAAAAGTGATATCAAGAGGTTTACTTGTTGTATTTTCCACTTCATACGTTACTACACCATCTAAGACATTATCAGAAAAAAACTCTTCGCTAAAGGCGTCGAAATTAAATGTTTGAGAGTAAAAATTTATCCCGGTTACCTGATTAATGATACGCTCAGGGGTCTCAACATAAAGAATACTGGCTTCTGCGATAGGAGTAACCTCAAGATTATCCAATTGATCAAAATCCTGTTTTTCCGCACAGGAACCTAAGATTCCAACACAGAAAAGAATGGTAAATAGATATTTTGGGATATACTTCATTGCTATATACCAGTTTTAACATGGTTAATCATTTATTGAAACCACCTAAATAGGTATTGCCTCCTATATTATTCTCCCTTATATAACTCTATAAATAGTTTTTTATTTCACTTAAATTATGAATCATAACGCAATGTTCATGTTTCGGATCATTATGGGCATTAAAATGTAAAGTATGAAGTCCTACAGCCTTCGCCCCTAGTATGTCCGCCTCAATATTATCACCAACCATAAGTGACTTATCCGCTGCAGTATTAGCCTTTTTTAGTGCGAGTTCAAAAATTGCCGGATTGGGTTTTTTTACTCCAGCCATTTCAGAATTAATAACCTGGTCAAAATATCCTAAAATATTTGAGTTTACCAATTTCTTAGTCTGTACTTCTTCAAATCCGTTTGTAATGATATGTAGTTTATATTTTGGTTTTAAGTAATCCAGAATTTCAATTGTATGTGGCAAAAGGTTATTGTATGAGGCAAGATTAGTAATATATTCCGTCGATAAAATATCTATAACTTCATCTTTAATGTCAAATTGTATAGCATCAAAAGTTGTTTTTAGCCTTTGATAACGCAATTCAGGTTTCTTGACTTTATCTTCGCGATATAATTTCCAAAATGCGAGATTCACCGGCACATAGACTTCTAAGAATTTGGAGAGGTTGACGTTTATTTCAACTTCAGTAAATATTTTTTGGAATGTCAATGCTGAATTCCTTTCAAAATCCCAAAGTGTATGGTCCAAATCAAAAAATATATCCGAAATATTTTGGCTATACATGATACTTCTCAATTACTTTATTGTATAAACTTAACCAGTTAATCGCCTGATCTCCACCCAATAATTCGTTAGAGAAAATAGTAATAAAGTGTCCATTCACCTTTTTTACCTGATCATAATAAATACCAATCTTATCAAGTGCTTCATCTTCAGAATTGGAATTAAGTAAGGCATAGTCATGGACAGCGAAGGGGTGAATTTTTATTGGTTGTTTTTCTTCCTTTGTAATATCATAGAAATAAAAAGGCGTACATGTACCTGCTCTAAAGCCCATTTCATGAGTATATCCCATGGTGTAGTCATCTGTAAATTCGGCTTCTACAAGGTTACTGTATGTATGAGGAATATCTACCCTGTTATATCTCATCCTGGAATAATTTATTGGCCTGTTTACCACGTTGGATAACCTCTTTTTCTCCTCTTTTAATAATTCAATATTCTTAAATGAACTATATGAAGCTGCCAGAGATACCAAGCTATAGTCTGCCACAGATTTAATCAGGTATTTAAAGTTATTATTTTCGGGTGAAACATTTTTATCATAGGTTGAATAATTGGCGAACTGAAAAAAGAATATACTCTTTATTTGATATTTCTTCTGAATCTCTATTAAGCTGGTGAAGTTATTATAAGGATCTTTTTTAATCTTCAGCCATACAGAAGTGCGCTGTACTACACGCTTCAATCTAAAAGTGCCTAAGTCATACAACAAGCCTGCTAAGCTTCTTATGGGCCCTCTATGTGCAAAACAGTGTGAAGTAGTAACATCAATAATAGAAGTATGTTGATACTTTCGCTTTTTACTAACTATGGTAGGAAAACGTCCTATAAGCTTATCAAGAAATTTGTATGCCCAAATATCCACAACAGGTAATTGCATAAAGTTAAAAGTAGAAGCAATACTTTCTAATGGTGGAAACCTGCCATGTGTGTCTTTTAGGTAAGGTAAATACTCTTCATATCTAGATAAAAGATAAAAGCTTGCCGAAAAAATATCATAGGGAATAGCACTGGGTTCATTTGTTCTAAAAAAACAAGGGGTACCCTCCCAATCTTCAACAGTTAGTTGTAAATCATTTATCCCATGTACAAATAACAGTTCATTGCTTCTAACAAAAAACTCATTCTGCAAAGGTTGTTTACTGTAAGTGATCTTGGGGCCGGTATGTTTGATAAAATCCTCAACCTTTGTAGTAAAAATGATATCTATCCCCAGTATCCTTGTGAAAACTTGTTTCATCGTGTAACTGAAACGTGGAGTAATTTTATGGGTATATATCAAAAGCATATTTATATCAAATTATTATCGGCAAAGCTATAGTATTTGTTTTGGGTAATAATTACGTGATCTAGTACCCTGATATCCATGGCTTCCGAAGCTTTCTGAAGTTTATTTGTGATTTTTTTATCGGCCTCACTCGGTTTAAGTGCCCCTGACGGATGATTATGGGCCAATATTAATGACACAGCCCCTAATTCCAGTGCTTGTTTCATTACCAAACGAACGTCGACCAAGGTGCCAGTTATACCTCCCTTGCTTAATTGAGCCTTATGTATAACTTTATTTGAGTTATTTAAGTAAACAATCCAAAACTCCTCATGAGGAAGGTCTGCAACCAAGGGTTGTAGAAGATCGAATACCGCCTGACTACCGGAGATCTGCGCCTTCACCATCGCCTTCTCATTTTGCCTCCTTCTGCCTATCTCTAAAGCCGCTGCAATAGATATGGCCTTCGCCTCACCAATACCTTTAAATTTCATTAATTGTTTTATGGATACCTTACCCAATTCGTTTAGGTTATTATTGGTGGAAGCCAAAATTCTTTTGGAAAGAGCTACTGCTGTTTCATTTTTGGTCCCTGAACCAATCAATATAGCTACTAGCTCGGCATTTGAAAGTACTGAACGCCCTTTATGCAATAGTTTTTCCCTTGGTTTGTCATCGTCAGACCAATTCTTAATGGAAAAAGAAGTAGGTTTTTGTTCCATGGCCTAAAGATAATCAACAAAAAAAAATATTGTAAATTTCATTCATAAAATCCTATCTAAGATATCATGAAATCGATTTTTGATGAATCTACATTTAAAGAAGTTGAAGAACGATTTAACAAACTAAGTCAGGATTCAGAAGGTTTATGGGGTAAAATGAGCGTTGGCCAAATGCTATGGCATTGTCAGGTTTTCGTTAAAGACGTGATAAAGAATAAAAAATATACCAAACGGGGAAATCCATTGATTAGCTGGTTCTTTAAAAAGTCCATGTACAGTGATAAGCCCTGGCGAAAAAACTTACCTACCACACCTTTTGCCAGGGCTAAAGAAGAAAAGGAATTTGAGGTTGAACATAAAAAGTTACAGGAACTAATTAAAGAGTTATATAGCCTGCGAGATAGAAAGGACTGGAATGCACATCCAATTTTTGGCGATTTTACCCCAGAGCAATGGGGTAAACTGGAATACAAGCACTTAGATCATCATCTCAGGCAATTCAGGGTCTGACAGGCGTGTTTAAAGGAGCGTAATAATTGATTAAACAGTGTTAGTTAATTTCAATCATGTTTACGATCTCTTTCAAATCCAGGCCACCATAATTTCCTGAACTCATGAATAATATGACACTATTAGTAACATCCTGTTCAAAAAGAAATTCTTTAAAGGAATCACTATTGGTAAAAATGTTAATGTCTTGCTGTTGAAATGCCTGCCCTATCTGATCTTTTGTTATTTCGGCCAAACCCTTTATTTTAACTGATTCAGGAATATAAAATACCGCAGATACATCTGCTTTTTTTAAAGACCCCCTATATTCCTTTAAAAATTCGGCATTTAGACTGCTATAGGTATGTAGTTCCAGACAAGCAATCAATTTTCGATCCGGGAACTGTTCTTTTACCGCCTTTGTGGTTGCTGCGACTTTACTTGGTGAATGAGCATAATCTTTGTAAATTATCGTATTATCCCTTTCACCAATCTTTTCCAGGCGTTTTGAAGCGCCTTTAAATGAAGTAATTGCCTCATAAAAGTCTTCCTCATCAATCCCCATGTTTTGACAAATCCACTTTGCTCCCGCCAGGTTATTCAAATTATGATGTCCGAAAATCTCGAGGGGCAATGGACCCTCCCCGGTATTTAAAAAAGTCTTCCCGTGTTCAACAAAAAAATCCGGAGTAGAATAGGGAAGTTTCCGTATTGAATTTGCTGAGGCTTCAACGATACTTTTTACATTTACATCTTCCTCATTATACGTAATACTCCCACCTTTAATTATGCTATCCACAAAAATCCGGAATTGCTCAAGATAATTTTCAAAAGTGGGAAAAACATTGACATGATCCCAGGCTATTCCGCTTAACAAGGCAATATTGGGTCTGTAAAGGTGAAACTTTGGCCTCCTGTCTATAGGAGAGGAAAGATACTCATCTCCCTCTAAAACTATAAAATCGTTTTCCTCGGTAAGATGCACCATCCGGTCAAATCCCTCCAATTGAGCACCAACCATATAGTCTACCTGCCTTCCATGATAATTCATTACATGAAGAATCATTGATGTAATGGTAGTCTTACCATGACTTCCTCCAATAACAACACGAGTTTTGTGTTTAGATTGTTCGTAGAGGAATTCTGGATAAGAATAGATTTTCAGACCAAGCTGTTTGGCTTTTATCAATTCAGGATTATCAGCCTTAGCATGCATTCCAAGAATAACAGCATCCAAAGAAGTTTCTATTTTGTCTGGAAACCAACCAAACTGTGAAGGGAGGATTCCTTGTTTTGCCAATCTGCTTTTAGAGGGTTCAAATATTACATCATCACTCCCGCTAACAATATATCCCTTCTGATGCAGAGCCAGGGCCAGATTATGCATGGCACTACCTCCAATCGCAATAAAATGTATGCGCATGTACAATAAAATTAGATGCTAAAGATAGGAATTGAAAAGAGCATCTCAAACCTTCTTTAAGCATGTTATTATTTTTATCTTCGTAACGGAACGAAAGCAGATTAACAAGCCAGTTATCGAAAATATTTGTTCCGGATAATTATGACTATAAAACTCTCAGAAATTACTTCTCAGGAAATTATGCCTGGTTATCATGGCAAAATGATACATACAGAAAATATGACTCTGGCCTATTGGGATGTGGAAGAGGGTGCCACAGTGCCTGAACATTCTCATAAAAATGAACAAATAATGCAGGTTTTAGAAGGCACTTTTGAGTTTACGGTCAATGGAATTACCAAACTCTATAAACCGGATGATCTTGTAGTTATTCCGCCCTTTGCCCCGCACAGCGGAAAGGCTTTAACACCATGTAAATTAATGGATATTTTTAGCCCGGTTAGGGAAGAATATATAGGCAGTTAAAAACATTCGATTTAAAGATTTTCAAAAAGTAGTTTTATGAAGATTTCATTAAAAGGCAAAAGAGCTTTAATTGGTGGCAGCAGCCGTGGCATTGGTAAGGCTATAGCCCGGCAGTTGGCAGAAAGTGGCGCCAGTGTTACGCTTATGGCCAGAAGTGAAGATCAATTAAAATCTATTGTAACGGGGCTGACGTATAATGAAGGACATCCTCATAACTATCTGGTTGTAGATTTTTTGGATTTTAATAGTTATCAAAAAAAAATCACTAAATATTTTGAAACTCATAAGGTGGACATCCTGGTTAATAATACTCAGGGGCCATCTTCTGGCAGCGCATTAGAAAAGGGCGTTTCTGACTATCAAGAGGCTTTTGATCTGTTGTTTAAATCTGTTGTATACACTACTCAGTTGGCTTTAAAACACATGATGCAAAATAAGTGGGGGCGCATAATTAACGTGGCGTCAATATCTGTAAAGGAACCACTGGGTTATTTGGCACTTTCAAATACTATCCGGGCCGCAGTTGTTACATGGGCAAAATCCTTAGCCAATGAGGTTGCTTCTGATAAAATTACGGTAAACAATATTTTAACGGGATATTTTGACACGGAGCGGATCACAGATTTGAATAAAAAGAAATCGGAACAAATGGGTATCCCTGTAGATAAAGTCCGTATGGCCATGGAAGATCAGGTACCTATGAAACGCATAGGAGATCCCAATGAATATGGATATTTGGTTGCTTTTCTTGCTTCGGATAAAGCATCATATATAACAGGAACAAATATTCCCATTGATGGCGGTTTATTAAAATCACTTTAACAAAACGGACTTAATCATTTAATTCAGGCCCAAAATCTATCCATTTAGAGCTAGAATTTTTTGTTTTTCTTCCTGTGCTCTTTTAAAGTCAGTTCGTTTTTTCAAGGCCTTGTTTATCCAAAATAAAGAATTCTGTTTGTTCCCTTTTTTCCGGTATAAAAGTGCCATTCGATAATAAGCCCATTCCAGCGGCACACCATCTTTAATAGAATGCTTCTCAATATATCTGGCCATATATTCTATTCCCCTATCTAATTGAATGCCATAATCGCTGTATACCTTACCCAGCTGATAATTTAAATGATTTCTTTCAAATTCCGTATGATCATTCACCAATGCCAATGCCGCTAAATAATTTGTCTTAGCCTTAACCGGTTCATCGTCATATTCATATACATAGCCAAGGGCCAAATAGCTGTCAATAGGTGAAATTTTCTTAAGTTCTTTAGCCAATTCATAGGCCTTATCATAGCTTCCACCAACTATTCCCGGCAATGAAACATAAAGATCTATTAGAGCCCAGTGTGCTCCTGGATGATAAGGGTCAAGGGCCAGGGTTTTATTAAAACTGGATTTTATACGCCCTAAAAGAGTGAGTCCAACCAAAAGATTACTGTTTTGGGCCTTTTTTGCTAAAACGCCACCATACCTAAAAAAGTAGGAAGGGTTATCCTCATCTAAGATGGTAAGCTTTTTATAAATCTCAATAGCTTTGTCCCATTCTTCCTGATATGCATAAGTTTCACCCAACTTGTCCAATAAAACAGGATTAGAATACAGGTTGGGTTGTTGTAATAATAATTCACTGGCGTGCTTGTAATTCCCGGCACCCATTGAATACGCAATATCAGCAGAAACTGTTTGTGCTTTCAAACAAACAGCTTCCAGTAAAATTAAAAGTAAAATGAAGTGTCTCACACCTAATCCTTTTCGCATCTTTTAAGTCGTAAACGAATTTGATTCCTTAAAAATTATAGGAAATTGTAGTTATTAGGCAACTCGTTTGCCCCTGTTATAGTTTTCTCCAAGCCTTTTGCAATCTAAGTACGAATTTAAATTTCGCCAAAGTTCGAAATTTATATCTAGTTTTAAGACATAACAAAAAACCAAACATTATGAATTCAAAAGTCTTTATGGTCCTAAGAATACTTCTTGGGCTGTTTGTCCTGGTTTTCGGACTCAACAAATTTCTAAATTTTATTCCAATGGAAGCACCAACGGGTGATGCCGGCGCCTTTTTTGGAGCGCTAATGAGCTCAAAAACACTCACAATGGTAGCCATTGTTGAAGTAGTGGCAGGAATTGCTTTAATTTTCAACAAATATGGAGCTCTGATGGCATTAATTTTAATGAGTGTATCTATTAATGCTGTTTTATTCCATGCATCTTTAGACCCTGAAAATATCATGGGTGCACTAGTATTAATAATATTGAATGTTGTTGTGCTTTTCGGTTATAAGGATAAATATGCTCCATTACTGCAACCATAGAATGTTGTAGTGCAATATCAAGACGGAAGTTTTTCAAAATGAAAAACTTCCGTCTTTTTAAATACTAATGCAGTGCTTAAATATATAGGATTATCTGCCTGAATATTCTACTTCAGTGCCATTTATTTGTTAAGGTAAGTTTGGACTATTTATTTTTGCCCTTCTTTATGACCGGTGGATACTTTGAAAATACTTTGGCTACAATTTCATAAAGCTTCTTTTCTCTGGTTCGAGGCGAATTATTCTCACTAAAATTACTAAGACTTATCGCTTGCCAGAACAAGGCATCCTTTTGGCTATCTACCAGATCAAAAATTAATTCCCGTTTCAGATTAGAGCCACCCACGGGAACTCCTAAAGATACTCCTCCTCCTACATTACTGCCTGTACCGCCTATTCCAACCCCTACTGTACTATTATTTTCAGTTACAAAAGATTTGCTTTGAATATTGATATAAAAATCCGGTTCTTCGGCTAATAAAATTCCACCCATTTGCATAGTTGAATCAATCGCATTAAAAAGTCGCTTTGAATCCAAATCACTCAGACCGGTTTGCATTTCAGGATAATAATTATAAGTACTGTAATTGGTAAAATCTACAGATTTATCAAAATCATAGTTTACGCGCACCGTACTGCAGGAAATCACGGATACAACAACCAATAAAATGATTATATTTCTCATAAACGATTTTATATAAAAATAAAGAAAAAAAACAGGGAAGCTGGAAATTGTATTATTTAATCGTTTAATAGCTGCCAAAGCTTATCTTTTAGGTCATCAAGACCCAATTCTGATACAGAAGAGATGAATATATAAGGCGTTTGCTTTAAATCCTTATCTAATTGACTTTTCATTTCCCCAATTAGCTCATCATCCAGCATATCCGACTTGGAGATGGCTACTAATCTGTTTTTATCAAGAAGTTCAGGATTATACTTTTTTAATTCATTTAATAGAATTTCATACTCTTTAGTAATGTCATTGCTATCTGCAGGTATTAAAAAAAGCAGAATGGAATTTCGCTCAATATGCCTTAGAAAATAATGACCTAATCCTTTGCCCTCTGCAGCTCCCTCTATTATACCAGGAATATCTGCCATTACGAAACTCCTAAAATCGCGGTATTTAACAATTCCTAAGTTCGGTTTAAGTGTAGTAAATTCATAATCCGCTATTTTGGGTTTTGCAGATGTTAATACTGATAGCAATGTAGATTTACCGGCATTGGGAAATCCAACCAATCCTACGTCTGCCAAAACTTTAAGTTCAAGAGTCAATTCTTTTTCCTGTGCGGGAATACCGGGTTGTGCATACCTTGGGGTTTGGTTTGTAGCTGTTTTAAAGTGCCAATTCCCACGACCTCCTTTACCTCCTTCAACGGCAATTATTTCTTCTCCGTGAGCTGTAATCTCAAATAGTAATTCATTGGTCTCCGAATCGCGTACAATCGTTCCCAGGGGTACGTCTAAAAATACATCCGCTCCATCGGCACCTGTACTTCTGTTTTTACTTCCATGTTCACCGTGCCCGGCCTTAAAATGTCGCTTAAATTTGAACCCAAGAAGTGTCCAAAGGTTTTCATTACCACGAATAATGATATGACCTCCTCTACCACCATCACCTCCATCGGGACCACCTTTTGTTATAAATTTTTCCCTGTGCAAATGCACGGATCCTTTACCTCCATTACCTGAGGTAACATACATCTTTACATAGTCCACAAAATTCCCTTCGGTCATCGCTCAATATTCGTTTTAAAAAAAGTAGTAGTATAATATGGGCCTATGGTCTTGTTCAGATCACCCTTCGCCCTGTATTGAATGAATTACACCGCCAAGGCGCTCTGTAATCTCCTCTATGGCTCCAATACCATTAACGCTGTAGAATTTATCCTGAGCTTCATAGTACTCTTTAAGAGGGGCTGTTTTTTGATTGTATTCTTCAAAACGATTTCTGATCTTATCCTCGTCCTGATCATCAGTCCTGCCACTTATTTTACCTCTTTCCAATAAGCGTTGAATAAGCTCTTCATCATTGGCATCCAAGGCAATAGTTGCGTCAATTTGCATTTCCTTTGAATCCATTAAGTTATCCAGTGCTTTTGCCTGGGCCACGGTTCTGGGAAAACCGTCAAAAATAAATCCGTTGGCTTCTGGATGTTTTTCAACTTCATCCCTTAGCATCTTAATGGTTACCTCATCAGGCACCAGTTCGCCTTTATCCATATAGGTTTGTGCTAATTTCCCCAGTTCGGTATTGTTCTTAATATTATATCTAAAAACATCTCCGGTAGAAATATGCAATAGATTATATTGATCCTTTAAAAAAGTAGCTTGTGTTCCCTTACCTGCTCCTGGTTTTCCAAAAAGTACAAGATTAATCATATGGTTTTGGTTTAGTTGGTATACATCTCTTAAATTTCTTCCCTGTTCTTTATAATCCAACCCATAACCCACGATAAACTTATTTGGAATTTCTATTCCAATGTAGTCAATGGGATATTCTCCGTTATAAATTTCGTGTTTGTAAAACAGGCTTGCTATTTTAAACTCTTTGACAGTAGTCTTTGCAAATAAATGGACCAATTCCTGTAGAGTCCTCCCAGTGTCAATAATATCTTCTATAATAACCACACTTCTCCCCTCCAAATTTTCTGGAAGATCTAATAGTGTTTCAACAATCCCAGTAGATATCAGGCCCCTGTATGAAGCTAATTTTACAAATGAAACCTCACATGGATAGGGATAATATTTCAATAAATCAGAAATAAACATAAAGGCCCCGTTAAGAACCCCAACAAATATGGGTACTTCATCTTTATGGTCCTTAGCAATTTCATCGGCAATTCTCTTAATTGCAAGTTGAATTTCTTCTTCCTTCAGAAATGGCTTAAACAATTTGTCATGCAACTTTATCAATGGTATCGGTTTTATAGGATGGCAAAGATAGTATTTTGCTTTCTCTTTTTTAGGCTTAGGACGGCAGATTCTAACATTTAGATGTATTTTTGTAGGCAGTCAAAATAATCTTATTCACCTGAGAAAGTATAAGTTCATGAATTTCTTTTCTTCTGATTTTAAGCTAGGTATTCTTGGAGGAGGTCAATTGGGTAAAATGCTCCTGTACGAAACCAGGAAGTTTGACATTTATACCAAAGTGCTGGATCCTTCGTCCGAGGCACCGTGCAAAATTGCCTGTAACGAATTTGTCCAGGGCAGCTTGATGGATTTTGATGAAGTTTACAATTTTGGAAAGGAAGTAGATTTACTTACTATCGAAATTGAAAATGTAAAT
>RCNG010000898.1_pt1 | contig 14431 bp, 8 predicted proteins | sample 2041371 | NCBI WGS metagenome assembly RCNG01 (sample SAMN09708227, study PRJNA481090) | Marine sediment metagenome, whole genome shotgun sequencing project. | biome: marine sediment; feature: ocean; material: sediment; isolation source: Sewage treatment plant 1 marine sediment (STP1) ... | reverse complement strand
TCCATAAAGACTTCATGCTCTAATTCCCCTTTGATGGCACAATCGACAATTTTACGTAAAGATTTCTCAGTGATCGTACGGCCACCCAGGCCACCAATGACCGAACTTATTTGCAAGTGATGCTTACAATCAGCCCTGTTGGTTGCCATATGAATCTCGCTGGCCAGAATGCCCCCCATGCCAACAGCAAAACTTTTTTCAAAGACAATAACCTGTTTGGCAGATTTCAGTTTATTACGAATTTTATTAGCCGGGAAAGGCCGGAAAGAGCGCAGACTTATTATACCAACAGAATGCCCTTCCTCCCTGAGTTTACCCACCAGCTCCTGCATAGTACCAACAACTGAGCCCATAGCGACAAAAATTATATCCGCATCTTCGGCATGATAGGATTTCACCAGGCCGCCTGAATCACGACCAAAAATTTCAGAGAATTCCTCTGCCTGTTGTTCAATAATTGAAAGTGCTTCTTTTTGCTTGTGATGAGCAAGATAACGAACCTCGGTAAAGGCATCGGGACCCACCATAGCACCAATCGATAAAGGTGAAGCAGTATCCAGCTGTTGTCTGGGGACAAAGGCGGGCAGGAATTGATCCACCTGTTCCTGTGCGGGCATATCCACACGAGTAATAGCATGAGTCAGAATAAAACCGTCCATATTGACCATCACCGGCAGACTTAAAGTTTCCGCCAGTTTAAATGCCTGAATATGAACATCAACAGCCTGCTGATTATTTTCTACAAATAATTGTATCCATCCGGCATCACGAACAGACATTGCATCGGAATGATCATTCCATATATTAATGGGGGCACCAATGGCACGATTACCAAGGGTCATAACAATAGGCAAACCCAGTCCGGAGGCATTGTAAACAGCTTCCATCATATATAACAGTCCCTGACTGGCTGTTGCCGTATAGGTTCTTGCTCCGGCTGCCGAGGCACCGATACAAAAACTCATGGAGGCAAATTCAGACTCTACATTTTCATAGGTGCAGTTTTTCAGCTGTCCACTTTTAACCAGTAGACTGAGATGTTCCACAATATGGGTTTGCGGGGTAATTGGATAGCATGGTATGACTTCAGGGCGGCACAGAGCAATGGCTTTGGCTACAGCAATTGAACCGCTGATTTGATGCAACATGAATTATGCCTCTTGTGCTTGTTCTAATTTTTGCATGATAAGGTTATATCCAGCCGTGGTAGCGATTATATTCGGCTCTGCTATACGCTTGGGGAATTTACCACGTATGGCATTTTCCAGAGCGGGAATTTGCACCATATGACTCAAAGCCGCAAATGCTCCAAGTAATACCGTATTCGGTTTGGGTTGTTTAATGTATTTAACCGCCAGTTCTGTCGCCGGCAAGGTCATGACATGATGCTCTGGATATTGTGAAGTCATATCCTCGATACCCAGTTCCTGAGGTGTTCTTGAACTGTTAATCAATAGATAGCCATCCGTTTTAGCCCCTTCAAAGACATTAATCGCCTGAAATAGTGAGGGATCCTGTATGATAAGCATATCCGGTTCCATAACCGGCTCACGGGTAGTAATGGGTGAATCACTAATGCGTGCAAATGCCTGGACAGGCGCCCCCATACGTTCGGAGCCAAAACTGGGAAAAGATTGAGAATATTTGCCTTCTTCAAAGGCCGCAACAGACAGAAGTTCAGATGCCGACACAACCCCCTGACCGCCGCGTCCGTGAATTCGGATTTGAAACATGATTCGTCCTGATTAGGTTTTAGTGTTTAATACGATGTATTAAAGTATATATTCAGAGAAATGTCATTAATAATTGTGAAAATTTTTTATCGTTAAAAAAAAACAAGAATAACTGGACTTATTCAGTCAGCATTTTATAAAATTCTGGATTCCCCTTTAATCCTGCATTGCGATAATCAGCAAGTAATGCCGTGATAATTTCTGAACTTTGCACTGTAGTATCAGTGATAACATCACCCGGGTTTAAACCTCGATTTTCAAAACCATAACTGTTAAAACCACAACCTTTAAAGCCACCATTTTTAAAACCATAATACAGATAATCATAGAGTTTACGCAGGGATATCTGGTGGGTTTTTCCTGAGGCCCCATAGAGCCAGTCACTGAAAGCTAAAAAACGTTCAAACGCCTGATTGGCAAGCAGTATTTCAAGTGTCTGCTGAAAACAACCTGGGTTGGCAATCAATTCCCAATAACGGGCAAAACGGGAGATACGTTGCAACAGTGTAAAATCAATTTGATCATTTGCCAGGATACTATAAGGGGCAGATGGTTCAAAAAGCAGCTGGTATTCCTCGGTATGGCGAATAACCGGTGTCCCTCTGAGCCGCTTTAAGATGCCTAATTGAATATCATGAGGTCGCAATTCATAGAGTTGATTAAAACCTCTGGCAAAACTGTCAATATCTTCACCGGGTAAGCCGAAGATCAGATCCGCATGAATATGGGCTTTAGAGTATTTTTTTAGCCACAGCATATTGTCAATAGTTTTTTGGTTGTCCTGCTTACGACTGATCAAAGCCTGCACTTCTGGATTAAAACTTTGCACGCCTATTTCAAATTGCAGACTGCCGGCAGGAAATTTAGCAATGCTTTCCTTTAAAGCATCCGGCAATCTGTCCGGAATGATTTCAAAATGTAAAAACAGATTGTTATCCAGGCGAGCAAGAAAAAACTCCAGGATTTTCAGACTGTTTTCTATTTTCAAATTAAAGGTTCTATCCACAAATTTAAAATTTCGTGCGCCCCGCTGATACAAACAATCCATTTCTTGCAAAAAAACATCAATATTAAAGGGCAGAGAGGTTTTATCCAGTGCTGATAGACAAAACTCACATTTAAAAGGACAGCCTCGCGAGGCCTCAACATACAAAACCCGGTTTTTTATGTCTTCATCGGTATAATATTGGTACGGTAGCTTGATTTGATCCAGGGGTGGTTCCTGCACCTTATAAACCTTACCATAACTAAGGTTTTCTCGTATTGACTGTTCAGATAATAGCGCACGGCACAATCTGGCAAAACTGCTATCGGCCGCCCCCGGAATCAGGTAATCAGAAAGTTGATAAATCGTTTGCTGTTCAAATTCAAAACTGACTTCCGGTCCGCCTATAACAATGATAATTTCAGGAGCAATGGTTTTTAATAAACTGATGACTTTTGTTGTATGTTCAGTATTCCAGATATAAACCCCAAAGCCGATCAGTTTCGGTTTAGTCAGAAGAATTTTTTCAGCTATATCTGCGGGTCTTAGATGGCTGGTGAATTCGAGAATCGACGCCCTGGATTGCAGTTCATCCAGATTAGCATAAAGATAGCGCAATCCCACAGCGGCATGAATATAACTGGCATTAATGGTCGTAAGAAGGATGTCAGATTGTCCGCTATTCATAATATTATTCAGACAGATATGACTTATTGCTCATTAAAATTGATAACATTAAAACGGGTATGAGCTGAAATGCTCATACCCGTTTATTTTTTAAACCTTACTCAACTGGTGCGGCAGGTTGCTGATAAGGATTATTATCGTAGCGGTAAGGGTTGTTGCGATATTGATTGCTGGAGTACCGATTGTTTGAGTATGGATCGGTATAAGGTCTTTTCCTGGTATAAGGATTATCCTGGTAAGAACGTCTATAGGGGTTGTTATAGGGCCTTTGGGGCGGGTAATATTTATCCCGGTAAGAGCTTCTATATGAGTTTTTATAAGGTCTTTGTGGGGGATAAGGATTACCTTCATAAGAGCGTCCAGAGGGATAGTCATAAGGATTATACTCTTGCGCTGGCTGAGTAGCTGATATCTCTTTAGAAGATACCGCTGTTTCTGCACCGCTTTGTTCAGCTACATCTTTAACAACAGGAGCGGCTACAACCTCAGTGACTTGCTGGTTTTCTGAAACTGCTGGTATAACAGACACTGCTTCAGGTGCTTGATTAGCGCTATCTTCAACCTTGCCTGGAACTTCTTCAATTGTTTCCGGAGCCTTGGCAGGTATTGCCACAACGGGTGCAGCCTCAGTAGCAGCTGCTGGCTGTTCTGCTGCAGGCTCTGCTTTTTTGTCTTCGACAGGGGCTTTTTCTACAGCTACGACGGCTGTGGTGACTGAGGTTTCCTGCACAGTTTTCTCAACAGCTATAGCTTCAGAATTTGTTTCAGTTGCAGGGATTTCAGCTACGGGCTTAACCTCAACTGATTTTACTTTCTCAATATTCACGATTACAGGCGCTAAAAGCTCGCTGGCTTGCGTGGGTTTATTTTCAACTATTGCCGTAGAGCCATCTGCGCTGCCAGAGTCTTTAGCGGTGTATTCAGAGCCACCAGCGGCGGAACCAGAGCCATCAGCGGAACCAGAGCCTTCAGCGAAACCAGAGCCTTCAGCGGTGATTTCAGAGCCTTCAGCTGAGCTATCAGAGCTATCAGTAGTAACTTTCGAACCTGCAACGTCATTATCCGAGCCATAACGCCGATCCATATCATAGGAAATATATAACCCCATACCAACAATCATTGCCAGCATGATCAGATAAAAGCTTTTGTCAGAAACTTCGGCAGGCGTATTGCTTGCTTCATTATCCATATATTTCTCCGTCTCAAAAAAAATTTTGTGTTAGGCAATCTAAAGATTTCAATCCACACCTTACTCCAAGAAATCATGAAAATCAAAAGTAAAACAGAGAGAATCTGCTATTTACAAAGCGGATACAGCATAAACCTAGAAAAATCAGTTGAACCTATTACAAACGCCCATCTTAAGATAAGTGCTTTTACGAACAAGTTCTAAAGTACTAAATGCACTGAATCTTCAAGATTTTTCTAGGTTAAAGGAATTCCTCCTCTAATGGCTTTTCCCTGTTGAAAAACCGCTTTGTCACTGAACCAGTCAAGCGGTTCAGCCGCTACATCATGATTCCATTGATTATAAACATTAAAATATTAACTAAAACTTGATATAGTAGGCGTTATCAAGAAAAACACCTATTGTGTTATAGATAATGAAAAGGATATTGTAATGAAACGCCTATTGAGTAAAGTACTACTGCTAATATCCCTATTGTTACCGGGTTTTGTCGCGGCTGATATCGCCGTCCTGATTCATGGTTATCATAGTTCCGGAAAACCCTGGCGCCATATAGGGATTGTCCATGCGCTGGTAAGCAATGGCTGGAATGATGCCGGTGATTATGTGCCGGTGCTGGGCAATATCGGCATCCCCGGCCATACCCTGAGCGGTACCGGAAAACATGTTGTCACAGTGGAATTGCCTTCTGAATCCCCGGTGGAAGTACAGGCTGACTTACTCAACCTGTATCTGGCCGCTATGAGCACCCTGTTTCCTCAGCAAAAGATTCATCTAATTGCCCATTCTGCGGGTGGTATTGTTGCCCGACTGGCCCTGGTCAGAAACACCCTTTACAGCGAAAAGCCATTACCCGTTGTGCAATTAATCACTATTGCCACCCCTCATCTCGGTTCCCCAATGGCCGAAATAGCTGAAATGGCAGCGGATTCGCCGCTTTCTTTCTTTGCCCCGCTTTTTGGTGTTAATGAAATCAATAGAGCCGAAATTCTTTATAGCCAGCTGGGCAGGGAAAAAGAAAACTATTTTCTGTACTGGCTGAATCGACAACCTCATCCGGCTATTGCCTACACGTCCATTGTCCGTGCCGATGATTCCCTGTTTTCAGGTGATGTGCTGGTTCCATCTGCTAACCAGAATATGGCCTATGTTCCGGCAATCGGTCCAGCTCAAAATCAATTGCTTTTGACTCCGGGTAATCACAAATTGAAATATGCTGATGGTTTATTGCTTAGGAGATTACTCCCCTGATAAATATATCCTGGTGAATGTTCCGCCTTCTTTCTATAGTCTCAGAACTGTTTGTTCATTCACCTGTGTTCTACCTGTCTGACAGGCCCCTGTTTTTCCATTATAATAGGCAGATTGTTTTTCTCCAGATTTAACAGAGCCAGGGTTTCATGTCAGCTAAACACAGATATTTTCAAGATGTTGAACAAATTCGCAAGGATATGCTTATAAAAGCCGAGCTGTGCGGGAATCCTATGCAATTTATGACCACATGGGGCCTGTTTTCGCCCAGAGCCATCGATGAAGGTTCTAAATTGATGCTGGATCATATACAGGTTAATGTGGATGATAACTGTCTCGATATAGGTTGCGGCTATGGTCCATTAGGTCTGACCCTGGCTAAATTAGCAGTTGAAGGTAAAACCACGTTGATCGATAAAGATTTTGTGGCCATCGAATACACTGAAAAAAATATACGGCTCAATAATTTAACGAATTGTGAAACGTTTTTAAGCAATGGCCTGAATCAGATCGGTGAACGCCGTTTCAATCTGATTGTTTCCAATATCCCCGCCAAGGTCGGTAATGAGCTGCTCAGCCTGTTTCTGGTGGATACCTGGCAACACCTTGAACCCGGCGGACGTTTCTATGTGGTTACAATCAGCGGGATACGCCGTTATATTGAGCGCTCATTTAAGGAAGTGTTTGGCAATTATAAGAAAATAAAACAGGGAAAGACGTATACTGTTGCCATGGCAATTAAATAGGTCATAGACAAGAATTCTATGAAAAATATTCAATCGAGGTTTAATGTTTGAATTCAAAACCGGAATATTTTTCATTTAACCAGATTATTGCCTCTGCACTGCACTACAGGCGAAAGCTGATAGTTGCCAATATGGTTGCCATTGTTGCTGCCATCCTGTCAGTGCCTATCCCCTTGATTCTGCCCTTAATGGTGGATGAAGTCTTACTTGATAAACCGGCCATGGCATTATCCTATATGGATATGATTTTGCCTGTCAGCTGGCATACTGCTACTGCCTACATTTTTACTGCACTATTGGCCTCGGTGTTATTAAGGTTACACTCTGTAGCACTGAACGTCTGGCAAATGCGTATTTTTACCATTATCGCCAAATCTATTACTTTGCAAATGCGCGAAAAACTGGCGCGATATCTTAAGAAAATTGCCATAAGTGAATACGAAACCATCGGCAGCGGCGGTTTTGCCTCCTATTTTGTTACCGACATTGAGGTCGTTGATCAATTCATTAGTGCCACAATCAGTAAATTTATTGTGGCTGTGCTATCCATAATCGGAACAGCCATTGTGCTTTTGTGGATCAATTGGCAACTGGCTCTGGTACTGCTGTTTTTTAATCCCATTGTTATTTACATCACCATTCACATGGGAAAAAAAGTCAAAAAATTAAAGCTCAGAGAGAATAATGCCATTGCTCTGTTTCAACAGGCACTGGTAGAAACGCTGGATGCCATTCATCAGGTTCGCGCGGCGAATCGAGAAGAACACTATATTAAACGTTTAATCAATCAGGCAACCCAGGTCAAAAAACACTCGATAGCCTACTCCTGGAAAACCGATGCTGCAGGTCAACTTTCACATGTCGTGTTTTTATTTGGTTTTGATGTTTTCCGTGCCTTCAGTATGATGATGGTACTTACCTCTGATCTGACCCTTGGTTTAATGTTCGCTGTGTTTGGTTATCTCTGGTATATGATGGGTCCAGTACAGGAAGTTTTGAATATTCAATACGCTTATTTCAGTGCCAAAGCCTCGATTAATCGTCTCAATCGTATTTTTGATTTAACACAGGAACCGGCTATCCCCTGCCGGCATGATCCCTTTGAAAACAAGCAGACCATCGGCATAAGGCTGGATAATATTTGTTTTACATATCCGCAAAAGAGCAATGACCTGGGTACTAATGAACTGGAACAGGAAGCTATTATTACTGCAAATGAAAGTTCTATAGCAGAAACCACATACATTCTAAACAGCCTGTCTCTAACCATTAATAAAGGCGAAAAAGTAGCTCTTGTGGGCTCCAGTGGCGGAGGCAAATCAACCCTGATACAGATTCTTCTGGGTTTATATCCAATTGAATCCGGTGAGATTTATTTCGATAATATTCCCATTCAAGAAATTGGTTTTGCAACAATCCGGGAAAATACCGCTGCTGTACTGCAGCATCCGGTACTCTTTAATGATACTGTTCGCGCCAATCTTTCTCTGGGTCGGGAATTCACTGACCAGTCACTCTGGCAGGCATTGGAAATCGCACAATTGCATACAACAGTTAAAAAATTACCGTATCAGCTGGAAACGATGGTGGGACGTCAGGGTATTCGATTGTCTGGTGGTCAGAGACAACGTCTTGCTATTGCCCGTATGGTTTTAACCAACCCCAAACTGATCATTCTCGATGAAGCCACTTCGGCACTGGATACAGAGACAGAAAACAACTTACATCAATCAATGAAATCTTATCTGGCTGACAAAACCACCTTAATTATTGCCCATAGATTGAGTGCAGTAAAGCAGGCCAATCGTATTGTTGTCATAGATAACGGCAAAATAATTGCGGATGGTACACATCAGGATCTGGTTAATAGTAATGAATTATATTTCAGATTATATGGCATGCAGTAGAAATTTTAACCCGGATAAACCACTGCAGCTAAAGAGTATCGTCAGGTTTCGGTGTATCTTCACGTACCATGACTACCCGGTTGCGGCCTTTGTCCTTGGCTGTGTAAAGGGCAGCGTCGGCCCTTTGGTAGGCGGCTCCCCAGGTGGGTGCCAGACTGCTGTCAAATACGTAAATGCCTATAGAAATAGACACCGGCAGCTCGTCTGAAGCATTTATCTCAGGTAAATTTTCATAGTACTGGCGTGTCCAGTCCTGCTGCAGACTCTCAAATACTGATAAAATGGTGGACGGATCTATATCAATCAAGAGGACGCTGAACTCGTCACCGCCCATACGGCACAGATGATCAGAGGGACGAAGAAAACGGCTTTTCATCTGCCGGGCCAGTTCACTCAACAGCTCATCCCCCTGCTGGTGACCATAACGGTCGTTGTGGTTCTTAAAATGATCTATATCAATCATTACCAGCGCCAGAGTCAAACAATTACGCCTCGCCCTTGAGACTTCCCGGTCAAAAGAGCGGGTGAATTTCCTTCTGTTATCAAGACCGGTCAACGGGTCGATGGTTGATTGCCGTTCCAGTTTCGACATGCTCTGTTTCAGGTGCTCCAGCGTATCGTTGTAGGTAACAGCAATTTTCCTGATTTCATGGGCTCCCCCGGTAAGTTGCGGATGGCTGACCGGTAACTTTTGCTCAATGGCAGCAAGTATCTGATTGATTGGCCCGATCAACCAGCGGCGGATGTAGAACGCGAGAGAAAGCATGCCAGTGACTGAAAGCATTACCGAGAGTAACAGAAATAGCTGAAAGCGTTCCTTGAGCATCGAAATCTTGTGGTCATCGAAGGTGATCTTGACTAGATAACGCACTGCCAGTTCATCGATAATGGCATTCGACAGGCCCGGAAGCTTGATATAATAATGACTCAATTTCCGCCCCTGTGTATCGCTTGTGCGGGTCTGGTAGGGAATGGAGGTGCTGGTCACATGGCGAAATGCCTGTCGATCAGTTTTGGTACTTATTGCTAACTGCTTGAACAGAAGCAACTTATCAACCGTAGTGCTCTCTGGAGTCACTGACATTGGACTCAGTATCTTGTTCCAATATTCAATAAATAGTGTAATCCGGGCATCATCCCGGTCAGAAAGATAACCAATCAGGCGCTGAAAATATCCGTTGATATCAGAGTCTATAAACCCAAGCTCCAGATAGCGGTTATCGTCTAGTACCGAATAGGTATAGATTTTAAATTGCTTGCTGATGAATTCCATATTGGGCTGACCAACCATGATCTGACTGGTTTGGCGTGCCTTGTCCAGAAATTGCTGGACATCAAGAAACGGAGGCAATTTGAAATTGAGTCCCAGATCGGGGGCAAAGGTGCTATCGGTAACCATCAGGTCAGCATTGATAATATACAGATCGACCGGAAAACCCGCCTTCAGTTCCAGGATTTTCTGCACAACTGACAAATCAGGGCGGCCATCAGTCTTTCTGAACTGTGATCGTGCAAACTGGTGCAGTGCCTGATAGTTCTGCTTCTTCTGGATCAGAAGCTTGTCGAGCAGTTCGTAGGAGAGATTGATCTGGGTACTGATATCAGTCAACAGATGTTTCTGGTTAGCATCTTCATTCTGTTCGATATCAGATAGAATCGCGTTGAAACCGAGAAAGGACAATATGCCTAATGCAGTGAGGATAACTAACAGCAGTTGAATTAACTGTCTCGCCATAAGGTTATCGATCCACTGCAGGCATGGAAGCAATAAATAAAGTTATATGGAAATGACACAGAACCTGTAGCGCGGATAATTTAATATTTCCTGACGGCATAAAGCCATTTGATAAAGTCATATTCATTAAGTGTCCAATCATTGTGCTCTAATTTGGGTCGGCTAAACTGTAGTGGCATGTTAATTTATTTCGTTTCCCGGGGTAAGGAAATACTCTGATCTAAGGGATTCTCAGCATTTATCCCGGCTGAGAATAAAATCGCATCGATCCCTGAAACACACAGGGGTTTACTAAAATAGAACCCTTGAAGTTCTTCACACTTGTGGTCAATTAAAAACTCCTGCTGTAAGGAATTTTCAACACCTTCTGCAATGACTTTTATATTAAGACGATGTGCCATATCTATAATCGACAAAATGATTTCAGAACTACCAGAATTAGTACCAAGGTCATTAATAAAACTCTGGTCAATTTTAATCCTGTCCATGGAAAAGCGTTTGAGGTAGTTTAATGATGAATATCCGGTGCCAAAATCATCTACTGATATTTTAATACCAAGCTCATTAAATTTCTTAATGGTATAGACTGCGTTATCCAGATCATCTATTAACATGCTTTCGGTAATTTCAAGTTCAAGCTGCTCGGCTGGAAAATCTGAGCTGCGAATAATTTTAGTTATTTTTTCCACAAAGTCTTCCTGGGAAAATTGTATCGGAGACAGATTGACAGCCATCCTGATACTGGAAAACCCCTGATTCTTCCAGATGTTTGCCTGCTGACATGCCGTTTCCAATACCCAGTATCCGATAGCCACTATATCCCCAGTATGTTCGGCTAAAGGTATAAATTCACAGGGAGAGACCAATCCCCTGTCAGGATGATTCCAGCGCAATAAGGCTTCAAAACCAACCACTTGACTTGTCTTTGCATCAACCTGCGGTTGATAATAAACCTCAAATTGATTATGTAACAAAGCACTATGGAGATCATCTTCTAAATCAAGCTGCTTGTGCAAATCATTCTTCACAGTGTGTGAAAAAAAATACACATCACGACTATTATTCCGTTTTGCCTGATGCATAGCAGCCAGAGCATTATTAAACAGATCCTCTGCATCATTTCCATCGTTAGGGTACATGGCAATACCAATACTCGGGTGTAAATAAAATTCTCTGTTTTCTAAAGCAAAGGTCAGGCGTAAGGATTGCAAAATCCTTGCACCAAAATTATGCAGAGCCCGATCGTCCTCAATTTTTCCCATAAAGACTGCGAACTCACCACCATCCAGACGGGCAATTTTATCCACCTGACGTATGGCTTTTTTTATTCGTGCCGTGACTATATTAAGCACATTATCACTGGCTTTATAACCAAAACGATCTTTAAGTGTTTTAAATCGTCCAAGATTAATAATAAGTAAACCACTGGTGCTATTGTCATGAATGGCCTGCTGTATAAATTCTTGCAGCAGCTTTTTATTCGGTAAGGCAGTTACCTTATCATAGCGGGAATGATAATGAATATGATGATGCAATTTTTGAATAGTATGCGTAGAAGTATACAGCTGAAACCAGTTCCAGAAAAAATAAACAAGACTTAGACCCAGCAATAATAAAACCGGTGCAAACCAGATATGCAGAGTCACCAGTAATACACCACTGAGCAGCAGCACAAAAATAATGCCTGAGAATAAAATAACAGGAGCATATTTGCTACCTGACACCCACAAAAGCCAATAAAAAACAGCCCCCACAAACAAAGTTAATAAAATGTAAAGCCAGTCAGGCAGTTTGATAATTTCAATGTTATTCAACAAACCTGCGAGCACATTGGCATTGATCTCCACGCCTGACATAAGCCGGTGGCTGATACCAAAAGGTGTTGCTATGATGTCACCTAAACCTGAAGCACTTGCGCCAATTAAGACAATTTTATCTTTTAATTTTTGTTTTGTGACCTGGTGGTTTAAAACATCAATATAGGAGACTGAATTGATGCTCTCAGATGAGTTAACGAAGGGAATTAAATATTTCTTGTTGCGCCGCCATTGTGTAGCTTCATCAGAGGAATTTATTGTGAGTGAATCGGGTATGGTAGTTCTCTGTAGCCTGGAATTTTTCCCCAGAGCAAATCCAAAGGCGGGCCAATGAGCAGAACCCTGTCCCGCATAAAGATAGATGCTACGACAGATTCCATCACTATCCAGATGTAATTCCACATGTCCAAGAGCTAATGCATGTTCTGCAAATAAGGATAAGGGTAACACTTCCCCTACCTGCTGAGTATTGTAATAATTTTCCGGACTGACGGCTAAAACAACATTGCCATTTCTGGCAATGGCTTGCGCAAAAAGCGAGTCAGCATGGCGATCAGACTGGTCGGCTTCAGCAAACAATATATCAAAGCCAACCGTTTTTACTTGTGCGTCTGTTAAAATATTGAGTAATTTTGCATGCGTGTTTCGTGACCATGGCCATCGTCCCAGAGCAGATAAGCTTTTATCATCAATTTTAATGATTAATATTTCTTCTGTAGACCCGAAGTTCATCTGCAGAAGAAAATTATCATATAGAACAGAATCTACTCTGGCCAGAAAACCACTGAAGAACAAGAAGGAAAACGCCAAAAACAAAGAAAAACCGAGTAATACTTTTCGCCAGTACTTTTGTATCATTTTGTCTTATCGTCTTAAATGAACAGGGCCAGTAAAATTGACGGAATAAAAAAATATAACCAGGTGTCATCTGGTAACGGGGCAATTTTTTGAGTACCAGACCATGCTCCGCTATAACCATCTTTTTCCACCACCCGAACTCTGAAATACCGCACCATTAGAGTTTCCTGTGCAATAACCAGTTCAGGGTTGAGTAGTGTATCCTCCAGTAACCGTTGTCTGAAAGCAGGATCTTCAGCTAATTGAACCTGATAAACCTGTTCCGGACCTGCATCCTGCCAGGTCAAAGTGATATGAGTGTCATCAGATTTTAGCTCAGTGACCGGTTGTGGCGGGACCGGTTTTACATTAAATTTATTCGCCGGGCTGAATGGACCCTGTTCACCGTCCCTGGCAAGACTCGCCACACGCCAGTAGTATGTCTTTGCAACCGCTAAATGAGTTAACTCAAAAGCATGGCCTTGTATTAGTTCCTGTTCTTGGACAAGTGATAAAAACTGCTCATCGGTGCTTAACTGTAATTGGTAATTTTCTGCTTCTACAGATTCCGTCCACTGTAAACGGGTTTTATCGCCATACAAAACTTGATTCTGAAGAGGTTTTATTAAGATGGGAGGCTGGGGATGCACATCCATGATAATTTCAACCTGTGTATTCAGGCCTTCAATGCCCAGTCTATCAACAGCACGAATACGGATGTAATGAATGCCGTCTTCCAGTTCAGGCAGGAGGAACTGGTTTGACATTATTAATTTTCCCCACCTGATCGTAGTAAAATTTTTTTCGGAGGAAATTTCCACACGGTATTGCCTGGCTGATTTGATTTTTGACCATCTGACAGGCCAGCTTATTTGTCTTATTCTTTCAGGCATTTCATTTAAAACAGGTGCTTTCAACAATTTTCGTGGCGCTATGGGAGCTTTACCTTTATCCACTTTAGAACCATAACCATTTGCAACAAGCACATTTTTTTTAGCAGCAGAAATAACCACCCTGCCCTCTAATACTTCAAGAGTGGACGAACTGTTTTCATGATCCGAACTGATTCGGTACTGAGTTCCCCGTACCGCAGTGATCGCTGAGGGGGTATAAATTTCAAAACGCGAACCAGCCCCCACCGCCGGATGTACCTTGCTATCAACCCGGCCTTTATATAATCGAAGGCGAGAGTCAACCATACCTGAATCACCATAGGCCGTCAGATGATCAAAAATAACCTGGCTGTTTTCATGGACAGTAATGCGACTCTTATCAGCAAATTCTATCGCTGCACTGCTATTGTTTTTTGTTTTAAGAACATCGCCAAGGTGAATCAGGTTTCCTGTATTAACCACGCTGGACGGTGAATTTTCAGAACCAATCAGTTCAACGGTTCCATATAAGGCGATGACTTTTGCAGCTATCGGATTGACTTTGACCCACTTCAGGGGAATACGTAAATGGGTGTTGATTTGGAGTTTTCGTGGATTTTTTACATTATTGATTTTCTGAATACTTGACCAATATTTGACGTGATGCAGGTA
>RCNG010000896.1_pt1 | contig 14434 bp, 11 predicted proteins | sample 2041371 | NCBI WGS metagenome assembly RCNG01 (sample SAMN09708227, study PRJNA481090) | Marine sediment metagenome, whole genome shotgun sequencing project. | biome: marine sediment; feature: ocean; material: sediment; isolation source: Sewage treatment plant 1 marine sediment (STP1) ... | reverse complement strand
TTGGTGTACTTGCGCCGCATGAACGAAGTAATGCCGGCATAGGTTGGCTCCGGCGTTGTCCCATACAGGCTCTCACGCGTAATTGCATAATCGAGGTCATGCTTGTTCAAAACCTGTCTCCCTATTTTTTGTTTTAAGTCGACAGCGCTTGTCGGGTTTGATCCAGCGCCTGCCAGGCTTTGTCGATCAGTTCGTCGGCTTCGGCATACGATAGAACGAATGGCGGCGCGCAGATAATCGTATCGCCAACCGCGCGCATGCAAACACCGAGTTCCATCAGGCTATCGCGAAAGATGGAACCGGCCCCGCGTTTTTCGTCGAAGCGTTGCAGAGGCTCTTTGCTTTCCACTATTTCAAAGGCCCCCATCAGACCCACCATGCGCGTATCGCCGACGAGCTCGTGGTCGCCCAACGCCTGCCATTTCTGTTGCAGGTAGGGACCAATGTCCGTGCGAATGCGCTCTACCAGGTTTTCCCTGCGGATCAACCTGACGTTGGCAATGGCGACGGCGCAGGCGACCGGATGACCGGAATACGTGTAGCCATGGAAAAACTCGCCGCCCTTCTCGATTAACACGTCGGCGACACGATCGCTGACGAACACGCCGCCGAGTGGCAGGTACCCGGAGCTCACGCCTTTGGCGAACGTCATAAAATCCGGGCGCGTGTCGAAATGATCGGCGCCGAACCATTGCCCGAGACGCCCGAAGCCCGTGATCACTTCGTCGGAAATCAGCAAGATGCCGTACTCGTCACAGATGCGCTGCACTTCCGGCCAGTAGCTGTCGGGCGGCACGATGACTCCGCCGGCACCCTGAATCGGTTCGCCAATGAACGCCGCGACCTTGTCCGGGCCCACCTCTTTGATCTTCTCTTCGATCGCGCGGGCAGCAGCCAGACCAAACTCATGCGGCGACAGACTGCGGTCACTGCCAAACCAATACGGCTGATCGACATGCACGATACCGGGAATCGGGAGACCGCTTTGCTTGTGCATCGGCTTCATACCGCCGAGGCTGGCTGCCGCCACGGTCGAACCGTGATACGCATTGTGGCGGCTGATTATCGTATGGCGTTCCGGCTGTCCCAGCAGGTCCCAGTAGGTTCGTACCATGCGCACGATCGTATCGTTGGACTCTGAACCAGAGCCCGCAAAGAACACACGATTAAATTGCGGCGGACTGATTTCCTGCAGCAGGCTCGCAAGCTCGATCGCCGGCGGGTGCGCGCACTGAAAAAAGTTGTTGTAGTACGGCAGTTCCTTGAGCTGTTCCGTCGCAGCATCGATCAGCTCTTGCCGACCGTAACCGGCATTCACGCACCAAAGCCCGGACATACCGTCCAGGATCTTGTTGTCGTCCGCATCATAGATGTACACACCCTGTGCGCGCGTGATGATTCGTGAGCGCTTCTTGTGCAGACTTTTATGGTCCGTAAACGGATGCAGATGATGCTCTTTGTCGAGCTCCTGCCAGTCTTCGCGGGACCGTTTTTCGATTGCTGCCATGATTAACCTCGCGTCGATCCCGAACGGATCAGACATTGAACATCAGTATCTCGCGCTCATAGGGTGTGATGATCTCCTGAAACTCCCTATTCTCATCATCCTTGACCGCCGTATACGTTGTTACGAATTCGTCGCCCAGCATGCTGCGCATCGCATTGCTGCCCCGCAGCGCCTCGATCGACGAATAAATATGCCGGTGCAGCTCAAAGTCGCCGCCATAGGCACTGCCTTCGGTCGGTGCCGTCGGCTTGATCCCCTCGACCATGCCGAGGTAACCGCACGCCAACGTTGCAGCGATGACCAGGTACGGGTTCACATCGGCACCGGCCAGTCGGTTTTCGACACGACGTGCATCGGGCCCGGCATCCGGTACACGCAAACCGACGGTGCGATTGTCGACAGCCCAGGCCAGATTGACGGGCGATGCGTCCGGGTTCAGGAAGCGACGATAGGAATTTACGTAGGGGGCGAACAACAGCATCGCCTCTGGCATGTAGCGTTGCAGGCCGCCGAGATACGAGTAGAAAAGTTCGCTTGCCGATCCGTCCGCGTTCGAAAAAATATTCTTGCCCTGCTTGTCGACAATACTCTGGTGCACGTGCAGCGCGCTGCCGGCCTCCTCGGCCATCGGCTTGGCGAGAAACGTCGCATGCATCTTGTGCTCAATGGCAGCTTCGCGAATCGTACGCTTGAACAGAAATACCTGATCGGCGTTGTCGAGCGCGTTACCGTGCAAGAAATTGATCTCGAACTGCGCCGGCCCCATTTCCTGTGACAGCGTATCGATGCGAATACCCTGCTCTTCACAGTAGGCGTAGACATCATTAATGAATGGATCGAAGTCGTTCATCGTGTCGATGCTGTACGGCTGACGCGCACCCTCAGTCCATCCCAGCCGACCCTCGGGAGGCTCCGCCTCATCGTTGGGATCGGAATGCGGACTTAAGAGGTAAAACTCGACTTCCGGCGCAACCACCGGTATCCAGCCGCGCGCCTCAAATTTCGCCAGCACAACACGCAGAACGCTGCGCGGCGATTTCACGACCTGCGAGCCGTCGCGGTGATAGCAGTCCAGAAAAACGGAGGCCGCCGGGTCGGTCGCCCAGGGCACCGGCCGCAGTGTCGTCGGATCCGGCACCAGAAGCATGTCGCGATCTTCGACATTCGTCGCATCGTCGATGTAATCCCCGGAAATTGTCTGCGAGAAAATGGCCTCTGGCATCTTCATCTCACCGGCACCGAACTTGTCTGCCGGCATCACCTTGCCACGGGCTGATCCCGCCAGGTCCGGAACAAACGCCTCAACGTCTTCTATGCTGCGTTCTTTAAACCAATGTTGAAAAACATCGTTGTTGTTACCCACGTTACACCTGTCGCTGACGCGCATACACTCTGCACGCGTCGCCAAACGCCTTGAAAATTGCTTTTGAGAATTCGTTTTTCATGACCTGCCATTCCGGGTGCCACTGCACTGCCAGCGCGAACCCGGGACCGTCGTCGACCCGGAATCCCTCGATCAAGCCGTCATCGGCGATTGCCTCGACGGTGACACCGTTGCCAAGTTTTGCCACGGCCTGCGCATGCAGAGAGTTCACCATGACCGTGTCGGCTCCCGCGAGCTCACGCAGTACACCGCCGTCAGCAAGGTGCACAGGATGTGCCGGCCCGTACTGCACATCCAGCGGGTCATCCTTGTTTTCGCGGTGATTATGATAACCGCTTACCTCGTGAACTTTCTGATGCAGCGTCCCACCGAGAGCAACGTTCAACTCCTGAAACCCTCGACACACCGCCAGCAGCGGCACACCGGTTTCGAGCGCGCGCATCGCCAGCGGCAACGTGACCGCATCCCGGTGGGGATCGTGCAGTGTGCCGGCCTCACTGGGCTCGCCCGCATAATGATGCGGTTCGACATTGGAGTAACTGCCGGTCAGGAACACGCCGTCGAGACTCGCCAGCAGCTCGTCAATACTGATCGTGTCAGGCATAACCGGCGTCATCAACGGCAACGCGTCTGCCGCGTCGGTAATCGCCACCAGGTATTTCTCGCCGACCATCTGGAACGGATGCGGCTCCAGAATGCGACGATCGGCAGGCACGCCAATGATGGGTTTTGCTGACATAAACGACAATTACAAGTTAACGGCAGGCTGCGCGAAATTCTAGCACGCGGTCCCGATTCAAAAATTTGGCTGCAGCCGCGCTGCGGCCGTGCATAAAGACGCGCCGAGACTTGCACGCCGAGTATCCGAAAGACGCTGCGTCGGCCCGCAGATGGATAACGCACCGAGCACCTGACCCATACCACCGCGAATGACGGTCGCAACGCCGGAAAAACCGAATTCAAGCTCATCAACGGTTTCGGCGAATCCGCGCTCGCGAATCCCGGGCAGCTGCGCCTCGAGGTCACGCCGCTCTGTGATTGTTTTCGACGTCAGGGACGCAAGCTCATGAGTCAGTCTGTCCAGCCCCTGGTCTTCAAAAGCGATCAAAACCTTGCCTGTCGAAGTAGCATGCATCGGCCAGCGCGTACCGACGTTGCCCCCGGCACCGACAAAGTGACTGCTCGTGGCTTCGTCGAGAATCAGCATGGTGTCGTCAATCGGTACCTCAAGCGTCGCGGTCTCACCGCTCTCTTCAGCCAGGCGCTTAAGCAGCGGTCTCGCCCGCAAACGAAGATCATTACTCGATAATGCCTGTATACCGAGCGCCATCAGCGCCGGTCCGAGACGATAACTGCCATCCGCTGCACTCTTCTCCAGCATCGATTCGCTGCACAACGCCTGCAGCAAGCGATGCGTCGTCGTCTTGTTGAGACCTGCGCGAGTACAGATTTCGCCCAGTCGCAGTTCCGGCTGTTCGGCCGTGAAGAGTTTCAGCAGCCGGATCGCGCGCAGCGCTGCCTGGGCACCCTGGGGACTTGCCTTGCCTGACATCGGCTGTTCCATATTATGCTTAGTTATTTCATATTATGGTAGCAGACCGAATGTTGCGGCGCTCGGGAAAATCGCCGATGCTCGTGCTCTGCCGAACCAACAGGTGCCTGCATGACCCGATCGACTGCCAACCAACTCAACGCAGAGCTGCGTGCCGTACAGAAAAAACACGGCGCTTTTGAATCTGTCGAGCTGCTGCTACCCGACCTCAATGGCGTGCTGAAAGGCAAGCGCGTGCGCGTGGACGATGCTGCCAGCGCCTGCAAGAACGGCTTCTGGTTTTGTGGCGGGTCGCCGCTATTGACGATCCTGGGCGAGACCGTTGCCGGTATCCCTTTCGGCGAGGACGACGGCGACCCCGACGTAATGGCAAAACTGGTGCCTGGAAGCATTGCGCCGGTTCCCTGGTCGGAGCGTCCAATGGGTCAGGCGCTGTTTCGATTATACGGTGATGATGGTGAACCGATGTTTGCCGACCCGCGCAGTGTTCTTGAACGCGCGCTCGCACCGCTGCAGACAATGGGCCTGCAAGCGGTAATGGCCACCGAGCTGGAGTTTTACCTGCTGGATGCAAATGCCGAGGTTCCCACGGTCGCCGGGCCGCACGTGCCGGGCAGCGATCGCCTGCAGCCGGGCGCGCAGGTCTATCACCCTGACGACTTGTGGGAGATCGAGCCTTTCCTGAACGACGTTTATGAATTCTGCGCGGCGCAGAATATTCCAGCTGACACGGCGACAGCCGAATACTCGCAGGGACAATTCGAAATCAACCTCAAACATATCGACGATCCGGTGCTGGCCTGTGACCACGCGGTCCTCCTGAAGCGCGCCGTGAAAGCGGCAGCGCGCAAGCACGGTTTCGTTGCCTGCTTCATGGCAAAACCGTTTGCGGAGGACTCAGGCAACGGACTGCACATTCACATGAGCCTGCTGGATCGTAACGGGAAGAATTATTTTTCCCACGGTCGTGAGAACCTGGCGAACCCGCCATTTTCTGCGCGATTGCGGCATGCCGTCGGTGGCCTGCTGAAGACCATGCCGGAAGCCACGGCCATTTGCGCGCCGAACGCGAACTCGTATCGGCGGCTGCGCCCCGACATGTTCGCTCCGGTGGAGCCCAACTGGGGCGTCAATCATCGTGTCGTCGCCATTCGCATTCCGCAAGCCGACGCCAACAATCTGCGCTTCGAGCACCGCGTCGCCGGTGCCGATGCGAACCCGTACCTCGTGACTGCAGCCGTCGTTGCGAGCGTGCATTACGGTCTGAAGAACAAATGCGATCCCGGCGTCATGGTGCAGCAAGGTGAACACCTGGTGCCCCGCCTTAGAATTCCGAATCGCTGGGATGCCGCGATCGATAAGTTTCAACGGAGCAAGATACTGCCGCAATATCTCGGCAAGGACTATTGCAGGTACTTTGCGATGAATCGGCGCGAGGAAAGTCGGCTGTTCCACAACACGATCAGCCAGCTGGATTACGACTGGTACCTGCGTTCGGTATAAGTCGCGCTAGTGGGCGGGTGCGCGGCTACCGGCATTTGGCCGCCGCGGATCCGACGCGCCGCGAAACACACCGTCTTTTACGCCGACGGTCTGCAGGCTACCCATCGAGTAGCTGGATTCCGTAATCGTATGACCACGCGCTTCGAGGATGCGAGTCGTATCGGGGCTGAAACCGGATTCCAGTTGCAGCACGTCCGGAAACCACTGGTGATGCATGCGCGGCGCGCTGCTGGCCTCAGCCAGATTCATCCCGTGATCGAGAACGTTGACGACCATTTGCAGCACCGACGTAATAATGCGACTGCCGCCGGGGCTGCCGGTCGCAAACCACGGTTTACCATCGGCAAAAACAATGGTCGGTGTCATCGAGCTTAGGGGCCGTTTCAGCGCAGTGACGGCGTTGGCCTCGCCACCCAGCAATCCGAACGCGTTTGGCACTCCGGGTTTGGAAACGAAGTCATCCATTTCGTTGTTGAGCAAGAATCCCGCACCGTCAACCGCGATGCCGGAGCCGTACGAAAAATTCAGCGTGTACGTGTTCGAGACAACGTTGCCGTCGGCATCCATCACCGAATAATGCGTCGTGTCCGGGCTCTCCTCGACCGGTGCAACTCCGGGAGCAACGTCCTCTGACTTGCGTGCCACGTTCATATCAATGGTCGCCGCCAGTTGCCGCCCGTAGGCCTTGCTCGTCAACCAGTCCACCGGCACCGGGTAGAAATCGGGATCGCCCAGGTGCTTGGAACGATCAGCGTAAGCGAGCCGCGCCACTTCGGCCAGCAGGTGCACGTTGTCGGCGCTACCGGCTCCCAGTTCAGCAACCGGAAAGTTTTCGAGGATGTTCAGCATTTGAATAACATGCACCCCTCCGGAACTCGGCGGGGGCATTGAAACGACATCAAAGCCACGGTAAGTACCGCGCACGACTTCGCGAATGACCGGCTTGTAGGCGGCCAGTGATGCTTTGTCGACCAGTCCGCCACCGCGCAGCATTTCGGCGGCGATCTTGGTCGCGACCTTGCCCTGGTAGAAGGCTTCAGGACCTTGCTTTGCAATCAGGCGCAACGTTTTTGCCAGGTCCTTCTGCACCAGGCGCTCGCCCGCCTCGTACGGCACTCCGCCCGCCTTGAAGAAATAACGGCAAGCCGCCGCGTTCGCGCAAAGTCTCTCTTTGCGCGCTTTGAGCAATCCCGCGAGGTCGTAATTGACAATGATGCCGTCGCGGGCCTGCCGAATGGCCGGCTCGAGCAGGCGTTTCCACGGCAGACGCCCGAATTTCTGGTGCGCAAGGTACATGCCGGCCACGGTTCCCGGCACACCCGCGGCCAGATGGCTGAACTTGGAACGCCGCGGATCGACATCGCCGTTTTCATCGAGATACATGTCGCGAGTCGCTCGCAGCGGCGCCATTTCGCGGTAGTCGATCGCTAAATCCGTATCGCTGCCGGCATCATGAATCAGCATGAAGCCGCCACCGCCAAGGTTGCCCGCACGAGGCAACGTTACGGCTAGTGAGAAACCAACAGCGATCGCTGCGTCGACCGCATTGCCACCGTCCGCGAGCACGTCTGCACCCACCTGCGACGAAAGGCTGTTTTGTGCGGCAACCATTCCGTTGGCCCCGAACACGGGGTGCGACAAATCCTGGTAGCGCACGATCGCGCTGCTGGAGACCTGACCGAATGCTGGCGTAAGCCAAAGAAGCGCGCTGATCGCGAAAACCGTATGCCGCATTGTTGCAACCTCAGGGCAAAATGACTTTGAAGATGTAGAAGAAAAGAATGGCAAGAAAAGCACCGGCCGGAATCGTCACAACCCAGGATACGAGGATCCTGACGACCACCCTGAGATCGATAGCCTCGATGCCGCGCGCCATACCCACACCAAGAACAGCGCCTACCAGTGTGTGAGTTGTGGAAATCGGTATGCCGGTACCGGACGCGATCACAATCGTGGTTGCCGCGGCGAGCTCGGCCGCAAAACCGCGGCTCGGCGTCAGCTGCGTAATTTTCTTGCCCACCGTCGCAATGACATGCCGCCCGAAGGTCGCCAGACCGACAACGATGCCAAAGCCGCCGAGCATCAGTACCCAGACTGGCAGCGCGGACTTTGAAGCAATTTCGCCGGTAGCGGCCGTGCCGATAACTGCAGCCAGCGGGCCGATCGCGTTGGCGACGTCGTTGGAGCCGTGCGCAAAGGCCATCCCGCAAGCAGTAACTACCATCAGTACAGCGAAAACACGCTCGACCGTATAGAAATGCTGGCTCTTATCGGCCTTGCGATTAGGCTCGATCTTTCTAATGAAGAAGGCGCCAATCAACGCAATTAGTATGGCAATGCCAGTTGCCAGCAGATAACTGTCCCGGATGCTTAAATCCAGCCCGACGTGCTTCAGGCCCTTGAGGATCGTTACCAGCGTCATCGTGAATGCTGCAAGAAACATGTAGACGGGAACATACCGCTTGGCTTTCGCCAGCGGATCGTCCTGGCTCAGTATCAGCTTTTGCACGCTGAGATAGATCAAATAGGCGATGAAACCCGCTGTCAGGGGCGATATCACCCAGCTCATCACAATGGTACCGACCTTGCCCCAATTGACGGCTTCGACGCCGATACCAACCGCCGCAAAGCCCACGATTGCACCCACAATGGAATGCGTGGTCGAAACCGGCCAGCCATTCTTGGACGCAATCGCCAGCCAGGTGCCCGCGGCGAGCAGCGCCGCCAGCATGCCGTAAATGAACAGATCGGGTGAGCCCGACAGCGAGTCGGCATCGACAATGCCTTTGCGTATCGTGCTGGTGACCGCCCCGCCGGCGAGCACGGCACCGAGGAATTCAAAAACCGCGGCGACGAGGATCGCCTGCTTGATCGTCAGTGCTTTGGACCCTACCGACGTCGCCATTGCGTTGGCAACATCGTTGGCGCCGATACCCCAGGCCATAAACAGGCCAAAGGCGGCAGCAAGGCCGATATAGACAGTCTGATATTCCATCAATTGCCCCTGCAGGTCTTATTTATTGTTCTTGTTTATCGTTCTTGCTTCGTCTTGTTAGTGCGACAGCAGTAATTCCAGCCGACGACCGACGCGTTCGGCCATGTCGGCGACCTCACCCGTCAACGAAATGACGTCATACAGAAAAATAGCGTCAACCGGGTCCAGCGTTTTTTCGATTTCAAACAGAGCAGAACGCAAAATAGTCTGCTGCTCGTCAGTGTGCGTCTCGATCTGATCCAGTTTTTCGATCATGTCGGTGAGCAGCACCACCTCGGCGCCTCTAAAACCCGCAGTAAACAGTTCGTCGAGCTCACGGACACTCTTGCGTGCCTGTTTCGCTGCATCGACATTGCGACTGACAAATTCGACAAACTTGTCAGCGATCGCCTCCGGAATTTCCATCCGGCGACCGATGATGACGCCCGATACGTCCTTGGTACGGTTCGCAATCTTGTCCTGGACCAGCAACAGTTCCAGAAGATCCTCGCGAGGCACCGGCATGAACAGGCTCTTGGGCATATTCAGTCGAATCTCTTTTTTGACATTGTCTGCCTCGTGCTCGAGGGCCTCGATTTCAGCGCGAACCTCCAATGCCGCATCCCAGTTACTGGCAACAACGGCTTCGAAAAACGGACGGAGCTTTTTCGCGCAGCGAAACGCGATCTCCATGTGCTTTTCAAGGGGCCTAACCGGCGACGTGCCAAAAATATTGGCCAGCATATTAGCCATGCGACGTTTTCCTTATCGAGTGTGGGCAACGTTCTTCTGGGAACAATCCTAGCACAGTGCCGACCGTAAAAAACCGCGATCAAAGATGCTAGAATTCGCCGCCCGCAAGCACTCATTCAAGCCCTGGAACTGCGCCATGACATACTGGTTGATGAAATCCGAACCCGACGCCTACAGCATTGACGACCTGGAGCGCGACCGCTGCGAAATGTGGGACGGCATTCGCAATTATCAGGCGCGCAACATGATGCGTGACGATATGAAGATCGGTGACGAAGTCTTCTTTTATCACTCGAATTGCAAGGAGCCCGGTATCGTGGGTGTTGCCAGAGTTGCCAGCGAACCGTATCCGGACCCGACGCAGTTCGACAAGAAATCCCGGTACCACGACGCGAAGAGCAGCAAGGACGATCCGCGCTGGTGCCTGGTCGACGTCGAGTTCGTACGCAAGCTCGCGCGAAACATAACGCTCACGGAGCTAAAGGCACAGAAGACACTCGCTGACATGATCCTGACACGCAAAGGCAATCGCCTGTCGATCATGCCCGTGGGCAAGAAACACTGGAACAAGATCTTGAGCCTTGAATAAGACCCGCGCTCTCGCCACTGCGACCCTGGTTATCGTTGCAGTTCTTTGGTACCTGACTCCCGCAAAGCTCGAGTCGGCAGTCGCCGAGGTCGTGCTGCCGGGCGACCTGAATGCCTGGCTGCTGGAAACGGAGAACGAAGCCGCCGAACGCTACGGCCTGGTGGCCGGCGTCGAAAAGCGCATCACCTGGTTCGACGAACAGCAACCAACGGCGTACTCGGTCCTGTATTTGCACGGATTCTCGGCGACGCGCCAGGAGACTGCACCACTGGCCGAAATCGTGGCTCGCAGTTTGGGCGCGAACCTGTTCGAAACACGTCTTACCGGTCATGGCCGTGAGCGCGAGCCGCTCGCAGAAGTCCGCGCTGAGGACTGGCTTGCCGATGCGGCCGAGGCACTGACTGTTGCCAGGCAACTGGGCGAGCGCGTCATCATTATCGGCACGTCAACCGGCGCGACGCTGGCGGCGGCAATGCTCGATCATCCTGCAATGAACGCCGTCGATACAGTCGTCATGGTGTCGCCGAACTTCGCGCCACGAGACGCCAATGCGGCCTGGCTAACGCGACCCGCCGGACCGCTGCTCGCACGCATGCTGGTTGGTGACACCCGCAGCTGGAAGCCGCATAACGCATTGCAGGCGCGTTTTTGGTCGACGTCTTATCCGTTGTCGGCGCCGATCGAAGTTATGCGCCTGGTCGATCTTGCGAATCGCAAGCTGCCAGCGGCCATGCCGCAGCGTCTGCTGATGTTCTACTCGCTGCAGGACACGGTGATTTCCGCGGATGCGGCGCTCGCGGTTTTTGCGCAAACAGAGGCGCCACAGAAAGCTGCGATCGCCATCACGAACCCGGGTGACCCAAGTCACCACGTACTGGCAGGAGATATCTTGTCGGCGGGGAAAACGCAGGAGATCGCGACAGCAATAGTCGACTTTATTGGGCGCCCAGTTCCCTGAGTCGCGCCTGGATCGGCGCCGCGCCGCCGAGCGCGAGCATGATTACCAGATCGCCGGGGCGCGCCCACTCGATTGCCGACATGAAGGATTCCATCTCGGATTCGTTGTGCTCAATTTGCGAGCGATCGGCGCCGGCGCGCAGCAACTCGTCCACAATGATTGCGAACACGTCCCCGTGCTGCCGGCCGCGGTGGTAGGCCGCCAGCTCTGACACGACGACGCGATCCAGTCCAATAGCCCATGCGTCTCGCGCGAGCTCCCGAATCAGTTCGTCGGTGCGATCACCGGCCTGGCCAAAACACAAGACCCGGCGTTCTGCCGGCACTGCTCGCGCCATGTCGAACAATGCCATCATGGCAGCGGGATTGTGCGCGAAGTCGACGAGCACACTGCGGCCGTCGAACTCGTACAGATTGCAGCGGCCGGGGTTCTCGTCCTGCACCATCGTCGTCAGACCCTTCTGGATATCCTCGAGAGCCACACCCAGAGAATGCGTCAGCGCTGCAGCACTGAGCGCGTTGGCGACGTTGTGCCGCGCGGCACCTCCCAACGTAATCGGAATCTCATGGCTGCGGCAAATCACGACACGCCCACCACTCTCGAGCTTGACGAGTTCGTCGCCATCGAGCACAAACGCCAGCCCACCGCCGTCACTGTGGGACACGATCGTCTCGTTCTCCGGATCGAGACTGAACCATACGACTTCGCCCGAGTACTTCTCCGATTGCTTGAGCAGCAATTGATCATCGGCATTTAGAATCAGCCGTCCGGATTGCTCGACCGCCCGACTCACGATCCATTTGATCGCCAGCAACTCGTCGAGATTCTGTGAGCCAAAGTCACCGAGGTGGTCCTCGCTGATATTGGTTATGAGCGCCACATCGGCGCGCTCGACACCGAGTCCGCGGCGTAACAGGCCACCGCGCGCCGTTTCGAGTATCGCGACGTCAACGCCTGGCTGTCGTAATACTGTCCGGGCACCGCCGGGTCCGGACCAATCACCGCGATCCAGCACCTCATCGTTAACGGCGATCCAGTCTGTCGAACTGCAACCGACGTTCCGGCCCGCGCCCTGCAGGATATGCACAGCCAGGCGAACGCTCGTGGTCTTGCCGTTGGTGCCCGTCACGACACCAATCGGTACATCGTCGAACTTGTCCCAATCCAGCGCATCGGGGATTTCACGCACCGGCCAGGTCTCCGAACCCTTGCCCAGCCCGACGGAGACTTCGTCATCGTCCCACAGAACGGTCTTGCCACGATCAGCGGCCTCGTGCAGCAGCCACATGAGCTCAGCGTTGGACTCCTCCTCCGCCGACGCCTTGATCGCCGCGACCGCCACGTCGAAATCGGGCTCTTCCGTCGTTACGCCGAGTTCAAAGGCGCTCGCCGCCCACGCCCATTCGTTGATTTCCGAGGCCGCATAGAGCGCGTCTATCGATGCCGTAAATGCGAGGCTCGCGCCGCCGACCAGGTGCAACGTCGAAAACTGTGCGGAGGGCCAATCCAGATCTTCGAGCACGCGCGCCACATTATTCGCCCAGACTGGAATCAGCCGGTCGGCGTCCTCCCGCGTGCAGCGGACATCGAGAACGGAGCCCGGCCCATCGAGGAGCAGGCTGGGTCCCGTCAGTCTACGTGCATCGAGAAACTCCATGACGCGGCGTCAGTCGCCCTCTTCGCGGGCGATGCGCACACCGCGCTCGTCGCTGATTATTTCGAGATCGTCCGCGATTTCGAAGTCGAGGCTGCCCGGGAGATCGATAGCACCGGCTGTTTTCTTGCCCGGACTGTCAATTCTGGATCCTGAATTGAAATAGATAATCTGTTTCCAGGCCCGCGTCGTGTTGTCGCCCAGTATTAGAATCAGATCGCCCACCTGCGCCATCTCGAGCGCTCGCGTCGTCGCCTCCTGCTCGTCAGGAATGACCTCGATACTGTTTGCCGAGATTCCCTTCTCTAGCAGCACGTTCTTCATCAGCACCGCCACCTCGTCGTGTCCGCGGCCGCGCCGATTGTCATCGCAACGACAAATGAAATGATCGAAATGACCCGCCGCCACCTCGGCAATGTCACGAACATCCTCGTCACGGCGATCGCCCGGCGCCGACAGCACGACGATGCGCTGCCCGTCAACTTCGAAGCGATCGACAAGACCACACATCGCGGTAACAGCTGCCGGGTTATGCGCATAGTCGAGAATGACGCGGAACGGGTGTTCGTCGTATATGTTCATGCGACCCGGTGCCTGGAAAAACGTCGAATCGAAGGTGCGCAATCCCTGGCGGATATCCTCGAGGCCGATACTCATGTTGTAGGCGAGCGCGGCGGCAAACATCGCGTTCTGTACGTTGTGCATGGCACGACCTTCGATGGTTGCCGGAATCAGATGCGTCCACAAGAGCGGCGTGTGCGTCTCTTTATCGTAGATCGCGATCATATGGCCGTTCATGCCCTGCTCGAGCACGAACGCCTGGCCGCCCGCCTTGATGTGTTGTTTGACCAGCGAATGCGCCGGATTCATCGTGACGTAGCTCAGTCTTTCCGCGTCGGTGTAATCGGCCATTTGAAGGCACAGCGGATCATCGGCGTTCAGCACGGCGGCGTCGGTCGCAATCTCGATCGGTACACGCTTCACTTCGGCGAGCTGTTCTAGCGTATTGATACCGCGCAGGCCGAGATGGTCGGATGACACATTGAGACAACCCGCAACGTTGCATTCTTGAAAACCGAGGCCACTACGGAGCATGCCGCCACGTGCCGTTTCCATAACAGCAGCGCTGACCGAAGGATCGCGCAGAATCATCTGTGCCGAAACCGGCCCGGTCATGTCGCCCGGCACGCTGAGCTTGCCGTCAATATAAACGCCGTCCGTGGACGTCAGTCCAACGGTAAACCCCGACATCTTGAGAATGTGCGCGAGCATGCGCGAGGTGGTTGTCTTGCCGTTGGTGCCGGTAACGGCCGCGATCGGAATGCGGCTCGGCGTACTCGGTGGAAACAGCATATCGATAACGGGTCCCGCGACATCGCGCGGTGTACCCTCGCTCGGCGCAACGTGCATGCGAAAACCGGGACCAGCGTTTACTTCACAAATGCCTCCGCCGGCGTCGCGGTAGGACTCGGTAATGTCTTCGGTCAGGAAATCCACACCGCCGATATCGAGATCAATGGCCTTGATCGCACGGATTGCCATCTCGCGATTGTCGGGATG
>RCNG010000894.1_pt1 | contig 14447 bp, 8 predicted proteins | sample 2041371 | NCBI WGS metagenome assembly RCNG01 (sample SAMN09708227, study PRJNA481090) | Marine sediment metagenome, whole genome shotgun sequencing project. | biome: marine sediment; feature: ocean; material: sediment; isolation source: Sewage treatment plant 1 marine sediment (STP1) ... | reverse complement strand
CGGATCTATATACAATAAAAAGGTAAATAGAAATTTATCCTGCTGATTAAACAAGTTACACACAACCCCGATAGAATTGGTTACTGTGTGTTTCTCCGTTGTTTCAGGACATTATGGTGTCAGCCTTTTTTTCGTATATAGTTCCGTTTTCATATTTTTGCTGATTTTACACGTTTTAGTCAATTTTGGAACTTTTTTCACACACAGGATAAGGTCCCTGTTGATAGCAGCTCGATAAGATCATTCTCGTAACGGCACATGGAATTCGTGGTGACAACAAATTACCGTTTAGCCCACCTGTATATTCATTTTAAATCTGCAGGCTACTGCTAACTCCGTCAGTATTTTTCAGAGTCACAATCCCTCTCAAACTATTTTTCAGATATTCCGGGATTCGAACCCGACGGACCGGGCAGAAAGATTCACTGTCGCCTTGTTTGATTTTCCTGAAACCAAAATCTTTCGTGAAATTGTCCAGTACCAAAAGTTCAATAATTTGCCTTGAAGTGTTCCGTGCGGGAGTGCGGTTGCGGTTCACCTGATAGACAGAAATACAACCTCGATTGAATTTCAGGATGTTACATTTTAATAGCAGATATCTTCAGCCAAGCAATATTTAATGTATAATCTGGCAACCACTGCGTTTCAGCCTGTTACTTTTATTAACCATCCGTTTATAACTACAAGGATGGTCGTTTGTGTGGGTATTTATTTTGCATGATCGTCTTTGCAATCGGTAAATAACACTGCCAGAGGAAAGGTTAGGATGCATTTTTATTGAATTGGTACACCGGCCTGAAACGTGCCATTGATTTCGGATTCTCAGAGCTTGATCGTCTTGGCGACTTGTTGTATTTACTCTATGGTTGCCAAGAAGCATTACGAATATCGTTAGAAACCTTATATTAAGATTCAAATTAGTCACTTAACCAATGTAATTACTTGCCCATGGTACGATTTGACAGAATAATATGTATAGTTGTCTGGTTAACGTTTCAGTTCATGGGATCGCTCGGCTGGGCGTACACCCATTTTCCGTCGTTGCGTCAAAGTTTTGATCCGGAATTGCAGCGCGGGCTGGAACAGGTCCTCAACCGTCTTGAGTTTACCGACGCCGTGCACCGAAAGCAGTTGAGCGTCGCGCTTGTCGACATTTCAGATATAGAGCATCCCAGGGTTGCCGCCGTCAACGGGGATCACATGGTATATGCCGCCAGCCTTCCTAAAATTGCCATTTTGCTGGGGGCCTTCAAGCTAATCGAAAGCGGCGAAATGGCGTTCGATGAACCCACCCAACAGACGCTGATTGATATGATACGCGCCTCCTCCAACCAGGCGGCTTCAGAGATGCTGCAACGCATCGGCCCAAGCCGACTCGCCGATATCCTGCAATCACCGGAATATGGGTTCTACGACCCTCAATTCAACGGCGGCCTATGGGTTGGAAAATCGTATGGAAAAAGGGGGTTGTGGAAGCGGGATCCATTGCACAATCTGTCCCATGGCGCCTCCGCTATGCAAGCGGCCCGGTTTTATTACCTGCTGGAAACGAACCGGTTGGTGAACCCCCAATTGACGGAAAAGATGAAGGGCATCTTGTCTGAATCCGAGATCAATCATAAATTTGTCAAAGGCCTTCAACCCTTCCCTGATATGAAAATCTATCGGAAATCAGGCACCTGGAAGCAATGGCATGCAGACAGCGTTTTAGTGGAATATGGCCGCTATCGTTATATTGCCGTCGGACTGGTGCAACACCCCGACGGCGGCAAGTGGCTGGAGCGATTGATTAGCCCGCTGCACCATCTGATTGTGCAGTGATCGTGAAGCACACTGGTTAGCTTCATTCGGCAGCGGCTCTAAGCAACGAGAGCAACGGGTCAGACACTTTTCCATTCACTTCAAGGCCATGATCTTTCTGGAATTTACGTATGGCGGCTGCCGTGGCAGGACCGAATTTTCCATCGATCTTGCCCACATCGTACCCCAATTTTTCCAGCAACAACTGAACTTCGGCAACTCGCGACCGTTCCTCGTATTGCTTGCTATAACCGAGCAGGTCCTTGCCGAACATCAACGCTGCCGGCGTCTGTTCCGCAGATAGCGGATGGGCTTTTTCGATGCTGCGATGAATACGGGTGGCCAGGGTCTGGTGATCGACAGCGGAATTCTTATACAAAACGTTGGAGATCAGGGTGGTCATGTAATGGAGTTGGCTGACACCGGCTGGCGTTTCGACAAGCGCAAGGGAATTCATATAATTTTTTTTGTTTCCTTGGTACTTTCTGCAGGAGAACCCCGGCTCCTTTTTGCAACTATAAAGTGATCCCGACTTGAAGTAGACCGCCGAGTCGGCCAGGGCCGGTGAGGAGGCATAACGGATTCTCCGTTCCGTCATGTAGAGCAGGCGTTTGATTTCCCGGCTGGAGAATTCATCCACCAGTTGCCCCTGCTCCATCTTTAAAGCAAACCGCATGAGTTCGCGGGCCGTGCCGTAGCTTGAGGTGCCAGGCACCTGCCCTTTGCCATACCGGGTAAAAAAACTTCCCTGCCGCAATTGATCCAGGTCCAGACCGTTGCGGGTAATCGGCGTATGTAGGGTCGCCGCGAGAAGCTCCCCCAGTTGTTTTTTGGGGGTTTCCTTGAAGAATTGGTCGACTTTGGCATCCGCGACGGGATAGGCTGTGCCGAACTGCTTGACGAGCATGGCCTGTTTCATCACTATGGCGGCCGCGGCATTTGAACTGGCCGAGAGCGTCCAGTCCAGATACGCCCATAGGTTTGCCTGGTCGCCGATCTGCAACGGGCGATGTTTAAGTGTTCCCCTCTGTGGATTGTACAGGCGAACCTTATGGTGATCGTTGCGGATGAAGTCGTCTGCGCGGATGATGGTGTCCCGCAGCACCCGTTGACGGGCCGTGATGTCCTCCGGATAGGCATCCGCCAGGGCCTGAAACAGGGCCAATGCGATGACGATCTTGCCGATGCTGCCGACATTTTGTTTGTGATCGGCGCGATGCTCGGCATACCGCGGATTATCGGGGTCCGACAGGTCCAACACGGCCACGCCGTAACGAGCCGCATCTTGCCCTAAAAAGGCAACGACCTCACGGGTAAACGCCGGATCCGGTTTCGGCAGGTCCATATCTTTATGATCCAGCAGACGAAGTTGCACCAACCGTAGCGGCAGCAGGGCGCCGGGGGGTTGTTGCCGGCCGGACATTTCACCGAACACCGCCAGACGGGCCGCTTCGATCCGCCCGATACCGGTTTCCGGATAGCCATCCAAAGGGTAGGCGAATCCCCAATCGGCGAAACAGACTATCCACAGCAGCCCCACCAGGAAAGATATGCGTTTCATTGTGACTCCTTTTTTTTGAACCGAAACCGGTTGATGGCGTTATAATGGGGGTTCGGTCAAGTTCACGGCATCACCGCCCGTGATTCCCCTATTCTCATCCAGGGCATTCAGGTAGCTATTGCTGCGGGCACTAGCACTTTCGAGAAAGGGGCGGATCTGAAACAACCTCAGTTTGCCTTTCAAAAAACCGAACTCGATATCCGCCGGCGCTGGATTGCCGGCGGCGTCCACGATGGACGGGTAGCGGCCAGGCAGGTCCTTGGCCAAAGTGATGAGCTGCCGGACTTCATCAGGCTGCAGTACGGCATCCATGCGGGTAACCAGTTTTTTTCCGACCCCGCCGGCAGGGTCAATCACACGCTTCCATGGATCTGTGGCTTGGGTCAGCATTTTGACATCACCGGTCCGCTTGTTAATTCGCAAGGACTCGGAGGCCTGACCATCCACGGCCCCGCCGACGCCTTCATTGACGGCCACGGAGATCCAATCGGCATTTCCGGTATCGATGTCGTACGTCACCATCACTCCCGATTTTTCAGACGGTACACTTCGCATCAGCAGTATGGACGCATAGACGTGCTGCGGCGCAGTCATTTTGGATTGCCGCCATGCAAAGGCGCGTTTGCTGAACGGCGAGGCCCAGACCCTGGGGATGGCCGCCAACACCTGGTCCACGCCAACGACATTGGGAACCGTCAGGTTCAACCCGGCCCCGGTAAATCCGGGAAGATCTTCCACGTTGGTGTCACTGCGAACGAACACGCCATAGGCGCCGTCCTGGCCGAACCCATCCTGCATGGCCGCCGCCAAGCGCTTTCGGAATGCTTCTCCGAGATCGACTGCAAGAATGATCGCTTCCAACTGCCTGCGGAAGGATTCCGTTTGTGCTTCGCGTTTTGGTGAACCGGGGCTCAATGCATCCAGTTCGGCGTACTGGGCTTCCATCCATTCAAATATGCTCTTTTTACCGCCATTCATCGGCCGATCCAGAATCTCTCGAAAAACACCGAAGGGAATCGCCAGGCCGTTGGCCACCGCTTCGGGGTAGTGGTGGTACAGTTCGCCCAGATTGCCGGCTTTGGGGCCGACAATGCGGCCTGAATCCGAGGCGCGCAACCGGCTGAGCGGAACCAGCTCGCGTACATTGAGGTCCAGTTTTTCCAGATCCGGTTGGATGAGGGATTCCGATGTTTCCGCCTTCGCAAACACGTCATCCAGCTGCCCCTCGTCCGTCATCAACTGGACGGCGCCGCCCGGGCTGACACCCAGAATAACCTTCTGCCCCCCGTAAGGGTCAAGTTGCGGTAGTAAAGTGGAATCCAGCGCCACATTGGGAATCCCCAGGTTGCGGGCAAGCAGTTGGACATGGGAGAGCGGGTTGCCTTCTCCGGCGGTCAGAATCCCGGCGACCGGCGGCAGGTCGGAAACCGTCTCCGGCAGGAGATAAATCCCCTGGGTGTCCAGGTCGGCCGTGTGACCGCTAACTTTTTCACCGAGGTTCAAGGTCAGCGTGCCTCGGGCCAGTCCAGGGTTCAGGCTACGCAGTCCGGCACCGATCTCCTTGCCGAAAAATTCGTGTTTGATTCCCACCAGCTGATTGGCGTCACGCAGCAGGTCATTCAGGAGGTTCGCATAGACGAACAGGGGGCTGCTCCTCAATTGGTCCTGGGAAAAGAGGATGGCCTTGGGTTCGATCGATATCAGGGTTTGTTCGCTTTCATGATAATGAAAGCGCATCCACTGGCTTCCCCAACCGGGAACCCGGGCCAGGTAATCGAGTGACGACTTGTAGACGTCCACCGAGACTGAATCGGGCTTGAGGTTGGCGAAGGTATCGCGAAGGTCATCGAGTTGCCGGGCCGATATGAGACCCGCGCCGTAGATGGCGTGGCTGCTGCCTTCGAGATAGTCAAGACGGTCGGCCCGGGAGGCGTTTTCAAGATGATCGTTCAACGCCGCTCCCGCTGTAAAATTCTCGGTTTCCAGCTCCAGGCTGGTTTCCAGCGCCGAGAAGCGAACATCGGCTTCCGCGATGGGGGACATCTGCGCACGGATGGTCGCCATGAGCCGCCCGGTTTCCGTGAACCGGACGCCGGGGTCATTGGAATCAGCCAGCTTAGCACTGGCCGCGTCCAATGCTTGAACCAGTTCCGGATAGCGGTGGGCCTTTTTCTTCAAGGCGGCCAGATATGCGGCAATGGGTCGAGCGGCGTAGACCTGATCGATACTGGCAGCCAGGCGTTCATATTCGGCTGCCAATTGGGGATCTTTGACGCTTTCAGCATAATCTCGAACGCTTTTGGCATCCTCCGGCCCCGGCTGATTGTGAATTTTCACACGTATGGGCATAAATTTGGCGTCTTTTCCGGAAAGGGCCATGGAGAGCTGACGCACTTCGGCCACAGTGGCGGTTTCAACACCGGTGGGCAACAGATTCATTCCTGCCCGAAGCGGAATAAATCCCCGCTCGATCCAGACCTTTTTACCCAAAAGTCCCATCAGTAAACGACGCGCACGGGCGGTTTCAGTCTCAGCCTGAAAGGCGCCCCGATAATAGCGTGCCTTGCGCAGAATCCATCCGTCGTCTATGGAAACCAGGAATTTTTCAATCAATATCTGGTTGTAAAGATCGGAATATCCGGGTGCCTGGATGATGTCATCCAAATCAGTGGAAGCGAGAACATTGCCGATATAGTAGCCTCCGGCACGCATCCGTTTCACCCGGTCGGTCCACTCACCGTGTTGCACGCCGCCACCATGGCTTCTGCACGCATAGGGTTTCGGAGGGAGCACGCTCCCATCGTTACAGAACCAGTGAATACGGGCAAAAGGCCCCTTGGGAGAGTTTTTCATTTCCCGGACCCAAGTTTGCAGTGTCTCCGTGTCGGGCAAGTCGGTTGCCGCCCGAACAGGCCCGAACCCAACGGTGATGACCAGAAATGTCAACAGGATTGCTTGAATTCTTCTCATTCGGAAAGGCTCCTTTATGGTGTCATTCACCCCATAGTCGCAACTGTAGGGTTCAGTCAACCCAGTGCAGCACATTGCGTACGATCGACCACCGGGGATGTTGCGTCTTTGAACCTTCGCCCAGGATCCAGTAATCGTAGACACGCTGGAACGATCCTTTTTGTCTATGGGTGGCCACCCACCCGTCGAGATATTCAGCCAAGGCAAAGCTGCCTTTCGCCGTGCCGAAACCCTGGGGTATCTGCCAGGAGATGGGTTTGGGCACCACAACGGCGTAATCGGGATATAAGAGGGTAAGGGCCGTGCCGACTTCGGCTGACATGGCCAGCGCATCGACCTCGGGTGCATTGGATTCCAAGAAATCTTCGGGCGACGCCAGTTCCACCATCTCGAAGTCAACCTGCTTCAGCCACGACCTTAAGTCTGCTTTTAGATATTTGACATTTAACGGCAAACCGATTTTTAATGCCTCTTGCTTTCTGAGTGATTCCAAGCTGGCAAATTCGTGCCGGCGATGATCCTCGACAATAAAACCGGGTGTCACACTGAGCATCGGGTCGGAGAATTCCACCAGATCCAAAAAGGTTGTCAGATAGGGCAGACTCACAAACAAGTCGATGGTTCCATCGTTAAGATTGTCAACCAACGTGTTAAAACCCGTAGGAATAAATTCAAGTTCGACACCGATATCCGAGGCCAGCAGATTGGCAACTTCGATATCGAAACCCACCAACTCACCCGCATCGTTGAAAAAGGAAAAGGGGTAAAGGTGGGATACATAGCCGACCCTCAGAACGCCCCGGGCTTTGATTCGTTCGATCGTCGGATGGGCTCCCACGCCGGGTTCCCTGGGATTTCCGGGGGTTGTTTTGTGGACCGTCATCGGTACGGGCTTGCCCATCAGGCGCATTTGCATCAGGCTCTTTCCCTTCCGGGACGTCGTGTCGATAAACGAGTCCAGCAACAGCCCTGTCACCGCCACGGTGAAGATCAAAGCCAACGCACTGACAGCGAGATAGCGAAAAATTCGCCTGGGTTGGAGCACCAGATTACCGGTGAGTGCACAGGTGCCAATCAAGCTGAATGCGAGCAGATTGACGGCCGATACCAGCGTATCGAACTTCCCCGTGAGGATGCTGGTCGGAATATAGAGTTGGAAAAGGTCCTGGGGAATCTCGAACTGGTCCATCAAAAACGGCAGTGCCGTTTGCGCCTTGGCAAAATAACTGGCGACGCCGATAAAAAACAAGTGCGGATATTGAAAAAGCTCCAGTGCACTTCCGCTCATCCAGGCGGTAAACGGAATGAAGAGGAGCGTCATCAACTTGCCGATATTCGGAAAATTGAACGTCACGGGGATGATGACATCGACCAGCTTGTCCGTATCCTTGGTACGCATCTGGTATTGCTCGAGCAGGTTTCTGCTGTGGTCGATGAGAATGGGCACCACGATGAAAAGGCTATGGGTGAAAAAGGCGGTGAGCAGGGCGTCCTTTGAAACCGTCAGGACGTCTTTGTACTTGAAAGGCGTAATCGTGGCAATCAGGCCGGGCAGAATCCAAAAGGCCAGTAGCAGGGCCGCCACGATGAAGGTGGACAAATAGACCTGCAGACGGGCGAACTGATCGATGGTCATGGTCCCCGCGGTTACTGCACCGATGGCAAATACCCCGAACGGGGTCAGGTTTACGATGAACTTGGCCACACGGGTCAGGGCTTCTAAAAAAGTCTGGAGCCCCGTCATCAAGAAGGCTTTTTCCTTGATGCCGATCAGGGCGATCCCCACCGACGCGCTGAAGAAGACAACGGCGGGAACGATGTTGTTGGCGAGTGCGTGAAAGGGATTGGCGGGAATGTATAGCCCGACGAAATCAAAAGACTGCTTGGGTGCAATGAGGGTGGAACTGAAAAAGGATGCCGCTTTGAGATCGGGGAAACTGAAGGGGATTAAAAACAGGACAACGAAAGCAATGCCCCAGGAGACCAGCAAAATCACCAGTCCCTTTAAGGCCAGCAGTTTGGCTTGGGAAAGGCTTAGCTGGCCGAGACCGACGATGAGCGCGACGGCCATATAGGGAATGACGGTCATCTGCATCAGCCGGATGTAGGCTTTGGACACAATCTCCAGCGGCTTGACGAGTTCACCGAAGAATAGTCCGGTCAGGATGCCGAAACCGAGTCCGATCAGAATTCTGGTTGAAAGACTCAACCGCATCCATTGCTTGGTGAAGCCACCTTCCGCCATGTTAAGATCGCCTCTGTTACCGTTTGCGGGGTGTGGGTCCAGCCCCAGGATTAGCCCGTGCAGCGCAAGGTCAATATGCTCTCAGGAATGGAAACATAATAAATTTGACAGAAATATATATCACAAAACGAACTTGGCGTGTCAAGCATCGAGGAAAACACGTCCATGACTGCAGGAGTGATTCCGTGTTGCCATGAACCATTGATTCTGTTAGTGCTCATGAAAATAGTGTCATATGCGGTATACTTCAGCTGATTTCAAACCTTTGGATCAATGGCAACCCGGAACGACTGGTTTTCTTTCACCTGGATCGATTGACCGAAATCAGCAGGAGGCGATTATGAAAAAGGAAAGTGTATTTCTGGGTGCTTTGATTCTGATCATGGCCATTTCCTGCGCACCTTGCCCACAATAACCTCAACAGCACATTGTGGGTGCAGTCATCGTCCGAGTACCAGGCCTTGACACAGACCATCTACAATGCCGCATCGGACCATCTGGATGCGGCACTGGCCGACACCCGCTGGACAGCCGCCCTTGAACAAAAAGCGCCATTTGGACATCTGCCGCCGGCGGTCATCCTGGACATCGATGAAACCGTTTTGGACAACTCCACGTATCATGGCCAATTAATTGTGGACAAGGAGACGTTCAACGCCGACAACTGGGATGATTGGATTGCCCACGTCCAGGCACGCCCGGTTCGAGGGGCGGCAGGATTCATACGGGAAGCGCAGCAAAAGGGCGTCGCTATCATATTCATCACCAATCGCACTTGCAGGGTCCGACCGGGCTAGAATTCCCGTTGTCCCCAGGAGCAGGATACCCTGACCAACCTGAAGCGCGCCGGTATTACGGTAGAAACCTCCCCGGACGAGATTCTGCTGAGGTATGAAATGGCCGACTGGTCGTCAGAAAAGCAGTCGCGTCGCCTTCATGTGGCGGAATCCTATCGGATTCTGATGCTTTTTGGTGATGATCTGGGAGATTTCATCCCCAATGCAAAAACGGACATCGGCCCTGACGAACGGTTGAAAATGGCACTCTCGCACCAAAAGAAATGGGGTACGCAATGGTTCATGCTACCCAATCCGACCTATGGTTCATGGCTTTCGATCCTACCTGAGCCCCATCACAACCTCGTGAAAGACTGGCGGTAGCAGTGAGTCATTAGGGAGAGTAGATCCGTTTCAGGAAAGTACTTCTAATTTTTTCTTTCAGCAAGAATTTTAGCAGCCAAAACAGGTTAAGTATTCTTGCAATCCTACGTTTAATAAGGCTTTTTCCTTTGTTCGTTTAGTCGGCTTCATTCAGCGTCAGGATTGCATCTTCTCCAAAGCCGCCTCCAATTGTGGCTCTTCTTCGGCAGTCAGGGATGTTTTCAACCCCTGCCTCCAAATAGGAAAGAACATCCGGGTCATTCGACCCTTCTGCGAAATAATCTAAGGTGTAGGCCTGGAAACCACCGGCAATGTCGAGAAAGAAGGCATCGCCTTTGAATTTGTAGGCGGCTTCGATTTTGGGGATGATCAAGTCGACAGCAAAATCAGCAGTGTCATCCGGGATTGCTGGGGCAACACCGGCAATCTTGAAGCCACCGACCTTCCACTATATCATCGGATTATGGCTGGCGTGGAACTGGCCAATACCCAGCAGGTCACTACACATTGGAATAGATGACTCGTGGAAATTGGGATGGGGCTTGAATGGACATATAGGTATGTTCTGGCTATTTCATAAAAACGGACCCTGCCGAAACTTGGCATAGCTTGCCACACGTCCTGTTCGAGCCATCCCATCACTCATAACAGATAGCCCCATTTTCACAAAATTGTCATTTTCGGCCCGCACGAAAATTAGGAGTGTTGATCACGATAGTTGGAAAAACAAAGCCCTTCACAAGGATGATAGCTGCGGGACCATAGCAGCTATGTTGTACGCGGGGATAGGTACAAGTTTGTTCGATTAATCTGCAATTTTGAGGTTTGAAACGAATTGAAGGGGCGACAACCGCACACCCTGGAAGCGTATAAACATTTAGAAAATTTTCATAAATCCCTTTTCAACCTTTTTAATAACGGTTTCAGGCGCTTTGACCACGGATTTGAATGCTTCGTCGATTTCTTTGGTTGTTGCTGGACGAATTTCCGGTTTTTCATAGGGCCCTTTTATTTTAAGATAGATTTCGGTTAAATCCTCTGCTGACTTGCCAATCAGTGGTATGCTTCCAATCGCCTTGCCAACACTCCTGAGCAGATTAAGTTTAATGACGAGATCCAGATCTTCATCGATCAGGTTGATATCCCCATCTGCGTTCATCATCATTTCATCGCTTATGAATTCAAAGCCGTTCACCGCCAGGATGCCCTTTTTGATTGTGTTCTGCGTTTTAATCGTGCGGAAAGATACCCCTTGATCTCTTAGGTCATCGACAATGCTTCCGGAAAGAAGACCCCGAATACTGGTCATGGAAAATATTTTCAGTATTAGATCGCCCGTTATGCCTGCATTGGTCACTCGGCCCGGGCCCATCTCAATTTTCATATTACCGAAAAGGCTGGTCAGCAGCTCTTGCCGGCTCCCCGTCCGGCCCTGCAACTTGCCGGTCAACGACAGCGGTCCGGTGAAAGGCGGTTTTTCCATCCCGAGAACAGGTGCAATCGTTTCCAGATGCAACGCCGTAAGCTTCGGATCTACGGAAAAAGGGATGCGATCCAAATCGCGCAAATCGGCAGTCCCTTTTGTATTGACCCGACCTTGATCAACGCCAAAATCAAGTGCGTAGTGTTCGATCACGCCGCGATTATAACGCAGGTTCAGGTTCAATTTTTTAAATGAAAGGCCGCGGTAGTGACCCTGTTCTGCTTTGATCTGTAAGTCGGCGGTTAGCTTCCGCGCCAACGGCGGCAGTTTTCTTTTAGTTGATTCCACTTTCATAGCCGGCTTTTCAGCCTGGGCTTTTTGACCCTTTGGCAGTGGGTTTTTATCTTCATTTTGCGGTAGCAATCGATCCAGATTCAGATCAGGAGATGTGATTAGAATTTTTGCGTTTGGTTTCAACGGGTTTGACAATTTTCCCGAAACCGCTAGTTGCTGATCATTGATGCGCAAGGTCATGGCCTTAACGGTGGCGCTGTTTCCGGCCAGCACCATCTGAATATTCCCGTCTTCAACAGATAGACCCGTTGCAGCCAAATGCAAACCAACATTTCGAGTCGCCAATGTTCCCGTGAGTCGACTTTCAGCCGGCGTCGCAAAGGGAATATGCACTTCTACATCCAAGTCGACATTGCCGCTTGGTTTCAGGGCTTTCAGGGACGGAATAAACGCGGCCAAGTGGGATAAATTCAACTGCTTGGCATGCACCTTGGTTTCGATCAGCATGTCCGGTTCTCCGACGTTGATCAAACTTCCGGACAGCTTAACTGGCGCCTGATTGATCTGCGCACTGAGATCTTGAACGGCAATGCTGATCACCTTGTTCCGATTGAAGTGAACAGCTCCATTTAGGTTATTCATCAGAATCTTTTCAGGATGCGTTTCCGCCCTAACTCCCTTCAGCACCATGGAGCCGTTTACCGTCCAGTCATTGGGTCGGCGCTGATCAAAATCGGCACGCACGTCGATATCCGCCGACCCGGTAAGCGCCTTCAGTCCGTGCTGCATGAGCAACTTCTCGATTTGCGCTTCACCGGTCCCCGCCACTTGCAAAGGCCCGTTGACGCGAATGGTGCCTTTCGGTTGCGCTGCTATTTCCGATACATGGATACTCACGGCCGGCAGGGCGATAGGCCCAAGCCGCGAATGAATGTTCTCAGCCACCAGCACATTATTCTTGAGTGTCACCACTCCTGAAATGCTCTCTATTTTAGGAGCGTTTGGTGAAGGCTTAATGGATATGCCAGTGACCTGACCCGCCATTTCAATGCCAGACAGCAAGTCGTTTACCGTCGCAGGTGGTTTTGCGACGCGGACCTCAGGGAAAGTTATTTTATTGAAGACAACTTTTCCTCCCCCCAGCAGAATTGATCGAATGAAATCGGCGTTGCTTCCCAGCTGCTTCCACGGGACAAGGGGCATCACATCTAACAATGGCAGGTCGGCGGAGATTTCAGCACCGGTGATCACCGGATCCTCTTTCCAGCCCTTTATTACCGCCCGGGCCTCCAGAGAAAGACCACCGAGTTGCATGGCGATTTTTTCGGCGGTTAGATCTTGTGGGTCGAGATTGATCTGAAAAGCGACGGTAGTTGGCTGTCCGGGAAGGGCTGCTTCCCAGCGTGCAGGATCTGTGTAGGTTAGGTTGCCAAGATCGATCTCACCCTGCGCATGAAGATTGTTTTTTGTCAGATCAACATCGCCGGTTGCCTTCATGGAGATGCTGCCGGAAAGCTTATTTTTAAGCGGGTTGTTATTCAAATAAGGCTTAAAGGCTTCCACCTGCAACGCTTCCAATCTTGCCGTCAGTTTGAGTTCGGGACTCTCCAGCGTGAGAGATTTCGTCAACCCCCTGAAAGTACCTTGTGCCGTTAGCGTCCCCAGACCTGCTGGGGAGTTGTCCCGAAAGGACAAATTGAAAGCCATTACCGTTGCGGGTGCAATGTCGTTTGCCGCCAGGTCAACATCAGAAAATACATGCACCAGGGTTTGACCGGCAATAGACCTGGCATTGCTAAATTCGAATCGCTTTATCGCCAAGGCCAACTGCCGGATCTCAATTTCGATCGGTAGATGGACACCGGCATATTTGGTGTCATCCGCCGGCGGCCCGGTATTTTTTGGAGCGGGTGAAAGTCCGAATCTAACCTCGGAGCTATCCACTTGCAATTTTTGCACGATGATTTTTTTGGTCAGCAGATCGGGAATGGAGACGCTGGCATAGATGCGGGTAAGCTTTACATCTCCCTGAAATGCCGAAGCACCGACAACCGAAAAGCCATCTACCGCCAGCCACACCCGATGCGTAATACCCCACGATATGCGGCCCAGTTTGACTGTCCCGCCAACGGCCTTTTCCACCTTGGAGACGATAAGCCCATGGTACCGGTTAAGATCCAGGATCAGTGGAGCCGCAACAGCAATGATGATCAACACCAAGACGATGGCGCCAAACAGAATGCCGGATATTTTGGATGCACGGATTTTCATGCTTAAAACGCTATAGACTGCCCCTATATTTCAGGTATCTGTCCGGTTCAATCGGCCTGACGGGATTGCAACGTCGGGCATGATCTACCGTTTTGTGAAAGGTCCGGCAGGGTCAACCGACATGGCAAATCCTAACCGGATCGTTCATGCTGTCGTGTCAAATCAACACGACAAGGCTCAAGGCGGCGCTACTTTGGCAACTGTGGATAGGTTTTATTTTGGATATAGAGGGACCTATTCAACGAGTAACGCATTTGTGGGTTGGCGCATTAGGGTACGTTGAAGGTCTCATTGCTGTTACACATGCGCTTTTGGGCTGAATCGAGCGGCTGATCTACATCCGGCTGAGCGTTGTAATCCCAACTTAACACTCCGTGGGGGGCGTTGATGGTGATGCTTTTACCCGCGTTTAGCCGCCCCTGCCATAAAATGCCAAGGCGATTACCATCATTGTCCCAATCGTAGACCTCGAGGTACACGTCGTTTGGGTATGCTTTAAGAATGCACGTGCCTTCCTCCGAAAAGGTTGCTGCGGAAGGCGGCGTCAACCCCATCACCAGTGTGATGATGGCTGCAACGACTAATACGTCTAATGATTTCTTCATTTTTTCCATCCTTATCTTATCTCGTGTTACTTCTACCCAAACTGAACGATTTACTTTTCTCGAAGAAGGTCGAGGATTTTCTGTTGCCGTCGGCTATTAAGCCTATATCTGTTGTCTT
>RCNG010001002.1_pt1 | contig 14457 bp, 13 predicted proteins | sample 2041371 | NCBI WGS metagenome assembly RCNG01 (sample SAMN09708227, study PRJNA481090) | Marine sediment metagenome, whole genome shotgun sequencing project. | biome: marine sediment; feature: ocean; material: sediment; isolation source: Sewage treatment plant 1 marine sediment (STP1) ... | reverse complement strand
GATCAAAGTAGCAACGACACAGTTACGACTTTAACTTTGCCGCATCTACAGGCACCGGCCGCTCAACCCGACCTGGGATGATAGTAGTGATACACCTCGGCGTCCCGGTAATGGACGTCGACCCAGCACTGGGGTAGCTTTTCTCCGGACGGAAAGATAAGGTCCGCCTTGGCGAACTGCTCCGGTTCCTGCAACTCCTCTCCCGCGTTGTAGCGTCCCACCAGCGCGCTGTGGTTGGGATTGAACAAATCCATCAGGCTCAGCACCTCAACCAGCTTGCCGTTCGGCTCATGCTTCAGAAACATGGTCATACCTCCCGCTTATTGTTGACTATTCCTACCCCCAAGTATGCGGGAGCCCAGTGGAAAAACAAGTCTCTGATCCGCCCGTAAACGTCAGTCGTTTTGCGCCGCCCACTGCTGCTGGGTATAGGCCTTGATCGAGAGAGCATGCAGGGCGTCGCTGCGGATCTCCGCAGCGACGGTCGCCATCACCAGCCGGTGCCGCTCAATCAAGGACTTGCCCTCGAATTCCGGACTCACTACCAGCGCCTCGAAATGCCGGCCATCGCCGGTGACCGTCACCTCCGCCCCGGGCATGCCGGCACGGATCAGGGCTGCTACTGCTTCGGTTTCCATTGATTTTCCCCTTTGAGTCAGTTCACGGTTACACCAAATCTAAGGGCCACGGAAAAAAACTATCCAATCCTGCTGGTCTTTTGGCCCAGATTACTCGACGCATCCATGCGCCTCCCCCCTTCGGGGCTGGCGTGAAAATCTGTTCCAGACAGATTTTTCCGGGTTACGGCAAGGGTTACATAGAACGACTATGCGTCCCTTGCCGCGCCTTGAATCTGGGCCAAAATTCGGCGCATTCTTCTGATATTTAGTTATTTCCGCGACCCTAAAGCTCCCGAATGGCAAGAAACCTGATGTCCGGCCAACGCTCCTCGGCCAGGCTCAGGTTGACCCGGGTGGGGGCCAGATAGACCAGCTGGCTGTCACCGTCCTCGGCCAGATTCGCATAGGCCCTCTCCTTGAAGCGGGCGAGCATTTTGGGGTCATCGCAGCTTACCCAGCGGGCGGTCTGTACACTCACCGGCTCCACAACGGCCTCGACGTTGTACTCGTTCTTCAGACGGTAGGCGGCCACGTCGAACTGCAGCATTCCCACAGCGCCGAGGATGATGTCGTTGTTCTTCAGCGGCCGGAACAACTGGGTGGCCCCCTCCTCGCACAGCTGCAGTACGCCCTTCTGCAGGGCCTTCAGGCGTAGCGGATCCTTGAGCACCACGCGGCGGAACAGCTCGGAGGCGAAGAAGGGGATGCCGCCGTATTTCAGCTCCTCGCCCTCGCTGAAGGTGTCGCCGATCTGGATAGTGCCATGGTTGTGCAGGCCGATGATGTCCCCCGGCCAGGCCTCCTCAACATGCCGCCGTTCGTCGGCCTGAAAGGTGATGGCGTTGGAGATCTGCACCGTCTTACCGATGCGCACATGGCGCATCTTCATGCCCTTTCTATAGGAGCCGGAGCAGACCCGCATGAAGGCGATGCGGTCGCGGTGGGCGGGGTCCATGTTGGCTTGGATCTTGAAGACGAAGCCGCTGAACTTCTCTTCCGCGGGCATCACCTCGCGCTGCTGAGACTCCCGCGCCTTGGGAGCGGGGGCGTATCGCGCGAAGGCGTCCAGCAGCTCCTTTACGCCGAAGTTGTTGATCGCCGAGCCGAAGAATACCGGGGTCTGTTCGCCACGGGCGTAGGCATCCAGGTCCAGGGCGTGACCCGCCTCCCGCACCAACTCGATCTCCTCCCGCAGTTCGTCCGCCATGTCGCCCACGATCTGGTCCAGGCGTGGGTTGTCCAACCCCTCGATGGTCTCGCCAGTGGCTATCTTGCCCCCGTGCTGGGCGCTGAACAGGTGGGTGGTGTCGCTGCGCAGGTCAAACACCCCTTTGAAGCGTTTACCCATGCCGATCGGCCAGGTGATGGGGGCACACTGGATCTTCAGCACCGACTCCACCTCATCCAGCAGCTCTACGGGGTCGCGCCCTTCCCGGTCCAACTTGTTGATAAAGGTGAGAATGGGGGTATCGCGCAGCCGGCAAACCTCCATCAGCTTGATGGTCCGCGACTCCACGCCCTTGGCCACGTCGATCACCATCAGGGCGGAGTCCACAGCGGTGAGGGTGCGGTAGGTGTCCTCGGAAAAATCCTCGTGGCCCGGGGTATCCAGCAGGTTGACAATGGACTCCCCAAAGGGGAATTGCATCACCGATGAGGTGACCGAGATGCCACGCTGCTTCTCCATCTCCATCCAGTCGGAGGTTACATGGCGCGCCGCCTTGCGCCCCTTGACGGTGCCCGCCATCTGGATCGCCCCGCCGAACAGCAGCAGCTTCTCGGTCAGGGTGGTCTTGCCCGCGTCGGGGTGGGAAATGATGGCGAAGGTACGCCGCCGGGCAATCTGTTCCTGAAGTTGAGACATGGGTATCTGGTAATTCAATGAAAAACGGTTGATTATACCAGCAGTAGAGAACGCTGCGCGGACCATGCTGGGATTTGCGCAGGGTGAGCGCGTATAAACAGCGCAGAAAAACAATGGGTTGCAAATGGCGTCTTTATTGACATTCAAGGTTCTCTTCGATTTATTCGCAATGTCGAACACTTGAACTGATTCTGCCGGAGATATTCGGTAAGTCGCTGCTCGCGCCTCTCGTAACTTGTTAATTATTATATTTTTTATATGCGCTCGCCCCGGGGGTTTGCTCGATCTAGTTGGGCGGTCGCGCGAGCGGACCCTGTACGCTGGTAAAACATTGGCTGAGCGACCACAGTTCCCTCAATGACTCCCGTGAAGCATAATGCGCCCTATGAAGATCGCCGTTTTCTCCGATGTACAGGGCAATCTGCCAGCCATGGAGAATGCCGTGGAGCACATCCGCGCTTGGCGGCCGGATCTGGTGATCATGAACGGAGACTTGGTGAACCGGGGGCCAAGCAGCGCAGATTGTCTCACCCTACTGGACGGGCTGCGAAACGTTGCGGGCTGGCTTCCGGTACGGGGCAACCACGAAGACTTCATCCTCCACTGCAAGACGCATCCTCCCACTTCCGAGGTGGACGCGGGCATGCGGCGCTTTGCCGACTGGACCACGCAGCAGCTGGGCGACCTAACCGAATTGCTGCGCGACTGGCCCGACCATCTGTGCCTACAAGGGCCAGGCGACGATTGGGTTCATATTACCCATGGCTGCCTGGCCGGCAACCGCATCGGCATTTCGGCGAGCACACCGGACGCGGATCTTTCCGAGCGGGTACCGGACGACGTGGAGCTGTTCGTGGTCGCCCACACCCACAAGCCCTTAGAGCGCGAGTTCCGCGGCGTACGCATCATCAATGTGGGCTCGGTCGGCTCGCCCTTCGACGGTGACCCACGGTCCTGCTATGCCCGCATCGAGCACCGCAACAGCGGCTGGAACACCGAATTCGTGCGACTCGAATACGACCGGGAGCACGCCGCACGTAACTTTCACGAATCCGGCTTTCTAGACCAAGGCGGCCCTCTGGCCGGTTTCGTTTTCGAGGAATGGCGCCGTGCCCGATTGATGATGCCCTTGTTTAATCAGCGCTATCAGAAACCGCTGGCACAAGGCGACATCGAGCTCGAGCAGGCGGTGACCGACTTTCTAAAAAGTCTCGATTGACGCGTTCAGGGAAAAAATAGCTCTGTCTGCGTTAACTGTCGGTGGTTTCAGTCCCCGTCAATAACCCATTGAATAACAGGCAATTTTTGTATCCGCGACTTGGTGCAGGCCCCAGATTTGATGAGGGGCCGACACCTAACGCAGACAGAGCCAAAAAAATACAGCGTGGTGATACCGGAGTTTCCCCCACATCCGGCTCCATACCGATCAAGTGGTTGTAAACGCAATTAGCCCAAACTAATATTCACTGCGCGCCCGTTATCCGGGGCGTCGTCCTTTTCGGCATTTTCAAGGGAACAACCCAACGAATCGGATTTTTTTCTATCATTTAGCAGAACAATTCTAAAGCGAGGCCCAATTGACTTCATGCATGAAGGTCGGCGTGTTCGTCGACGCAGAGAACATCAAATACAACGGCGGTTATCAGATGCGCTATGACGTGCTGCGGCGCTTTGCGGCACGCGATGGGGGCTATCCCCTGCGGCTCAACACCTACATGGCGTTCGATAGAGAACGCGCCAAGGACGACTACGAATACCAGAAGAAATCATTCGCCTATCAGCAGATGGTTCGGGATTTCGGTTGGAAGATCACGGTCAAGGAGGTACGCCGGTTCACCGACGACGAAGGTAATATCTCCACCAAGGCCAATGCCGATCTGGACCTGGCGGTGGATGCCATGCTCCAGTCGGAGCAGCTGGACCAGATCCTTTTGGTCACCGGTGACGGGGACTTCCTGCAAGTGGTTACAGCCCTGCAGAACAAGGGCTGCCGGGTGGAGCTGATCGGCTACAAGAATGTCTCGCGCGCGCTGCAGCGGCAGGTGGACGCCTATTACTCCGGGTTTGAGATTCCGGACCTGCTGCCCATCTCTTACGAGCCCCGCAACGAATGGGGCCAGCCCGGCTCCTGCGTGCGCGGCGTCTGCTCCAAGTGGTTCCCGGACAAGGGTTACGGCTTCCTGCGCTTCATGCGGCGAATCGACGGCAATCTCTGGGTCACCGATCCGCGGGAACCGGACTCCCCTTACGTAAGCGTGTTCTGTCACGCCAACGAGGTGGCGGACGAGGTCAGCGAGGAGATGCTGATGAACCGTGACACCATTCTGGAGTTTTACGTGCAGCCGAGCGAGCAGAAAGACGACGGGCTGGTGGCCAACAATGTGCGGCTGGCATTCAACGTGAACCGATAAGCCGTTCACTCCCCCCTTAAAAGGGGGGGACAATGGGGGAATTTTCAGAATTGGGAGCGACTAAGCAACTCCCAAATCCCCCTAACCCCCATTTTTAACCCCCATTTCATAAGGGGGACTGAACGGTTACTATCCCTCCAACAGAATAAAAACACATGTCCGTTATCCCCGCCTCCAAGCCCCCCACAACCCTCGCTGCTGTCGATCTCGGTTCCAACAGCTTTCACATGATTGTCGCCCAAGTCGCCGATGGCCAGATCCAGGTCATCGATCGCTTGAAGGAGATGGTGCGGTTGGGCGAAGGGCTCACCGAAGAGAAGACACTCCAGCCCGAGGTGGCGGAACGGGCCTTGACCTGCCTGGAACGGTTCGGCCAGCGGGTTAGCGCCATGCCCCAGGGCAGTGTACGGACGGTGGGCACCAACACCCTGCGCCAGCTCCGCGGCGGCGACGGGTTCGATGGGTTCGTCGCCCGCGCCGAGGCGGCACTGGGCCATCCTATCGAGATCATCGCCGGCCGTGAGGAGGCGCGTCTGGTCTACCTGGGGGTGGCGCACGGACTGGCCGCAGGCGACGGCAAGCGGCTGGTGGTGGACATCGGCGGCGGCAGCACCGAATTGATCGTGGGCCAGGGCTTCAGCCCTCAGCTGCGGGAGAGCCTGCACATGGGCTGCGTCAGTATGACCCGACGCGCATTCACCGACGGCTGCATCAGCGCCAGGACCATGGAACAGGCCGAGCTCCGGGGGGCACTGGAGATACGCCCGGTGCGCGAGTTGTTCCGAGGCGCCGGCTGGCAGACAGCGGTGGGCAGCTCCGGCACCATCAAGGCGATCCGTGACGTAGTGGCCGCCCAGGGCTGGAGCGACCACGGCATCAGCGCAGAATCCCTGGAGCGCCTGGCCAAGGCCCTGGTGAAATTCGGCCATGCCGACGCCATCGATCTCAAAGGGCTAGGCGAACCGCGCCGCCCGGTGTTCGCTGGTGGCGTGGCGGTCCTGCACGCGGTGTTCAGGAATCTGGGCGTAGAGCGCATGGAGGTCTCCGACGAGGCGCTGCGCGAAGGCCTGCTGTACGAAATGATCGGTCGCGGCAGCCCCCAGCAGGACGTGCGCGAGCACACCGTAGACTACTTGGTCAGCCGCTACCATGTGGACGCGAGCCATGCCCGCCGCATCGAAAATACCGTTATGTCCCTCTACGGCCAGGTGGTAAAGTCCTGGGCGCTGGACAATCCCCAGTACCCGATGATGCTTTCCTGGGCCTCGCTCCTGCACGAGATCGGCCTCAACGTCTCCCACAGCCAGTACCAGAAACACGGCGCCTACTTGATATGCAACTCCGACCTCTCCGGCTTCTCCCTAAGCGAACAGGCTGTGCTCGCCGCCCTGGTGCGGGGTCATCGGCGCAAGTTCCCGAACGAGGTGTTCGATACCCTTCCGGAGGAGGTCCGACAGGGCGCCCGGCGCTTGTGCGTATTGCTGCGGCTGGCGGTGCTGATGCACCGGGGCCGCTCCACCTCCGGCAAGCCCATGCTGTTGCTCGACGCGGATAACGACGACGTCCGGGTAAACATTCCGACGGACTGGCTGGAGAACCACCCCCTGACCCGTGCCGAGTTGGAGGAGGAGGCGGAGCGGCTGCAGGCAGCCGGATATCGCATGCGCCTGGGGTAATTTGTTTTACTTCGATAGCTTCCCCGCCGCCGCCGGCTGGTGCATAATCAATTGTTGACCAACAAGCGGTCGGGTATTTGCGCCCGGGCGCTAATCCAACAATCCCAATGAAGTTAGGAGGATTTCCCAATGGCGGAAGAGCTTTTCTGTGATGCCTGGATGAAACAACTGATGGATGCCTGGAACGCAGAACCCCAGGTCAAGGATGCCCTGGCTGCGATCGGCTTCAACTCCGTGATCAGCTGCGGTTTCAAGGGCGAAGACCAGCCCCGCGGCGTATTCGTGGTGGAGAACGGCGAGTGCGTACGCGCCGGCGACTACGGCGGCGAGGAGATGGACTGGGACATGCGTGCCGACAAGAAAGACTGGATGAAGTGGGTGAGCAAGGGCCTTGGCATGGCCGGCATGGGCATGGCTTTCACCACCGGCAAGCTGAAGTTCCTCAAGGGCGACTTCAAGGCCATGATCAAAGATCCCCGCATGGCAGGCCCCTTCGTCAAGAGCTTTGGCCTGATGAATAAGATCGGGGCGGAATAAGAGATTCTGTAGTAGCGTAAAAAAAGGCCGCGCTCAGCGCGGCCTTTTTTATTGAGAAAGCAACCGGTGAACAGGAGTCACCGAATGTAGGGAGGGTTAGCCGCATAGCGGCGTAGCGGCGTAATCCGCCAAACCGCTACGAAACAAGCCGCTTTCGATGTCAGAGCAAATCGTAGCCCCGCTCTTCGTGGGAGGCGATATCCAGCCCCTCGATCTCCTGCTCCTCGCCGACCCGCAGACCCTTGGTCAGAATGGCAACGACTTTGAGAATCACCCAGGTTGCCACCGCAGTGTAGGCAACCGTGGAGACAACGCCCACGAACTGCACCGAAAGCTGCCCGCCCATTGACTCGATCCCTTCAGCGAAGCCGTAGCCGCTGAATATCCCCAGGCTGGTGGCTGAGAAGACACCGGCCATCATGGTGCCGAGCATTCCGCCCACGCCGTGTACCGGGAACACGTCCAGGGAGTCATCGATCTTCAGCACCCGCTTGATGTATTGGGTAGCGGTGAAACAGATGCCACCGGCCAGCAGGCCGATGATCAATGCAGCGGCAGGTCCCACGAAGCCGGAGGCCGGGGTGATGGTGCCCAGACCCGCCACCATGCCGGTGACCGCCCCCAGCGCGGAAGGCTTGCCGAAGCGCTTCCATTCGATAAACATCCAGGTCATGGCCCCGGTAGCCGCCGAGATGTGGGTCACGACCATGGCCATGGCGGCGTTGCCGTCCGCGGCCAGGGCGCTGCCGCCGTTGAAGCCGAACCAGCCCACCCATAGCATGCCGGCGCCGGTGATAGTCATGGTCAAGTTGTGAGGCATCATCGCCGTAGCGGGGAAGCCCCTGCGCGGCCCCAGCACAATGGCAGTAACCAGGGCCGCCACACCAGCGCTAATGTGCACTACGGTACCGCCGGCGAAGTCATACAACCCCATGGCGCCCAGCCAACCGCCGCCCCAAACCCAATGGGTAATGGGAGCGTACACCACCACCAGCCAGATCATGCTGAACAGCAGCATGGCAGAGAACTTCATGCGCTCAGCGAAACCGCCCACGATCAAGGCCGGGGTGATGATGGCGAAGGTCATCTGGAACAGGGCGAACAGGGACTCTGGAATGGTGCCGCTCAGGGTCTCCCGCCCGATACCAGCGAACATCGCCTTGCTGAAATCTCCGATCCAGGCATTGCCTTCGCCGAAGGCCAGGCTGTAGCCGAACATCAACCACAGGATGGACGCCATGCCAGCAATGGCGAAGCACTGCATCAGCACCGACAATACGTTCTTGTGGCGCACCAAACCACCGTAAAACAAGGCCAGGCCTGGCAGAGTCATGAACAGCACCAGGGCGGTGGAGGCCATGATCCAGGCGGTATCCGCCCCGTTCAGCGCAGACTCTTCGGCCACGGCCAGTTGCGGCAGCAACCATGCGGCGAACGCCGCGAACCCGATGGTCAAGCGTTTGTTCACACCATTCATAAAGCGTTTCCTCTTCGGCGAACCAGCCCGCCCGGGGCAACCGGACGCAATCATTGCAAATCGGTGCCTTACCAGCAGGAAACGTGCCGCCTGAAACAACTTTGTGGCAAGAAAGCGCCTTTCTGGTTTTTCCGGGTGTCTGCTGCACTATTGGGGACCCTTCTGTAACCAAAAACGCACAATATTGGTGCACTGCCAAACGCTGCGCCCCAGATGGGGGCGTTCAGCCGGTCGCCAACATCAATCCTTCGCGCCCCATGGTTGCGTTATCTATGGCTCGCTGAAATACCCTGGGACCCGAATGACCCACTCCGAAACGAAAAACCTAAATACGTGGGTATAATCGACGCTCCACCCACCGACCCGGCGGCTCTCGGAGCATGAGCGGAACCTCTAAGGAACGAATCGAAGCACTTCTTGGCGAAGCGCAAAGGCGCACCCGGGCACTACTGAAACAGGCTTCAGCCCACTACCGGATCCCCAATCCCAGGACTGATATCCGTTTCGACCTGCGCGGCAAGAGTGCCGGCCAGGCCCGCTACTCCACGCGCGGCCAGCCGGTTATCCGCTACAACCCGCAACTATTGGCGGAAAACGGCGAGCGCTTTCTGAACCGTACCCTGCCCCACGAGGTGGCCCACATCATCGCCCACCGGGTGTTCGGGACGGGCATCCGGCCCCACGGTGCCGAATGGCAGACGATCATGCAGCTGTTCGGCGCCGACAGCAGCCGCTGCCACGACTACGACACTAGCCGCGCCGGCACCCGCCTCCTGACCCGCTACGCCTACCACTGTGGTTGCCGCGAGCACGCCCTTACCAGCATCCGCCACAACCGCATTCTGGCCGGACAAGTGTACTATTGCCGCGCCTGCGGCAAGGCATTGGCAGCGGTTGTCAGGCGGGAAGCCTAGGGTATGGAGGGCTTGGACTGGTACACCAGCGAAGCAGGATCGCTTCGCGCAGGGGCGAAGTTCAGGGTTTGTCCGTCATCATCGACTACTACGATCTGGCACAAGGATCACATCGAGGCCGCCCATGGCGCCAATCGGCCGGACACCAGCGGTGTCACCATCGTCATCGGCGGCCAAGATTCTCAGCTGTTATTCCGGTCGTAACGGTCATAGGCGTGAACAATGCGCTGCACCAGTTCGTGGCGCACCACATCGCTGGCATCGAAGAAGGTGAAGCTGATCCCCTTGACCTTGCCCAGTACCTCCGTGGCCTGACGCAGGCCGGACTGCTGACCCCGGGGCAGATCCACCTGGGTCACGTCGCCGGTGATCACCGCGGTGGAACCGAAGCCGATCCGGGTGAGGAACATCTTCATCTGCTCCGGCGTAGTATTCTGCGCCTCGTCCAGGATGATGAAGGCTTCATTCAGGGTGCGCCCGCGCATGTAGGCCAGCGGCGCCAGCTCGATGACGTTGCGCTCAATCAGTTTGTTGACCTTCTCGAAACCGAACATCTCGTACAAGGCATCGTACAGGGGCCGCAGATAGGGATCTATTTTCTGCGCCAGGTCCCCGGGCAGGAAGCCGAGGCGCTCGCCGGCCTCTACCGCCGGGCGCACCAGCACCACGCGGCGCACCTGGTCGCGCTCCAGGGCATCCACTGCGCAGGCCACCGCCAGGTAAGTCTTGCCGGTGCCTGCCGGGCCAACGCCAAAGTTGATGTCGTGAGTCAGGACCTTGTGTACATACTCTTGCTGATTCGGGCCGCGGGGCCTTACCAAGCCGCGCTTGGTCTTGATAACGGTCTCAGGAACCTGCGCCTCGACCCCGCCCAGCAGCGCCTCGATGCCGGACTCCTGCAGCAGCAGGTGCACCCGCTCCGGAGTCAGCGCCTCTTCGACAGTGGTGGCGTACATGGACCTGAGCAGTTCCTCCCCGACCCGAATCGAGTCTCGGGTGCCAATCAGACGAAAGCGGTTGCCACGGTTGTTTATCTCGATGCCTAGGCGGCGCTCCAACTGCCGCAGGTGTTGATCCAGCTGACCACATAGGTTAGCCAACCGTCCGTTGTCCTCCGGCTGGAGCTCGAGGTCGATGGTTTCAGCTTGAATGGACATGGGGAGCTCGAATTATGAATTATGAATTGGAGGTATGCGCTGTGCGCACGGCTTTGTGCAATCGAAACAGGACTGCAGGCACCCAAACTTACAATTCATAATTGACCGTAGATCAAGCGTCTACCGGCTCTCCGCGCAGAGAGTTGGGCAGGGCCTCGGTGATCCGCAGATCGATGAATTGCCCAATCAGGGACTGCGGGCCGGTGAAGTTCACCACCCGGTTGTTCTCAGTGCGTCCGGCCAGTTGCTGCGGGTCCTTGCGGCTGGGTCGCTCCACCAGCACCCGTTGTACGCTTCTGACCATACGCCGGCTGATCTGCATGGCCTGACGGTCAATCAGGATCTGCAGACGCTGCAGACGCTCCTGCTTGAGCTGCTGCGGCACGTCGTCCGGAAGCTCCGCCGCCGGGGTACCGGGGCGGCGGCTGTAGATGAAGCTGAACGAGTGGTCGAAGCCGACCTCCTCGATCAGGCTCAGGGTGGACTGGAAGTCCGCTTCGGTCTCGCCCGGGAAGCCGACGATAAAATCCGAGGAGAGGCACAGGCCGGGCCGCGCCTGGCGCAGGTGGCGGATCTTGGATTTGTACTCCAGGGCCGAGTGGCCGCGCTTCATCTGCGCCAAGATGCGATCCGCCCCGCTCTGCACCGGTAGATGCAGGTGGCCCACCAGCTCAGGCACCTCGGCGAAAGTCTCGATCAGGCTGTCGGAGAGCTCCACCGGGTGGGAGGTGGTGAAACGGATACGGTCGATGCCATCGATGGCCGCCACATAGCGGATCAGCAGGGCCAGATCGGCGCTCTGGCCGTCGTGCATCCGTCCCCGAAAGGCATTTACGTTCTGTCCCAGCAGGTTCACCTCCCGTACTCCCTGCTCCGCCAGCTGTGCCACCTCGGCGATCACATCGTCGAACGGCCGGCTGATCTCCTCGCCGCGGGTAAAGGGCACCACGCAGTAAGTACAATATTTAGAGCAACCCTCCATGATGGAGACAAAGGCTGTGGGCCCGTCCGCCCGGGGCGGGGGCAGGCGGTCGAACTTTTCGATCTCGGGAAAGGAGACATCCACCACCGCCTGCCGTTCGGCGCGCACCTGATCCAGCATCCGCGGCAGCCGGTGCAGGGTCTGTGGACCGAACACCAGATCCACGAACGGCGCCCGCTTGCGGATGGCGTCGCCCTCCTGACTGGCCACGCAGCCACCGACACCAATCACCAAATCCGGCCGGCGCTGTTTCCACGGCCTCCAGCGCCCCAACTGGGAAAACACCTTCTCCTGGGCCTTCTCGCGGATGGAGCAAGTATTGAGCAGCAGCACGTCTGCCTCCTCCGGCACCTGGGTAATCTCCAGTCCGTGGGATTCGCGCAGCACGTCCGCCATCTTGGCCGAATCGTACTCGTTCATCTGGCAGCCAAAGGTCTTTACAAAGAGTTTTCCGGACACGGGGGCGCAGGGTTGGCAATGGGGGCTGAAAGTTTACTGAAATGCAGGGACATTTTCCAGTTTTCCCATTGTGTGCTGGAACGCTCGCCGTTGCGCTGCCCGGATCGCCGTGCCCCGACAAATGCTGACCATGGCTGTGGACGGACTGGAGAGGTTGAAAGAATCTCGGTCTTTGACTCACACCACCCGGTCGTTGCCTCCGTCCACTGGTATTTGGGCCGCTGTGGTCTTGGCGAAAAGGGGCCCGCACAGCTCCGCCGCCAGCTCCGCTACATCGCGGGAGGTCACCTCGGTCTGCAGCAGGTTTTTGGTCTTGTAGGCTTGCACCGTCATGCCGTAATGGTGCGCCCGCGCCTCCAGGACCTCGTGGGTCCAGAGGCCGGTGTCGAACACCGCGTCCGGGTGCAAGCTGTTGATGCGGATGCCGTCGCCGCCCCACTCCAAAGCCGCCACCCGGGCCAGCTGGTTCAGCGCCGCCTTGGAGGCCGAGTAGGCCGCCGCGCCAGGGCCTGGGGCGGGCACGTTCTTGGAGCCAATTACCGCGATCCGTCCCCCTTTGGGCGCAGATTTCAATAATGGGTGGCTCTCTCGCATGAGGCTCAGATTGGCGTCCAGATTGACCGCCATCACCTGGCGCCACTGGGTGTCGTCCAGAGCCTCGATACGGGTGCCGCCGGGGAACATGCCGGCGTTGAGCACCAGCATGTCCAGTCCGCCGAAACGGCATACTCCAGCCTCCAGCGCCGCACGCAGCCCCTGGGTGTCGGTTACGTCGCAGCCGATGCCGAGCACGTTGGGTCTCGGAAAAAGAGTTTCTATCGCCGGATTCAGGTCCAGAGCGATCACCACCGCACCGCGCACCAGCATGGCGTCCACGCAGGCGCGGCCGATGCCGGAGGCGGCGCCGGTGATCAGGGCCACTTCGCCCTGGAACTGCGGTGGCCTGCCACCCTTGCGCAGCTTTGCCTGCTCCAGCTCCCAGTACTCCACGTCAAAGATATCCCGGGCCGGCAACGCGCGCCAGCCGCCGAGCCGCTCGGCTCGTTGCACGATCTCCATGGTGTGGTGGTAAATGTCGGCGTTGATGGCCGCCTCCCCTGCACTCTTGCCCACTGTGACCAACCCCAACTCTGGGTCTAGGATCACCCGCGGCGCCGGATCCAGCATCTGCACCGGGTTGCGGGCCTGGGGCGCATATTCGGCGAAATAGGCCCGGTAGGCCTCCGTATAGGCTTCCACGTCCCGCCCCAACATGGGCAGCCGTTTGGTGCGGATCACGTGGTCCGGGGTGGCCGGGCCCTGCTGGCTGATGCGCTGCAGATCCGCGCGCCGGGCGAAGGCGAGGTCGGCGGGCGAGCCGTGGTGGGCGAGCAGCATGGGCCTGCCCGCGGCGGTACTGACTACTTGGCGCAATTGCACCAGGTCCAGCCGCATCTCCCGCTCACCGGAATCGGCCGTCGGCGCCGGAAGATCCCAGGCGCCCTCCCGCCTGAGATAGGCCTCCGCCCGGTCCACCAGATCGATCATGCGCTCGTAGGACTCCCGGGCGTCGGCGCCGAACGAGAATATGCCGTGATTCATCAACACCATGCCCCGATGGTGCGATCCGTGGCCTCTGCGGCAAAACGCTGTGCCACCAGCCGGGCCAGATCGAAACCGGGCATACAGTAGGGGATCACCACTACATCACCGCCGTAGATCTCGCGAATGCGCTCCTCCCCATCCACGCTGTTGGTTACCGTGACCACCGCATCGGCATGGGTGTGATCCACATATTGGTACGGCAAGGCCGCATGCAGGATCGCCTCTACAGAGCCGGTTGGGGCGCTAGCCACGGTCTGCTGGGTCTTGAGCTCGTTGACCATCTGCAGATCGGAGAGGGACTCCAGCCCGGCCAACTTGAGCAGGTGATCCATGCGGATGGGGGCGAATCCCTCCCGCTCGATGCTGGCCAGATCCCAGCCGGAGCCTTTTACATAGAGGATCTCCTCCTTCTCGCCGACCAGGCTGGTCTCGCGGATTTTCACGGAGGTGTTGCCGCCGCCGTGCAGCACCAGAGAGGCATCGCGGCCTAGTAGGCGCGAGCTGTAGACCCGTAGATCGAGTTCGGATTCGAATCTGGCGGCTTGTTCATCGTTCCAAAGGCTTTTCATGGTGTTCGGTGTCGCTTAGTGGCCTGATCCCGCTAACTTCGCACACCAGTGTGTCAAGACGCAAAGAAAATCTGGCATCCCGATTTCCGTGACAGTGCACACGCAAAAACTGTTCCGGGCTACTTGATGCCGCGCCGAAAAAGGCCCATCATCTAGTTTTTGGGGTCGTATTTCCTTAGGAGTGTTTCTTATGGTGATTTCCCGCAG
>RCNG010000893.1_pt1 | contig 14468 bp, 9 predicted proteins | sample 2041371 | NCBI WGS metagenome assembly RCNG01 (sample SAMN09708227, study PRJNA481090) | Marine sediment metagenome, whole genome shotgun sequencing project. | biome: marine sediment; feature: ocean; material: sediment; isolation source: Sewage treatment plant 1 marine sediment (STP1) ... | reverse complement strand
AAGGATGGCTGTTCGAAGAGACAGCGGACGGCACAGACCGGCTCGGCCGGGACCGTATCTGGATCGTCGATCCGATCGACGCCACACGCGAATTCGTCCAAGGCATCCCCGAGTGGTCCATCTCGATCGGCCTCATCGAACACGGCCGACCCGTGGCCGGTGGTGTCTGCAACCCCGCCACCGGAGAACGGATCATCGGATCGATCGAGACCGGCGTCCAGTACACGGGACATCGGCCGGCCACCGCCGCCACCTCACTCGCCGACGCCGTCGTTCTCGCCTCCCGCTCCGAAGTCCGCCGCGGAGAATGGGAACGATTCGCCGACGAACCGTTCACAATCGTCCCGATGGGATCCGTCGCCTACAAACTCGCCCTCGTCGCCGCCAAACGAGCAGACGCCACCTGGACCCTCGTCCCAAAGCACGAATGGGACGTCGCAGCCGGAGCCGCCCTCGTGTGCGCATCCGGCGGATGGATCACCCTCCCGGATGGCTCACCACCCACATGGAACAGTCCAGACCCGCTAATCCCGGGTCTGGTCGCCACAACGGCCGCGGTCGCAGACGACACAGCACGACTGTTGGACATCCGCGGCGGACCCTAGAACGACGCTCTCACTGGAAAGCGTCGCGATGCAGATCGCTCATTTCCCGATGATGACGCTTCGGGTGAAGAGCGGCGCTATCGGAGCTCCAACAGCTCCTCAATGTACCCGCGTGATCGGGGCGTGCAACACCACCCGAGTCATCGCATCACATACACCCAGCCGGATATGGGGGTGAGCTCTCCCGCGAGACTGTGGGTTGAACAACAGCTAGAGACCGTTGTACAGATGCCCCTCCACGTTTCTCGGATCAACCAGGCCGAACGGTTCACTCGGTTGCGGTAGTGGCACCCATCAGGCGGACCAGGGCGAAGGCACCGAGCTGGTCGCCGCCGCGACCGGCGACGACCACGTTCCCGTCTCGCTGGAGGGCCATCGCGTGGGCACCGAAGGTAGAGGGGCCCACGTCGACCAGTACCTTTCCTCCGATCCCGAAAGAACGGTCGAGAGTCCCGTCGGGGTGGTATCGGGCAACTGCAAACTCCCTCGAGACGATCCAACCATGGTCGGGATCGAGAACGGGGTCACTGGAACCGCCGAGCCCCGCAGCGACAATCTTGCCGTCGGGTTGGAGTGCTACCGCCCGAGCATCGTCTTCGCCTCCGAAGTCGGTGACTACCTCTCCGCTCGCTCCGAACGAAGAGTCAAGCGAACCGTCTGGATTGTATCGCGCGGCAACAAAGTTCGAATATGCCACAGGCCGGGTATCTCTGCCCCCAACCACCACGATCTTGCCATCGGGCTGTATCACGACGTCACGCGACACATTCGACTCCCCCGGCCGGCCCGTCGTTGCTTTCCCCCCGACGCCGAATGACGAATCGATGCTGCCATCTGTGTTGTAGCGAACCACGACGAAGGCGCTGTCGCACGGATCGTATGGCGCACAACCCACGAACGACGTCTGTACTCCACCCGCCGCGATGATCTTCCCATCGGCCTGGATAGCCACCGCGGCACCCGAACCGCCTGCAGTGTGGACCACACCGCCGCCACCGAACGTGGGATCAAGGGTGCCGTTCCTCGAGAACCGCATGACAAGAACCCCATAGAGAATGCCTGCACCTTGCGGGGCGCCAATACCCGAGACAACAATTCTTCCATCTCGTTGCAGCGCCAGACTCTCCACCGAGAATCCGCCGGCGAGATCGGCAGGGACCGTACCCGCTGAGAAGGTCTGATCCAGCCTACCGTTCTGGTCATATCGCACGAGCACGCTGCTCTTGTCGCGACTGAGGCGTGCGACGACGATCTTGCCATCGGGCTGGATCGCAAGGCCAACCGGCGCGCCGGTACCACCGGAATCGGTGACAGTGATACCACCGACACCAAAGGTCAAGTCAAGCGAACCGTCCGAGTTGTAGCGAACCAGAACCATTTCCCAGTCGAGTTCTCCAATTGTCCTCCCCGCAACCACGATCTTGCCATCACGCTGTACTGCTACGGCCCTAGCTTCATCGAGCCACATGTCGAGATCAGTGAATACGGCGCCATCCAGACCGAACGAAAGGTCGAGAGCTCCGTCGCGCGGCGGTTCTCGGTCACCACCTGGCAATACTCCGAACGCTCCGGCGACCGCAGACATGTCACGGTTGCCGTAGGGGAAGTCGACGTCGGCGATGCCCTGCGTGTTTGAGAAGCGCAGGTACACGTAGCCACTGGAAGGACGGAAGATCCCAACCGTATCCGACCCAGGCGTCGGGTCCTGCGCCCACCGTCCCGTGACGATCTGATCACCCGGGTCGCCGTAGAAGAAGTCATCATCCGCAATCCCGGTCGTCAGCGTGTTGCGGTAGTACACAAACCCCGTCGACTCACGGTGCAAACCGACCGTGTCCTGCCCATTGTTGTTGAAGTCGCCCGTGAACGGCTTGTCACCCTGGTTCCCGAAATAGAAGTCGAAGTCGGCCGCACCGAGGCCACCGCCGTTCGAACCGAGCTCGTTGATCACGTAGATGCGGGCCTCAGACGGGCGGTAGATCGCGACCGTGTCACAGCCATCGGCATCAAAGTCTCCAGCGATCGGAACGTCACCAGGGTTGCCGAAGAAGAAACGAATGTCCGCAATGCCCTGCGAGTTCGAGTTCCGCAGATAGACGTACCCGTCAGACTGGCGATACAAACCGGGTGTGTCGACTCCGTCGCAATCCCAGTCACCCACGAACGGAAGGTCGCCGGGGTTCCCGTAGTAGAACGACGTGGTGTCCCCAGCCGGACCCCGCAGATACCAGATCCCACTGGATTGGTTCACCACCCCGACCGTGTCCTGCGGCACACCCGCAACCGCCGGAGAACCAGCTACCGCCACCAAGGCCACGACCAACCACGCCAGCCACGCACGTGTCCTCGACACAGTCCTCCTTGGCGAGACGCGCGGAGCATCACAGGAACCTCCAACCGCAACCAGGGGCATCCGACCCGAAGCTCACTCGACCGGATCGACGGACTGCCGGGAAACACTCGCCCCAAGTGCGACGTAGAGAGGAGCGACCTGCAGATCGGAATATGCCTGAATCGAGCCTTGGGCGATGTCTGTGACCATACCCACCCCCTCTGCGCTCTCGGCGACCGGCAACCTCACCCTGGTCGCCACGGCAATCGTCTCATACCCGGCCAGCACCTGCGATGCCGGTGGTCGAGTGGTCTGACCGGAGGGACACGCCTCCCATTTCGGCCGTCGGCTCAAGCAGCGACCACAACGCCTCTCCTCGAAGGCGTCGCGATGCAGACCGATCAATTGCCGATACCGACGCTTCGGTCAGGAAGCGTCCAACCAAACATCGCGGCAACTCGTGTTTCGGCGCCCTTCCGTATCGCCCGTATCCGGTGTCGCCTCAAGGGGTCAATGCAACGCTTCGGCGAGTTTCTCTGTTGGTGGCGCCCACTGCGCCTCATCGGGTGATGCTGCTTCACCCCCCGAACTCCGTTCCCGCCCCTTCGGATCGGACCCGAGAGTTGAATCCTCCAAGAATGACCCGAGAGCATCCAGACTTTTTCGAAACACCGGCGGCGCGACTGGCTGCTTTCCCACCGCGTACAGATCCTTGGAGATGATCGGAATCTGGTCAGGTCGATCGTACGAGAGGATCTCACCGGAACTGCTGACAACGTGCCACCCATCGACCTGCACGGAGCAAGACATCCGGCCGACGGATGCGTATCGCGCCGGTACACTTCGCCGTCTTCAGCGATGCGAGGTCGGATTCATTGACTGCGGGTGTGTCCTGCTGCATTCCGTGTCGACCCGATCCCGGTAGGGAGTAGTGCGACGGTGACAGCATGGACTGTCGTGGGTCGATCGGGCCGGAGCGCCGGGTGATGCGCGCGTTCGGGTATCTGCTTCTGGGTGGCGCACTGCTGTTCGCGGCGGGGTGTTCGTCGACCGACGAGGCGACGATGGATGCGCCACCGACATCAACGGCCGGCGAGCCGAGCGAGGCGCCTGTGAATCGATCGCCCGATTCAACCGCCACCACGAGCACCGCCTTCCACGAGGAGATTCCCGATCAGACACTGGTCGATCAGGATGCTGGGGTCGGCTCCTTCGAGTTCGATGGCCACGGACCCAATCCCGACGAGGCGATTGACGTGTTCTACTACGCCCCTGAACGGGATCTGCGTATGTCGAGGATCCTGGTCGTGATGCCGGGACGGGGCCGAAACGCAGACGAGTATCGCGATGAGTGGCTGGAACATGCCGCTCGCGAAGACGCACTGTTGCTTGTTCCGGAGTTCCCAGACGACTCGTATTCGGTGGCCGAGTACAACCTGGGCAACGTTGTTGACGAGTCGGGCGGGGTTGTCCCAAAGGACGAGTGGACGTTCTCGGTCATCGAAGCCTTGTACGAGTATGTGAGCGGAGAGGTGCACAGCGACGAGCCCGGCTACTACCTCTACGGTCACTCGGCTGGGGGCCAATTCGTCCACCGGTTCATGCTGTACATGGACGACAACAGCGTCCTGCGCTCTGTGAGTGCCAATTCCGGTTGGTACACGGTGCCTGATCCCGAGGTCGACTTCCCCTACGGACTGCGGGATGGCCCGACGGAGGACGACGAAGACGTCGAGCGCATGGTCGGCGCGCCGCTCACGGTTCTACTCGGCACGGATGACAACGATCCCGATTCCGATGGGCTGCGTTCTGACGTCGGGAGTAGGGAGCAGGGGGCGACGCGTCTCGACCGCGGCTTCTTCTTCTTTCGATCGGGACAGCAGTCCGCGGAGCAACTTGGCGCCTCATTTGCGTGGGAGCTCGAGATGGTGAACGGCATCGGCCATTCCAACGCGGAGATGGCTGCTGCCGCGGCAACGGCTCTCTTCCGTCAGCGGTGAGCCGTGATGAGGGGGTAGCTCAGTTCGGCGGTTGAGGCAGGGCGAGCGTCATGGTGGCGCGGTCGCCGGAGACCACGAGCGAGGGGTTCACCCCCGCCATCACCGCTGTGGTCTGTTGCGGGTCGCAGGGGCGCGGTTGATAGGAGACCACATCGTTGTCGGTCTGAATGCACCGCGCCGTGAGGGTCACCTCGTTCGCGTCCGTGAGCGATGTCGTGACGACGAGACCGAAGCCCTCGGCTTCGTCGTTGAATCGGCCCGGTGTCCCGAACACGTAGTTGCCCAGCGAGTAGACGACGGGCATCCCGTCGACGACGTCGATCGGTTGGGGGACATGGGGGCCGGTGCCGACGACCATGTCGTAGCCGGCCTCGGCGAAGGCGTCGGCCCACGTCTCTTGGCGCGGGTCGAGGGACGTGTAGTTGCCGCCCCAATGGACGGCCGCGATGACGCGATCAACACCGGCGGCCCGCGCGGCTTCGATATCCGCTTGGAGGTTCGGGAGGCTCAAACGCCGCACGCCCGGCCGGTCGTTTGTGGCGGTCTTGATACCGCCGTCGTCGCTGAATCCAAGCACGGCGACCACCGCGCCTTCGGACTCGATGAGCAGCGGGAGCCGGGCCTCGCTCGAGGTGGAGCCGGCGCCGAAGGCGCGGAGTCCCACCGACTCCGCGTTCATCAGCGTGTCCTGGAGACCCTCGGGCCCGCGGTCCATCGCGTGGTTGTTCGCCAACGAGACTGTGTCGATGCCCATTGCGACCAGGCCCTGGCTCGTCGCCGGATCTGAGTTGTACGACCAGCGCTGCATTGGGTCGAACGGCTCGGTGCGCTCCGTCATCGGGCCTTCGAGGTTCGCGATGACGACATGGTCGGGACTGATCGCCGGCAGCAGCGAACCGGGCCATCCACTGCCGTTCCGGTCAATGAACGGCTGTGCACCTCCCCCGAGGAAAGTGTCGCCGACCCACGTGATGTCGAGACCGGCACCTGTCCCGCCCGAGATCGTTGGGGCGCCCGCCACCGGGCTGGGAACCTGGGTGTTCGCAATCGCGGCTGCCGCTGCCCCGAGGGCGAGCGCACCAACCAGAGCAAAGCCCGATGCGTTGAGAACTGCGCGTCGCCGGCCTCGTTGACCACGCCGACGCGCCGGTGGTGTTGCCTGGCGACGGCGCCAGGGACGACGTCGTGCCGTGCTCACCATTTCGGCCTCCCGGCTTCGATCCGGCGCTCAGCGGCCGCCTCAGCGCGATACTGATCGCCGGACAAGTAGCGCTCGATGCGCCCCGATTCCATCACGACGACATGGTCGGCCAACGACGCCTCGACCGGGTCGTGGGTCACGAGGAGCACCGTCCCGCGATACCGCGCGATGACACGGCGGAAGATCTCCTTGGTCGCGGGGTCGAGGTTCGTCGTGGGTTCATCGAGGAGGAGGAGCCGTGGGTTGCCGAGCGTCGCCCGTGCCAACATGACTCGCTGCCGGTGACCCATCGGGAGGTTCGTGCCGCCTTCGACCACCCAGGCCGACATGCCGCCGTCAATGGATTCCAGAACCTCGTCGATACGGCAACTGAGCACCACCTGCTCGATGAGCTCGTCGGTTGCTTTCGCGTAGCGGTAGCCGATGTTGCGTCGGAGCGTGCCTCTCATGAGCGGAAGGTCCGGACTCACCATCCCGACGTTTCGCGCCGTGGACGCGAGGCTGCATTCGGTGAGGACCTGACCATCGATCAGGACCTGGCCCTCGGCGGGATCGACGAACCGGGCGACAACGGAGAGCAGGCTCGACTTGCCAGCACCGTTGTCTCCGATGATCGCAACGAGTTCGCCGGGCTCGACGACGAGGTTGACGTCGTCGAGGGCGCCGGGAACCGAAACACCGCGGAATTCGATGCGGCCGCGCCGAGGTCGCAGCGGTGGGAGGTCGTCTTCGATGCCGCTCCGCTCTGTTCGCGCCAGGAAATCCTTGAGCTTCCGCTTCGAGACTTGAGCCGCTTGCCAATACTCGTGTGAGCGGCCGAGTATGCGCACGGGTCCCGTCAGGAATCGTGCTGCTGCAATCGCCGCTACGACATCACCGATGGTGACCAGCTGTCGCGCAGCCTCGAGGACCCCGACGACCAGGACGGTGACGATGGCGAAGGATCCTGCGAGTGAGGACAGAAACCGCAGGACTCCCCGGGCCGAGGCTGCACGGTAGAGCGCCTGGAGGAGATCGTCGTTCTGTGCTCCGAGTCGGTTCGTTTCGCCGGCGGTGCGGCCAAAGGCTTGCACGACGCCAATGCTTCGAATCTGCTCGGCGACGTTGCTCGTGAGCAGCGATCGGCGCCAACGCACCGCCCGCGCTGTGCGTCGGACTCGGTATCCCCAGAGGGCCGAGCCGGCAGCACCGAGCATCAGCACGCCGACTACGGCCAAGGCGATGATCCAATCAATGATGATGAGGACGGCCAGCGAGCCCGCCAGCGTGAACGAGGCGATGATCCCTCGTGAGAGGCCGCGGCTGATCCACGTGCGGTACGTCGACAAGTCACCGGTGAAACGAAGCAGCACCGCGCCTTGTGACGAGCGCTGGACGCCGCGGGCCGGCAGGTTGAGCAGATGAGCGAAGAGGTACATCCGCAGTCCTGCCACGAGGCGATAGCCGACTCGTTCGGAGAACGTGTACTCCGCGCCGCGGGCGAACGCGAGGACAACGCCGACCGCGCCGAAGAAGTAGACCAGTGGGAGCATCGCCGAGGGTGAGACCCCCGTGTTCAGTTGATCGACGAGCTGTCGCAGGAGCAGCACCGTGCCAATGACGGCGAGAGCCTGGATTGCTCCAATCGTAACCAGTTTGGCAATGTCGAGCCGTGACGGACGGAGCCGGGCGTCAATGCCGACCGAGCGGTCCTGTGCCATCAGGTAAGCCCCCCGGCGGTTCCTGCACCGGTAGCGGACGCCTGTTGCGCAACTTGAGGTTCGAAGTGGCGAAGATCGATGACCGGTCCCTGTGACAGCAATGTCGAGCCGACGTCGGCCGCCCGGAGATCGTCGCGCGAAGCCACAGGGATGTCGACGTTCGCCTGCACCTCGCGCATGGCGAGCTCAGCACGCGTGAAGCTGCCTGAGACCGCAGCCAGCGGCAGCTCGAGATCTCGCAGGTGCTGAACCCCGGCGACCGCACCCATTGAGTCGGCCGCTGTGAAGATCACCTGATCGACATACGCCCGGAACACTGCACTTCGGATCAGCCTGGCGGTCTCGTCCTGGTAGAGCCCGTCGGCGATCTCAATCACGATGTCGGTGCAGCTGGAGTTGGTCAAAAGGTCGATGAGGCGAATGAAGTTGGCCTCGACGACGTCGTACGGCACGCGGTAGGTGGAAGCGAGCCCAACGTCGGTGAAGTCGGCAACGATGTGCGCTCCCGAATCGACCATGAACCAATAGTCATTTCCCGATCCGGTTCCGGTGACCTTCGTACCGCCTGGGAGGCCACCGCCTCGGTGCAATCCCGTAATGAGAGAACAGGCCGCCGTTGTCTTGCCCGAGTTCATCGACGTACCGATCACGGCAACGGTGCGCGGACGCGGACGTTCGGGCTCACGGGGTTGAAGCGCGAACATGGCGATGTTGAGCGGCGTGCTCGAGTTGCTGGAGATCAAGCCGATTGGAACGATTTCGGTCGCGCGGCGCGTCGAACCGTGTCGGGACAAGACCGTGGAAGCGATGCCCCCTGATGCCACGAGATTCGTCGGTCCGAGATCCTTCGGGACCTCGGACTCGAACTGATCGGGCGCATAGCGATCGGCGTACGTCACGACGATTTCGTCTCCGACCTGGAGGCGGGCACGTCGACCGCTGGCAAGCTCGATCCTGGCATGATGACCGATGCGCGACACCGAAGCCAGCACGAGATCTCCCGAGCGCGGACGCTGCGGGCCGGAGAGCAGCGTGGCAGCCGACCAGTCATAGGAGGGCGAGCCAAAGGGAACCCGTCGCGTGGTGAACGCCTTCTTCGCCGCTCGAAGGCGCTCAGGGTCGAGCCGCTCCACCGGCGCTTGGCGAATCCACCGCGGGTACGCGGCATCCGCTCCGCCGTTGGACGGCGCGTTGGCTCCGCCGTTGGATTCGCGTGAGAAACTGCTCACTGCGATGGTTGCCTCCCCCGTATATGGCCGCAAGGAACATGGCCGCAAGGACGCCCGTCCTCGAGACCAACCCATTCGTTGCAGGCGGATAGTACGCCCCGATCGCCCCTACAGAAAGAGAATTCTCGCCACTTCCGCTGCCATGGGGCGGTTCTCATGTCCGGCGCCCGGAACGACGGCGAAATGCCAGTCGAACGGCGAGCCGAGGGCGGCTGCGGTCGCGGCCGCATGGTCGAAGAAGTTGGTGCCGCGGTCGCGCCGGTTGCTGCCCTGTGCCTGCGCTCCGGGGGTCTGTCTGAGGTCTTCGGCAGAAGCGTCGGTGTCTAGCTCCCCCACGAGCACGAGGAAGGGTGACCCGAATGCGGCCCGGGCCTGGGCAGCGCTCGGTGGACCGCCTCGCAGCCCGTAGGGGTAGTCGATCAACTCGTCGACCATCGTGTACCAGCCGGCACCGGCCGCCACGAACTGGCTCACCCGGTTCGGTCGCCAAAGCAATGCGAACCGTTCGACGAACTGCGCCCCGGCCGAATGGCCGTAGAGGACATACGTCCGCTGGGAGCTGTCGGTTGCCTCGACGATGCAGTCGAAGACCTGTTCGACGATCGGAAAGCCCCAGGCAGACGACGGCGTGAGCTGGTCACCCGCGAGTGTCCCCCCGAGGTTGTAGGCGTCGCCGGGGAAGATGTCCTTCGTCAGCTCCGGCACCGCGACGATGAGGCCGTGCTCGTCGGCTATTGCCGTCCAGGCGTTCAGCGCGCCCTCGGCGTTGCGGCTCGCTCCGTGCATCGCGATGACAATGCGGGCCGAGGCGAGATCCACGTCGGCCGCGTAGTACCGCACGGTGACTTCGCGTCCACCGCCGATGTCCAGTTGGAACGACGACGCCCCGACGCTCAGGCGCCTGGGACCGGATCCGGCCGAGGGCGCCGGGATTGCGGTTGTCATCGGCGGCTCGGTAGGCGTAGTCGGTGTCGAAGTGGTTGGGGGCTCCGCGTCCGCTCGACCGGTGGTTGGCGGGTTCGAGACCGACGTCGTCTCGGTGGGTGGTGGCGCAGTCGCCGTCGTCGGCGTTGCCTCCGGATCCTGGACCCGCAGTTCCTCGTCTCCAGTGGTGCTTGTGGCAGCGTCCGTCGGGGTACTTGGCGCCGTCGTCGGCTGCGGCATGGGGGCGACTTCGGTGACTGCGTTGTCGGCGACTCGAGATGGCTCAGTTGCGCTCGGCGGCAGCGTCGGGTCGCCAGCTACTTCGAGAGGGGCTTCGGCTGCTGCCGGCGAAGTCGAGTCGTAGGCGAAGCCAACCCACGCCGAGAACCCGACCACGGCTACGAGGACGGCCACCAGCAGCGCTCTGGTTCGTCGAAGCCCCATTGGCATTGGTATCGGAACATGCAGGACGCACTTGAGGAGAGTCCGATTCGACACCCGACACGTTCCTGAACCACATCGCGCCGAACGACATCATCGAGGCGATCTCGAACCGACGGTGGACGATCCAGGCCTCGATCGCCGATCCTCCCTGATCCCCGGCTTCGCCCTCCGAACCATCAGCGGTCTCAGTATCAACGGCGGATGAGTCAGGTCTCGCGATCCCTCGGAAGTTGCGGGCAGCGAGATCGTCGAGTCTCTCTATCAGGTTTGCGCGAATCTGTTCCATGTGGGCGCGTTCCGCGGCCTGATCGTTCCCGATGACATCCTGCAGTGTCGCCTGACCCATCTTCGACGCATACCGCGCAACGATCTCGAGGATCCGGCGCTGCTGATCGAGCATGGTCGCCGCAAGGCTCAGATCTCCCGAATTCATTGCCCGCTCATACAGCACCTGGGTCTGCTCGTAGGTGCGATCGAACGCCTCAACAATGCTCCCGATCGCGACGTCCTTCGTCTCCATCACCACGCCTTGAGCGAGCGTCGGCATGACATGGTTCTTCACATGACGAGACACCGGCGAGCGATCAACACCGACAATCCGCGCGACGTCGGCCTGGGTCTTGCGTTTCAGGACGAGAGCCGGGTCGGGGTCCTCTCGATCTGGATGGCTGCAGACGGAACACCGAGACGCATCAACGCGCCCCAATGTGCGGTTCGTGTGCTTCATGAGCGACACTCCTCCACAAACGTGACGAGCGCCTGGCCCGTCGGGCTAGGCGCTCAGAGGCGCTCAAACTTGTGGGACCCATTCTTCCACCACAACCCATGAAGGCGCAAGCACCCACCTGCCGCGTGCAAGCGCAACACCTGCGCACCGCGTGCGCCTCGACACACGCGGAAACCCTTACACACCAACGATTTCCATCCACCAATGTCGCTTTCGCACAGAAACGAGAGTACCCGGAGCGGGCGTCGCTCTTCCGCAAGTGCGACACGGGTTGACTATCGCCGGATTGCTCTGTGCAGCGCAGTCCGTAGCGCCGGTGTGTCGCTCTCGTTAGGGATCGAGACCATTCACGCCGCGTGTCGCGTTCGCCAGGAGCCGAAAGTACCTGCAACCCGACGGCGGGGGAGACGGACAGGGCGGCGGCGAGGCTGCTGACGAGTCCCTGCGAATTCGCGTCCACCGTCCGTTGGCCTGGCGGACGGTGGGTGACGCGGGCGTCACCGTCTCGGGAGCCAGCGGAGGCCGAGCAGGCGCAGGGACATCATTGCGTAGGCGGGGATGAGGTTGAGGTAACGCATCTTGGATTCGCCGGCGATCCGCGTGGTGAGGACGAGGGGGACCTCATCGATGGTGTAGCCGGCGGCGATGAGGCGGATGGTGATCTCGAGTTGCGTCTCGAAGCCTTCGCCGACGAGTTCGAGGTCGTGGACGGCTTCGGCGCGGTAGGCGCGGTAGCCGGTGGTGAGATCCCGCGTGGGGGAGCGATACGCCGTGCGGAGGACGATATTGGCGATCTGGCTGATGGTGCTCCGCCACCACGGCACACCAACCATGCCACCGCCCGGCACGAAGCGGCTGCCGTAGCAGGCGTCGGCTGTGTCACACCCGGCGACCAGGTCGGGCAGCAGGTCGAGAGGGTGCGAGAGGTCGGCGTCCATCGTCACGATCACGCCATCGGGGATGGCGGCGAAGCCGGTGGAGAGCGCCGCACCGATACCGGCGTTCTCCTCGTGGGTGACGACGCGCAGCTGCGGATATTTGGCGGCGAGCGTGTCGAGATGCTGCGGGGTCGAATCGGTGGAGCCGTCATCGACGACGAGGATCTCCCAACCATCTTCGAGGCGGGGGATCACGGCGTCGACGAAGTGGTCGATGGCGTCTTCCTCGTTGTAGGCGGGGGCGAGGATCGTGACCGTCATGCCGGGTCCACGGCGAGTTCTCGAACGAGCACGCCCGATGCCGTGCCCCAGTCCCAGCCGGCCTCGATGCCATCCAGTGCCACCACTGAGACGCTGAGTTGGTGGGGCTGTGCTCCGGCGGGAACATCGAATTCGACGCTTCTCCACCGCGATGGATCACCGATGTCGCCTTCGAACAGCAACGTGTCGTCGAGCGTGACCTGGATGCTCATCCTTCCCCGATTGAAGCCGTGCCCCCACAATCCTCGCAGTTCGACGCTGCCGATGCGGTCTTGTTGCGACGGTTCGATGGTGGTGACGATCGCCGTGCGCTCACCGGGGAGGGGGTCTTCGGTGACGAACTGGAACCCGAGGTAGGGGCCGCCGGTCATCGGACGCTCATTCCCGCCCTCGTCAACCCATGTCCAGTCGTCGCACCCGGGGCACGACGGGAGCCGGAACAACTCGGCGAACGGGCCGGCCAGGTGATAGCGGCCGATCGCCGGGTTGTACTCGATCCGGTTGTCGATGATCCGGCGCGGTGAGCGCTCGAGCCACACGTCGCCGGCCTGGCCGGGCACCGCGAATGGGTCACTCGTGACGCTCAGCGCCACCTGCGTGCCGTTCTGGATGGCGAGCGGGATGTGATCGGTCTCAGTGTGGGGCCCGGCCACCACTTCGAGCAGGTCGCCATCGGCCACGATGCCGATCTGTTCGTTGAGCGCCAGCAGGTCGGGGGCGTGGGTCCACTCCTCGGGGCGGTCTTGGATGCGGACCACCGTGACCGCGACCGCGAGGACCAGTAACGCCACGGCCGCCGGCCTGATCAGGCGGGCCGGGACAAGGTAGCGCAGGACATTGGGAAGGCCGCCGATCAGCGGGGCGAGGCCGAGGGCGAACGCGAACAAGAAGCGCTCGGGGAACGCGCCCAACGCCTTCGACGGCAGCGACGTCACATAGAACAACACGAACTGAGTGGCGAAGAGGCCGACGAGGAGCAGCACGACTCGCCGGCGTCGACGGACGAGAGCGACGGCACCTTCGAGGACCAGGAGGAACGGGGCGGCGCGCAGCAGCGACAGCGGGTAGTAGGCGATCCGTTGCCGGCGGTTTTCGAAGCCGCCGTACGCCGCGGTGAAGATGCGGGCGCTCTCTTTGGCGAAGTAGAGGGGCGATCCCTCGTTTGCGAAGTTCACACCGAACCATGCCAGCGGCACCAGCATCGGAGCGCCAGCGACAACGATCGCACCGAGCCGTTCTCGCAGCACCTCGCGGAACGAGCTGCTACGCAGGAGCAACAGCGAATCGGCGCCGATCACAGCGAGCCACGCGGCGGCGAGCCACCAGCCCTCGTATCGCATCCCTGCGGCGGCGGCAACCCCGACGCTGCCGATGACGAGGGCGGCGGTGCGGCCCGTCGCCGCCCACGAAACGAGACCAAGCACGGTGATCGAGATTGCCACGAAATACAGGGGCTCTGCGAGGCCCGACAGCGAGAGGAAGTAGTTCCATGGGGCGAACAGCACGAGAGCAAACACCACCACGGTTCCGACAGGATCCTTGAACATGCGGTGCGCCGACCATGCCGTGACGGCGGAAGCAACGAAGACGGCCGTCGTGTTGACGATGGCCATCAGAGCCATCGGGCTCGATGTGAACCAATCGCCAAAGACGGCAAAGATCGATCCGGTGATCCACATGGGGATCGGCAGCCACACGAAGCCGTTGAACCAGAACGGCGCCTGCGCCCACTCCTGAGCAATCGCGACCCGAGTGAAGTCGTCCCACGTGAGCGCCGACCATCCCGGCGACCAGGTCGCAACGCCGAGCACGATGCGGCCGACCACGAGGGCGAGCACCGTCAGAATGATCAAGGTGCGTTGCTGGCGCGCCGACAATGAGGGCATGACTGGAAGGCTAGAAGGACGCCTCGTCGTTCGCCCGCGCCAATTCGCGCGACCTGCCCCGGATTCTCTCAACCGAATGCCACCACTTTGCGTAGCGGCACCCCTAGCGTTCCGTCCAACGTGATGACCGTGAGAGCCCTGCTCGTACTGGTCGCTGTGGCACTGTTCGCCACACTGCCGACCGCCGCTTCCGCCTCGACCCCCTCCGACACGGGGGTCAG
>RCNG010007159.1_pt1 | contig 14471 bp, 18 predicted proteins | sample 2041371 | NCBI WGS metagenome assembly RCNG01 (sample SAMN09708227, study PRJNA481090) | Marine sediment metagenome, whole genome shotgun sequencing project. | biome: marine sediment; feature: ocean; material: sediment; isolation source: Sewage treatment plant 1 marine sediment (STP1) ... | reverse complement strand
AAGGCGCTCGGCAACCAATACGACTTCGAGCCGAGACTCCGACCCAGCCATCTCGGGTTCCTCTGCACACGAGCCTTCATTCGGGTCGGAAACGAGCTCGCCGGCATGGTGATCGCCGGTGGTATGGCTCCGGAGGACTGGCCGCCGTCGGCCGCCGAGATTGAAGCCATTGCGATTGAGTCTCGCGTTCCGGTGCTCACCGTTCAACACAGCATCGGCGAGGTGCATCATCTGAGCCCGACCAACCAAAGCCGCCTCCTCACTGCTATCCCGACCCTCGCCAAGCATCTCTCTCGAATCGCAACCAGCGAACAACGTCCGAGCCACTCATCAAGGAGTACAACGTGAAACGACTGCTGATTCTCGGAGCAGGCACCGCCGGCACAATGGTGGCGGCCAATCTCCGGCCCCGACTTGGCACCGACGAGTGGAAGATCACATTGATCGACCAGGAGCCGACCCACTACTACCAGCCTGGTTTCCTGTTCATCCCATTCGGGATCTACAGCCCATCCGACGTCGTCAAACCGAAGGCCGACTTCGTGCCAGCCGGCGTTGAGTACATCGAAGCGGAGATCGAACTGATCGAGGCTGCGGACAACCGTGTCACGCTGGCCGACGGCACCCACGTTGAGTACGACTATCTCGTCATCGCAACCGGCACGTCGATCCGCCCGGATGAGACCCCCGGTCTCGATGGTCCCGAGTACGGCAAGACCATCCACGACTTCTACACACTCGAAGGTGCCAAGGCGCTCGCCGAGGCGCTGCGCTTCTGGGAGGGCGGCAAGCTCGTTCTCAACATCGTCGAGATGCCCATCAAGTGCCCCGTCGCACCACTCGAATTCATCTTCCTCGCCGACGCCTACTTCCAGGACAAGGGACTGCGGGACATCGTTGAGCTCACTTATGTGACACCGCTCGACGGTGCCTTCACGAAGCCGATCGCTGCCAAGCACCTGGGCAATCTCCTCGAGGACAAGAAGATCAATCTCGAGCCAGACTTCTATCTGGAGCGTGTTGACGCGGACGAGAAGAAGCTGATCTCGTACGACGAGCGCGAGATCGACTACGACCTCCTCATCACGATTCCCCTCAACATGGGTTCCGACGTCGTCGCCCGTTCAGGGCTCGGCAACGAGATGAACTACGTCCCGGTCGACAACAAGAACTTCCTGTCCAAGGATTTCGACAACGTGTTCGCCATCGGCGATGCAGCGGATCTGCCCACGTCGAAGGCCGGCTCAGTCGCCCACTTCGCAGTCGAGGTGTTCACGGAGAACTTCCTCCGCCACATCGAAGGCCTCCCCATGCTCGAAGAGTTCGACGGTCACGCCAACTGCTTCATCGAATCGGGACACGGCAAGGGTCTGTTGATCGACTTCAACTACGACACGGAGCCACTCCCCGGCAAGTACCCGCTCCCGGGCATCGGACCCTTCACGCTGCTGCGTGAGACCGAGATGAACCACTGGGGCAAGATGATGTTCAAATGGACCTACTGGAACATGCTGCTCCGAGGCAAGCCATTGCCACTCCCCCACGAGATGATGATGGCAGGCAAGATCGACGAGGGAGCCTGATGGAGACGGCCACGGACCGGATCGTCGAGCTCGAGCGCAAGCTCGACACGATGTCCGGACAACTCGATCTGATTGCCGAGGAGCTGCGCGAGCAGCGGCTCCGCAGGCAGCAGTGGGATGAGTTGCGTTCCGACCTGTCACCCATCGCCGCAGAGGCCATGGAGCTCGCGAGCAACGAACTCGAAGCCATACAGGACTTCGTGCAGCCCGAAGACATGCTCCGTCTCCTGCGTCGCGTCCTCCGGAACACGAAGAACATCGAAGACGGAATGGCTCGATACGAGAGCCTCATGGACTTCCTCGACGACGCAGGGACGCTCACCAATGAGGCATTCGTCAAGATCCTGACCACCTTGGAGGCGTTCGAACAGCGCGGCTACTTCGAGTTCGCCAACGCAGGCATGGGGGTTGTCGATGAGATCGTGACGGCCTATTCGAAGGAGGACGTCGAGGCACTCGGTGAGAACGTCGTTCAGATGCTCGACATCGTCAAGAACCTGACTCAGCCCGAGATGCTCGCCGTCGCAACCCGGATGCTCGACGCCGTTCAGAGGCAACAGGCCGCTGCGGAACTCGAGCCCGCCGAGCCGCCAGGGCTGCTCTCACTCGCAGGCCAGCTGCGCGACCCGGAGATCCGGCGAGGACTCGCACGAGCGCTCAACACATTCAAGGTTGTCTCCGCATCCGAGACGGGAAGCGCTGCGGAAACTCTCAAGACCCAAACAATAGACCAGTCACCTAAAGGAGGTGCGTGATGCCGGTAACGACCATCGGCGGCAAGGAAGTCCACGTCGACGACGAGGGCTTCCTCACGGAGTACGACGAGTGGAACGAGGATCTGGCGAAGGAACTCGCGACGAACATCGGAATCTCCGAACTCAATGACGACCACTGGAAGGTCATCACCTTCCTCCGTTCGGACTTCCAGGAGCAAGGCGAGACCGCCACGCTGCGTCGCGTCGCAGCTGTTGGCGGCATCCCGACGAAGACGCTCTTCCAGATCTTCCCGAAGAAGCCTGCTCGCAAGATGTCCTACGTATCCGGGCTGCCCAAGCCCGCTGGCTGCATCTAGAGAGGATCAATATGACAGACGCACCGATCATTCCGGACTTCGGAGACGACGACGCAGATCGCAAGATCTCATTTGTGTGCTCGAAGGGTTCGCTCGACATGGCGTACCCGGCGCTCATCATGGCCAGCGGAGCCCTGGAGCACGGCATCGAGACGCACATCTTCTTCACGTTCTGGGGCATGGACATGATCAACAAGAAGACCATGGGGAACCTCAAGTTCTCCCCGGTCGGCAACCCGGCCACGCACATGCCCGCAGCGCTCGCTCCCTTCCCGGGGATGACCACGATCGCAACCAAGCAGATGCACAAGCAGCTCACCGAGCTCGACATCCCCGACATCCCGACGTTCCTGGAGCACCTCCAGGACATGGGCTGTCACCTCTGGGCATGCAAGATGTCGGTTGACATGTTCAACCTCACCGAGGATGACATGATCGATGGCCTCGACGGGATACTCAACGTGTCCGACTTCATCGAGCTCATCGACGGCGCCCAGACGATGTTCGTTTAGGAAGTACCAGGTACTGAGTACCGAGTACTGGGTAAGGGGCGCTCCTCGGTCGATCCGGGGGGCGCCCCTCTCGTTGGCGGTTCTTGAACGTCGACGAAATCACGTGACCACCCTCCGATGCCGAGACCGCCGATTCGATGCATGAAGCCGTCATCGCCACCAGACGGCATCTCCTCTCGACACGAGGCCCTCGTCGGATGGAACGATCGACGCTGCGCTAGCGTTCATCTGGCGAGTTCGCCAGACGGCCGCGGCCCTCGGGCCGAGGAAAGTCCGGACTCCACAGGGCAGGATGCTGGGTAACTCCCAGGCGGGGCGACCCGACGGAAAGTGCAACAGAGAGCAGACCGCCGATGGCCTTCAGGGATCTCACACCCCGGAGGAACAGGTAAGGGTGAAACGGTGGTGTAAGAGACCACCAGCGTTCCGGGGAACCGGAGCGGCTTGGCAAACCCCATCCGGAGCAAGGTCGAGCAGGGACAGGGTGGCCCGCCCGTCACGTCCCGGGTAGACCGCGCGAGGCCGGCAGCAATGTCGGTCCCAGATAGATGGCCGTCCACGACAGGATCCGGCTTATCGGCGGACTCGCACCTTTTTGAGACGCCCCCCGGTTTCGGGGGGCGTCTTCTAGCCGGACGGCCACCGATCTCTCGTTGCTCGGAAACTGCTCTCCCCTGCAGCCTGTTGGATGGATGCAGGAAGGGTGCTGGAGTCGGGTTGGAACCCTCATCCCCCTGTCCGCGTCGTAGGCTCAGCCCCGATGGGAATGATCAGAGACCTCGCGAATCGGACGCCGGCCACCAGGAACCGGGCGATCGACTTCTTTCGTGCAGCAGCCTTGGTCACCGTCGTCCTCGGTCATTGGCTCGCGTCAGCCGTCTTCGTTGACGACACCGACACGCTGCGCTTCACGAACATTCTGGAGCTCACCGAATGGACTCACTGGCTGACCTGGGGGATCCAGGTGATGCCGGTGTTCTTCATCGTCGGCGGCTACGCGAACTGGCGTTCGTTCAACGCATCGCAACGCAGAGGAGATTCGATCGGGGAATGGGTCACGGCACGGTTCCGGCGGCTCATGACGCCGATCGTGCCGTTCCTCGTTGTCTGGACCACGATCAGCGTGGTCGCAGGCGTGCTCGGAGTCGATCACTCCCTCATCAGAGCCGGCAGTTTCGCCGTGGTGACTCCCTTGTGGTTCCTGGCGGTCTACCTCCTGGTGATCCTGGCCGTCCCCATCATGATTCCGCTCTGGAATCGGTTCGGCTGGTGGACGGTGGTCGTCGGCGTCGTTCTAGCGTTCTCCATCGACACGCTGCGCTTCACAACAGGTCACGATTGGATCGGATGGCTCAACTTCGGCGCCGTTTGGATCACGGCTCATCAACTCGGATTTGGATGGTCGACCGAGCGATTCCGGCCCCGTTCCACAATCCTCGTCGCTGGATCGCTTGCCGCCCTCGCCGCGCTGCTTCTCCTAACGCTCTTCGGCCCCTACCCCGTCTCCATGGTTGGCGTCCCGGGAGCGACGGAGAACAACACGCTCCCGCCCACCGGCGTCCTGGTGGTCCTCTCGTTGATGCAATACGGATTGGTTCGCCTCGCCGAGCCGGCAGCGCAACGACTCATGCAGCGGAACGGCCCATGGACGGCGGTCGTCGGATTCCATGCGGTAATGATGACCGTCTACATCTGGCACCTTCCGACGTTGGCGATCATCGTTCTCATCGGATACGGCCTCGGCATCGGCTTCAACATCGAGCCACTAACCGTCGCCTGGTGGGCCACCCGGCCGATCTGGATCGCCGTGCTGCTCGCGGCTCTCGCCGGAGTCGTCGCGATCTTCGGCCGATTCGAACCCCGGGTGCGCACGACGCCGAGTCCGAACCTCGCAATTCTCACGTTTGGAGTGCTCGCATCGCTCACTGCGATCTCAGTCGGCGTCGTTCTCGGCTTCGTTCCCGAGGAGGGTCTCATGCGCTGGTGGGTCATCCTTCTCTTCGCAGCGGGGGTGATTGCCCTCGGGGCGTACCCCGGTCGGGCGCGTCCGAAAACGAGAGAGGGGCCGTCCGGAGACGACCCCTCAACACGTTGAATCTCGTCTTCGCCTACTCGGCGTCGCCGGATGTCACAAGCTTGTAGAGGGCCCAGCCGAGGGCGGCACCTACGAGCGGAGCGATCCAGTACACCCACTGGTCCGTCCACACGCCACCCACGATTCCCGGACCCAGAGAGCGGACCGGACCGATGTTCCGGTGACTGGGATGAGCACAAGGTGGATCATCGTCAAGGTGAGACCGATCCCGAGGAAGGCCGTCTTGCCCGAGTTCTCACTCGTCGTGACCTTCAGGATCACAGCGAGGAAGATGGCGGTGAACACGACCTCGAAGAGGAACGCTTCCCATGCCTCGATGCCGTCACCGAAGGTCGTCATCGTGCTGGCAACGGCTTCTGTGCTGGTTGCGATGAGAAGCGTCAGAGATGCAAGCGTGGCTCCGACGAGTTGAGCGACCCAATAGCCGGCCATCGAAAGCGGATCGAGACGCTGGTCAAGAACCATCGCGAAGCTCACAGCAGGGTTGAAGTGCCCACCAGAGACTTCGCCGAACGCGTACAGACCCGCGATCAACGCGAGGCCGAAGCCGAACGCGACGATGACGATGTTCGTTGGCGCTCCGCCGGCGGCAGCCGACAGGATCGTTGCGGTACCTCCGAGCACGAGTACATACGTACCGAGCAGTTCAGCGGCGAGCTTGTTGACGGACATGTCTCCCCCATTTGTGGATCATCTATTGGATACCGAGAACGGCCCGGAGGTTACACGAGCGGCTCCTTCCCTAGTGTGCACACGAAACAGGAGGTCACATGACTCGCTTTGCCTATTTCTGCGGACACGAGCAGTTCCAACCCGAAGACGTCGTCCGACATGCCGTGCTGGCCGAGGAAGCGGGTTTCGATGCCGTCATGGTGTCGGAGCACTTCCACCCGTGGGTCGACGACGTGTCGGCTTCCGGCTTCGCCTTCTCGACGCTGGGCGCCATCGCCACCTCAACCGAGCGTGTCGAATTGGCTACGGCTGTGACGACGCCGCTGTTTCGTTATCACCCCGCCGTCGTGGCTCAGGCCGCGGCTACGATCGACCGCCTCTCCGACGGGCGGTTCCGGCTCGGTGTCGGAACGGGTGAGAACCTCAACGAGGGCCCCTTGGGCTACTCGTTCCCCAAGTACGCCGAGCGCGCAGCCCGCATGAGCGAAGCGCTCGAGATCATGCGACGGCTCCTCGATGGAGAGAAGCTCACCTTCGACGGTGAGTTCTACACCACCGACCGGGCGAAGCTCTACAGCCCACCGATCTCCGACCTCCCGATCTGGATGGCGGCAGGTGGACCAAAATCTGCAGCACTCGCCGCCACGATGGCAGAGGGGATCATCACATCGGTGAGGGATCCCGAAACCACCATGGGTCTATCGACCCTGCCCGTGAAGCCGCAACCGCTGCCGGTCGTCGATCTCCCACGATCGCCGCGAGTCGCTGGACCGTTCGAGCTGAATCCGTCGCAGAGGCGTGGGAAGCGCTCGGCGCTTGGCGAGGGCTACGCGCTCCCGGTCGTCTCGAAGCGGTTGATCCCGCAGACCTTCGGCAGCGAGCGGACGAACTCGATCGCGACGAGATTCTGTCCGCCTACACCATCGTGTCCGACGCCGAGGGCTACATCGATGCCTACCGGCCTCTGGTCACCGAGATCGGTGCCGACGTCGTCACGATTCAGACGACCTCACTCGATCAAGAGGCGACGATCGCGATGCTTGGGGCCGAGGTGTTGCCTGCGTTGCGTTCGCTCGGGGACTAGGCGCTCGCCGCTTCGATGAGTGAGAGGGAGCGACGGGCGAATTCGTCATCGTGGCCCCCGGCTTCGATCGCTGCCCACAGCGCCGGGACGACGACGTCTTGGTACGCCTGGCGCACGGTGTCGCCATCGGCATCGCTCGGAAGCGATTCGAGATACGTTGAGAGAGGTTCGATGAACCCCGGGGCAAGCGTTGCGACGAGGTCGACCACCCAGCCACCGTCATCACGTGTGAAGACGGGCGCAGACGCTTTCTCTTGCGCTCTCACCGTGACCACAGCCCAGCTTGCGTTGGCGGCCTCGAGTTCCTCCGATGCGCCAACGTTCAGGGTCGAGATGGGCCGTCCGGCAAATGCGTCAAAACCGTCTCTGAAGGATGACCAGTAGGCGGCCGCCACCGCCGGCGTCACTCCGTCCGACAGCATCGCTGCGGTCTCGGACGCGGGCAGGTTGTTCTCCGCTGCGATCATGATGACCATCGAGGACTCGTAGACGGCTTCCGTCGCGGCCTCGAAGTTCCTCGCATCAACCGCTTCTGCCCACCCCGCGACGACGGCGGGGGGTGAGGATTCCGGATCATCTTCAGAAGCACCGCAAGCCGTCACTGCGATGACAAGAGCGAGGACCAGCGGCATAAAAGTCTTCATCCACATGGGAGGCTAACGATTTGGACTACGTAGATAAGTTGGGAAGAAGCGAGTACCTTCCCTGCTCGTGAACCCAGCTCTGGCCAAAGCCATCGCACTCGGCGCAGTTGCCGGAACCGTCGCCGGACTCTTCGGCGTCGGCGGTGGCGTCATCGTTGTTCCTGGTCTCGTCCTCTGGCTCGCAATCTCTCTCCGGCACCTCGACGGCAACGATCGTGGCTTCTTCTGCCGCTGCGATGATCGCGTTCGGCATCGGCGGAAACGTCGACTGGCGGGCTGCCGGGCTCATCCTCATCGGATCGGTCGTCGGGGCCTGGGGTGGTGCATGGATCGCGGAGCGTGTCAACGAACGAGCTCTCGCCGTCGCATTCGCGGTCATCCTTGCCGTCGCAGGGATCAGGATGGCGATCTGATCATGTTGGAGATCGTGTCTCTCATCGTTCTCGGACTGTTTGCAGGGGCAATCGCTGCCTCGCTCGGACTGGGTGGCGGGGTCATCTTCGTCCCCGCCCTTGTCGTGCTCTTTGGGTTCGAGCAGCACATTGCTCAGGGCACATCGCTGGCGGTCATCTTCCCTACGGCGATCGTCGCGACGATCGCCCACACGCGTCGTGGCAACGTACGGTGGCGTCTCGCGATCCCGATCGGCATGGCGGGCATCGTGGGCGCCGTAATCGGGGCGCAGATCGCGTTGCGTCTTGATCCCGATGTCCTGCGCCGGATGTTCGGCGTGTTCCTCATGTTGCTCGCCGTCCGCATGGCATGGCGTGCCTGGCGGCTCAACGGTGGCAAGGAGCCGGAACCCGATCCGTCGTGACAAGAGGCTGCGGCATCGCAACAGACCGGGCGTGGTCAGGGGACAAGGATTGCCCGACAGTGGATGCAGCGGGGCGGATTCTGTTGACGGACTTCGTTCTCTTCGGCCGACGAGAGCATCAGGTGACAGGCGCCGCACACACCGTTGGTCAATGCGCCGACGACACGCCCATCGCGTGACTCACGGAGGCCCTCGTAAAGATCGATGAGATCTTCTTCGACGAGTGGCACGATCTCACTCTTGCGGTGCTCCTTGACGGCGATCTCCGCGTCGATCAGCCGCCACGACTCACGGATTCCGGTCTCGAGCTCGGCCTTGTGACTGGTTTCAACTCCCAGTTCGGCGTCGAGACGGCCCAGTTCGGACTCGATCTCCTCGCGAGACTCCATCAGATCGAGGACTTCCTCCTCCATGCTGTTGACCTTGACCTTGAGAAGCTCTACCTCGCGGCGGAGATAGTCGGCGTCACGGGCGCTCAGGCCGCCGGCATACAGCCGCATCTCCTCGGCCCCGGCCTTCTGCTGTGTGATCTCGAGTTCACCACTCGTCTTGTCGACGGCGAGTTCGACCTCTCGTAGACGGGTGGCGACATCACCACGTGCCGTTCCAATCCGCACGGTTGCTTCGTGCGTCGCCCGATAGTCAGCAAGTTCGGGAAGGCTCTGACGCTGATCGATCAAACGATCGATGTGAGCATCGACATCTTGCAGATCGAGGAGGTCGTGCAGACTCCTCACGGGCTCCATTCAGATTCCTTCCACCGTCGGTTCACGCCTTCGTCGGGATCGACTTCTCCCTCGTAGACCCCGAAGCCCCCACAGTACCGTGCTCCGGCGCTCGGGAAATCGGGCAGAGGTGGCAGGATCACACGAGAGCCTTGGAAACCCGTGCGAGGCCGTCCTCGATGCGCTGCTCCGAGTATCCCAGATGCTCAAAGACCTTTGCGATTGCCTTGTTCTCAGGAAGGTAGACGGCGTCCAGTCCGATGAAACCGTTGCCATGAGCCGGATCTTCGAGGCGGCGCAGCATCTCGGTCGCGAGACCGCCGGAACGCCACTCCGGAGCCACGACCACCGCGACCTCTGCAACGTCGCTGCCCAATTGACACTCGTAGCGGGCCACAGCGACGCCGCGACCATCATCATCGGCGGCGACAAGCGCGAGCCTGCGCCGATAGTCAACCTCAGCGAGATAGTGAATCTGCTTCTCGGAGAGATTGGGCGCAGCCGTGAAGAATCGGTGGAACAACGTCTCGCTATCAGCATGCTCGATGGCATCCGTCAAGTCGTCGACGTCCGCGGGGAGAATCGGACGGATCCGGGCGTGCCGCCCATCGCGCAGGTCGAAACCACTCTCGAGTTCCTTGGGATACCCGTTCGGGAGCTCGGATTCAGTCGGCCAGAAGAGCATGCTTGCAATTGTAAGCGGTTCGCGCCACTAGGGCTAGCATTCCGCCGATTCGGCGAATTCCCGACCGGAACAGATCGTCGTCCGGTAGCGTTGACCGAACCATGTGGAAATCACGAATCAAGCCCCGTACAAGCACCGACCGGATTATTCCCGACCGCCAGGCCACGATCGAAGTCACCGACCCACACTTCGTCAATGGATCATCCATGACGCCACCGTTCCCCGAGAACCTCGAGGTCGCCTACTTCGGAATGGGATGCTTCTGGGGCGCGGAGCGGGAATTCTGGATGGCGAGCGGCGTCTACACAACGGCCGTTGGCTACGCCGGCGGTGCGACCATGAATCCCACGTACGACGACGTCTGCTCAGGACGAACGGGCCATACCGAGGCGGTGCTCGTCGTATTCGATCCCGATGTTGTGTCGTATCAGGCGCTTCTGAAACGATTCTGGGAGGCACACGATCCGACGCAAGGCATGCGTCAGGGTCCCGATTCCGGCGGTCGGCGATCTACACGACCACCGATCGGCAGCTCTCCGAAGCCACCGCCTCCCGCGAACGGTACGCAGCAGACCTTTCGTCGTCGGGATACGGGGACATCACGACTGAAATCGCACCGGCACAGGACTTCTTCTACGCCGAGGACTATCACCAGCAGTACCTCGCAAAGAACCTGGCACGGGCAGGCGTCGACCTTCAGGCCTTCTACTTCGGCGACACACCACCACCGAAGCACCCAATCGCAGCGGAGGGCTACTGCGGAATGCAGCCGACCGGTGTCGCCTGCCCGATCGGTGTTGGAGTCGATCTGGACTTGAGCGTCGAGGACCCTGCCTGATCACCGGTGGGCGTTGACGGGCTCGAACCGCCGACCTCTGCCTTGTAAGGGTCTCTGATGGCGTTCTCGCGCGCCCACACAACCAGGACGAATGCGATGAAGTGGCCGGTCAGGGACCCTTTCAACGACTCATCGTTTCGCGCCAGATCTCAACGTCTCTCAGTGCGATGTGGACGCGGTGTGGTCGCGGCCCCAGCCCGCCAAACCAATGCTGAGACGACAGACGATCACCCGAGATGACCCGCAGCCAGCTCCCTACCATCCTGTTCGCCTACATCGAAACGTTCTACAACCGTCAACGCCGCCAGGCCCGCCTCGGGCACAGCACACCCGCCGACGTCTACGCTGACCGCGGGGCATGAGGGTCACAAACCCGTGTACAATAAACCGAGGCGACTCCACTCCACAGAGGCGGCAACGCCAGCCCACGGTCTAGTCGCCTCGTACACAGAGTGCCGAGCAGTTCCTCCTCGTTGATTGACAGCCAGCCTCGCCGTCGATCAGCCGACTCGCTCGTCGATCCCAACCAGCAGTGACTCGAATAGAACCTCGTGAGATAGTTCTTCGATTAGCCTCGCTGTGCCTCCGACGTATGTTGAATGCAAGTCGATTTCGGATGCAATGAACCAACTGCGGTCTTCTGGCCACCACAGGTTGGGGCTTTGCCTCCCCCCGAAGCGGCAGAACGCGGTCGCAGAGGTGATAGGTCCACAGTGGAGGGCGAATGATCGCTCGGGCAGGTGCAGGCGATGCGTTGGGAGTTCCGGAGTGTGGATGCGATCCACGTGTTCCGTGGAGGCCCCATCGCCACCGTCTCCTCCGATCGGTACGATCGCCGGCCTGCCCGTCATCCAGCCGTACCCATCCCAGAGCCCAAACCAGCAGTTATCCGGCGTGGCGGTGTGGCTAGCGAGGATTCCCGCGAGCCTGGAGACATGCTCGAGATCCAAGCTCCCCGCCACTGGAGCGGCGTCGTCTCGTAGCCTCGGCAATTCGTCGAACCGAGTAGCGGGGCCAACGGTCAGGCTGGCATCGCTGAACAGCTCCGTCCACCGAATCGTGAACCGACCGTCGGGTGTCTCCCATGAGACGGGATGGAGGATACGCAGATATGACTGAAATCGGGCCGGAATGAGGGATCCAACGTCTGTCCCGAAGGCGTGGAGCTGTTCGGCGATCCAACTCCCAGCCTCCGCTTCCTCGGACCATGCGACAATCATGCGTTTGCGGTCCTCCCCTGTCCTAGGGCTGCGCGATCAAGCTGAAGCCCCAGCTCGCGCTGATAGTTGGATTTGAAGCTGCCTTCGCTGGACGTGAATCTCTTGGCACATACCACTGAACATACAACACCAGAAGCGACCTCTCATGATGTCGGGTGACCGTTGATGATACGGCGATGTTCGCACCGTCGAATGACCATGTGCAACCGTCCAGGATCCCTTGAGTTTCAAGACAATCCACTCGATCAGGCTCTCCACGCGGCACCGCTTGTGCATCAACCTCGTTGTCAAAGCTCAGGAGCTCGACAACGGTTGGCGGTGCATGTGCGTCCAAGCGCAGGAGAAGACGAGAGGCTGATCCGTCCACGCCAAGCGGTGCAGGCCATTGCACGGTCTGACCGTCCGGCACTGAGTCCGAGGTAGACCCGTCGTAGGCAATCCAATGTGACGATAGGGCAATCCCCAGTTGGCGTTCTTCGCTCGACCCAACGACCTGCAGATATGCTGACGGCACATTTGCGGGGATCTGCACGATGGTAGAACCAAGTGTTGTGTTCAGTGGCGCGACAGGTGTCTGTCCGTCGTGGCGGTTGCCGGACGCGACCGCCACGGCACTCGCCGTCAGAACGGCCAAGACAACGAATGCGGCTAGCCACGTGCCGAGCCTCGTGCCGCCATGTTCCGGCAGACGCGCCTGCAACCGGACCACCTATCCTCTCAGCATGTGAATCGAGCGTAGTTGTAGGTGTTAGCCGTCCCTGCACCAGTCGCGGAGTGGTATGAATAGGCTCGATACGTGTAGGTACCCGTGCCTGAACACCACCAGGAGGCATTGGTTTCGACGGATCCATACCCGTTGTTATGGTTGCTGTCCAGGAACTGCGGCCCGTACCACCGATCGCGGTAGAGTGCGGTAGAAACGTAGACACTGCGACCGGGGCACACCGTGCGCGCTTCGACGTTGGCTGAACCCGGAAAATGGGAAGACGGGTGCGGCTGGTCAGTTTGGCCGTAGCACCCCGATATGAGTCGAGACGGGGCATTGTCGACCCCGACGCCACCTTGTTGAAGCTGCGCAGTAGCAGGCCCAGCGACCAGTATCGGGTCCTCCCGGACGAGGCTCGCGTCATCGGCCATCTGTTGCTCACTCTGAGCGCTTGCCGCCCCAGCGAAGACAACGGCAAGTACGCACACCCCCAGTACCACCAAGCGTCTAGCGAGCATCCACATCCTTGCTCCTTCCTGGACCTGCGGTCCTCCGGAATGGATCCCCCGAACCCCCCGGTTTCACTACCGATTGTCCATCTCCCCCCCCCCAATCCGTCAAGAACTAGTTCGAGGATGACCACCAGGGCGGGAACCCACGGCTGGCGGACTCGGCGCCGAAGCCGGCCGGCGTCACCCAATCGTGTCTCTGGGGCTCGCCTCGGCCTGGCCGAGCGTCGTCCTGCCCGAACGCGGCCAGCAGGTGACGTTCGGCCAAGAAGTGACCGGCGACGAGTACGATCACATTCGTCCACCGATGTTGGGTCAGTTTCCGTGGCAACGCTTGTACTTGAAGCCTGACCCGCACGGGCACGGCTCGTTTCGCCCGATCTTGGTGCGAGCCGTCGAGCGACGTGACGCAGTCTTCGACACGGATTCAACTCGTTGCTCTCGAGCGTCGAGTTCATCCTCCCGACGTCGCAACTGCTCACTCCACTCGCGCATCCGTGCCTCAGTTGTGTCGACCTCACGCGCTCTGGCCGCGATCATCGCCTCCCGGATCGCAAGCTCTTCTGTGGCCCGTTGAGCGAACACCGGCGACCCGTCGTCAGGGACGTCACCGAACACGCTGATGAGCTCTCGGTCGATGAGCATCGTGACGGCCCTGCCCATCGAGACACCGGCTGCGTCGCAGCACCGCTTCCACGTCGACCACTTCGCCGCATCCGCCGGCACCCGCAACGTCCGGTACGCCTCATCACCACCGAGGCCGGCGAGCAGCTTGCGGTCGATCCTCGCTAGCGTGCCTCTGTCCATCTCCATCAGCGCCACCTGCGATGTGTACATGTACACATTCCGCAACTTGTTGCACGTGCGTGTGTGATTTGACAGGGTTCGGCGCGAGACGCGCTTGTGGCGGGACATCGGCGAGTTCGCGCATCGGTGGCGGCGCGGTCGTGTCGGTTGTGCGCATTCATTGGTTCCTCCTTCGGATGTGGTTCATGTCGACATCATCGAGGGGGACCCTGTCATTTCGTGACCATTTTCGGGATCTGGGTCGTTCGAGTTCGCCGGATTGCTTATGGACGGGGGTGCGCATGGTCGGCGTCATCCGCGATTGGGGATTCAGTTTGCTGGTGGGCATCAAAGACGCGTGAGGGCGAGTTTGCAGGCGCCTGTCCCGCTTTCCCTCCCCGTGGCTGCCCGGCGAGAGCGACACATAATGCCTCCACGGCTCGCACGAGAGCCCACTTGGCGCCGCCTCGCCTCTCGCGTGCAGCGATCGCCAGAATCTCTCCGGGAACTAGCAACGTTCTTG
>RCNG010000889.1_pt1 | contig 14482 bp, 9 predicted proteins | sample 2041371 | NCBI WGS metagenome assembly RCNG01 (sample SAMN09708227, study PRJNA481090) | Marine sediment metagenome, whole genome shotgun sequencing project. | biome: marine sediment; feature: ocean; material: sediment; isolation source: Sewage treatment plant 1 marine sediment (STP1) ... | reverse complement strand
AGCCCCCGTTGTCGTTCCAGTTGTCACCGTCGGTGGCGTAGTATAAGGCGATGAGGGCCTCGCGCTCGGTCTGCGGGATCTGCGCGTCGGCGTGGCCGGCTGAGATCAGCAGTAGGGCGACGACGAGAACGGATCTGCTCATGATTCACTCCGTTTTCTCAGTGTACACCCTTCAAATAACGGTTACCGCGAACCGATCACGGGCAGGCACAGGGGCCTTCCCCTACAAGGTGCGGGTCGGGGCGTTGAACGTCCTCGCGCGATACGAACTCACTACAACCGTTATCGAGCTGAGCGGCATGAGTACTGCAGCGAAGATCGGCGACATGTGGCCGCTCATGGCGAAAGCGGCGGCGATGATGTTGTAGGTCAAGGAGAGCACGAGGTTGCGGCGGATGACCTTGAGGGTTCGCCGGGCGCCTTCGATGAGATCGAGAATGGGGGCGATGCCCGGCCGGGTGAGGTAGATGTCGGCGGCGGCGAGGGCCGCCTCGGCGCCTCCGTGCACGCCGATGCCGACGGTGGCGGCGGCGAGGGCCGCGGCGTCGTTGACGCCGTCCCCGACCATGGCGACGGTGCCGTGGGTCGAGGCCTCTCGCACGAACTCCACCTTGCCCTCCGGGCTGATGCCGCCGTGGGCGTCGGCGGCGGGAAGTCCGGCGGAGCGCGCCACCGCTTCGACTACAGTTGGGTGGTCTCCAGAGAGCAGACGTGGCGACCAGCCCGCTCTTTGCAGAGCCTGGAGGGTTGGTGGGGTCTCGGACCGCAGTGGGTCGCCGAGGGCGGCGACGCACTCGGCCTGGCCGTCGATGCTGATCACCACCGGTGTGAGGGCATCGGCAGCTGCTCTATCGACCTCAGCAACGATCGCGCCGGGAAGGTCTTGATCGAGGTGCTCATTGATGAAGGCGGGTGAGCCGACCATGACGTCGTGTCCGTCCACCGTACCCGAGATTCCTGCACCGGTGACGTGCCGGGCGCCGGTGACCTGGAGTTCGGTGGGAGAATCCGAGGTCTCGATCAGGGCGCGGGCCACAGGGTGGGTCGAGCCGGCTTCGAGAGCGGCGACGAGGGGTTTGCCATGCTCCGGGCCCCACCAGCGCACGACGGACAGACGGCCGGTGGTGACGGTACCGGTCTTGTCGAGGACCATCAGACCCGAGCGGGCGAGGATTTCGAGCGCGGCGCCGTTCTTGACGAGAATCCCGGTCCGGGCGGCAGCGGCCAGGGCGGCACTGATCGCCAGCGGGGTGGCGAGGCCGAGTGCGCAGGGGCAGCTGACGATGAGCAGAGCGACGGCGTGCTCGACGGCATGTTCGGGGTCGTGGGGCAGCCAGAAAATCGCAGTCGCGACGGCGAGGACCAGGACGGTAGCTACGAACAGGCCGGAGATCCGGTCGGCGAGCAGGACCACCGGCGCCCTTTTGCGGGCGCTTTCTTCGACGAGCCGCATCAGGCGGCCGATGCGCGTATCTTCTCCGGTCGTCTCGACGCGCACCAGGAGCGGGGCGGTGGTATTGAGCGTGCCGGCGTGCACGGGGGCGCCGGCGGAAACGGGTTCGGGCCGACTCTCGCCGGTGAGTAACGACCGGTCGAGGCTCGATTCACCATTTTCGACGATGCCGTCTGCCGGCACGGTGTCGCCGGCGCGTACCTCGACGACGACGCCCGCCACCAGGGCTTCGATCGGCACCTCGCGCACTTCGCCATCAGGTTCAACGAGGCGGGCGGTGCTGGGGGATAGGGAGAACAAGAGCTCGGAGGCGCTTGCCGCTGCTTGCTGCTGGGCCTTCTGGATGGCGCGACCGACGAGGAGCAGGAAAATCAGGGCGGTCACAGATTCGAAGTAGATCTCACCACGATCGAATATCGTATTGGCGGCGCCCTGTACGAAACCTGCGCTGATGCCGACGGCGATCGGCAGGTCCATGTGCAAGGTGCGGGTGCGCAGGGCGCCGATCGCGCCGCGGAAGAATGGCAAGGCGCACCAGACGACAGCCGGGATGGTCAGAAAGAGGCTGAGCCAGCGGAAAACCGAACGGTAGCTGTCGGCAATGCCATGAAAATGGCCGCCGTAGAGGGCGAAGGCCAGCATCATGACGTTGGCGGCGAGGGCGCCGGCGACGGCGATACGCACGAGCAGGGAACGCCGCTCACGGCGGGCGATGTCCCTCGCTCGCACGCCGCGGAAGGCATGCGGCGGGTAGCCGATGCCATCGAGGAAACGGGCGATGACGGAAAGTGGGGTGGCCTCCGGGTTCCAGGTCACGATCGCGAGCGCCTTGCCGAGGTCGAGACGGATGTCGGCGACACCCGGCAGGGCGACCGGCACCCGCTCGACGAGCCAGACACAGGCTGCGCAGTGGATGCCTTCGAGGTAGAGTTCGACGGTCGCCATTCCGTCCGACCGTAGACGAACGTAGCGCTCGGCGAAGGCCGGGTCGTCGAACTCGGCATAGGCGCGGCCCTTGCCGAGAGCCGGTTCGAGCTCGTCGGCGAGCCGCTCGCGCAGGTCGTAGTAGCCGTCGAAACCGTGCTCGTGGATGATCTGCCACGCCATTTTGCAACCGGAGCAACAGAACTGGTGCTCGGCGCCGTCTTCAATCAGCCCGGCAGGTACCGGCAGCCCGCAATGGTCGCAGGTGATGAGGCTCATCGTGAGAAGGGTACCGCGGTTTCCACGGGGTCATGTCGGGAACTTCTCAGTGCGGAGAGACTCCTACTCGACGCGCTACCCAGCAACACCCTCATCGTCCACCGCAAGGCCCTCGAGGCTGCGGGCATCGCATTGGCGCTCGTTCTACGAGTACCGGCGCCCCTGAAGAGCCTCGCAGACCAGGTGATTCGAGCGGCAAGCTCAGTGCCAGCGAATCTCTCCGAAGGCCACGGGCGGTCCGGAAGAGACCGTTTTCACCACTGGCGGGTTGGGTATGCCTCGGCCAAGGAGGTTGACAGCCACCTTCGTTTACTCGCCCAGGCGGGTGCGGTCGATGTTACTCAAGCTTGCATGGCGATGAGGCTCTTCGACGAGGTCCGTGCCATGACGTGGCGTTTGCTTCACCCAATGGTGTGAACAATTGACCAGATCGCATCGAGTTGATCGTTGGGCTCTGCCCTGGGATCGCCGAGCTCCAGCTCGGCATGTAGGCGTTGGGGCTGGTCGATTGGGGCACAGAGCCCACGCCTAATCGCGAATAGCCGTTCCGATTTTGGTTGTGGCTCCGCCACCTTGAGCTTTACGGTAAGCGCGACGACTACCGTGTTGCCGAAGAGCTCTTGTTCTCTGCGTCCTCCTGTTCAAACGTATTCTCTTCTGGTCTGGCAGGCACTGCCAACCTGAGGGCTCGCCGGCGCCACGCCTGCCAACTGACAATTCCGAGCGCGGGCAGATAGGTTGACACCACCACAACCGTCCAAATGGCAGTGGGCTGATGGCCGGAGGCGGGATCCCATCCATTGGCCAGACACCAGGAAACACCGAGCCAGGATGTCACGAGCAGGGCCGACATCTGTCGCCACGTCGAGGGGATGATGAACAAGAGCAGCTGGTCGTACCAGAATCGTTGTGGAACCAGCGACATGGCGAGCAGCAGGCGGCCTTGCCGTGTGCGCACGAACATCAGGCTCAACGCCAGGAGAAACCCGGGCGCGACGAGCAGTGGTACACGAGCGTCGAACTGGCCCATGACGCCGCTCTGCCACCATTCCAGAGGCCAGGAAGGCCGCAGGAGGAAGGACAGCGCAACGAGAGCTGCCGACGAGCCGAGCGCCACCCGGTTCCATTGGCCTGCCGCAGCCAGAACGAGCCCGAGCTGGGGTTTGACGACAGCCAGAAAAAGAAGTGGGGGAAAGAGCAACGCGGCCGCGAACAGGGGTGACCACTGGACCGAGTAGAGCGCTATGACGAAAGGAACCGACAGGAAGGTCAGCAGGCGCCACCACTGGCCGTGCGCGGTCAGAACCCAGGCGAGGATTGCTGCGGAGAGGCCGGCAAACAGCGGCGCCACCAAGGGCACGGGCAGGAGCAGCAGGGGTGCCAGAAACACCATTGCTGTGAAGGGGTACTGTGCCGTCGGTCCCGAAGAGAGAGTGGTTCCATAGGGAGACGATCCTTCGATTGCCCTCTGCATGCCGACCATCGGTGGACCGATGTCACCAACCGGCACACCTCCAAGGGTGATGGCGTTCGGCAGCCAGGCAGTGATGATGCCGGCAATGAATCCAATAGCAACGGCTGCGGTGAGACGCGGCAAGAGTTCTGCGGCGGGCTGTGGGTCCCTGCCGCCCGGATCCGCGTCATCTGGCGTCGTTTTCGTCACCAGGTTCATAACGCGCAGACTGCTCCCATGACCGCGAGCATACCGCGAAAACCTCCAGTTGCGTCGGGCAGCGTTCTCGAGCAGGCAACCTAACGACCTATTCTTTTTCGCAACAGGGCATCTCCCCGGAGTCCATGTCCTTGATCTGCTCGATCGCAGTGCCACCCTTGCCTTGCAGGCGGGAGAAGATCGACAGGGTGGTGTCGGGGCGGCGAACGATGGCGACGACGCCGATGATGACAAGCAGCACTGCGGTCAGCAGCGGGGCGTGGCGCCGAAAGGGCAAGGCGGCGGCTTGTGCGCCGAAGCCGACGGCGAGGAGTATCGGCACCGTGCCGGCCCAGAAGGCGGCCATGACAGCTGCGCCACCGAGCGGAGTCCCGGCGCCTGCGGCCGTGATGACGAAGGCCCAAAGCCAGCCGCAGGGCAGCACGGCCGACAGCAGGCCGACAGCGAGGGCACGCACGAATGGTGGTCGCCGGCCGACGAGGGAAAAAGCTCTCCGGATGACAGTGCCCAGGGTGCTGTTCGAACCTTTCCCTTTGAAGAAGCGGATACCCTTGATGTGAAGGATCGTGCCGACTCCCCAAAGGATCATGGCTCCACCGGCGACCGGAGCTGCGATGCGTTGCAGACCGGCAAGCGAGCCCGCGAGGTTGAGGGCGCCGCCGATCGCGCCGGCGACCGCGCCGAGCACGAGATACCCGGCCAGGCGACCACCGTTGTAGACGGCGTGGGTGATGCTTCGGGCCAGGCCGTGGGATGCGTCGGCGCCGGAGTAGAAGGCGACGAGCGGGCCGCACATGCCGGCGCAGTGCAGACTGCCGGCGAGGCTGGCGACGAATACGGCGCCGAGCAGTGCGGTCATGGGCGCCCCATGTCCAGGTGGGTCTTGCTCACGTATGTGAACCGGGTGTCCCGGAGATCGACGGTGTAGCGGATCTCCCAGAGCCCGGCCCGGAACATCGGCAGCTGCGCCGCGTAGACTCCCGGATCTCGCTCGTCGAGGGTGGCGCGGAGGATGTGACCGGCGCGCACGTTGTGGAAGGTCTCGACCTGGAGTCGAGCCCCGGTGATCGGCTTTCCTTCAGCGTCGGTGAGCGAAACCTCGAGGGTCGGGTCGGCGCCGAGAACCTGCGGTGGCGAGAAGGACTCGGCGATGACCCAGCCAAGCTCTTGATTGTTTTTCGCCTGGGCCTGAGCAGCCTCCCAGTTCATGGCCTTGTTGTAGTAATCCTCTTCGACGGCGAACGAGGGGTCGGAGGTTGCTTTCCATACGAAGAAGACGCCGACGGCGACCTGCAGCACGAGCAGGCCGATGATGAAAAGCGGCCATCTGACCTCGGGTTTCATGGCGATGACCTCTCAGTCGGTCCGAGAATCCGGTAGGTGCGCTCTGCGCGGAAATCGATGCCGTCGTCGATGATGATCGTGACCTGCAGCTCGCCGCCGACGAAAAGGCTGTCGGGCGCCGTGATGAACGCGGCGGTCATCCTGTCGTCGCCCGGAGGCACGACCATCGGGTTTTCCGGCGCGATCAGCGTCAGCTCGGACTCCCGGAGGCTGAAGGTGTAGCTGCGTTCTGAGGGGCTGCGGTTGGCGATCTTGATGCGGATCTGATTCGAGATCTCCCCTGACGCGAGGCGGCTGAACGGGGTGCCGAGACCTCGCAGCAGGGTCAGGTCGGCGCTCGATTTCCCGATGAGCGAGATCACCAGAGTGCTTGTCATGACGAGCAGGATCGCCGAGTAGATGAAGAGCCGCGGTCTGAAGAACCTGCGGCGACCGGTGTCGAGCTCGGACTGGGAGGTGTAGCGAATCAGCCCGCGTGGCCTCTTGACCTTGTCCATGATGGCGTCGCATGCGTCGATGCACTGGGTGCAGTGGATGCACTCCATCTGCAGGCCGTCGCGAATGTCGATGCCGGTGGGACAGGTCCTGACGCACAGGCCACAGTCGATGCAGTCGCCCGCGTCCTCCGCCGAGCCCTTGCGGATGGGCGCGCGTGGTTCGCCGCGGCCGCCGTCGTAGCCGACGATGAGGCTTTCCTGGTCGAGCAGCACAGACTGGAAGCGGCCGTAGGGGCATGCGACGATGCAGGTCTGCTCGCGGAAGTAGGTGAAATCGAAGAACATCAGCGCAGTGGTGGCGATCATCAGGCCGAAGGCCGCAGGGTGGTCGGCCGGCGACCCCCTCATCCAGTCGAGAAGCTGTTCCCAGCCGACGAAGTAGGCGAGAAATGTATTGGCCAGAAAGGCGGAGATGATGAGGAAGAGGCCGTACTTCAGCATTCTGCGGCCGTTGGGTCCGGTCTCGTCGAGCTTGAGCTGCCGATTGCGCCCGCCCTCGAGCCACACCTCGAGCGGCCGGTAGAGAAACTCCATGTAGACGGTCTGGGGGCAGGCCCACCCGCACCACACCCGTCCCAGCAGTGCCGTGAGCAGGAAGATCCCGATGAAGATGCTGAAGAGCAGGAGCATCAGGAAAAAGGTGTCGGTCGGCAAGAATGTCGTGCCGAAGAGCGTGAACTCCCGGTTCGGTACGTCGAAGAGCATCAAAGGATTGCCCTTGAAACGCAGGATCGGCATCAGTCCGAAGGTCAGAATGAGACCCCACGCCACCCAGAACCGGCGCCGGTAGTGTTTGCCCTTCGAGGTCTTCGGCCGCATCCACCGCCGCGATCCGTCTTGATTCAGGGTCGAGAGAACCTGCTCTTCGGACTGAGGCGCAGTGATGAGACCCATCGTGCGGATATCCTATCGTTTCCGATCGAACGGAACAATTGATTGATTACTCAATCATTTAACCTGTACCAGGAGTGGCACTCGATTCGAGGTGCCCTTGTTGGCCAACTGTGCTGATACTCCCGTGCGTCCTGGTTGCGCGCCCTGAAGGACGCGCCTACGACAAAAACCGACAGATGAACCGGTTCCGTTTGTAGGCGGGTCGTTTACGGCTCGCGACCAAGGTCGCCTCGGCACTCTCGACGCGGCACTTGCGTCGAGGGGATACGCGGGATACGGCTCGTCCGTCCTCGAATGGTCCACGGAGTCAGTTGGCGGGCTCCGCGGCCGTCGTGGTCGCAGCGGGTTCACCCTCTTCACTGGTCTTGGCCGCGTCCGGCGGCTCGGCGGCCTCCTCACGCTCGTTTCCGCCATCGTCGGCGATGACCATCGCCGTCAACTCCACGTGCTTTCCTTCGGCCGCCTTCGCATTCGGAGGGTTGGCGCCCTGCCGGGTGCCGACGTACGCAGCCAGGGCCATCAGGTCGGCGGGCGGCAGCTGGGTCTTCCATGACACCATGCCTTTTTCGGGAACACCCTCCATGATGGTGTGATAAATCTCGGTCAGACGGCCGCCGTGGATCCAGTACTCGTCGGTGAGGTTGGGACCGATGTTGCCTTCACCGAAGAATCCGTGACAGCTCGCGCATCGAGCTGCGAAGACCTTCTCTGCGTTCGCCAGCATGGCCGGGTTCTGGCGCACCGTGTCCAGGGTCGAGTCGGTGACCTTGCCGAGGGCGGCGAGCTCTTGGGCCTGGCGCTCGTAGAAGGCCGCCATGGTGACGTCGAAGCGGTCGTTGGGCAGCAGGCCGGGGCCGAAGTGGAAGAAAAGAACATAGAGCGGCATGAATACGATGGAGGCCCAGAAGATTGCCTTCCACCACATGGGCAGCGGGTTGTCGTACTCCTGAATGCCGTCGTACTCGTGGTCCAGTAAGCTGTCGGGCGCCTGGTCCTCGGGGCTGTCGAGCCGGTCGTTGGTCATGAGTCCTTCTTCTCCTCGTTCGCCGCTGCTGCTGAGTCCTCGGGTGAGAGTGCTGCTCCATTGCCCATCGGTCCGTCCTCCAGGGGAAGGTGGCTCTCGTGCTCGAAAACCGGTCCTCTTCGTACAACGAAGAGCCATATCACGAGGGCCACGAAGGTGGTGAAGCTCACGACGAGCCCGAGCTCGGCCCAGAGCTTCAGGCCGGATGCGCCCATGATGTCCGACAGGTTCACGAGCCCTCCTTCCCAGCGGGCTCGCTGTGGGTTGCCGCCTCGTCGACGGTGTCCGTGGCGACGATCGTCTCCACAGGAGGCGGGGCAGAGTCGGGGTCCGGCTTCGAGATGTCGATTCCGAGGCGCTGCAGGTAGGCGATCAGGGCCAGGATCTTCTTGCCTTCGAGTCCCGCCTGACCGCCTTGCTCGGTGAGGTTGTGCGCGACAGCGCCCGCCTGTGCCTCAGCCAACGTCGCCGCGTCTCTGACCTCGGCCTCGGAGTAGGGCACTCCCAGGATGACCTGGGCGGCGACTGATTTCTCGATGGCCTTGAAGTTGAGGTCCTCTGTCAGCAACCACGGGTAGCCAGGCATGATCGAGCCCTGAGTGATCGAGCGCGGGTCGTCCATGTGGCGCAGGTGCCAGAGGTCCGGGTACTTCCCGCCGACGCGGTGGAGGTCGGGTCCGATCCTGCGAGATCCCCACTGGAAGGGGTGGTCGTAGACGAACTCGCCGGGCTTGGAGTACTCGCCGTAGCGCTCGGTCTCCGCCCTGATCGGGCGCACCATCTGGGAGTGGCAGTTATGGCAACCCTCGGCGACGTAGATGTCACGGCCGGCGAGCTCGAGTGGGGTGTAGGGCGTGACCGAGTTGATCGTCGGCACGTTCGACTTGATGAGAAAAGTGGGGATGATCTCGAAAAGGCTGGCGATGACGACCGCCAGAGTGACGAGAAGGGTGAACTTGACGGCCCTTCCCTCCCAGCGGCGGTGCCACTCGGTGCGGGCGAAGCGCTCGATGATCAGGCCGGTCTTGGCGACGTGAGCCCCAGATGCAACGAGTGGTGACGGCCCTTCGGCCGGCTCGACGTAGTTCTTCTTGAGAGGCGCGGCCTCGTACACCGGGACGTCGTACTTCGCGGGCCGGTTTCTCCAGGTCATCAGCATGTTGACACCCATCAGGAGAGTGCCGCCGAGGTAGGCAGTGCCGCCGATGACTCGCACCCAGTACATCGGGATGAGCCGCAGGGTCGTCTCGATGAAATCGCTGTACTTGAGGTAACCGGCGTTGTCGAACGCAAGCCACATGAGGCCTTGTGTGAGCCCGGCAGCGTAGATCGATACGATATAGAGCAGGATCCCGATCGTGCCGATCCAGAAGTGGGCTTCAGCAAGCCCCTTCGACCAGAGTTCTGTCTGGAAAAGCCGCGGCAGAAGCCAGTAGATCATCCCGAATATCATGAAGCCAACCCATCCGAGGGCGCCTGCGTGTACGTGGGCGATCGTCCAGTCGGTGTAGTGGGAGAGGTAGTTGACGGACTTCACGGCCAGCAGCGGTCCTTCGAAGGTGGACATGCCGTAGAAGGTGACGGCGACGACGAAGAACTTGAGCACCGGGTCCACGGCCACCTTGTTCCACGCGCCTCGCAAGGTCAGCAGACCGTTGAGCATGCCTCCCCACGAGGGCATCCACAAGATGAGGGAAAAGAGCATGCCGAGAGTGGAGGCCCACTCCGGAAGGGCCGTGTAGTGCAGATGGTGGGGGCCGGCCCAGATGTAGACGAAGACGAGCGACCAGAAGTGGAGGATGGACAGCTTGTAGGAGAAGACCGGGCGGTCCGCTGCCTTGGGTAGGAAGTAGTACATCAGTCCGAGGAACGGTGTAGTGAGCAGAAAGCCGACGGCATTGTGGCCGTACCACCACTGCATGAACGCGTCCTGGACCCCGGCGTAGAGGGAGTAGCTCTTGAAGAGGCTCGAGGGCACAGCCAGGTTGTTGAAAATGTGGAGCAGGGTGATGGTGACGATGGTGGCGATGTAAAACCACACGGCGACGTACAGGTGCCGTTCGCGCCGCTTGGCGATCGTGCCGAAGGCGTTGATCGCAAAAACGACCCAGATCAAGGCGATGGCGATGTCGATCGGCCACTCGAGCTCGGCGTACTCCTTTCCCTGGGTGAAGCCGGCAGGGAGGGACAGCGCCGCGCCTACGATGATCAACTGCCAGCCCCAGAAGTGGATCGCCGACAGGGCCTTGCTGAACATGGGCGCCTTCAGGAGGCGCTGCATCGAGTAGTAAACGCCGGCAAAAATTGCGTTGCCGGCGAATGCAAAGATGACCGCATTGGTATGCAGCGCGCGCAAGCGTCCGAAGCTGATCCACTGGAGGTCGAGGTTGAAGTACGGCGCCGCCAGCTGCAGGGCGGCGATCACACCGACCAGCATCCCGACCACGCCCCACAGCCACGTAACGAAGACGAACTTACGCACGATCCCGTCGTCGTAGCTGAACCTGTCGAGTTGTTCGTTCATGAACCCTCCATCAATGCGAACAGTCCCACCACGCTGCCGTGTGGCCTTGGCCTGAGGCATCTTGCAGTGGTGGCGCCGGATCGGCCCCGGCGGTGAAATCCACCCAAGCTCTGCGGAAACCGCGACTTGTCGCTGAGATCCGTTCGCCGTGGGCGGAAGTGTGCCGTCTGCGCCCGTGACTTGTCAAGGTTGTTCATATACCCATATCAGGTTCGAATCGTGGGCTAGGAAGGGTGTGCTCGAGAGCAGGTACAATACGCCGCGCGGTGGAACTCCTTCTTTTCCTGACTTTGGTGACCCTGGCCGGGCTTGCAGGCTACGGCTTGTTGGTGGTGCTGGGCATGGATGACGCCGAGGCATGGGCCTTCGGACGCGGCGCAGGCCTGGCCCTCGTCGCCCTGCCGGCCTGGTGGGCCGGATCCTTCGGACTCCAGGGGTGGCCATGGGTCGGTGCGGTCGTCCTCCTGGCCGGCGCTTGCGGCGGGGGAATTCTTCTGTGGAGGAGGCATGCCTGGAGGCGGGTCGCGATCCCCGAAGGTGTGTTCATCATCGCTAGCCTCGCTGTGGCGGTGTTGCGCTGGGGCCGGCCCGACATCGTCGAGACCGAGAAGCTGATGGATCTTGGAATCCTCACGACCCTCGTCAGGGCGGAGGCTTTTCCGCCGCCGGACATGTGGCTGGCGGGGGAGGTTTTGCCCTACTACTACTGGGGCGGGTTGCCGTGGGCACTGCCGACCCGTCTGGCAGGACTGCACCTGGGAGTCGGCTTCAACGTCGTTGTTTTTCTTCTCGGCGGCGTCACTGCCCTCGGCCTGTGGGCACTCGGCTCTCGCCTTGCAGGGGGGAAATGGCAGGGTGGTCTGATCGCAGCCTTCTTCGGCGTATTCGCCGGGACTCCAGACGGGCTGCGCCAGCTCGCCGGCAACGGCCGGATCGGCGCCCTCGATCTGTGGGCGTCGTCACGGCAGGTTCCCGACGCGATCACCGAGTTTCCCCTGTTCAGCTTCTGGCTCGGTGACCTCCACCCACACGTGCTGTCGATGCCACTGGCGGTGGCGGCCATCGGCATCGCCGCGGTTGCCGGGAGCGGCCGGTTTTCCGTGCGCCTCGCCGCTGTGGCGGCAGTCATGTTCGGGCTCGTCTGGGCAGCGAACCCATGGGCCATGCCGCCGACCCTGATCGCGGTCGGACTGATGTTCGTTCTCGGAGACGGGAGGTGGGCCGGCGTCGGCCGCGGAGGGAGATTGCGGTGGCTTGTCGCCGTTGCGGCTTTTCCAGTCGGCTGGCTGGTGGCGATGCCGTTCCACCTCGATTTCGACCCCCCAACACGAGCCGTGCGATCGGTCTTCGCCTGGACCGGCGCTTCGGACCTGTTGCTCTACGGCGGTGCGCTCCTGGTGCCGGCTCTGTTTGCAGTTGGCCGGGTGGCTTTTGGTTGGGGCGGGCCTGACAGGCTGCGGACCAGATCCGTGGTCGCCGCGTGCGCCGCTGCGACGTTGATCGCCGGCGTCGCAACCGGGCGTCCGACGACGGTGATCCTCAGTGTCGCGATCGCGGTGTTGGTGGCCCGTCTTTTTGATCCGGGCCGAGACGGCGATCGGCCGGCCCTCGCCCTGGCTGCCCTCGGGCTCTTTCTTTTTCTCGTTCCGGAGATGGTGTACCTGGACGACGGGTACGGCGACCGAATGCACCGCATGAACACCGTGTTCAAGGCATACATCCAGGCCTGGATGCTGCTTGCCCTCGCGCTGCCGGTGCTTCTGAGGATCGGAGGGGGCAGCGCGCGAGCACGCCGGATACTGACTGCGGCGGTGGTGGCTGTTTCCCTGCCTCATCTTCTGAGCGTGGCCGTGGCATCGTTGGGCTCGTCGCAGGGAGGGCTGGAAGGTCTTGACTGGATGGACCCGGGCGACCGGCAGATCGCTGAGACAGCGGCGTCGTGGGGAGAGGGCAGAACCATGATTGAGGCAGTTGGTGGGGCCTACAGCCGCTACGGCCGGCTGTCGGCGGTCTCGGGAGTGCCGGCCCTGCTCGGCTGGGCGAACCACGAGATGGTGTGGCGAGGTCCTTCGATCCTCCCCGAGACCGATCGTCGTCGGATAGTCGTTGACGAACTGTACGGGTGCGGCGATCCGGCCGAGGTTCGGCGGCTGGTCGATCAGGAAGGAATCGACCTCGTGGCGGTCGGGTCCCTCGAGGTCGAAGACTTCGAAGCGCAGGGCCTTGCGGCCGTGCGCGAGGCCGGGACCCGAGTCCTCGAGTGTGGGCCGGAACGTTTCCTGGTAGTCTTCCATGAGCCCTGTGGAGAGCTGGAATGACGGACGGTTTCGCGAAGCGGTGGCGATGGTGGGTCCTGGTTGGGCTGTCGCTCGTGCTCCACCTCTGGCAGCTCGATGCCCGCAGCTATCACCACGACGAGAGCATCCACGCCAAGCTGTCCTGGGATCTCGCCCAGGGGCGTTCCTACCGATACGATCCGACCTACCACGGGCCGCTGCTCTACATGACTGTTGCCGCCACCTATGTCGTTGCCGGCGACAGTGACTTCACGGCGCGACTGCCGATTGCCTTGTGCGGGGTCCTCCTGATTGCGGTGGCGTGGCGGCTTCGGCGCCCGTTTGGCGAAAAGGCGGCGTGGTGGATGGCTCTGCTGGTGACCATCTCGCCAACTCTGCTCTTTTTCGGCCGCTTCCTGCGCATGGACATCCTCGAGCTGCTGACCGCTTCGGCTGCTTTTCTCGCCTTTTATGCCGTGCTGCGGGGATCGACCGGCGCGTGGGGGTGGTTGGGCGTGTGGGCGGGACTCGCCTTCGCCACCAAGGAGAATGCATACGTGACGGCGGCTCTGGTGGCCGTTGCTGCTGCCGTAGTCGCCGTGGTCAGAGGTCCTATCCGGTCGGTGGCCGGTTCTTTCACGTGGGTGAACCAACGGTGGGCCGGTATCGTCCTGGCGGGATCAGTTTTCATTCTCGTGACCATCCCCCTCTACACGGTCGGTCTGACCCACCCCGAGGACTGGCTTTTTCCGGTCAGGAGCATCGTGTACTGGTGGCAGCAGCATACAATCGAAAGGGTGCCCGGACCCTGGTGGTTCTACCTTCCGAGGCTTCTGCAATACGAGTTCCTGATCCTCGGGGCAGCGCTCGCCTGGATTATTCGCCGTCTCCGGCGATTGCGCACCATTGAGCTCTTTCTCGCTTCATTGGCTGTCGGATCGGTGTTCATCTACATCTATCTGGGAGAGAAGGTTCCGTGGCTGGCGGTTCACCAGGTGTGGTTCTTCATTCCTCTTGCCGGCGCCCAGCTTGCGCGCACCTTCGGCTCGCGAGGGCGGTGGTGGAGCCGGTTGATCGCCGGCGTCGCCGTCACGGCGACCGTGGCCTCGACTCTGGTGGCCAACTTCGTGCTCGAAGAGATCACTCAAACCCAAGAACGAGTGGAGAGTCTTCACTTCGTGCAGACGACCCCGGAGTTTGTCGCCGCCGCTCGTGAAGCCACGGCTCTGTATGAGCTTGGCTATGCGCCGCCTGCCGTGGCTACCGGGCAGTCCGTGTGGCCGCTGAGCTGGTACTGGCGGCGGTTGCCCGTGTCGTGGGCCTACCCAGAGGAGGGCGACGAGCCGGGCATGGTCTTCTGCGACCCCGAAGACGAGGCCGAGATCCTCGAGACCCTCGGCGAGGGATGGGTTGGTGAAACCGTGCCCCTGCGGTCGTGGTGGCTGATGTACGCCGGAGATCCCGGTTTCAAGGACTGGGTGCGCTACTTCTTCACCCTGAAGCCGTGGGGACAGATTGGCAGTACCGAGGTGATCGTGCTGCGTCGCGGTGAGCCATCAGGTGACACCGGGGACGAGGATCTGCTCTACTGGTGG
>RCNG010000888.1_pt1 | contig 14487 bp, 12 predicted proteins | sample 2041371 | NCBI WGS metagenome assembly RCNG01 (sample SAMN09708227, study PRJNA481090) | Marine sediment metagenome, whole genome shotgun sequencing project. | biome: marine sediment; feature: ocean; material: sediment; isolation source: Sewage treatment plant 1 marine sediment (STP1) ... | reverse complement strand
TCCACGACTTCCACGATTTCGATTTTCAGGCCGGCGGCTACGGCTTTCTCGACATCTTTAAGGGGACCACGCCCGAAAGCGGACGGATGCAGGAACATGGCCACTTTGGGCGTCCCGCCACCTTCATGGTTGTTGGCTATATATTCGGCCAGACCAATGGCCTGAGCGGAATAGGAGGCAATGGGCAGAAAAATGTAATTGGAATCCACCAGGTTTCCGGCATGGAAAGAGGCCGGAATGGTTGGCATCTTCTCTTCGTTAAAATCTTTTTTCAAGGCCAGGGTGCTGCCGGTGGAGTAGTTGAGGTAAAAAACAATTCCCTGATCCAGGAAATCTTCAAAATTTCGTTTGGTGACATCTGTTTTATACTGGTCGTCCCGAATAGTACATTCGATTTTGTCATCGCCCAAAATTTTCATGTCGTTGACATAATTGAAATAGTCCTCTACGCCCTTTGAATAAGGGTCGCCGGCATCAGAGGTCGGTCCGGTAATAGCCAGGGACAGGCCCAACTTGTATGTCTCGGCCTGAACCTGAACGGTAAACGCAAAGAGAACAATAAGCGTCAGCGATAAAACAACGGTCATCCTTTTCCTGTTTTTCATGACTCCCCCTCTTTAGTTGGTTTTGATTCGTTAACTACGCACAAAATTCTACAAATAAGAACACGTATAAGAATTTTACCGCTGAGCACGCTAAGGACGCAGAGAAATCATATTGTTTAAAAATAAACATTGCGGGCTCAGCGATCTCTGCGGTTAATAAAAAAAATGGCTGTTTCCGGCGGCTCAATACCGGAATGGCCACAGTTTGGTATAAGAGCGTGCGATGCGCCACCAGTTGGCGATCCCCCTCGGTTCAAACATTAAGAACAGGACGATCACCAGGCCAAAAGAAAACGGTTTTAAAGCGGTGGCAAGATTCCAGTCTGATGGTAATATCTGGCCGGCATGCTCGGCAAGGGTTTCCACCTGGAGTTCGAGGGCGATGATCGCGGTCGGACCCCAGAAAGCTCCGCTGAGTGTCCCCAGACCGCCGACGATGGCCATGGCGAGCAAAGTGATCGAGTGATGCAGGGTAAAGGATTCAAAACCGACACCCCGGTAGACGTATGCGTGCAGGGCGCCGGCGACACCTGCAAAGAAACCGGCCAGACCGAATGCATATACTTTGGTAAGGCCGGGATGCATTCCCATGGCATCGGCGGCTCGGTCGTTGTCCCGGACAGCACTCAGGCAACGCCCATAGCGGGTTCTCAGGAGATTTTGCACCATGAACCCCGAAAGGACCACCACCACAAGCAGCACATAATACCAGAAGAGGTAGTGGTCATTTCTACCCAGTTTGCCGGTGAACCAATACACCCTGCTGATAGGGATGGTCTGCCCCTGGTTAAAAAACTCAAGAAAATTGATCGTCCACGAAAATATCATCTGAAAGCTCAGGGTGGCGATGGCCAGGTAAAGATGTTTCAGGCGCATGGCCGGAAGCCCGACGATGGCCCCGAAAACCGCACCCATCAACCCGGAAAGAACAATCATCAGCGGCCAGGCATGCGTGATAATCACATGACTGTCACCCAGGGTCCTTGAAAAAGAGGCTAGGGTGTAGGCCCCGATGCCCATAAAGGCGGCATGCCCGATGGATATCAGGCCGGCGAAACCGGTGACGATGTTCAGGCCGATGATCGCCACCATGGCAATCAGGATGTTGTCCAAAACCAGCATGTATTTGTTGCTTAGGGAAAAAAGCATGGGCCAGACAAACAGCAGAAAAAGGAACAGGATGAGGATGGTCCGGTCCAAGTGGGTAAAAAATATTCGCTGCTCGTCCTGGTAGGATGTAAAGTAGTTGCCGGTGGCTAACCAACGATTGGTTGACATGATTTATACCCGTTCAATTTCATGGATGCCGAAAAGTCCGTGGGGCTTGAAAAGCAGGATGATTAACAAAATGATATAGGGCAACACTTCCGCGGTGCCGTTGAGCCCCCAGTTGCCGTCCAGATATCCGCTGGCGAACTGCTGGATGATGCCCATGATGATACCGGCCACCACGGCGCCTAAAATGGAATCCAGCCCGCCTAATATGACCACAGGAAAAACCGTTATCCCAAAGGCTTGCAGCGTCTCAAAATTGAGACCGGTGATATTGCCGATGATGACACCGGCAGCGGCGGCGCTCAACCCGGCCGTGGCCCAGGCCAGACCGAACACCCGGGGCACGGAAATGCCCACGGACATGGAGGCAAACTGGTCATCCGATACCGCCCGCATGGAGATGCCCACCGTGGATTTTTTAAAAAACCATGAGAACCCTCCGATCATCACAGCCGTCACGATTACGCCCACGAGCTGAGTCCAGGAGATAGACACACCACCGAAGGATATCAAGGTTTGGGGCAAGAATATTGGAAAAGAGAAGTTTACCGACCCGAACGGTGTCAGAAAAATCAAACCATCGATGATGGACATCAGGCCGATCGTTACCATGATCACGGAGATGATCGGCTCTCCGATCAAGCGACGCAAAAATATCCGCTCCACGCTCATGGATAGGAAAAACGTAATCACCATACTCAGAAAAAATGATATATAAATCGGAATCCCCGCCATTCCGGTTAACGCATAGGCGATAAAGGCACCGGCGGCAATAATTTGTCCGTGAGCGATATTCAGCACCTTGCTCGATTTATAGATCAGGACAAATCCCAGTGCCGCCAAGGCATAAATGGAACCCACCACGATGCCGCTGACCACCAATTGAAAAAAGTAACTCATCAGAACCCTTCCATGGTATAAAATGAAATCTTGGTTTTCACCGTGGTTGATTGTCCATCCTGGTACTGGAAGAAGGCCTCGACCTCCATTTCGCTGATGCTTTCATCGTAAAGGGCATCATACAGGTTCTGGTATTTCTCCCGTACGAATTTCCTGCGAATTTTTCCTGTTTTGGTCAACTCGCCGTCGTCCATGTCCAGCAGTTTGTATAAAATCGCAAACCGTTTGATCCTGAAGTGCTCCTTTTCTGCCCGAGAATTGATTTCGGCCACCTGCTCCTTGACCAGTCCGGCCACTTCGGGTTTGGCCGACAGATCCATATAGGTGGTGTAGGAGATGCCCCGGTCTTCCGCCCATTTGCCCACCACGATGGGGTCGATGTTGATCAGGGCGGCCACATAATCCCGCTTGTTTCCAAAGATCACCGCTTCTTTTATATAGGGGCTGAATTTGAGTTTGTTCTCCAGGAACATGGGACTGAACATCTCGCCCTCGATGTTGTGCATCACATCCGCCAACCGGTCGATGACCACCAGGTGGCCATGCTCGTCGATGTAGCCGGCATCGCCGGAGTGCAACCAGCCGCCTTCCAACAGCTCCTCCGTTTTTTCAGGCAGCTTGTAATAGCCGGGCGTCACCGAGGGTGATCGGGACAGGATTTCGCCCTCTTCTGAAATTTTGCACTCGGTGTTGGGTAACGGTTTGCCCACCGTATCGGGCCGAACGTCGCCGTCCCTGTGCATGTAGGCGATGCCCACGATCTCGGTCTGGCCGTAGATCTGCTTCAGGTTGACCCCGATGGCCTGGTAGAAGGTGAACAGTTCGGGGCCCAGGGCGGCGCCGCCGGTGTAGGCCCGGCGCAGGCGCAACAGGCCTATCTGGTTGATCAAAGGCCGGAACATGATCTGGTAGCCCAACCAGGCCTTGAATCTCAGACCTGGCGGCATGGGTTTGCTCGACATGCGGTAGCCGGCCGCTTTTTCGCCGACTTTGATGAAATAATAATAGAGTTTCCGGTTTAGCCAGTACGACTCGTCGATTTTGAGCCAGATCTGGGAGCGGATGGTCTCATAAATCCGGGGTGCCCCGAACATGAAATGCGGGCCAATCTCCTTGAGATCTTCCATGGCCGTTTCCACCGATTCGGGGAAATTGATGGTAATCCCGGTGGCCATGGCCACGCCAAACGAGTTCATCTGCTCACCGATCCAGGCAAAGGGCAGGAAGGAGAGATACTCGTCGGTGTCCGCCAGAGGGTCCGCATCAGTGAGCTGCAATCCCATGCTGATAAAGTTCTTGTGGGTCAGCATGGTCCCCTTGGACAAACCGGTCGTGCCGGATGTCAGGCAGAGGTGGCAGACCTGGTCGGCTGTGCCTTGATCCACCAGCCGTTCATACAGATCCGGGTTTTCGGCATGGACGTCGTCGCCGAGCCGGTAGAGATCGTCCATGAAGACGAACCAGTCATCGGACCGGTAGCCGCGCATGCCGCGGGGGTCCTCGTAGATGACATGCTTGACGCCCGGGACCCGTTCACGGATCTCTACAATTTTGTCCACCTGTTCCTGGTTGTCGCAAAAGACCATGGAGACGTTCATGTATGCCAGCAGTTGGGCGATTTCTTCGGGCATGGTGGTCTGGTAGATGGCCGCGGAGACACCGCCTACCGCCTGTGCGCCAATGGCGGTGAACAGCATTTCCGGAATGTTGTCGCCGATCAAGGCGATGGAATCGCCTTTTTTTAACCCGAGCTTTTGCAGGCCCAGCCCTGTCTTGCGAACCAAATGGTAATAGTCATTCCAGGTGTAGCTGTTCCAGCGGCCGAATTCTTTTTCCCGCAAAGCGACTTTGTCACCGGTGCTTTCGACTCGCCAGCGCAGCAATTGTGGAATGGTAAGTGACTGGAGGTGTTGCGTGTCTGTCGTGTTCAATTAATCTTCTCCGATGTAGGCCTCGATAACCTTTTCGTTAGCGGCCACTTCTTTCGGTGTCCCCGATCCGATGACTTCCCCGAAGTCCAGCACGTGGATGCGATCGGAAATATCCATGACAACACCCAGATCATGCTCAACCAGGATGATCGTTGTCTTTTGCTCCTTTTTAATATCCATGACGAACCGTACGATATCTTCTTTTTCTTCGATATTCATTCCCGCCATGGGCTCGTCCAGCAGAAGCAGTTGGGGGTTCAGCGTCAGCGCCCTGGCCACCTCAACGCGTTTCTGGATGCCGTAGGCCAGATTGCCCACCGTGCTTTTGCGGTAAGGCTCGAGCTCCATGAAATCAATGACATTTTCCACGTAGGCGCGGTTTTCGGCCTCCAGCCGCGATGCCTTGCCGACGTAAATCATGGCCTGGAGAAAATTGTATTTCAGGTTGGTATGGCGGGCCAGCAGCAGGTTGTCGAGGACGGACAGGCCGCTGAACAGTTCCAGATTCTGAAACGCCCGGGCGATGCCCAGCTTGGTCACCTGGTGGGGAAGCGCGTGGGTCAACCGTTTGTCGCCATATCTTATCTCCCCTGTGGTCGGGTGATAAAATCCGGAGATGCAGTTCAGTATGCTGGTTTTGCCGGCACCGTTGGGCCCGATGATGGAGGTGATCAGTCCCGGTTCGATGGTCATGTTAACATCGGAAAGCGCGTTCAACCCGCCGAAAGTAAGCGTAACGTTCTCAATGGATAAGGTGGTCATATAAGCTCAACCTGGTTTGCGTGACAGCTGAAGATGTTGCCGGGTGCAAGGTCTGATACCACAGGGCGGTAGATTTAAAAAATGTCCTTAATGTTTCGTTTGGCAGTTAAAAAATAAATTGCATTCATATTATTGCCTAAGTCTTTCATCAGATTGGTAATTTTTATTAAATCGAATACGTTGGAGTTGATCGATTTAGGATTTAAAATGATGGATGGATCCTTTATGAATCAGTATCGTTTTAACACGCAAGAATGTCAAGTTGATAAAATAGCAGGTAAATAGTGGGTAATAACCGCTACTCTTCATATGAGAGCAGATGGGTTCTGAGGTTTATTTTTTTGTTTCTTAGCCCCAGTTTGGTGCGGATGTGGTGGCGGTGAAAGAGAACCGTATTCTTTGAAATCAGCAACAATTCGGCGATCTCTTTGTTCGTTTTTCCTTCCTTGATCAGGTTGGCCACGCGGATTTCGGTGGGAGTGAAGTTCAGGTATCGAGATGAGAGCTTGCTGATAAAAGGCGAAATAATATTGTCCAGGTTGGACTGCAGGATTTCAAGCATGGTTTCCTGATGGGGTTCCAGGTGCCCTCTTTTCAGACGGACCAGATAGGGAGATACCAGTTCCTTGACATTGGAAAGTACATTTTCCTGCATTTCCCGTTTGTCCTCCTCCCGCTTTTTAAGCAGGACCTGCAGTGCGGTGTTGACCTCTTCCAGATAACTGGATTGGGCTCTCAAGGCCGCTTCCGCCCGCTTGCGCTCTTCGATTTGCTGTTTGAGCCGGCGGTTGGTGTCGGCCAGTTCCGCGGTTCGCTCCTGGACCAGTTCCTCCAACTGGCCGTGATATTGCTGGAGGGCTTCCTCCGCCTTTTTGCGGGCACTGATATCTCTAAGGGTAACGATATTGCCCACCGGCCGGCCCTTTTGATTTTGAAACAGGGTCGAGCTGATTTGAACGTCCAGCACCTGTCCATTCCTGGCCAGTCGCTTGGTTTCGAACATGGTGATTTTCCGGCCGCTCAGCATTTCGTCGATGGCGGCTTTGGTCTCCGGCCAGCACTCTTCAGGGACGAAATCAATCTGTTTGCCCAGCAGTTCGTGGCGGGAGAGACCGAAGGTCTGCTCGAAAGCCGGGTTGACGTAGGTGGCAACCCCTTTCATGTTGTATGCGACAATGGGATCCGGGGAAGACTCAAGGAATGACCGGTAGCGCTGTTCGCTCTCACGAATGCGGGCCTCGGCTTTTTTTCGTTCGGCCAGTTCGCGGGTGACCTTGCTGTATAGGGTGGCTTTTTCCAGTGCCAGCAGCGCCAGGGCGGCAAATCGTTCAAGGACAATCACATCCTCCTGGTCGAAGCGCTTTTTCGGATCCACATGGGCCAGACCGATGACGCCCTGAACCTGACTGTCGGATTTCAGCGGAATCCCCACGATGCAGCGCAGGCCGTCAAGGGCCGGATCGTCCAGTCGCCCTGACCAGTTGCTGTAGTCCGCCACGAGCACGGGAGCCTCTGTCTGCCAGACGCACCCCCCCATGCCCTCGCCCTTGCGGACCGACCGACCCAGCTGTTCGGCAAAGAAACCCTTTCCCACGCGCATCTGCATCACCTGTGCGTCCGGTTCCAACAGGTAGATATAGCAATGCTGGGTGCCGGTCAGGGCCGCCGCGCGCTCGATAATGGTCTCCAGCAATTCTTCTTTATCGATTTTATCCAGAAGGCCCAAGGCGGTTTCGTGAAGGGCCCGCAAAGATGCGTTCTGGCGCTGGACGGTTGGATCTGCTGGATTCGTGGGCAAGGCTTTTGCGGATTCGGAGTTCTGCTGTGCTGAATTAGACATGGTCACACTTGCTGATTAGCGCCCATCCATAAATGGCCAATTTTCCCGATATCTGCGTTATGCTCAAAATCTTATCCTCGGAATATCAACCATATGCACCCCAAGGGCACTTCTTTCAGGGCGCCTGCGGGAAAATTTTTCGCATGCCTTGATCTCGACCAAATTTACCTATTTCTGGACGGGCACTGATTAGGGATGCGTTTGTCAGACGACGAGGATTTTGCGGACCGTGTCGACGATCTCCTCAGGGTCATCCAATACTTGTATGATATCCATGTCCTGGGGAGAAATCAGCGACTTGGCCAATAACTGGTTGCGGATCCACTCCAGTAGCCCGCCCCAATAATCGGTTCCAACCATGATGATGGGAAAGGGCCGAATCCGACGGGTCTGCACCAGGGTGATCACTTCAAAAAGTTCATCCATGGTTCCGAAGCCGCCGGGCATGACAACGTAGGCGGCGGCATATTTGATGAACATGACCTTGCGGATGAAAAAATACTTGAACTCCATCCGGATCGTTGCATACGGGTTGGGCTTTTGTTCAAAGGGAAGCTGGATGTTCAAACCCACCGACGTGCCGCCGGCTTCGGCGGCGCCCTTATTGGCCGCCTCCATGATCCCACCGCCCCCGCCGGTGATCACCCCGAAACTGTTTTTAACGAAAAGAGCGGCGATGGCTTCCGCTTTTTTATATTGCGGATCATCGGGACGGGTTCTGGCTGATCCGAAAATGCTGACCGCGGGACCCAGGTCGTGAAGGCCCTCAACGCCTTCCACAAATTCACCCATGATCTTAAACAGTCGCCAGGATTCTCCCAGCTTCAGATCGTCGATTAAAAACTGCTTTTCCATTAAATTCCTCTGTTTTCACTCAACAGTCGACGTTCATTCGTCCATCCATCGACAAAACATCCTGGCCAAACAAACCAAAAACAACAAATTGCAATCACCAAATATAAGATAAATTTCAAATAGTTAAATCACAATTAGGGTTGTCAACAAATAGTTGTTTGGAATTTGGCGTTTTCGTCATTGTGATTTTGTTATTTGTCTTTAATTTTCTGAAATGAGAAACAGGAATTTTATGATTGAGATGCAGAATCACAAGTATGTCTCAGGGCGGCCTCCAGCCGCCGGGTTTAAACGGCTCACCCTTTTCCCTGGAAACCCACCGTTATCCGTTCACCTTCGATAATCACGGGAATTTTTCGCTGACCATTGGAGAGCACCAGCATTTTTTCCAATGCGTGGGGATCATCGATCACACTGACGTATTCAACCGATCTGTTTTTTCTGGCGTAGGCCTCACGGGCTGCCAACGTATGGGGTCACGAGTTTTTTCCGAATATCGTCACCTTTGCGGTCATGGCCTTCTCCCATGTTTTAACTTTGGTATGGCAGTCGGTGATAGGTGCAGGTCCTGTTTGAATTGAATGGTAATCAACATATCCTCAAGGGCCGATATTGTCAATGTTTACGCATTGACATCGGTTACGGCGGTTGATAAATAAAATAGGTTTGAATAAAGGGATCATTCCCTTTTTTTGTTTGTGAGAGATCTGACTGGCCGGTATTCAGGAAACGGCGCAGGCTGCCTTAACAGGCTGTTAATTGCGACTTAGTTGGTGCCTTGCCCACCAGAATACCGGCAGAATTCAGGGACAACATGACAACAGCCCAATCCAGAACCCTTCGGATCGTCAATGATCTCGGATTGCATGCGCGATCCGCCGCCAAGATGGCCAAACTGGCCGGAGAGGCCAGCGGGGGGGTATGGATCATGAAAAACGGCAACACGGCAGACGCCACATCCATGCTGGACATCCTGACACTTGCCTGCCCCGCGGGCACGGAGATCACCGTCAGCATCGACGATGAAGCAGATGTGAATACCCTGGAATGCATCGCGGCACTGGTTCGATCCGGGTTTGGAGAATAACCGTTCATGGAAAATCAGGAACACCAGGAAATCATCCTCAGGGGCATCGGCGGATCCCCTGGAATATGCATCGGTAAAGCCTACCTGGTGGACAAAGAGGGTGTGGATGTCGTCAAAAAGTATGTGATCCGTGATGAATCACGATCTGCAGAAGTGGGCCGCTTCAAGACGGCGGTAAAAAAAGCCCGGACTGCGCTGCGTCGCATCATCGACACCACTCCCGAAGAACTTCGCCAGCATACGCAGATTTTAGAGACCCACATGCTGCTCCTGGAAGACAAGATGCTCTATGATCGGACGATCGACGTGATCGAGACAGAGCGCGTCAATGCCGAGTGGGCGCTGAAGAAGGTGGTTTCCCTGGTCAAGCCCATCTTCGAGAACATGTCCGATGACTACCTCAAGCAGCGGGCAGAGGATATCACCCATGTGTCGGATCGCATCATGGAAAACCTGGTCGGTGCGGACCTGGTGGACATTGGGCGGATCGACAAGCGGGTGATCCTGGTGGCCCGGGACCTGTCTCCGGCGGAGACCAGCCAGATTCAGCTGGAGCGGATCAAGGGATTTGTCACCAACCGTGGCAGTCGGGCTTCCCACACCAGCATCATTGCCCGGACGCTTGAAATCCCCGCTGTTTTAGGGGTGGGCAACGCCACGCTGAAAATTAAAAATGACGACATTATCATTGTGGACGGCGAGACCGGCATCGTTGTGGTCAACCCCACCGAGCAGACGCTGCTGGAGACCGAGGAGCGCAGAGAGCAATACGAAATTCAAAAAGCGCTTATGGCCAGAAAAAGCCATCTGCCCGCCCGGACCAAGGACGGCGTCCGAATTTCCGTCATGGGCAACATCGAACTTCCCGAAGAGGTGGTTTCCGTGCTGGATCACGGCGGCGACGGCATCGGTTTATACCGGACTGAATTTCAATATCTCAGCCGTCCGGATTTTCCAACCGAAGAGATGCTGTTCGACAACTACAAAGGTGTGGTCGACGTCATGGGCGATCGGCCGGTGACCATCCGGACCCTCGATATCAACGGCGACAAGGCGGTGAATTATATCCGGGACAGCCACGAACTGAACCCGGCGTTGGGTCTTCGGGCCATCCGCTACTGCCTTCAAAAACCCGATATATTCAAAACCCAGCTTCGGGCGATCCTTCGGGCCGCGGCCTTCGGGGAGGTTCGCATTCTCGTTCCCATGATCTCAGGGATCGAAGAGGTTGAACAAACCATCGATCTGCTGGACGAGGCTGCCCAATGCCTGGAACAGCAGGGGGTTGCTCACAAACGGGATATCCCCCTGGGAATTATGATCGAAGTCCCATCGGCAGTGGTTACCGCTGACATTCTGGCCGAAAAGGTTGATTTTTTCAGCATTGGCACCAACGACCTGATCCAATACACACTGGCCATCGACCGGGGCAACCGGCATGTTGCCCACCTTCACCAGCCGTTGCATCCGGCCATACTCCGGATGATCAAGCGAACCTGCGATGTGGGCAGGGAAAAAGGCATCAAGACCTACATGTGCGGTGAGATGGCTGGAGAGCCGCTTTTTGCCCCCATTCTGCTTGGGCTGGGGGTGGATGAACTGAGCATGAACCCCCAGGCTATCCCCCTGGTGAAGAACGCCATCCGGTCAATCAATACCGCCGATCTGCGTGACTTTATGGATGTGGTGATGCGCAAGACCACCGCTGACGAGGTTCAGGAGCTGGTGGAGCGACACTTCGGTACCGTCGTTTCGCACATCGAGCCCGAACAACAGGAGCAGTAATCCCGTGGAAAAGCAACCGATCAAAGTGGTGGCGGAGAACCGCAAGGCCCGACACAATTACATTATCGAAGACAAGTATGAAGCCGGGATCGTGCTGGCCGGCACCGAGGTCAAATCCCTGCGGATGGGCAAGGCCAACCTCAAGGATTCCTACGCCCGCATCAAAAATGGCGAGGTTTTCGTCTACCAGATTCATATCGGCGCCTATCCCTTCGCCTACTTCGACAATCACAACCCCCTGCGTCCCAGAAAACTTTTGCTGCACGACTACGAAATCAAAAAGCTGTATGGCAAGGTCAATGAAAAGGGGTATTCGCTCATTCCGCTGAGGCTCTATTTCAGGGGGGGAAAGGCCAAACTCAGCCTGGCACTGGCCAGGGGCAAGCAGAGTCACGACAAGCGCGAAACCATCCGGCGCCGCGACCAGAAGCGGGAGCTGGATCGGGAACGAAAAAATAACCGATGATACCGGAAACAGGACCATACTCGGCCCCTCCGATCAGGACGATTCGGGCCTTAGGTGCAGGGATGGTCGCCAGAACCATGAATTCAACGCATCACCGATACAAGAAAAAACCGCCTGTGTTCACGGGCCCCCGGGAACGCTTAAGCCAGATGCTGGTCCGTATGCGCCAGCTGGAGGGCAACCCCCACTTTATCGCTCTGGGTATGGCGGTGGGTGTTTTCGTATCCATCACGCCGATCATTCCCCTGCAGACCATCGTTGCCATTGCCCTGGCCTTTCTGGTTCGGGGAAGTAAATCGGCGGCGGTGCTGGGCACATGGCTGAGTAACCCGCTTACCATCCCTGTGGTTTATTATGCCAACTACAAGCTGGGCTGCATGCTGTTGGGATACCAGAAAACACTGGATAGCATCGCCTTTGACTCATTCTCCCAGCTGATGGACCTGGGGCTGGAGGTCACCTGGGCCATGATCGTCGGCGGTGTGGTCATCGGGGCGGTTCTCGGCGCAGCGGCCTATTTCATCACCTTTCGCATATTCATTACCATCCGACGCCGGGCCCGGCAGGTCGATACCGATTCAAGGCCGCGGCCATGACATCGCCGCGGGTGCTGCTGACCGCCTGGAACATCCAGGCCAAGAAGCAGCTGGGGCAGAATTTTCTCAACGACCCCAACGTGGCCCGGGCCATCGTGAACAAAGCCGGTATCGCCGGCGATGATGTCGTGCTGGAGATCGGGCCCGGTCTGGGGGCCATGACCATTCCCGCGGCGGCGGTTGCCAGCCGGGTCATTGCCGTGGACAAGGACGGCCGAATCATCGATCTGCTCAGGACCGAGCTGCTGGCCGCCGATATCGATAATGTCGAGATTCGGGAAGCTGACATTCTCCGGGTGGACCTGAACGCGATCGCCCGCGACGCCAGCCGGCGGTTGGTGGTTTTGGGCAACCTTCCTTATAATATTTCATCCCAGGTGGTCGTCCAGTTGATCCACGCCAGAAGCCGGATCGACCGGGCGGTACTCATGCTGCAGAAAGAGATGGCCCAGCGCATCTGCGCCGGTCCCGGATCCAAAGACTACGGCCGACTGTCCGTCATGCTGGGGTATTGTGCACACACGCAGGTGCTGATGCAGGTGCGGGCGCCCTTGTTTTTTCCTGCCCCCAAGGTGGATTCCACTGTGATCGGCATCCGGTTTGCCAGTCCACCGCCCTTTCCGGCCGGTGACGAAGCCCTTCTTTTTCGTGTGGTCAAGGCGGCTTTCGGCAAGCGGCGCAAGACCCTGAGAAACGCGCTGTCCCAGAGCGATCTCGATCTGGTGCCAAGCACATGCGAACGGCTGCTTGCAGAGGCTCAAATCGATCCCAAGCGGCGGGCGGAGAGTCTTTCCGTGGCGGAATTTGTCCGTTTAAGCAACGTGATTGGTACCTATTGGTAAATTGTGCCATATGGTTTGGACGCTTATTACGACCCTGCATACAGCCTCGTGTATAGGGATAGCAACGTCAGTTTTCTTAGCCCCACCAACAGCTGCTGGTTCAAGATAATCGACAATCGTATGAACCTGCGGCCATATTTCAAAAGCATTCTTTAATAAGGGTTTTTCCCCCGCATTATCACCTTTATTTTCCCATCTTGTCCTGTTGTGGTCGTTCAACTATCTAAATATTAAAGGGAGGTGGACTTCAATCATGGCTCCAGCGGTGATGGCTTAACGTATTCCACCATCACCGATAACGCATCAATCATTTAATGTCAGTCCTGCGTTCATCTTTGCCGTTTGCCCTCACATTGCTCTCTCATTAGAATTATACGCTATCCAAAGGAGGAGGGATGATATCTTCACCATGTAGGACATGTTCAAAGCGTCACATGCCCAAGGATTTGTGTATACAGGACTGCAAGAAAATAATCGCAATTCAAAAGCTTCAGCAACATATGCACTCTCCGCCTTATGCGAGTTGGATAAGCGCAGACTCAACCCCTTTTATCGTTGCAGAATCAAACTACAGCAGGATGGTTAAAAATTAAGGTCCATTAGTTGGTGAGAGAAATCCAAATACGCTCATCAGCAAGCCGGCTTTAAGCTTCAACATGCCGGCATCCATAATAAGGACCGTAAGCGGAGGTAAAAATCATTGTGACGATTTCAAAAGCAAGTATACTTGTTGTGGATGATGATGATTTAATAAGAGATGTAGTCTGCTTGATGCTTTCAACTCTGGGTTACGCGACCATTGCAGCCCAGGATGGGATCGAAGCGCTCGTCTGTATGAAAAACAATGATAGTATTCATTTAGTGCTGACTGACATCAACATGCCACAAATGGACGGCTGGGAACTCGCTCGTCACATCAAGGCGCTTAAACCCAATGTGCCAATCGTTGCCTTCACCGGCGATTCACCTGACGTAATTTTACCAAGGCTCCCCGATAGCGAAATTAATCAGGCCTTCTTTAAGCCGCTTAGAATTGAGGTTCTAAGGGGTGCAATTTCAACTATTCTGCCATCAGAAGGGATAAAATACGCCAGTTAGCACGAAGGCAGTGCACTTGCTGTTCGCGCAGTGGCGAGAGAAAAACTGCGATACTGATATTGAGATTCGGCAGTATGCCGCGTAGTTGTCGATTACACACCGATTTTTAAATATCTTCGATGATGCTTTCCGGTTGTGTTACATTGCGACAATATTAGTTCTGCACTCTTTACCATAACCTGAAATATCCAAAAGAAACCTTTGGATATACCTACCAGCATGTACGTAATATCCTGCAACTGAATCAGGGAATAAGACCTGACAACGGGCAGCTTATATTTAGTGATGTGAGCCTGTTTGCCGGAGTTCATGCCACCGATTGGAGCTGGACCCCCATGCTGGCTGATTTTGACCATGACCAGTTTAGGGATATCATCATTACCAATGGTTTTCCAAAGGACATAACCGACCATGATTTCAGTGATTTCATGACCATGAGAGGCAA
>RCNG010000887.1_pt1 | contig 14490 bp, 13 predicted proteins | sample 2041371 | NCBI WGS metagenome assembly RCNG01 (sample SAMN09708227, study PRJNA481090) | Marine sediment metagenome, whole genome shotgun sequencing project. | biome: marine sediment; feature: ocean; material: sediment; isolation source: Sewage treatment plant 1 marine sediment (STP1) ... | reverse complement strand
CTATGTCGAGGATCTTGCGAATGAGGAGGGGTTGAAGATGGCCCAAAGATGGGATGCGAAAATGTGAAGTTATTTCTGCGCGAACCCTTTAGTACTCATGCGCACAAATGCGGTCACGCAATATGCGAACATTGCGAGGGAGCAACAGCGACCGAAGCAATCTCCCAGCCCCGTGCTCCATTGCCAGTGAAGCCGGGGGATTGCCACGTCGCTTCGCTCCTCGCAATATCCGGCGTTTGTTCCGTTCAGCTGGCCCCCCTCTTCTTGGGGGGCTTTTTTGTAGTGCAAATGGACGTTACGAGCACCGCCCAGGGCTCCCCGGGTGGCCAAACAGAAGATCAAAAGGTATACTATCGTTCCGCTCGAAAGGGCCGGTGAAGAACCTCTGGATGCCGGCGCAGTCGCTTTAGAATCTACCAAGGAAGGAGGAAACGAGACATGGATCAGGAAAAGATCTTCCAGGAATTCATCGAATGGCTGGCAAAGGCCCCGATGACCTTTCCTGCCTCCGAGGACACGATCGCATTGATCAAGGCTCGTTACACACCGGAGGATGCCGAACTGCTGACCAACGTGCCCTTCGATCCCAGAACGATCGGGGAGGTCGCAGAAATCAAGCAGATGACCGTCGAAGAAATGAAGCCGCGTTTGGACGCGCTCGCCAAGAAGGGGGTGGTCTGGAAGATCTTCCAATACGGGGCATACCGTTATCAGTTGTGCGACCCATTCCTGGTCTTCTATCGTTCCGTGTACTGGGGCGGGGGCAGGAATTCGGAGCACTACGTCATGGCTCCTTTGCTGAACAAAGAATTCGGCCCTCATTTCGAGATGTTCGCGCACGCACGTACCCGAGGACTCAGAACCGTGCCCGTCGAGACGTCCATAGGGGACACGAGGGCCGTCCTGCCCTTTGAGGACGTCCTGAAGGTGCTCGACGATCAAGACTACTTCTGTGTTGGCAATTGCTCCTGCAAGGCCAAGCACAACCTGGACCCGGACCACGAGAATTGCATCCACCACCCCTTTGAGGAGAACTGCGTTCATTTTGGGGATTTTGCACGGTACATGGTGGAAAACGGTCATGGCCGTGAACTCTCCCGAGAGGAGTGCCGAGACGTCCTGCTGCGGTGCGCAGACGAGGGCATGGTGCACGGGCTGTCCAACTGGGCCCTACCCGTGGACACACTCTGAAACTGCTGCAAGGACTGCTGTATGTGGTTCAAGGCGTATCACGAGCATGGTCATGGCGGAAGCGTAGATGCCTCCAATTACCTGGCAAACATCAATCCGGAGACGTGCATAGGGTGCGGACTCTGCGTGAAGAGATGCCCCATGGAAGCAATCCAACTCGAGGCAAGCGACGAGGCCCGGAACAAGGTCGGCAAGGTCGCTGTCCTTGAACAGGAAAAGTGTATCGGCTGCGGTGTTTGCGCATACAAATGCCCGTCGAAATCGATTCTGCTCGAAAGCCGGCAGGAGACCACCGAGCCGCCTACGGACATGAACGAGTTCATGACACGCTTCCTCACGGATCTGTCGGATCCACTCCCGAGAAGGAAGACCGATGCTTGATGAGAGGATCGTGGAGGCGGTACGAACGCTGGAAAACCCTGACCTCGCCGCCTTCCGTCGAGAAGGCGGCCGCGCGCTCGGGTTCTTCTGCAGCTACGTGCCGGAGGAACTGCTGAACGTCGACGGTTTGACCTCTTTTCGCATGCGCGCTCTTGGTTGCCACTCCACCGAGATGGCAGACAGCTGCATGGGGCTGTTCAACTGCGGCTACACGCGGCACTGCCTGGAGAAGGGGATGGAGGGGGACTATGCGTTCCTGGACGGCTTTGTCTTCGTCCCGGGATGCGATCACATGCGCAGGCTCTACGACAATTGGGCCCACTTTGTAAAACCGGACTTCCTCGCTCTCGTTGACATGCCCCACCTCCGCGACGAGGACGCTCTTCAATGGTACCGGGATGAAATCGCAGTCCTCTGGAACAAGCTCGCAGAACACTTCTCGCTGCCCGACGGGTGGGAAACGGTCTGGGAGGGGATCCGGAAGACCAACCGGACCCGCCAACTCCTCGCCGACCTCGACAGACAACGGTGGCAGGAAACGCCCAGGCTCAGCGGAAGGGAGATCCAGGAGATCTCCCTGTTCACAGCCAGCGTGCCCAAGGAACGCGCCATCCCGGTGCTGGAGGAACTGACAAGGAACCTCGAGGATCACACACTGGAGCACCCTTACCGCGCACGGGTTCTGCTCATGGGCACACATTTGGATGATCCGGGATTCATTGATGTCCTCGAAGAAACCGGGGCCCTGGTGGTCAGGGATGCCTACTGTTGCGGCCTGCGAGATCAACTGGACCGAGTCGAGGAGAGCGAGAATAACGGAGATCCCTTTCTGGCCATCGCCCGAAGGTATCTCGACCGCCTCTCGTGCCCGAGGATGTACGGCGACTACCCGCGGCGTCTGGAAGAAATCCTTCGGATGGCCGAAGAGGCCCGGGTGGACGGAATCGTCCTGGAACAGTTGAAGTTCTGCGAGACCTGGGGCATCGACGGGAATGTGCTCTTGAACGACTTGAAAGACAAGGGGTTCCCTGTTCTCAAACTCGAGCGTGAGTACCTGCTCAGCGCAAAGGGGCAGGTACAAACCCGGGTGCAGGCCTTCCTCGAAAGCATGGGCAAGTAACAGGAGAATCCATGGGACAGCTTAGCTTCCAGCAGCAACTGAGAGAGATCCCCCTGAAGACGAGAAACTATTCCGTTCTGGCCGCCCTGGTGGCCCGGGTGGGGCCCTTCGAATTCGCCAGACTCTACAAGAAATATCCGTGGATTCCCCTGGCCGCCAGAATCCACGAGCTCATGGATCACGCCATGAACTACCGGGAAAGCATGGGCGACGTGATCCACCTTCTGCTCAAGTACGTGAGCAACGTACTGCAGGCCCACGTGAAGGATCCTGATTCCCTTGTCTGGTACGAAGAGCTCCTCACGCCGGAGATCCCGAACGCGATGGGATTCACCGCCTTCATGCCCGAATCCCTGGGCCTGGTTTTGCCCTTGATCGAAAGCGAGGCAGCGATCGCCTGCGTGGACAGGGCAGAAAACGCCGGGTATCCGGCCGACATGTGTTCTTTCATCAAGACGTCGCTGGGGCAGGTCCTCGCCGACGAGCTGCCCAAACCACGGCTGATTCTCACCACCAATTCCCCCTGCGACAGCGCCATGGCAGGGTACGTCCCGATCGAGAAGCGGCTGGGCGTACCGGTCTATCGAATGGATCAACCTTACGAGACCAACGAGAGGAGCCTCAAGTATTACACAAAGGGCCTGTGGAAGATGATCGACTTCCTGGAGCAGGAGACAGGCCGCAAAATGGATTTCGACCGTCTGAAAGAGATCTGCGAGGAACGCAACAAGGCCAGTGAATACATACTGGAGTTCCGCGAGCTGATGCAGCACCGCCCCGCGCCGCTCGGGGGGCTCCTGCTGACCATGAGCGTATTCGGCAGCCTCCTGCTCCCGGGAACAGAGGCCACCACAAAGTGCAGCAAGGCCCTGCGGGATGAAGCGAAGCGCCGGGTGGAGGGGAACATCGGGGCCCTCAAGGACGAACGGATCCGAGTCATTCTCTGGAACCCTCCGTTCCTGATCGACGGCGGCCTGTTTCAGTGGATGGAAGAGACGTATGGTGCCATTGTCGTCATGGACATGCTCGCTTACCGCTCCTACGGCATGATCGACACCTCCAGCCCGGAATCGATGGTCCGAGATCTGGCCCACGACATGATGAAGGGGCCCATGGCCCGCCACACACGAGGCCCTGCGAAGAACTACTACGAAGACCTGATCCGCCTCTACAGGGAATACGAGGCGGACATGGTGCTCATGGCATCCCACAATGGGTGCAAGAACGCATTGGCCTTGTCGGGCATCATCCGTGATCTCTTTCGAAAACAGGACATCCCGGTTCTGGACATCCAGTACGACCTGGTCGACCCTCGTGTCACCTCCCCGGAAGAAATCCGAAACCAGGTTTCCCACTTCATGGAGACCGTGATGGCCGATTAGGGAAGAATTGAAACAAAAGGAAGCCTTCGGGCATCTCTATATTTATCCTTATCCAAGACCGTCATCCAAGATAACCTTTCAATCCTGAAAAGGGGGAGATCCATGAAGCTCTCGTCGTCCATCCTCGCGCTGCTGCTCGCCGCCCTGATCGCTCTACCGCTCTCCGTTCCCTCCGTAGGGGCTTCGGAAGAGAAACCTGCCGCAGCGCCTCTTCCGGCGGCAGAAGGAGAGAAGAAGAACCCCCTGGTCGAGGAAGCGGAAGGCCTGGTTGCGAATATCGAAGAAACGGAGAAGGAGACTGCCGGTCTCCAGTCCAAGCTGGCCAGTGCAAACGGGGAGGATCGTCAGATCCTTCAGAAGCAGATCATGGACCGGCAGATACAGATCATTTCGGATGTATACTCATTGTCCGCCAATATCCTGAAACAGGAGGAGAAGGGCCTCGACGCGTCTGCCTTCAGGCAGAAGGCCGAATCGCGGCTCAAGAAGATCTCTCCAACGATCAAACAATACGCGGAGGATCTTCGGAAGACGATAGCGAAAGAGAGGGAAAAGCGAGAATCTCTGGCGCCCGAGGAGCTTGTGGCCTTCGAAGAGAACCTGTCCAAAGAAAGCGCGAAGCTCGACGAACTGTACAAAGCCCTTTGCGACAACGTCGACCAGATGAAGACCATGGGCCTGGATCCCTCAAAAGAAGCCTCCTACCTGTCCGAACGCCTTTCCGGCCGGGCCGAGATCCTTGCAGGACAGGTGAAGCTGACACTCGAGAAAATCACCCGCGCCAAGGAGGTGCTGGCAAAGAACCCGGACAATGCCGAGTATCAAGCGAAACTTCTCGCAGAGGAGGCGAAACTCAACCGCACTACCCAAAGCCTGCAATCCGTGGTCGATGCCATGAAGAGGCTCGACCTGGAATCAGCCCAATACACACAACTGCTCATCCAGACCACCGGCGACATCACAGGGGACATTTTCGACACCGAAGTGGCCTTCGGCCTCCTGTCGCAATGGATGGACAATCTCAAGACCTGGGCCGTGGATAACGGCCCGCGCATGATCTTCAAGTTCCTCCTGTTCCTCCTCATCCTGGTCGTGTTCAAGGTCCTGGCCCGGTTCACGGGCAAGGTGGTCCGGATGTCCATGGCCAGTTCGAAGCTCCAGTTTTCCCAACTCCTGCAGAGCATGTTCGTTACCGTAGCGTCCAACCTCGTGTTCATTCTCGGCCTGTTGGTGGCCCTCTCGCAACTCGGGTTCGAGATCGCCCCACTGCTCGCCGGCCTCGGGGTAGCCGGCTTCATCGTCGGCTTTGCCCTGCAGGATACCTTGGGCAACTTCGCCTCCGGCATGATGATCCTCATCTACCGCCCCTATGATGTGGGGGATCTGATCGAGGCGGCCGGTGCCTTCGGCAAGGTAAGTCACATGAGCCTGGTGTGCACCACCATATTGACGGTTGACAATCAGACGCTCGTCGTGCCCAACACCAAGATCTGGGGAGACGTGATCAAAAACGTGACTGCCCAGGGGGTCCGGCGGGTGGACATGGTGTTCGGGATCTCGTACAGCGACGACATCCCTCACGCCGAAGATGTCCTGATGGCGATCCTTAAGGAACACGAAAAGGTGCTGGACAATCCCGAGAGAATGGTCAAGCTACACACTCTGGGTGAGTCCTCGGTTGACTTCATCGTGCGCCCCTGGGTCAACACTGCGGATTACTGGGATGTCTACTGGGACGTTACCCGCGAAGTGAAGATGCGCTTCGACCGGGAAGGCATCGCCATCCCCTTCCCACAGCGCGATGTGCACTTCTACATGGAGAAGAGCACAGAGGAACAGAAGGCCTAAGCGACATACCCTCTCCCTTGAGAGGGTGTCGAAAAGCACCTATTTGGCGTCATCCCTGCGAAGGCAGGGATCCCTAAGCTCCTGAACCCCCTGGATTCCCGCCTTCGCGGGAATGACAGCGAAGTAGAAATGCTCCATTAATCGACACGCTCTTGAGGGAGAAGGAATTACTGGGTGCTGAGGCTTCAGCGCCCCGAACGCCAGGGTACGCAGCACGCTGTCAGGCAGAGCCGGGAAGTTCGATCAAACCGAGTTGGACAAGCAGCGTGAGCAGATCACTCAGGCCCGATTGTTCAGCGATCCTGCCGTTCTCGATCCGACAGATGGTAACATCCGTAAATTCAACCGACCTGCCGGTGGCAGGAAGGCCCCCATAGTCCCCGAGATGAGTGCCCTGGATGGTCAGACGAACGACAATGCGATCACCCGCGTCGATGAGTTCGTCAATCCGCTCTCGATAATCAGGAAACCCTCCTCGAATCTCAAGCGCCAGGTTCTTTGCTCCTTCCAGGCCGGTGCCCCAGTTGGTCATGGGATAGTTTGCCCGGAAGTTCTCCGCATAGAACTCTCCAATACGGGACACATCACCGTCCGTCCATATCACCTGGCAGGCGGTTCTCACGAGTTCTTCATTCGTCATCGTTCACCTCCCGATCGTTCTCCGCACGCAACCACCTAGTCCATGGTTACCGCAACGGTTCTCAGAAACGCGATTGTTTCCATTTCCCGATTGGTAGCTTCATCCGTTGAGGTACCATAGGCACGATTTGCCGACAGCTTGACAATCACCGCGCCGCAAGCGGGATCAACATAAACAAACTGGTTATAGACACCACCCTATCCATCTTGAAGCATACTGGGCATCTTCTTGATAATGCGGGTGGCTTCATCCACAATCTGTTCAACCAGATCCTTGGTCAAGGGAAGGTTATTAATGCGTTGCGCACATTCCCCGCCGGCGATCATGGCGTTTTCCTTGTCTCCTTTACTTACGGCGTTTAGGGCCTTGATCTCATTCTCGATCAGTTTCAGGGCTCCCTCTGTCCAGGGACCGGGTGTGTCGAGGAACAATTCCGGCGTATGTTCCAGCGTGTTCTTCTGATGTTCCTTTGACACCGTCGTTCTTATCCATCGGGCGGGGCCCACAAATCCCCTCGCTATGAGCGTGCCGCGATCTTCTGCATTAACGATCCCCTCCTTCCATAATGGAGCGAAATCGCTTTCCTGGGTCGCAAGAAAACGCGTACCCATCTGTACTCCTGCTGCTCCCAGTGAAAGAGCCGCGGCCAGCGTTCTTCCATCACAGAAGCCACCCGCTCCAACTACAGGAATGCCGGATCCCTCCAGCGCCTCCACCACCGCAGGAAGAAGCGTCATTGAATGAATGGGTTCCCAGGATGTATGAAAGCCCCCCTCATGCCCTGAAGCAACAACCAGGTCGACACCTGCCTTCTGGCATCTCAATGCCCCCTTTACGGATGGAATCACGTGCAGCCATTTGAAACCGGCACCTTTGATCTTATCCCCCCACGGCAGCGGATCACCCGCTGAAGTGAAGATCACCTTGAACCGTTTCTTCATTTCAGGGTTCTCTTCTGTGGCCCGGATTGCCGTATCGATAATCAGCTCAGCATCGTCCTTTACTTCGCTTGAAACCATAACATTTATACCGAAGACGCCTCCGGAAGCTTCCGTGCCCTCAAGGGTCTGATCCAAAGCCTTTCGGAGAATCGTCTCTCTATCATCATCCGGATCCGCGCCTGCTGTTTCAGCGAAATGCCGGTAAATCTCTTTCTGTGTTTGCATGGTCATCGTTCCGAGTCCACTGGTCGAAAGGAGCCCCAGAACGCCTGCATTCGCTGTCGCAATACTCAGTTTGTTGTTGCTGAAGGGTCCCATTCCCGCCTGGATTATCGGATGTTTGATCCCAAGCAATTCGCACATTTCCGTCTTAATCATATTGCTTCCTCCTGTAGGGACCTGGGTGCTGGGGGATTCCTGCCTGCGCAGGAATGACGGCTGGTGTGGCCGAGGGGTTCCTGCCGGAGCCTGCCCCCGCAATTCTCAGGCGGGGGCAGGAATGACGGCTCGTTTAGGTGTACTCGTCGCGAAGGACGCGTTTCAGGATCTTGCCGGTTGGTGTCCGGGGAATGGCTTCGGTGAAGACGACCTTCTTGGGTATCTTGAATTTCCCGATCCTCCCCTGGCACCACTCGAGGAGTTCCGCCTCGGTGAGTTCCTCGCCTTCCTTGACCGCCACAACCGCCATAACCGCTTCGCCCCATTTTTCGTGCGGGTATCCAATAACGCCCACATCCAGGATCTTCGGGTTGTGGCGCAGGGAGTCCTCGATCTCTGCGGGGTAGATGTTCTCGCCTCCGGAGATGATCATGTCCTTCTTCCGGTCCATGATGTAGAGGAACCCTTCCTCGTCCAACCTCCCCACGTCACCCGTATGGAGCCACCCGTCTTTGAGCGCTGCCTCCGTTTCCTCCGGCCGGTTCCAGTAGCCTTTCATCATGTTGGGGGCACGCAACAAGACCTCGCCCTTCACCTCGGGCCCGACGTCCTGGTCGTTGTCGTCCACCACACGCACCTCCGTGTGGAAGAAGGGCTTGCCGCAAGAGCCGACCTTGGCAATTGCGTTTTCGCCGTCGAGGACCGTGGCAGTGTTGCACTCTGTCAGGCCGTACAGCTGACGAACCTTGATCCCCGCCTCTGCATACTCCTCGATCAACGCCACGGGAACCGGTGCCGCGTACACGAGGATGACCTTTATCGAGCTCCAATCGTATTTCTCGAAGTCGGGCACGAGTTTCAGGAAATCCAGGAGCTGAGGCACGGAACCGAACCCGTTCACCTTCTCTTCCTGGATCAACTCGAGAAAGCGCTTCGGGTCCAGGGTTCTCAAAAGGACCGCCTTCCCTCCCCCGTGCACGAGCCACGGCGGACCCGCCAGGGCCCCGATGTGGAAGAGCGGTAAAGCGATCAAGGTGGTTTCGCCCACGTCCATGCCCAGGGTGGACATGAGGTTCACGGAGTTCCAGAAGTAGTACGTGTGTGTGAGCATCGCCCCCTTGGGCCGCCCCGTCGTTCCCGACGTGTAGAGGATCGTCAGGGTGTCGTCGTCTCCCCCTTCCTCCTCCGGTTCCTCGCCCGACGCCTCCCCGATGACGGACTCGTACGAATTGGCCCACTCCGGCGGGTCATCGAAGACGGCAATCAGGTCTCTTGCGGAGATGCCGTTCCGGATCGAATCCACGACCTCGGCGAACTCCTTGCCGAAGACGAGGACCTTTGCATCACAGTCCGAGAGGATGTACTCTATTTCCGGTCCGGCCAGGCGGTGGTTGAGCGGGACGAGGATCGCACCGATCTTGCCCAGCCCGAAGTACATGTCGAAGTACTCCGGTTCGTTCAGTGCAAGGATCCCTACCCGATCCCCGTGATTCACACCCAGGGCCGTCATTGCATTCGCGAGTCGATTTGCCCGATCGTTTAACTGCTTGTACGTACGGCGTATACCCTCGCAAACCAGCCCTTCCCGGTCCGGGGTCATGGCCGCACGCTTGGTCAGAAGTCCTCCGATATTAATCCGCATCGCCCTTCCCTCCTCTCTACTTGGAAAGACTGAAATCAAACCAATCGCTCATCAGGAGCTCCGCATGGCCCTCCCCATCCGTGTTCCCGTCTTTTAGCCAGAAGCGTATCTTCATCGCCACCCTCGTCTGATCGTACACAACCTGCCAGACCGGCCGAAGGGTCATGGCAGGCCCTCCGAGGCTGTGTGTAGCCTTCCTGGGGAAGACCTTTTCATTTGCCTTAACCATGAACGAGAACGTGTACTTCCCTTCGTGTTCCTTCACGAGATTCGCGAGGAGCTGGTACCGGTACAGGCTGTCATACTCATCCGCGAACTCCTTGGGGTACTTGTCGGGGGACGGCAGCGCCCACACCGGACTGTTCGTCATGACCTGGGGCTTCCCCCCGTTGTCCGTGATGTAGGCCCGCTGGTCCAGATGGTTCACCTCGAAGATAAAGGAGTTCCCGTGACGATCCGCGACCAGATAATGGATGCCCTGCGCTACATCGTAGATCCGGTTCTCCAGCATGGCGACCTTCGCTTCCTCCACGTCGGCGCACGTGTCGAGGAGCAGGCGCATGATTTGCGGCGGGTGCAGGCCGATTACCCGGGTGCCGGAGGTGACCACCGTGTTCTTCGGACGCCCGAGATCGACCAGACCGAACACGCAGAGGCCTTCCGAGTTAATGCCGTCCCACGCACCGCTGAGCAGGTCCGCGCACGACATGTAAAGGGAAGCGTAACCCTTGTCAGGGTAAACCTCCATCACATAGGGCTCTGAAAAGATGTCCTTTTCACCGGGATAAGGTTTCTGCCCCAGCATGTCGCTCAACGTGCCGTTGGAATAGTCCATGCTCCGCACGATGAGGCCGTTCCCCGTATCCGTGGTGGTTCCCGGAAAACAGATCATCGAACAGGAGGTAGGAGGACCGAAATTGTACGGAAGAGCGCTGAGGTCAATTCCTCCGTCAGCCAGATCGACACCATAGGCGGCAGCAACCCCCTTCATCCGCTCGACGAGGATGGGATAGTTACGCTCCATGTAAGAAAGACGCGCCTTTCCGTAGATCGGATCCGGGTTCTTCGCAGGCTGGACGCTGTAGCGCTCCCTGGCGATCTCGGCGAGCTTCTTTCCGATGGCCTGGTTGCTTCCTCCGATCACGATGTGCCGGACAGTGACGAACTCGCCGTCTCCCCGTGGCAGGACCACCGTCTCGGTGAATCGGCAGCCTGACAACTTGCCCGTGCACAGCGCAGTCTGCTCTGCCTGTAGTTCAAGGCGCGGGACAAGAACGAGCAGGGGCAGCAAGAAGAGGATAAGGGGGTGAAGGCGTGCATGTTGCAGCTTCCTCATGGTTTTCCTCCTTCATGGATGGACAAAAAGGTGTCAGGAACCTTTTTTTGCAGCACAATCGAAGGTATGGAAAGTGGGAGGATGTGTCAAGGTTGGACAGGGAGTTCCTTCTCCCCTCTGGGGGGTGTCGAAAAATACCAATTTGCCGTCATCCCCGCTTAGGCGGGGATCCCTAAGCTCCTGAAGCCACTGGATTCCCGCTTTCGCGGGAATGACGGCGAAGTAGAAATGCTCCATTCATCGACACCCTCTCGAGGGAGAGGAAACACAAAATGTGCGGAGAGCATTGCTGTAGTCGGGGAGTCAAACACCTCGCCTTTAGTCGATAAGACGGAAGCCTTTGATATCTCTCATGTTTCCGGTTCGCTCTTCGTGGAACTCGATCTTCACCCTCGCACCGACTTTGATCTTCGAATCGTCATCGGTCAAGAGGAAGTTCTGGATCAGCGAACCTGCCCCGTCGAGTTCAACATTTCCGAAGGCGTACGGAACCGGCTTCGCCTGACCGGTCTCCGGATCCACGAAGGGGGCCCTCAGGATCGTGAAATTTCGTATCGTCCCCTCCGGACCGACCTCCACGGGTTCGGTCATCTCAGCATAACAGGGGTCACAGACCTCTTTTGGCGGTGCATAGACGATACCACATTTCGGGCATTTCACGCCCATGATCCTGGCGTTGTCCCTCATTTCAACGAGGAATCGATTCAGGTACCGACCTGCAGAATACCGGAAGACCTGTTCAACATCGGTCCTCGAATGTACGGTCAAGAGTTCGATTTCCTGCTCATTCTCTTTACTCATTACACTCTCTCCTTACGCAGGCTTGTTCTTACTGTAGAGAATCATATCCGACCAGAAACACCCTCCGAACCCGGTGGCCAGTGCCAGCTCTACGTCAGGCACCTGGCGGTCACCCGCCTTCCCCATGATCTGATGTGCGACTTCGGCACATCGGATCAGGCCTGTGGCCCCGATCGGGTTCGTTGAAATGACGCCTCCGGACGGGTTGACCGGACATTCACCGCCCATGTCCGTGACGCCGTCCCATATGTATTTCGGGCCTTCCCCTTTCTTGCAGAAGCCCATATCCTCGAACCAGATCAACCCTCCCCACGAGTAAGGCTGATACATCTCCACCACATCGATCTCTTTCAAGGGCTCCTTGATGCCTGTCTTTGCCCACAGCTCCTTCGCCGCAGTTGTCAAGGAGAGCATGCTGGTCTGGCCCTTGATGTCCGCAAAGCGGCTGTAGCAATGTCGATTCGCGGTCTTCACCACCCATGCAGGCTGGGGACAAATCTTTTCAGCCACTTCCTCGCTCGCATAGATGACCGCACAGGCGCCATCCGTCCTCGGGCACATATCGAGCAGTCTCAAGGGATCCGAAATTACAGGCGAATTCAGCACTTCTTCGATCGTTACCTCTTTTCGCAGGTGCGCGTATGGATTGTTGCAGGCATGCTTTCGGTCCCGAACAGAGACACGGGCGGCATCCTTGGAAGTAGCGCCATAGGCGGCTGCATATTCGGATGCTTCGATGGCAAGACCCGCCAGAGCGCCCGCCATCACGCCTCTGTCGAGGATCGGGTCCGTAGCGGTTACGATCGCCCCCGTCGTATCCGACTCGGAGTTCTTCTCCCACCCGATGACGAGGAGTTTCTCGAACATGCCGGAGGCGACCATGTGGTATCCACCGATACCCAGGGTCGTGCCGGTCGTCCCACCCGTACACAGCTTCATGGTGGGCTTCATGAAACCGCCCGATCCATCGATGCTCCAGCAGTCCACGTAGTTGATACCCTCGAAATGATCCATGTTGCCGATGACCACACCGTCAATGTCGTCAATGGTGAGTTCCGCGTCCTCGAGGGCACGGGTCACGGCTTCGTTGATGAGTTCCTGGCCGTTTACATCTCTTCGGATCGACTTGCAGTACGTTTGCCCTGTTCCGATAATGGCGGCTCGTTTCCCCATGCTCTTGTACCTCCTATTCGCTTCCCAGGATCCAGACGCAGTGCGACTGGCCGCAGAGTCCGTTCACACCGTGGGCCAGGGCGGTCTTCACACCCTCCTTGACCTGCATGCCCCCCGCCTCGCCACGAATCTGGCGAACGGCTTCGATCATTCTGTACATCCCTGCAGCGATGGCCACATGTCCACTCAAGAGGCCTCCGGAAGGATTGACAGGTATGTCGCCTTCCTTGGCGGTCGCCCCGCTGGTCACCAGCTTGCCGCCCTCACCTTTCTTGCAGAATCCCAGGCCCTCGGTCCACATGAGTTCCTGATAGGTGAAGGCATCGCAGATCTCGGCCACATCGATCTCTTTCCTCGGATCCTGTATGCCCGCCATCCGATACGCCTTTGCCGCGGCCTCCTCCAGGGGCTTGCACTGGGACAGATCCCGATCCCCCAGCTGAAAGGCATCCGAACAGAACGAAACGCCCTTGAGCCACACGGGCTTGGTCCGGAATTTCTTCGCCCGCTCTTCGTTCGCAAGGATCAGACAGCACGCGCCGTCACTGATCGGGGAGATGTCCAGCGCCTTCAAAGGGTCTGCTATTCTCTCCGACTTCATGACGTCTTCAACGGTGATCTTCATCGGCGACTGTGCATTCGGGTTGTCCAGGGCATTGCCGTGATTCTTGACCGAAACCTGGGCGCACTCTTCCTCGGAAATCCCATACCTCTGCATGTACTTCCTGGCCTGCAGCGCACCTGCGGTGATTGTATCCAGGCCCAGACACCTTGCATGGATCGGGTCGAAGGCTGCGTTCGTTATCATGGGAGCGATATCCCTGCTCTCGGACCCCTTGCTGTGGGCCGTAATGAGGGTGGTGCCGTAAGAGCCTGAAAGGGTCCGACACGTCGCGTAGAAGGCTCCGAACGTTCCATCCCCTTCCACACCGCTGATGTTCTTGTCGAATCCTCCGCTCACCCCGCCGACCGGCATGCAGGAGATGGTTCGCCCATCCCAAAAATCGTTCGATGTGGTGACCACGTTGTCCACTTCATCCATACCAACGCCGGCATCCTCCAGGGCGAGTTTGACGGCCTCATAGACCATCTCCGGATAGTTCTGGCGCTCCTTGGAGGCCTCGATCTTCGTTTGACCTATCCCTACGATTGCGACTCGGTCCATTCTTTCCACTCCTTTTCTAACCGATGGGTCTGAAGTAGGCAATGTCCCGAGGAGACCCGATTCTTTCCTCGGCGAAAACAGCCTCGACGCGCATCCCTTCTTTGACGGCCTCGGGGTCCACCTCTCCGAGCATGTGAAGGAATCCGGTATCCGCTCCATCGAGACTGATCAGTGCGTAAACAAAGGGGGCTTTCATCGGCTGTATGGCGTTGCCTTTACGCACAACGGTGAAGGTGTCGACGGTTCCCTTACCGGTCAAATCCACCCACTCGTCCGTAGGGACCGTGCAGAAGGGGCAGTTCTTCCTCGGCGGGACGAGCACCTTGTCGCATTTCGGGCAGTGTTTCCCCAGAATTCTCTTTTCGTCTCGAAGTCGGGTAAAGTAGTAGCTTGCCGTTTCACCGGCCTGCCACGTATAGGGGACCTTGATCTTCCCCGGCTGATCCATGTTTTCCGCATCACTCCAATAATCACCCATTTCTCGTCTCCTTG
>RCNG010000884.1_pt1 | contig 14502 bp, 13 predicted proteins | sample 2041371 | NCBI WGS metagenome assembly RCNG01 (sample SAMN09708227, study PRJNA481090) | Marine sediment metagenome, whole genome shotgun sequencing project. | biome: marine sediment; feature: ocean; material: sediment; isolation source: Sewage treatment plant 1 marine sediment (STP1) ... | reverse complement strand
ACCGTTTCGCTCATGACACTCCTTGCAGTTCTTGCAGGCGAGAAATCGCCCGTTCCACGGCGCGCGCACCGAGCACCCGCAGCATCGCCCTGCGATAGTCAGGGCTCGCGCGCATCGATCGCACCGACGGGCTTGCCTCAGCGAAGATCTCCTCGAGGGCCGCCGCCTTCGCCTCCTGTGAAGCGTCCGCGTCTGCAAGGGCACCCGTCGCGTCAGTCTTCAACCATGCACGAGGCCCGACGCTCCCGAATGCGATCTGGGTGACGCCTGCATCGTCGACGGTGGCGCAGAGGGTGACCGAAGCCAGGTCGGTGCCTTTGCGCCGGGTCATCCGTTCATAGGCGGCACCGAGCGAACGAGGCGGCACCGTCAACTCGAGGGCGATCGCAATCTCGCCTTCCCGCAGATCGACCTTGCCTGGTCCAACGATGAAGTCGTCGATCGGGATGCTGCGTGTCCCGCTCGGACCGGCAACGACGATGACAGCATCGTACGCGAGCAGCGGTGGCGCCGTGTCCGCGGCTGGCGATCCGTTGCATATGTTGCCGAGCACCGTCGCCCGGTTCCTGATCTGGACGGAGCCAACTACCACCGCAGCTTCGACCAGCGCCGGGAAGTGCTGATTGATCTGCGCGTCGCCAACAACTTCGCTCATCGTTGCCACAGCACTCAAGCGCACGGTATCGCCGTTCCAAACAAGCGACGGATGCAGCTCTGCAATGCGCTTGAGGTCGATCACGACGCTGGGTTGCTTCCATCGATCCCGCATGGCGATCACCAGATCGGTACCGCCGGCGAGGATCTCGGTCTCCGAGCCGCTTGTAGCGAGCACCTGAAGCGCTTCGTCAAGCGACTCAGGACGTTCGTAGGAGAACTCCTTCATGTCGTCACGCTCTCTTGATCGCTAGATGACCTTGTCTGCCTCGTCCATGATTGCCTGCGGGTTCGCTGCACGAATCATGTAGAACGAGCGCGGTCCGCAGAAGCTCTCGGTGAAGTCGGCGCGTGACTGACGCAGCGCTTCGGTATCGGTCAGTGGCATCGTGTGCCCAGGAGCGAGCAACTCGTTCGTGAGGAAGTAGTTCTGGAGCGAATGGAAGTTCTGGAACTGCGCCTCGAACTGACCGAGTTCGGTCGTCGTCGGGTCGAAGTTGCCGTCGATGGCGGGAACGATCACGACGTCGACGTTGCTCGGCTCGTCGTAGTCCTCCCACGTCGGCATCTCGTCACCGAAGAAGATCTGCGCGCCGCGCTCGGGAGCAGCCTTGTCGGCCCGCTCGGTTCCCTTGGCACGGCTCTTGATGAAGACCGTCTTGGATCCCATGATCACGGTGCCCGAATCGTCGATGACCGTGGTCTCGGTCGAGACGAGCTTGCCACCGCGCCGGCACGCCTCGATCTGGCACATGCTCTTGCCATGGTTGGATTCGCCACCGAGGAACAAGACGGTCTTGCCCTTGTAGCGCACGGCCGATGAATGGAACGGATGCAGGCCCTTGGCCTCCATGCGCAACGCCAGCACGGTCACGATCGCCTTCTGGATCGGACCCTCGGCCCAGTCGCCGTTGAAGCGCATCGTGGTGCCGTCCCAGGCCACCGACTTCTCTGCCACGTCGCGGTCCCAGACCAGGTCGGGCTCGCTCAGCGTGACGTCCGACTCCAGCTGCACGGATGCGAGGCGGTAATTCATGAAGTCCATGTTCTGGAGCACGTGCTCGGGAACCTCGACGCCGATGACGTCGATCCGGATCCTTGCGCCGGCTGCCGACATTTCTTCGGTAAGCGTGGCCATGGTTGTTTCTCCTTCGTCTGTTGGTCGTTCTTGATTCTGTCGGCGCGTCGAGCCGCGCCCGACGCGTTGGCGTTCGTTCACGGGGCTCCGGCGCCTGCCGCCGCTGCGGCCCTCGTGATCTCTGTTGTTGCTAGCCCTCGGCAGCCTCCTCGGAGACCGCCTCCGAAACCGCTTCGGCAAGGCCTTCGCGCACCTCATCGAGCCCTTCGATTAGGAGGGCCGCCTCGGCCGCATGCGTACGGCTCCGTTCGGCGGCAAGCTCGGGGTCCTGGTCGCGAATCGCGGCGAGGAGTGGTTCGTGTCGGAGCGAAAGCCAGTGCAGGTCCACACCGGGGGTCGACGCTGTGACGTAGGTTCGCGAGAACGGCTCGAGCATCGACCACTGGCGTGCCAGAGTCTCGTTGTGCGCGGCGGCAACGATCCGCGCGTGGAACTTCGTGTTGTGGATGGCCTGGTCGTGCGCGTCGCCGCGAGCAGCGGCCTCTTTCATCGCCACATAGAGGGCTTCAAGATCGGCGATGCACTGTTCGGTTCGCCGCTCAGCCGCCAGCCTTCCGGCCAGCGCCTCGAGCTCGGCGCGCACCTCGATCGCTTCTGTGAGCTCTTGCCTCGTCGGCTTGCGCACTCGCGCACCCTTGTGGGGCTTCATCTCGACGAAGCCAAGGATTGCGAGGTCCCGCAGTGCTTCGCGCACCGGTGCCTGGCTGACACCGAGGTCGCGAGCCACCCGGGTCTCGACGATGCGAGACCCGGGCTCCAGCTCTCCTTCGAGAATCCACGTGAGAATGCGGTCCTTCACCCGCTCGGAGAGAACTTCTCTCTCCATGGGTTCCGGTTGCGTCTCTTGTCGATTCGTCATATCAGTGTTGGGCCCTCGGAGGGCCCACTCCTATCCCTAGAGGATCTCGACTACGCCGTTGGTCCCGTCGACCCGCAGGCGGTCGCCAGTCTTGATCTCACGAGTGGCAACGCCGGTGCCGGTGACGCCGGGAATGCCGAACTCGCGAGCCATGACTGCGGGGTGCGCAACCATGCCGCCGGCATCGCAGACGATGCCGCCGATGATGGCGAACAACGGTGTCCACGCCGGGTTCGTCATCTGGCAGACCAGAATGTCGCCGCCCTTGACCTCGTCGAACTCGGCAGGCGAAGAAACGACCTTCGCCGTGGCTTCGATGACGCCAGGCGACACGCCGATACCTTCGATCCTGCCCTTGGTCTCCGTGTCGAAGTGCAGCTTCTCAGGGAAGCCCCACAGATTGAGATACGGGAACGCGAGCTGGTCTTCGGTCGCCGTGCCGATGAAGTCCGGCGGGCGGATCTTCTCTTGCTCGGCCCGGGTCGCACGCCGCTCGGCGACAATGCTCTTGGCGTCGTAGCCCTCGGGATCACCCATCAAGTAGCGCAGTTCGTTGTAGCGCAAGTAGATCGTGTCGTCCGGCTCGTCCAACGCGCCCATCTCGACCAGCTTCCGGCCGATGCAGATCAGCACCACCCGAGCGTGCTGGTGCGTGCCCTGGTCGATATAGAAGTGGTGGTCGGGCGTGAGCGGGGCCATCTTCAGGTTGATCTCATTGGCTGCCTTCAGCGCCTCGAGGGCGTCGCCCTCTTCGATGCCTTCGAGCAACTCAACGGCTGCAGCCTGAATGTCCGTCTCGAGGTGGGCGACGACCGGCCGGTGGTCATAGTCCGAGTCCAGGTATCCCTTGATCACGTCAAGGACCGGTTCCGGTGTCTCGAATCGCGACGGGTAGATGAACTCGTGGCTCCACACGGCGTGCCAGCCGAACTCACGCTGGTAGGCCTTCAGGCCCTCGGCGATGAACCGGCGGCCGCGCTCGGTGCCCTCGAGAGCCGCCAAGATGTCGGCGCCGTTCTCGTTGACGAAGGCCGCCATGAGGACGTCGTCTTCCTTGATCTCGTCCTTCAGCGCCACCAGCAACTCGATCGCGTCCCAGTTGCGGTCGGCGTAGGAGTTCTGCAATCGGCCGAGGATTTCCTCGTGCTTCTGGGTGATCTCGCCGCCGAGCGCCTCTTCGAGCGTTGCTCGCAGCGCCAGGGTCGACGACAGCTGGGCGAAGTTGAGCATCCAGTGGATCTTCCAGTGACGATCGAGCATGTCGATCGCGTCCTCGAGGATCACGGCCCACTCCATGAGCGAGATGTTCTCGTAGTCGTCAATCTTCTCTTCGAGATAGGCGAGGTTTCCCGCCATTTCGGGCACGAGGCGATCCCTCCACCAATCGGGGAAGTTCGCTCCGTAGACCGGGAGCACGGCGCCGAGATAGGCGCCGATCTTCTCGGCGTAGTCCGGGTCGGCGTCCGTGGGCACCCGGGAGTCGTAGTGGAACCCGAGTTGTTCGCTGGGCACGGCCATATCCGGGTCCGGCGGGATCGCGGCCGTGAAGAGGTATCCGTTGACGACCTTGCCGACCCAGTCGGTCGCGAACGGCGTGCCGAAGCGACGGAACATGTGGTCGCACGTGAGCACCCAGTTGCCGATATCGTTGTACATCGGCGAGACGGGGCGCGGGCAGTGCAGGTCGTCGTAGACCCAGAACAGCTTCTTTTCCTTCTCCGATTCCCACTCGACCGGGAAGCTCTCGTCTCCGAAGAACTCCGCCACAACCTTGCTGGTATCTACCATTCGGCAAATCTCCTTCCTCAACGCCACAGCGCCGGGACCGTCCCTTGCGTGGAACGACCTGATTCCGGCACCCTTTCTCGTCCGTCAGTCCTTCGTCGTGTCGTCCTACTCCTCTCCCGAGGCCGGTCGAACCGGCCCGGTGCGAACCACACAATGTGTGCATCGCACACGAGCCTTCAGTGCTTGCGGCGCAACGAAGATGGAGCAAGCTGCGGTCATGCTCTCAACCCCGGGACCGCGGGAAGATCGTTCGTGTCAAGGGGTGAATACGGTGTGGACACCGGCGCAATCGTACGAGATATCAGCATTTCGTTGACATCCAATGGCATCGGCACGGCGTATCCTCGATAATCGATTACCCGCAGTTTACGAGTGCCGTCCCGTGTCCGTCAACTTTGCGAACGGTGTCGGATCAGGTCGAGGGTTTCTCACCCGGCGGTAGGTCGGCCAATGCAGCAAGAACCTTCTCCGGGGTGACCGGCAGATCCCGAATACGAACGCCGATCGCGTCATAGAGCGCATTGGCGATCGCAGGCGGCGTCGCCGCGGCAGCCGGCTCTCCGACACCCTTGGCACCGAACGGGGCCTCCTCATGCACCGACTCGACGATGATCGGCACGATTTCCGGGAGATCCTGGATCGTCGCCACCTTGTAGTCGGCGAGGTTGCCGTTCTCGATGCGTCCGTCGCGAATAGAGAAGTGCTCGAGGATCCCATTTGAGAGGCCCATCACCACACCGCCCTCGATCTGCTGCTCGACCGTCATCGGATTGATGGCCTTGCCGACGTCGGCAGCCGCGGCCACCTTGACCACGCTGATCACGCCGGTCTCGATGTCGACCTCGATCTCTGCGGCCTGGGTGCACAGCATCCAGAAGATGCTGCTCATCCACTCCTCACCGGGGTCGGCCTTGAGCAACGGCGACCGAGCTGACGAGAACCGCGATCCGGCCGTCATCGAGTAGCCCTCCCCCGCGAACTTCGCGAGCAGATCCCCAAGGGTGATCTTGACTTCATCGTCCAGGTCGTAGATGGAGCCGTTGCGAAGATCCAGGTCCTCCGCATCGACCTCGAGTACCTCGGCGGCCAGGCCCAGGATCTCCTCGCGGATCTCCGCGCCGGCAGCGACGATGGCGTTGCCCATGTGATAGGTGGTCCGACTCGAAGCGACCGGGCCGTTGTATGGCGTGAGCGCGGTGTCGGTGGCTGGCACCGACACGTGCTCGAGCGGGACACCAATCGCGTCCGCGGCCATCTGGGCGAGGACGGTGTCCTGCCCTGCGCCGATCTCCGGCGCCGCGCAGATCACCAGCACACGACCGTCTTGTTCCATGTTGATCACGACGTTCGAACTCGACGGCGTCATCGTCGGCTTGATCATCGTGGCGATGCCCTTGCCGCGGCGCAGGTGCGGCGCCGGTTCGCGCTCGACCGATCCCCAGCCGATTTCGGCAGCCGTTCGTTCGATGGTCTCGGTGAGGCCGACGCTGTGCATGATCTGGCCGTTGAGGTAGGAATCGCCTTCCACGTATCCGTTCTTCAGTCGGATTTCGACCGGATCGAGATTCAGCTGCGCGGCGATCTCGTCCATCTGCGTCTCACACGCCCACGTCACTTGGGTCGTGCCGTAACCGCGGTAGGAACCGGTGATCGCCTTGTTGGTGTAGACCTGCCGCGACAGGATTTCGATATTGGGGATGCGATACGGCCCGACGATCGTCTGCGAGCCGCGGATGGCGACGCCGACGGTGTAGGCCGTGTAAGCCCCGCTGTCCCAGAGCACTTCGGCGCTCCTGGCGATCATCAGGCCGTCGCTGTTCACCCCGGTCTTCAGCTTCATGATCGCCGGCACGCGAAGCTGCGAGGCGATGAGGCACTCCTCGCGGGTGAACTCGACGCGGACCGGACGACCGCCGGAATTGCGCGCCAGGACGACCGCGATGGCCTCGGCGATTGGGACACCCTTGCCACCGAACGACCCACCGACCTGCGCAACGATCAGCCGGACCTGGGTGCTGGAGACGCCCAACCCTTCTGCGAGCTCGTTGCGGAGCAGGAATGGGCGATCGGTCGATACCCACAGGGTGTAGCCACCCGAACCCGCGTCGTACTCGGCGATCGCGGTGTGGACCTCGAGTGCGACATGGCTGATCGCGTGCGCCGAGTACTCCCCTTCGACCACCAGATCGGCGGCGGCGAAACCTTCCTCGACATCGCCGCGCGAATACCGATAGAGCGTGTTGATATTGGTGTGGGGCACGATCTCATGCCCACCACGCTTGTAGGTGTGGAGATCAGGATGCACGAGTGGCGCGTCGGGATCGAGGGCGGCGCGCATGTCGACGATCGCCGGCAACTCCTCGTAGTCCACCGCAATGAGGTCGAGCGCCTCCTGTGCCTGCGCCTCGGTGGTCGCCGCGACCGCAACGACCGGTTCGCCGACATAGCGGACGCGGTCGATCGCGAGAAACGGTTGATCCTTGATCGCAGATCCGAACAACAGCGGGAAGTCGTTTCCCGTGACGACTGCCTCCACTCCCGGAGCCGACCGGGCGCGCGCTACGTCGATCGACACGATCCTGGCGTGTGGGTGTGGGCTTCGTAGAACCGCGCCGTGCAACATGCCAGGCATGGACAGGTCGACGGCGTAGACCGCGCTGCCTGTCACCTTGTCGACTGAGTCAACGCGTGGTGCCCGCGTGCCTACATACGTCGTCATCTGCGGACTCCTTTGATCTCTGCGACCGCTTCGAGGATCTTGGGATAGGCGCCGCATCGGCAGAGGATGCCGCTGAGCGCCTTCTTCACGTCCTCGATCTCCGGTTCATCGTCCCTTCTGAACATAGCAGTGGCTGTCAAGACCATGGCAGGGGTGCAGAACCCGCATTGGAACGCCCCGGTGTCGATGAATGCCTGCTGCACGTCGTTGAGTTCGCCGTCCTCGGCGAGGCCCTCCACGGTCTCGATGCTGGCACCGTCCGCGTCGCCGGCCAACACCAGGCACGAGGTGACCGGTTCACCGTCCGCGAGCACCACGCAGGTGCCGCACTCGCCGACTCCGCAGCCTTCCTTCGTCCCGGTGAGGAACACCTGCTCGCGTAGGACCTCGAGAAGAGTGAGGCGCGGATCGGTCGTGAGTTGGCGGGAAACTCCGTTCACCGTGACGTCGATAGTGATCGTCATGCCGCCACCTCCACACCCGCGGATTGCACGGCGGCACGAAGGGCCCGCAACGTGAGCACCCTCGCAAGCGTCGTGCGATACGACGCGCTGGCGCGCATGTCGCCGATCGGCTTCGCCTCGCCGGCGGCGGACTGGGCGACAGCGGCGAGTGCCGCCTCCACTGGAATCTCCGAGCGAAGCAGCGCTTCGCTGGCAACCGCGCGAAATGGGGTCGGCCCGAGCGAGGCAAGGGCGATCATGCATTCGAGGACGCGGCCGTCGACGCCGAGAACCACACTCGCCGATACCCCTGCAAGAGCGATGTCGGTCCCGCTCCCCCGCTTGCCCAGCTTCACGTGCGCCGAGCCGAAACCCGCAGGCGGATCGGGGAGGAAGATCGACGTGATGATGTCGGACGACGCAAGCGTCGTCGCTCCCGGGCCCGAGTACAGATCCTCCACCAAATCATCGCGAGCGCCGTCACGCCCCTCGATGGTGGCGACCGCCCGATGGACGATCAGCGCCGGTCCGAGATCGGATGCCGGCGACGCGCGACCCACATTGCCGCCGATCGTCGCCAGCGCCCGCACCGGCGGCGACGCAAGGATGGACGCGGCCTGAGCGAGTCCGGGGCAGCTCTCCTGCACGAGCGATGACTGCTCGACGAGGGTCACCTTGGTCAGGGCTCCGATACGGATGCCTCCCTCGGCCGCTTCGATTCCGGTGAGGCCTGGCACGCGTTTGAGGTTCACAACCGTCGACGGACGCATCCGGCCCGTCTTCATGTCGACGATGAGATCGGTCCCGCCGGCGAGCACGCGGGCGTCGTCCGGAGCGTCGGCGAGAACGTCGATCGCTTCAGCCAGCGACGTCGGTTCGTGGTAGTCGAATGCGCGAAGTCGCTTCACCGATCATCCTTCGTGTTGGTGGTCATCCGGTCTGATGCAGCAGTTCGAGCGTAACGCCGTCTGGTGTCTCGACGAAGGCGATCTCATAGCCGCCGGGTCCCGGGCGTCGCTCGTAGATCTTGAGACCCTGCTCAGCGAAGCGCTCGAGGTCGGCGTCGAGATCGTCCGTCTCGATCCCGACGTGTTCGAGCCCGAGGTAGGGGATCGGCGGCGGGTCGTTGATGGTGTCGTCTTCGCCGGGCGCCGGCGTGGTGATGTTGAGACGGACGCCGTCGAACTCGACAGGAACGAAGAGCATCGTCTTGAACTGAATCTCGGGGAGCAACGTGCCCCCGAACATGTCGATCCACCATGCCGCGCTGGCGCGGGGATCTCTCGATTTGATGTGGATGTGGTGGAGGACGTGTGCCATGGCTCTCCTTGTCTTCGGTCGTTCCCCGCGTACGATCGCGAGTCGACGACCCCGCTGCGGACGATCGGTTTCGGTCGCCGACGTTAGCCAGCCGGGCGCGCCCGGCCGAAAGGGGTCTGCCGAAGATCGGCTCATCACCGTCGCCGACGGCATGAATTGACGGACGGCAATTCTATTTCATATAATCGATTATCAATGAAAGATTATTCCGTCGCAAGCATCGCGACACGCCGGGCGGACGATGCTGCACCTTCGTGTTCATGCCGTCGCATACACGGCATCGGTTCCGGCGTGGTATCTAGCGTGATTCAGCCGCTGGAGCCAACGGCTCCACGTGGACGAGAAGAGGCCAGGGGCTGATGGACATCATCTCCGACTCAATCGTTATTGGCCTGACGGAGCAGGCGCCCCTCATCCTCGCCGCCATGGGCTTCGCACTCCTCTACCGACTCACGGGCCTCATCAACGTGGCGTACTCGGAGACGATCACGCTCGGCGCCTACATGGGGATGTGGATCAACACCACGTTCGAGCTCAACTTCTACACCATCCTGATCCCGACCGGGATTGCCGCAGGGCTGATCAGCGTCGCCACCTACTTCGCGGTCTTCCGTCCGGCCAAGCTTCGCAACGTCGGCGCCCTCGAAATGATCATCATCTCGTTCGGGCTGTCCGTGTTCCTCCGTCACGGCCTGCAGTTCATCTTCGGCTATCCGGTTCGGTTCTTCGATGTCCCGGCCCCGGACACGATCTTCGTACTGGGCGTCGGCGTGTCATCTTTCCGCCTCGTCGCCGTCGCCAGCGTCTTCATCCTCGCCTTCGGGCTCTACTGGTTCATCCAGAAGACGAGCTACGGGCTTCAGATCCGGGCCCTGGCGAGCGATGAGGATCTGGCGCAGGTCAGCGGAATCCGGCCAATGGCCGTGACCGTTCTCATTTGGTTCCTCGCCGGTGTCGCCGGTGGCCTCGCCGGTGCCTTCTACGGCGTCGGCTCTTCGGTCGCCCCGCTGCTCGGATGGCGCCAGTTCCTGTTCATCCTGCTGGTCGTCCTGGTCGGCGGGGCCAAGAACATCGGCGGCGTCATCATCGCCGGCGCGGTGACCGCCATCTCACTGACGTTCATGACGCTCCAGTTCGGCCAGGCGCTGTACGGCCAGATGATCCTCATCGTTGTGTTTGTCATCATCTTGAAGGTCCGCGGCACACGGTCGGCCGAAGCGGGGAAGGTGTAGCGCCATGAATCTGGACTGGCTCGACGCATTCCTCGTCTACGGACTCTTCTCAGTCGTCATGGTGATCGGCCTGGCGCTGCTGCTTCACCTGCAACTCGGGCTCGCCCGCATCGCCAACTTCGGCATCGTGGGCTTCTGGGGCCTCGGGATGTACTCATTCGGCGTTCTGTTCGTCAAGGTCGATTGGCCGTTCGGAGAGATCTGGGCGTTCCTGATCTCGATTGCCTTCGCGACACTCGTTGCCGGACTCGCCGGACTCGCCGTTGGATGGGTGATTGCCGACCTCGATATCGACGGTGTGCTGGTCGGCACGCTCGGCTTCGCTACGTGCGTAGCTCTCTTTGCGACGGCCGAACAGGACCTGACCGGCGGAGCCCTCGGTATGGGCGGACTCGGATTCCCCTACGACATTGGCAGCGTCAAGGCGAACGAGACGTTGTGGCTGGTCATCTTGACTGTCGTCGTTGGCTTGATCCTCTACTACGTGTCTCGCGTCCACAGGTCGCCATACGGTCGGTTGCTCATCGCGATCGGAGACAACGAGCCGCTGGCCCGCAGCCTCGGCAAGCAGTCGTTCCGGACGAAGCTGTGGTTGTTCGCAGGAAGCTCGGCGGTCATGGGTCTCCTTGGGGCGATGTTCGGCGTGATGGAGCGTTTCCTCGACATCGGCAACCTCGGCATCGACATCACCCTGGCAGTCATGGTGGGGTTGGTGCTCGGTGGCGTCACCCGAACCTGGGGAGCCGTCGTCGGCGTCGTACTCACCGTGGCCGTATTCGACATTCTCCTTCAGTCCTACCTGCCGCTCCCCCAGTCGTGGTACGGCCAGGCAATCCCGAACCTTCGGGAGATGACGTTCGGCGCCGCACTCATTCTGGTGCTCATGTTCCGACCGTACGGCGTGCTCGGCCAGATGCGAAGAGACAAGCTGATGCGGAGGTTGCATGGTGGGTGACATGGACAACACCGCGCCCGCAGAAGAGCCCGTGAGCGTCCACCCGAGTTCGCGCCCGACCGTTCGTGTGCAGGGCGCCATCAAGAGCTTCGGTGGGCGAGTCGTGGTCGACGTCGAAGACCTGACGCTGGGGACGCATTCCATCGAAGGGCTGATCGGCCCGAACGGAGCGGGCAAGACGACACTGCTGCGCATGATCATGCACGCCATCTCCCTCGACGAGGGAACGGTCGTGCTCTCATCCAACGGCAATGGCGACGAGACCATTCTCTCGAACCTGCCGGCCAGCAGCATGGCCCGCAACGGCATCGTGAAGACCAACCAGGTCATCACCGACTTCGAACAATTGACCATCCTCGACTCGATGCTGCTCGCGGTCGACCAGCCATCCGACGAGCGTTCCTTCGCCATCTATCGCGAGTCGGGCCTCTACGCCGACCACATCGGTGAGATCCAGTGGTATCTCGACCAATTCGACTTCGAGGACCCCTACGGGTTCGCAAACTCCGCCGGTGAGAAGAAGCTGCTCGACATTATTCGATGTCTGCTGCTCAAGCCTCGCGTCCTGCTTCTCGACGAACCGACCGCAGGTCTCCCCGATGACATCCGCGATCAGATCATGGAACTGATCAAGCAGAAGGCCGCCAAGGAGAATATGGCCGTGGTGATCGTGGAGCACGACCTGCACGTCATCTGGAGCATGTGCGAATACGTTCACTTCATGGCGGAGGGGAGCGTTGTGTTGCAGGGCGAGCCCGCATTTATCCGAGATCATGAGACAGTGGTGGAGCAATACTTGGGAAGCGGCCATGTTTGAAGCCACAGGTATCCAGAGCGGCTATACCGGCGTGACGGTGATCAAGGACCTCGACCTCGACGTAGAGCACGAGATTTTCGCGGTGCTCGGCGCCAACGGGGCAGGCAAAACAACTCTGCTCGCGACGCTGGCCCGGCTCATCCCGCTGACCGCCGGACAGATGACGTTCGATGGACAAGACATCACGACGGCCCACCCGTGGAACACGGCCGCGCTCGGTCTCGGCTACGTGCCCCAGGAGAAGGGCGTCTTCGCCGATCTGACGGTGTTGGAGAACCTCCAGATCGGATCCATGATCGGCGACCGGAGTCAACAAGAACGGATCGACGAGATCGTCGAACTCTTCCCCGACATCGGCAAGCGCCAGTCACAAATGGCCGGCACCCTCAGTGGCGGGGAGTCGCGCATGGTCGCCTGCGGACGAGCCTTGATGCAGGACCCAAAGATGCTTCTGCTGGACGAGCCAACCGCCGGGCTCTCGCCGCTCTACGTAGATACGTTCTTTGAAAAGATTCGCGAGATCCACGAGACGAAGGACGTCAGCATCATCCTGGCGGAACAGAACGCCACGAAGGCGCTCGAGATCTCAGATCGCGTCATGGTGCTGAGCCTCGGAGAGGCATCCGAAGTGCTCGATGCCGGTGAATGGACCACCGACAAGCTCAAGGAGGGTTACCGGATCTGATCGCTGTACGGCGATCCGAATGGAGGAAGAGAAAGGGAAGGGACGAATGCGAATACGTTCAAAGAGGTTTGCTAGCGGATTGATCTTGTTGTTCGTGCTTGCGCTGGTCGCCGCTGCTTGTAGCAGTGACAGCGACAGCGGAGACAGCGACACGACCGCAGCACCTGAAACAACGACCGCCGCAGCGGGCGACACGACAACGACCGCCGCAGCGGGCGACACGACAACGACCGCCGCAGCTACCGAAACGACGGAGGCCATGTCAACGGAGCCAGTGATCGTCTGCGAACTCGCATACTTCACGGGCGAGTTTGCGGCCTACGGACCGTCACTGACGGCGGATGTTGAGTTCCCGATCAGCCAGATCATCAACAATGATCCGCCGCTCGGGCGCGAATGGCAGCTCATCTCCGAAGACATCGGTACGCCGGGTGAGGCTCAGGCAGCTCGTATCTGTCTCGAGCAGCACAACGCCGACATAATGGTCAGCCAGGCGCACGGCTATCGCCAGTACCGCGACTTCATGCTGGAGTATCTTGCCGAGAACGACAAGCCGCTCGGGCCAACGGTGCACGGCGGGAGCATCCCTGGGAACCTCGGCGGTGTTGGCTCTGAGCCGCTCTTCCGCGCACAGGGACTCGACGAGGCGCTTGGCATGACCGGAGCCCTTGCGGCTCAAGATGCCGGCGCCACCTCGGTCGTGATCTTCGCGACCCAGGTCGAGGGTTTCCAGCTCGCGGCGAACGCGGCTGAGACCACAGCTGAGGAGTTGGGATTGGAGGTCCTTGACCGGATCGACGTTCCCGCCGAGCAGCCGTCGTACGCAGCTGAAGCCCAACGCATCGCCGATCTCGCACCGGATGCTGTGATCGTGCAGGCGGGCTCGGTGGAGTCGGCCACGCTGATCAAGCAGTCCTCTGAGGCCGGCTTGTCCCTCGACTGGATCGGTGAGACGGGCTGGATTCAGCCGGAGTTCATCGATACGTTGGGCACGGAGCCCATCGCCAGCCAGAAGAGCGTCGGCTATGCGGCCTTCGCCTACAACGACACGACCCCAGCATGGGCGTTCTTCGAGCCGCTGTGGGACGACACTGCCGGATACGGCGACCTGTACGGTCCGGCAACGGACCAGTACCACTTCTCCACGTACGACCTGATGACGCATACGGCGCTTGCCGTTGAGTACGCAGGCTCGTATGCGGCGAGTGCTTGGGCACCGGCCATGATCGAAGTTGGCAACCCGCCGGGCACGATGTGCTACACCTACCCGGAGTGCTTGGAACTCATCAGGGCCGGCGAAGACATCGACTACGAGGGTGTCACCGGACCGGGCCTCTACAGCAAGGGTGGCGTGAACGCACTCGTGCAGTCGTTCACCCCGTTCAATGACGACGGCACTGTCGGCGCTCCGGTTCTCCTCGATCCGGCGCTCGCGTTGGAGGTTCTCAGCATCATCGCCGTCCAGGCGGAGTGCGAGACCCCGAACCCGGCAGGGACGAACCCGGCATCACCAGGATGTGAGTGGTAACACCCAGCCAGGCAAGTAGGAGCAAACAAACAAGAGGAGCGGCAGCGGGTCATCCCGCTGCCGCTCCTCTTCGTACGGAGTCTTCAGGACACCCGTCTGGCTTCGATCCTCGATAATCGATTATACTGCATCTGTCTCGCCCGTCCCGGGACGGATTCGCATTTGTCGAGTCCACAGCAACACACGGAGGACCACCCATGTCCCGACTCGACAACATCTCCCTCGACGGCATCGAGGAACTCGACGGCGTCGAAGAGATGTACGAAACGGTCTTCGGGTTCGTCCCCAACGGCGTGCGCATCATGGCCAGGCGTCCCGGCATCGTTCAGGGATTCCTCCACTTGCGCCGCTCGGTCTTCGACCC
>RCNG010000883.1_pt1 | contig 14503 bp, 13 predicted proteins | sample 2041371 | NCBI WGS metagenome assembly RCNG01 (sample SAMN09708227, study PRJNA481090) | Marine sediment metagenome, whole genome shotgun sequencing project. | biome: marine sediment; feature: ocean; material: sediment; isolation source: Sewage treatment plant 1 marine sediment (STP1) ... | reverse complement strand
CGCCGGCCCCTCGCCGGTGGCGAGCGGCAGGCTGTCTCGCCAGCGCCCGCCCCGGCAGACCTTGAAACGGACGCGCGCGGGGCTGGGCGCCAGGGCCTCCCGCGTCGGCGCCGCGCCGCCGCGGGGCGCGGGCGCGAAGGGCAGGTCCGGGGAGGCCGGCGGCAGACCCTGCAGCTGGTCCTCCGCGGCGCGACGCGCCACGGCGTCCGCGGGGTCGGAAACCTCGTACAGCAGCAGGTCCGCGTCGTCCGGCCCGGCCGGCGTCGTCGCCATCCGGCCTGCGGGCGCGCTTTCGGCCGTGAGCGGGCTCGACCGGTCGAAGACCACCCGCAGGCGCGCGTCCGGCGCGACGGTCGCGGTCTCAATCCGCACGCGGCCGTCCGGCAGGGCCGTCGCCACGATCTCCGGGCACAGCGCCGCGAGCACGGCCGCGACCTCCGCCGCGGTCGCCGCAGAAATGTCCGAGAAATCGCCCGGCTCGAACCGCACCGCGAAGGGCGCCTCGACGCCGACCTCCAGCCGAAGCGTCGCCCCCGCTGGCAGGGGGAAGGGCTGCGCCGCGACGCTCTCCAGCACGGCGGGGACGCCCGCAGCGCCGGTCGCCTCGGTCGCCGGCAGGTCGAGCAGCGGCGCCGCGTCGTCCGCCCCGCGCCACTCGCTGCCCCGCAGCACGAGCCGGCGCAGGGCCATGCGCGGCGGCATGTGGGTGCGCCAGAGCCGCCTGTGCCGCTCCACCAGATCCACGCGCCAGCCGGTGTAGCGCTCGATCAGCGTGACGACGCCTTCGACCGAGCCGTTGCGCCGCAGGATCGCCGGCGCGAAGCGGGCGTCGTTGCGGCGGCGCGCGAGCGGCAGGGTCGCGTCCAGTTCCCAGCCGAGGCTTTCGGCCAGCGCCGCCAGCGCATCGGGCGGCGCCAGATCGACGTTGCGAAGCTGCGGCAGCGCCTCGGCCGCGCTGCGCACCAGATCGAACGGGCGGAAGAGGGAAAGCACGAAGCGGCGAAGCTGGCCGCTCTGCGCGAGGTCCTCCGGAAGCGCCGCGAGCGCGTCGCGCTGGGCCTGCGTCAGGGCGGCGAGCGCGGCCGCGTCCAGCGGTCGGTCGAGCCGCTGGTGAATGGCCGGCAGCAGCGCAAAAATGCGCTCCGCCGCGCCGCAATGCCCGGCCGCGAAGCCATGGGCCAGCGACTCTGGCCCGTCATGCAGCACGCCGGCATCGTCGCGCGCGAAGATGCGGTAGAACTGGAAGGTGCCGCCGGGTAGGCGATCGTCGGTCAACTCCGCCACCGGCGGGCCGTCGTAGACCAGCTCGCCGTCGTCCGGCCCCTCGGGATGCGCCCGCGCCCGGCGCACGATGCGCAGGCCGGCGAAGCTGCCGGGCGCGAACTCCGCCGGGTCCGGGTTCGTCCAGCTCAGCCGGATCGCGCCCTCGTCCAGCGACGGCTGCGCGAGGATGTCGGCGACGGCCCTCACCCGGCGGCCTCCTCGATCAGCACGAGGTCAAGCGGCAGGCCGTCCGCTCCGCGAAACGGGCGCGGAAGCTGCCAGGGCCGCAGCTCCACCGTCCCGTCGCCGTCGATGGCGCCCAGTGGGTCGGTGGAGAACCGCTCGACGAAAACGAAGTCCACGCCCTCGAGGCTCTGGATCGCGTCGTAGAGGCGGCTGAGATAGAGCGGCTCGCCGAAGGCCACGGCGTCGAAGGCGAAATAGCCCTCCACGGCCTTCACGACGGCGTCCCGGACGGAATCGCGCGGCGCGAAGGGGCTGGCGCGCACGCGGGCGCGGACATGGACGTCGACCGCGTCGGGCGGGAACAGGCGAAGCTCAGTACCCAGAATTCGCTTGGGTTCCAGCGCTGCGGCAGCGGAGGCGATCAGGGTTTCGGAAGGCTCCTCGACCCGGCCCTCGGGGGTGAGGAATAGGGCGATGGTGTTCCAGCCCGCCGCAATTGCCTTCGCCTTGCCCACGCCCGGCACCGCGAGGGCGAGGTCCTCGTAATCCGCCTTGCTGACCGCGCGGTCCTGCGTGCGGTAGAGGCGCGGGGCGAAGCGGCTCGCGGCCGCGAGGTCTTCGGCCGCGCGCCCGCCGCCCGCCGCCCGCACCGCGAGGGCGGAGCGGATGCGCGTATCGTCGGACCGCAGCGTCGCGCCGGCCGGAATGTTGCCGATCGCCCCGCCGCCGGTGCGGTAGTCCGCCAGCACCGTCGCCGGCGTCGCCACCGGCCCCACGGGCGGCGCATAGCCGTTCACCCCGTCGCCCATGAGGATCGAGGCCGTCCCGTCCGCGGCGCGGCGCACGACGAAATGCCGGTCCTCCGGCCTGCTGTCGAGCAGGCTCCGGGCCTCCTGCCAGATGCGCGGACCGCCGGCCTCGGTCACCGTGACGCGGACCGATCCGGGCAGCACGCCGGGCTGCGCGAGATCGAATATCTGGTTGGCGGAGCCGTCGGCGCGGCCGATCTCCTCGCCCGTCGTCGTCCGGCCCTGGATCACCGGCGCGGGTGTGAAGAAGCGCAGATTCTCCCGGTTCGGATCTGCGGCGGCGAGTTGCGCGCCGAGGATCGACATCGGCCGGGCAAGCTCAAACCGCACGGTCTCGCCGGTCGACGCGGCGTAGGAGAAGCCAAGCCCCTGCGGAAGGTCGACCGGCGCCACGATCGTCGACGGGAACCCCAGCTCCAGCTCGGTCGAAGCCGCGGCGGCGGGCTGCCGCTCGTAACCGATCCAGCGCAGAAGCTGGGTCAGCGCCTCGGGGTCGTCCGCCGTCGCCGGCATCAGGTTCTGCGCGATGCGGGTCTGGTAGTAGAGGGCGATGTCCGCTGCGTAGGCCACGTACTGGCGCAGCAGGGCGCCGAGGTCGTTGTCGCTCTGGTCCGTGTATTCGGGTAGGTTGCGCGCCGCGAGGTCCCGAAGCGCGCGATCGAGCGCGTCGAAATCGACGGCGGTGTAGTCGATCGGTGGGCGCTTGGCGGATCCCATGGCTCCCTCCCTCAGTAAACCGAAAGCTCGAGGCGTTCGGTCCCGCCCGCGGGTGCGGCGCGGTAGGCGAAGGCGATCTCGAGGCGCTCGTTCCGCGCCGCGACGTCGATCTCGGAGACGATCTCGATCTCCGGCGCGAAGGCGGCGACGGCGCGGGTCAGCTCGTGGCGCACCAGCCCGACCAGCGCCGCATCGTTGGGCTCGTGCACCGCGGACTGCACGCCGCCGCCGTAGAGCCGGCGCATAGCCCGCTCCCCGATCCGGGTCAGCAGCAGGTGGCGCAGGTTCTGCGCCAGCTTCTCAGCGCCCGAGGCGCGCGCCACGCCGCCGTTCGCGATGCGGAACGGGAAGGCGGCGCCGAGGATCGGGGGGCGGGCCGGGGTCATCGGATCAGCCCGGTCAGCGAACGCGGCGCGCGGCGCGGCGGCGGGGGCGGCGGTTCGGCCTCACGCACCCGGTCGGCGAGGTCGTGCAGGGCGCCGCGGCTCGGGCTTGTCTCTGCGAAGGCTTCGACCAGATCCTGGCGCCATGCCTCCATCGCCTCCATCCAGCGGGCGACCTCGCCGACCCAGGTCCAGAATTCCCGGTCTGTGGCGTCGTCGGCGCGGGTCTGGGCCGGGCCGACGGCGATGTCGAACACGGCCGCGCCCAGCGGCTCCAGCCCTGCGCGCACCTCCGGCCGGTCGAGCTTTGGCCTGTCCTCGTCCGACAGGGTCCGGCGCATCGCCTCGACGAAGGTGTCGACGCAGATGTCGGCGTTCTGTCCCAGTCCGGTTCCCATTGAGTCCTCCGTTTCCTCAGTTGGTGAAGCTGGCGGCCACGTCCATCGCCTCGCCCAGCGATGCCACGACCTCTTCGAGTTGCGTGATCGCGGCCTCGACGTCCGCGGCGGCCGAGAGGTCCGCGCTCGGCAGCGCGATCTCGATGCCGACCAGCGCCGCGACCGTCCCGATCGCGTCCACGATCGGCGCGATCGGCCCCATCATCGCCGTGGTCTGCTCCAGCGCGATCGAGGCGTTGATCTCGGCGCAATCGAGCGAGGCCTGCAGCACCAGGCTCGGCGGTTCGATTGACAGGTCGAGATCGGCCTTCGCCAACGCGATGTCCGCCTGAAGACTGATCGAGGACTTCAGCAAGCTGATCACGCATTCGATGAAGGAGATGATCAGCTGCAGCATGCCGACGATCGTTCCTGCGAGGCCGACGGGCGTCAGCGCCGTCAGCAGGCCCGCGATCTTTCCAATCTCAGCGATCAGGTCGGGGCCGTTCACGAGCGGGTTGCTGGCGAACTTCTTGATCGCGTCGATGACCGCAAGGATCTGCAGGATTGGCGCCAGCGCCGCTAGCGTCGGTGCGAGCTGTCCCAGCAGGTTCATCGTCACCTGGCACTGGTTCGGCAGGCCCTTGGAGATGTCGAGCAGCGCCGTCAACTTCGCGCCTCCGAAGAGGTTGATCTCCGGAATGTCCGGAACCTCCGGAAGCTTGATGCAGGGGATTTCGATGGGCGTGGCCATGGCGTTGCTTCAGATCGTGAAGCTGGAGGGCAGCGGCGCGACGGGTCGGCCGTTGATCACGACCACGGGGGCCTGGATCTCGATCGACCCGGCGGAGCGGATGACGAGGCGGGTGGGGGAGTTGATCTCCATCGTCTCGGCGCCAGCGCCGTCGCTCATGACGATGACGTGGCCGGAGGCGGATTTCAGGGTGCGGACGTCCGGATCGCCCGAGGGTGCCTCGGACGGCCAGCCGCCGCGCACGATCTGCGCGCCGATCCAAACGGGGTTGTCGAGCTCGCCGCCCTCGAACTGCATCCAGGCGAGATCGCCGACCTCGGGGATGAAGAAGAAGCCGTAGGGCAGCAGCGGCTTGGCCCAGACCGTCTCGTTCGGCTCGAAGAGCTGCGGCGCGGCGAGTTGCAGGCGGCCGTGCCCCTCCGGGTCGCGGTTGTCCTCCACGCGGGCGGAGTAGAGGCCGAAGTATCCATCGCTCATGTCCCTACCTCACGCAGCTGAAGGTGGTGGTGTAGCCGCGGGTTCCGACGGCGTGAGTGACCGAGGTCACGTACCAGTCGCCGTTGTCCCGCTCCGAACAGCCGTCGATGGCGACGATGGACTTGGCGCGCAGGTAGATCGTGCCGATGGCCGAGCCCGACCCGCTCTGCCCGAGGCTGTGCGTGGGTTCGGAGGCGTTGCGTCGGCTGACCTCGACTGAATCCCGTCGCACCTCGCCCGCCGTCACGCGCCGCGCGGCAATCTGCGCCTGAAACGCGCGCTTGCGGGCCGCCCCGGCGACGTAGAGCTGATCGATCCGGCTGCGGTCCCCGGCGCTAGCGCCAGCGAGGCGGGCCTGGTCGAGGTCCCAGACATGCACCTCGGGTGGCTCGTCCTGCTGCTCCTCGATGTCCTCGCCGTCGTCGTCGAGATCGTGCAGCGCCTTCTGACGGTCGACAAAAGAGACGTCGAACTTCGCGCTGAACGACAGCAGGTTGCTGTCGGAGCCGAGCCGGTAGAGCAGCGGCAGCCGGTCCACCCGCCGCGCCGCCAGCACGTCCCGCTCGGGGATGAAATAGAGCGCCTCGCGTTGCTGCTCGTCGAGCTCGACGAAGCACTTGGCCTTGTACTTGCGGGCCAGCTCCTGAAGGAAGGCGAGGTCGGTCTTGCCGTCCTGGTGTAGGGGCTTGGAGTTCACCGCGGGGTCGGGGTCGAGCCGCGCGGTGATCTCGGAAAACCCGTTCTTCCTCCCGATTTCGCACACGATGGCGGTGACCGTGGTGTCGGACCACTTCTTCTTCTTCTCCTCGTAGCCCATGCGGATGGACCCGTCGGAGCCTTTCAGCGTGATCTTCGGCGCACCGTTCTGATCGTAGCTGAGCTCCACCTTCGTCACGACGGCGCGGGTCATCAGGGTGTGGCCGTTCGGCTCGGCATAGCCCATGTCGACCTCGAGCACGGAGCCCTCGAACAGGCAGTCGGCCAGCACCATGCGCGGATCGGCGATCTGCACCGTCACCTGGTCGGCGCGCTTGTCATCTTCGGTGACCGTGGCCGAGACCACCCAGTCGGTGATGTCGATCCCCTCGAGGGCCACGTTCAGGAAAGTCGAATAGACGGGCATCAGAACCTCCGCGCCCGGTTCGCGCGGGTCGGGCCGGCGGGCAGCGGGATCGACAGGACCACGCCGGGTTCCAGGTCGAACGGATGAATGAGCGGATTGGCGTCGAGGATCGCGGGCCAGAGCCTGTCGTCGCCGAAGTATATGCGGGCGAGCGTGTCCACCGTCTCGCCCTCGGCCACGACATGCTCGACCAGCCGGCCCTCGGGCACCGGCCGGGTCAGGCGCAGGCCCACGACGCGGCGCGTCTCGCCGTCGGGGCCGACGACCTCGTAGACCGGCAGGGCCGCCAGCCGCGATCCGGACGCGACGGTCATCCCGACGCCCCCGCAGGCGAGAGGTCGGGCCCGCCATAGGGCACGATCTCCTTCACCGTCAGCCGCAGCGAGGCGGAGATCGGGCGCAGGCTGGCGTTGAACATAGTCTCGTCGATCGAAAGGTCGGTCAGGATGCAGTCGAGCGACCGATCCCCGAGACAGAGCAGGCAGACCGGCGGCGCCTTGAACTCCCGTCGCGAGGCGAAGAGCTTCGCTTGGCTGATGCCGGCGGTCTTCCAGGACGGATTCACCGGGTAGAGCAGGGCCTGGTACTTGCGGATCTCCGGGCTGACATCGCCGTCGGCCCCGGTCTCGATCGGCGGCTCCTCCGCCGTGAGCTTTCCCGCGATTTTGATCGCCGCGGCGAGCTTTCCCGCGATTTCGATCGGGAAGGTGAGCGAGCGGTCGCCACCCTTCACATATTGCTGAAAGGGCAGGATCTGCCCCGGCGCCTCGACGCTCGTATAGGTCACCGCGCGCTTGTCCGTGACCTTTGCGGGGTTGAACTGGAACCGCGCTATGATCTGCGGCGAGGCGTTGCACGAGCGCAGCGAGCCCTGCGTGACCTGCGTGCTGTAGATGTGATCGGCCATGGCTCACCCCGCCTCCGTCCGCACGCCCTGCGCGAAGGCGTCCTCGCGGCCGAGCTCCGACAGCCGCGCGCCGATCTGGCGCACGATCTCGTCCCCCAGCGCCGGGATGCTGTCCTGGTCCACCGACTGCGCCGACACGGTGATGTTGACCGCGCCGACGGAGACGGAGTTGTCGGCCACCGCGCCGCCGCCCCCACCGCCGGCGCGCATGGCGCTGGTCTGGGCGGGGTTCAGCACGTATTCGCCTTCGTGCAGCAGGTAGGGGCCGGTCGCGTTCACCGGCCCGCCCGTGGCCATGCCCGGCAGGCTCGACAGCGACGGAAGCGAGGGCAGCGAGATCGACGGCAGGCTGCGCAGCGCCTCGGCCAGCGAACTGGCGCTCGTGGCGACGGTGTTGAGCAGCGTCGACATCTCGCGCAGGACCGCAGCGAGGCCGGAAAGATGCGGGCCGCCGATGCTCGCCGCGATGCCGACGGCCAGCGTGGTGGCGGCGAGGGCCGCCAGAACGCCGACGATCGTCCAGAAATTCGCCGGATCGATCGCGGCCAGCGCCAACGCGAGCGCGGCGAAGGCGTTCGCCACGGCCGCGATGCCGTAGGATGCCTGGATCGACTGCTCGTCGAACAGCATCAGGGCGACGCCGAGCAGGCCGACGAAGACCACGATGCCGGCGAGACCCTTGGCGATGGTCTCGAAATTGCCGGCCTGGCTGACGATGTTCTCGGCCAGCGAGTTCAGCGCGTCGAAGAAGGCCGGCATGGACTGCATCGCCTGAATCGCGGTTTCGTCGAAGATGCGCATGGCCGCCGCCGTCAACAGCAGGAAAACGCCCAGGGCCAGCAGGCCGCCGATCACATGCCAAATCCGGTCGGGCTTGATCAGTGCCAGGACGATCGTCAGTGCTCCGAGCGCGCCGATCAGCTTCAGAAGCGGCGGGACGATCTTCTCGATGCTTTCGGGCATCAACTGCAGCGCGCCGGCGATGCCGAAGAGAAGCAGGAGGGCGCCGACGACGCCGACGATCATGCCGACGAGGCCCTTGCCGGACATGCCGATGAGCGCCGTGACGACGAGGAAGGCGAGGATCGCGGCGCCCAGCGCGCCGACCCACTTGATCAGTTCCGCCGCGTTGTCGGGCATCGAGTTCAGCGCCGCGGAGACGAGGCCGAGGGCGGCGGCGGCGAGGGCTGCTGCCGTGGCGAAAAGGGTCAGAGCCGCCGCAGCCGGTACACCGCCGAGCGCCACCGCCCCGAGCAGCGGGGAGAGCGCGGAAAGCTGGAAGAGGAGCTTGGTGAGGTCGATGCCCCCGAAATCGAGCGAAACCTTATAGACGTGGTTCATCAGCAGATTGAGCATCCCGGGGAAATCTGATACAAATGATCTCAATTCCAACCAAATATCGAAAAGCCGTACTAAAATCAAGCCGAGTTCTTCCAAGATTCCACGTGAAGATATTTCAATAGAACGAAGGCTTACCTCACTGAAGTCCAGAAGCCTGTTGCTGTGTCTAAGCCCTGATTCGATCAGCGACAGTTGGGAAAGCAGCGACCACAGCCGTCGAAAGATCTGGTCTAGCTTGAGGTAGATCAGCACGGCGAAGACGAAGGCGCTGCCGGCCATCAGTTCGAGAAAGCCGAGGTTCACGACGCGCACCGCCAGGATGTACCAGGGCGGCTGGCGGATCGCCGCGGCCATGTCCCGGATCGCCGCGAAGGTGTCGAGGCCAATCCGGGTCAGCGGATCGCGCCGCCGCTCCAGCGCCCGGCCCAGCCGGTCGAACTGGTCCGCCATGGACGGACCCGCCCCGAACTCCCGTCCGATGGCGCCCGCGAATGCGTTGTCGAGCGAGATCGGCATCGCAGGTCTACCTCCGCCCGCGCGAGGCGGACTTCACGGCCTTCGACTCCCGATCAAGCTGATCGGACAGAAGGTCCAGGAAGCTTCGGCGCTCGTCCATCGCCAGATTCATGATGTCGGCCCATCCCCAGTGCAGGTGGTAGGCTAAGTGGAAGACCTCGCTTCGGAGCCGGTGGAGGTCGGTCACCGCGGCGAGAAAAAATTCGTCATGTCGAGGCTGATCTCGAAGCCGTGCCCACAGATCGGGCAGTCGATCTCGTGGCGCAGGTCAACGCCCGGAGACTCCCTGCGGATCGCCCGTTCGATTAGCGCCCGGTCGGACATGGTCAGGTCTGCGAAGATGCGCGCCCCGAGACCCCGGAGCCGGTTGTCGGGCAGCGTGCCGAGCGAGGTGAGACAGCGCGCCAGCAGCAGGTTCACCCCGCGCGAGGCGTTGCGCTTCATGGCCGTGGCGATCTTCTCCTCGTCCTCGCCAGTGGGCAGGCGGAAGGTCGCGCGCCGGTGCACCTCGCCGTCGCGGTCCTCGTAGCCGTCCTCGAGGTCGACCGTGATCTGCGGGTCGCCGTCCTCTTCGCAGCGCCGGCATTCGAACAGATCGAGATCCTCGACCACCTCGAACTTCTCCTCGCAGGACGGGCAGCCATAGCGGGCCTCGAGCTCGGTGCCGAAGGTGATCTTGCGCAGCTCCAGCAGCAGGAAGTTGCGATCGGCGGAGGTGAGGCCGGCGGTGACCTTGGGGCCGATCTTCTCGACGCCCTCGATCTCGCGCACGCAACTCGCCAGCAGCTCCGTCACCAACCGGCCGGTGTTCTGCCGCAGCTTGGGATCGGCGAGGATCGCCTCCTCGTTGCCGGTCAGCTTGCGGATGCGCGCCTTGACGTGCCGCACGCCGTCCTCGTCGGTGAAGCCCACCGGCAGCTCGCAGGCATAGCCGCTGCGCGCGGTGGGCAGGGCATGAGTCTCCTCGATCGGGGTGATCTGCTGCATGGGTTAGGCGACCTCCCACCAGTCGACCGCGAAGGTGAACTCCTCGGTCTCGAGATCGGTCGACGCGGCGTCCTGCTCCGACTTGGTGTGCTTGGTGGGGAAGCAGTCGTGATAGATGCGCCGCTCCACCTCCGAGCCGGCGGAGTTCAGGCTGATCACCGCGATGGTGCTCCGCTCGGCCGAGCCCTGCGACGTGCCGGTCGGATTGAAGGTCTGCCGGAAGAGGTCGCGGAAGGTCGCGTCCTCGGCCGAGCCGTCGATGTAGCGGGTCAGCACCAGCTCCGTCGCCTTGGCGGGGCCGGAGACGACCTTGCGCACATATGCGTCGCCGCCGTTGACCATCTCGGCGGTCGGCACCTCCCATTCGGGCAGGCCGACCTTGTTGATGCGAACCTGGACGTTGTTCACCTCGACCGCGAATTTCGCGATCGGGACCGGCTCTTCATACGGGACAACGGGCATAGCGTTCCCTCCTTGAGGATCTTTGCGAACGGGTCAAGGCGTTTCGGTCGCGACCGTCTCGGCCGGCGACTGGCTGATCTCGACGATCACGAACTCGGCCGAGGGCGGCGTGCGGAAGCGCACCTCGACCGCGAGGATGCCGAGCTGGGTCTGAGTCTCGGGGTTGTTGGAGGCGTTGCAGATGAGCGCGAAGCCGTCCTCCCGCTCCTCCGTCCCGAAGGCGCCGCTGCGCCAGAGGCCGGTCATGAAGGCCCCGACGCTGTCGCGGACCTGCGCGAAAAGGCGCGGGGTGATCGGCTCCTGCAGGAACAGACGCAGCGACCGGCCGAGGCTGGCCTTGATCAGGTTCGTCGTGCGCCGGGCGGAGACGAGGCGCAGCGCGGCGTTGGTCGAGAGGTTCCGCGCCGCGTCCGCGATGATACCCTGGCCGGGCAGTGCGCGGATGACCGAGACGCCGCCGCGCGTCGCCGCGTCGGTATGCTCGATGTCGGTCACCTCGGCGCCGGGAACGAGTCCCACCACGTTGATGCCGGCCCGCCCGCCGGCGGGCGAGGTCCAGACGCCTGACTCGCGCCCGACCCGCGCCAGCATCCCGCAATAGGCACCGACGAGAGGGATCGTGCGCAGCGGCCTCAGCCCCGTCGCGTCGAGCGGATCGACCACCTGCCCGTGCGGCCAGATCGCCACGCCGTAGGAGACGTCGGCCCGCAGCGGCGCCGCGTAGTGGATCATCGACGGCAGGTCCGCCGCCGCCGGCCCGGTGACGATCGCGATCGCCGTGCCCTTGTCCTCGCAATAGGCGATGGCGTCGGCGGTGGGCGCGGCGTTGGTGGTGTCGGTGTAGGCCAGCAGCTCGAAGGTCTCGGCGTCGAGCGCGTGCAGCCCGGTCCGTGCCGCCGCGTTGCCGGCGTAGTCAGCGTCGTTCGGCGCCGGGTCCGAGCCGGTCGTGGTCATGGCGCTGCGCGTCACCACTGCCGGCAGGTTCAGCGCCGCGCCGGAGCCGGAGGCGAGGTCGATCGCCCGGATCAGGTCGGAGCCGGCGAAGGCGTCGTTGATCACGTCGACCGCATAGACCGCCGTGCCGCTCTCCATGCCGATGGAAGCGAAGCGCTCCAGCTCGACGCCGTTCTGGATGACGGCGACGTCCACCTCCGCCGTCTGCGCCTCCAGATCGCCCGGCGGCAGCGGGTCGGCGGCCGGCAGCGCCGGCGCGACCCGGATCCAGCCACCGGCATCCGAGCGCTCCGAGATCATCGAGGCGACCGAAAGACCCGCCACGGGCACACTGGCGTCGAGCGACAGCGTCGGCAGCGGGTCGGTCGCCCCGGCGACGAGCGCGATGGTCGATCCCGCGCCGACGCTGTTAGACGACAACGTCAGCTCGCCGCTCGGCGTCAGATCGGCCGAGAAACCGCGGGCCTGGCGGTTGATCTCCGCCACGATCTCGGCCGGCGTCGCGGCCGCAAGATCCGCGATGCGGCCGCCGACGGCGAAGGTCACCGTCGCCGGCGCTCCGCCGTCGACCGTCACGTCCATCGACGCGCCGACCGCGATGTTCTCGGTCGCCCCGAGCGCCGCGCCGCCGGTCACCCGGCCGCGGGTCGAGACCCGGATCGCCTGGCCCACGCCGAAGCCCGCGACGCCGCGCAGGGCGATGGTCTCCGCCCCGCCGATGCCCGCGTCGCTGTCGGCGTTCGCGCCGGTAAAGCCCAGCGTGGCGGCCGCGCCGCCGGCGATGGCGACGCGCCGCGACGGCCCTGCCTCCCGCCCCGCGATCAACACCCGCCCGCCTAGCGCGGCCGAGGCCGTCGCTGCGGGCGCGTCGGCGCGTATCACCGCCGCGACCTCCTCCGCCGTCGCCTGGGCGATGTCGGCGAAGAGCGCGGTCTGGAACGTCACCGTCTGCGCCCCTGCGCCGTCCACGGTCACGTCGATTTGGTCACCGTCGGCGAGCGCGAAGGGCCCGGCATTGGCGCTCAGCGCCTGCGCCGGCGCCTCGGCCGTCCCCAACGGGTTGTCCTCTACCGTGATCTCGAGCCCATCGGCCCAGCCGCCGGGATTGGGCTGGCCGCGCCAGCCCGCCTCGATGCGCAGCGTCGGCGCGCCGGCGCGATCGTTCAGCGTCTGCCGCGCGGCGACGGCACCGGTCTGCGTGACGCGCACGCACACCGCCTCGGCCCCGCCGTTCGAGAAGAAGCTTTCGACCACCGCCGCGCCCAGCGTGGTCGCGTCCAGCCCGCCGAAGGCGCGCGCGAACTCCGCGAAGCCCTGCACCCCGACCGGGGTATGCGCCGGCCCTCGGAGCGAGCGGATCAAAAAGGCAGCGCGGCCGGTCTCGGCCGGGGCGACGATCGGGCGGGCGCGGCCCTCGACTTCGCGGACGTTGACGCCGATGACGTTCATCTGGGCCTCCTCAACTCTCGGTCAGTGACACGCCGAGGGGCGTCACGCCCACCCGGAGGTTGATCTGCTCGGCAGGCCGCGCGGGGTTGATCTCGACGTAGATCTCCAGCTCGCCGCGGGAGATCGAGGCCGCGGTATTGTTGTCGGCGTCGGATTTCACGCGGTAGGCGCGCTCCGCATCCTCGGCCGCGAAGGCGCCGCGGCGGCGAAGCTCTTCCAGGAACCCCGACACGGATGACACCGCCCGGCGGCGCAGGCGTTCGTCATGCAGCTCGTGCACGAAGCCGCGCAGGCCGTCGCGCAGGCTGGCGACGATGAAGTTGAAGAGCAGCCGGACATTCACGAAGCGCCAGCGCGCGTCGGTGCTGACCGTGCGCGAACTGGCGATGTGCAGGCCCAGCAGGTCGTCGCGCCGCGCCATATTGGCGAGCGCGTCGCGCACGACCGTGGTGTTCTGCCGGTCCGTCAGATGCGCCGACAGCTCCACGATGCCGCGAAGCTGCGCGCCGGCGCCCGCGGGGGCCTTGAACACGCCGCGGCGCAGGGCGACGTCGGCGAAGATGCCGGCGACGGGCAGGTCGAGCGGGATCATCCGCAGCCGCGCCGGCCCCGTCGCGGTCGGGTCCAGCGTCGCGCCGTAGGGGCCGTAGAAGGCGCCGAAGGTCTTGGGACGCTGGAAGCCGGCGGTGTAGGCCTCGATCGCGTTGACGTAGTCCGCCTCCGGCTGCGCGTAGTCCGCCGGCCCCTGCGGCCGCGCCGTGGTGGCGCCGGCGCGGTCGGGCAGCGACCCGATGAAGGCGCAGTCGTTGCGCCCGGCGCAGTAGGCGAGCGCGCCGTCCACCGCCACGCTGCGGTCTCCGCTCGACAGCGCATGCACGTCGGGCAGGGTCAGAAGTTGCACCGCCTCCCGGTCGAAGGCGTGCAGGCCGGTGCGCCGCGCGGCATCGCCGGAATAGTCGAGCGCGGTCGGCGCTGGCTCCGTCCCGCCGGTGAAGAGGCTCTCGGACACGGCGCCGAGCGCGTCGCGCGGCGCCTGCGCGTCGGCGGGGCGCAGATCCTCCGCGATCACGTAGCGCGAGCCCGACAGCGGATCGTTCAGCCGGTCGGGCGCGTAGCTCGCGACGCCGCGGGTCATCGACAGACCCCGCCAGTCCTCGACCTCGGTCGGCAGCGTGCCGTCCTGGGCACGGTAGAGGATGCGCAGCCGGACCTCGGCGCTCGCCACGCTCGTCCCGCCCGTGGTCAGCGCGCTGGAAAGGACGCCGGCGAAGGTCACGACGCCGGTCGCGAGATTCACGCCGTCGATGCGGTGCGTCTGGACCACCGGCCCGCTGCCCGGATCATCGACGAAGCGCAGCGTCTGGCCGACCGAAACGCCGGTCGCGTCGGTCAGCGTGACCGAGGCGTCGCCGGCCGCCGCGGCGGCGGAGATCGTGCCGGTGTATCCCGGGTCCTCCGAGACAACGGCCGAGAGCCGTCGCCCCCAGAGCCCCGGATCCTCGCCGCCCCGGTCGCCGGCCCGCAGCCGCAGCGCCGGCTGCGCGACCGCCTGTCGGTCGTCGAGCACGAGCTGCGCGGGCGTCGCGCCCGCGGCCGTCGCACGGGCGACCACCGCCTCGCGCCCGCCGTTGAGGAAGTAAAGCCGCAGCGCCAGCGCCGAGACCGCGTCGGCGCGCGGCCGTCCGAAGGCGCGCTCCACCTGCTCGGGGCCGGAGATGCGCACCGGCTGGTTCGGGCGTCCGCGCTCGAACACCCCCAGCACGGCCGTGACCGAGGTCGGCGCCGGCAGCACGGCGGC
>RCNG010000882.1_pt1 | contig 14504 bp, 14 predicted proteins | sample 2041371 | NCBI WGS metagenome assembly RCNG01 (sample SAMN09708227, study PRJNA481090) | Marine sediment metagenome, whole genome shotgun sequencing project. | biome: marine sediment; feature: ocean; material: sediment; isolation source: Sewage treatment plant 1 marine sediment (STP1) ... | reverse complement strand
CCCTTAAATTCCTCATAAATTACATCATCCATGCGTGAGCCCGTGTCTACAATCGTCGTGGCGATGATTGTGAGCGACCCGCCTTCCTCAATATTCCGCGCCGCTCCGAAGAACCGCTTCGGCGGGTAGAGCGCTGCGGGATCGATGCCACCCGAGAGCGTCCTGCCTGAAGGTGTCACCATCAAGTTATATGCCCGCGAGAGACGCGTGATCGAATCGAGAAGGATGGCAACATCCTTCCCGCACTCCACCAAACGCTTGGCTCTTTCCAGCACCATTTCTGCTGCACGGACATGGGAAGTAACTGGTTCGTCAAACGTGGAGGCAATCACTTCTGCATCGACCGAACGATCCATGTCGGTCACTTCTTCCGGTCGCTCGCCAATAAGCGCAACCATGAGATGAACGCCAGGGTACTTCAGGGAAATCGCATTGGCGATTTGCTTTAATACCGTCGTTTTCCCCGCCTTCGGCGGCGAGACGATTAACCCGCGCTGCCCTTTACCGATGGGCGCGACCAAATTGATCAAGCGCGTGGCGAGCGTGAAGCGGTCCGTCTCGAGATCAAACCGTTCCTCCGGGAAGATTGGCGTAAGATCGTTGAACCTGGGCCGGTCTTTCGCATCTTCCGGATCCATGCCATTTATCGATTCGACGCGCAGCAAACCGAAGTATTTCTCTGTATCTTTCGGAGGGCGGATTTGGCCTATGATCATATCCCCTGTTCGCAATTTAAAGCGTCTCATCTGGGATTGTGAGACATAGATATCGTTGCGCCCCGGGAGATAGTGATCTGCGCGTAAAAAACCCATCCCCTCGTTCATGATTTCCAACACACCGCCGCGCAGCTCCAGCCCTCTACGTTCCGCATCCGACTGCATAATCCGGAGAATCAAGTCCTCCTTTTTCATGCGGGAGGCGCCGCTCACATCATACTCTTTCGACAAATCCCTCAGGTCGGACAGAGTCATTCCTTCAAGTTGCCCTATATTCATTAATGTACTCCCAATGGAAAATTTCGTATATCGCTTTTAACTATTAATGTTCGAGATTAATAAGTAGGTAACCACATATAGTGATAAATATTCGAGGATAGCTCAAATGTTATTCTGGTCAGAGTTGGTTGAAGGGGGTGCTGCCCTGAGACAACAAGTCTTCTTGAACGCAGGCATTATAGCACGCAGAAAGGACGGAAGCAAGCAGGGCTCTATTCCCATTCACCCCCACGCTCCAAAAGTTTCCCTGCCCTCACCAACAAGGCAAAGCGAATCGTTCCGAAATCAACTATTTTGCGCTTAAGTTGATTATGAACCTAATATTTAACCCTGGTGGTTTTCCTTCGCACCGCATCTCTCACGCTGTGACGCCTATTCGTCCGCAGCGGGGTCACCCGATACGGTCATACTGAATCTCGCTTACCGTCATCAGTTTGTCCCAACGGTGGGTTGCGATGATCTCACGTACGGTTCCGGTTATCCCTCTCATCACGAGGCTGTGCGTTCGCGCGCCGACACCTGAGTACTTCACTCCATCCACTAACTCGCCGTCGGTGATCCCTGTGACGGCAAAAAAGATGTCATTAGTTGCGACGAGATCATCAATCCTGAGCACTTTTTCCAAATCGTAGCCTAGATCTTTCGCCGCTTTCGTTTCGGCTTCATCTCTAGGGTACAACCTCCCCTGGATCTCGCCGCCCATGCATTTCAACGCGCAGGCGGCAAGGACACCTTCTGGAGTTCCGCCAATGCCAATTAATAGATCGATGCCCGAGCCCTGTTGAGCGGCCAATATTGCGCCGGCGACATCACCATCCGTGATCAAACGTATTCGAGCACCCGTCTCGCGGACACGTTGGATCAGTTCCTCATGACGCGGGCGCTCGAGAATAACCACGGTTAGGTCATCCACATCAGCGCCCTTTTCACGAGCAATCATATTTAAATTCACTTCGATTGGAGCATCGATATCGATATGCCCCTTCCCTCTCCGGCCGACCGCTATCTTGTGCATGTATACAATCGGTCCTGGATTGAACATCGAACCGCTCTCGGCCAGGGCGACTGTTGCAACGGAACCCTGTCTCCCTTGAGCGAGGAGACGCGTGCCTTCGACCGGGTCCACAGCGATATCCAATGCTGGCCCGTTCCCTGTACCAAGTCTCTCGCCGTTGAAAAGCATCGGAGCTTCATCCTTCTCGCCTTCTCCAATGACGATAACGCCGTCGATATCGATTGAATTTAACACCAGGCGCATCGCATCCACGGCCGCCTGGTCCCCATCCTCTTTCTTCCCTCGACCCATCCACCGTCCTGCTGCGAGCGCTGCTGCTTCCGTGACGCGTGCCAGATCCAACGCGAGATTATGTGATGGTTTTGTTTTCATGCAGACACTCTCCGAGTTTGTGATTCACCCAGCGGTAGTTAATACAATCGCCAGAAAGTAACCTATTACGGCTGACCAAATCCAGGTATCGATTCTATCCAGAGCTCCACCGTGACCGGGGAGCAGCGCCCCTGTATCCTTCTCGCCGATTTGACGTTTGAACATACTTATGCCGAGATCACCGATCGGCGCAACCGTGCTAATTATCCCGCCGATGATCGCACCCGACATCGCATTTATACCCGCGTGCGGTCCAGCCCCTATTCGCCAAAGCAAACCCATGCCCGCGCCGCACAAAATCGCCATTCCAATACCTGCCAGGTAGCCCTCCCATGTTTTTTTTGGACTCACGCGGGGGACAAGCTTATGACGACCAAACCTGCGGCCAAAAAGGAGGGCCGCAGAATCCGCAATCCAAATTGACATCAGGGACAATAAGAACCACCAAAGGCCATCGGGCATGCGTCGGATCGTTATGAGGAAGGCTCCAATCCACCCGACATAAAGTATCCCAGTGAGTGTCAGGGCAAAGTCCGTGCCTGATTTTGGTGCTCCCCGCTCGAAGTCGATCACATGCCAGGTCAAGGTGACAAAAACGATGCCTGCGAAAAGAATGTAATCAACCTCGAATCCAAAACAGATACGGACAAGCACAACGGCGACAGCGCCAATGATTAATAAGGGTATTGCCGGACGGTAACCCCCAGCAAAAAAAAGGCTGCCGAATTCGTAGGCAGCCATTGCCAGAATGCCCATGATGCTGATTGAGTACAACCAACTACCATCGGAAATAACCCACGCGATCAGCGGGAAGAGCAGGAGAGCAATGGCGCTTCGCTCACGCAGCATGTTTACCTTGGTAATGCCTTATCTGAGATGCGCCCGTAGCGACGTTCACGCTGTGCGTAGACATGGAGCGCCTCGAGCAATTCTTCAGGATCGAAATCAGGCCAATAGGTAGTTGTGGCATACCACTCAGAGTAGGCACCTTGCCAGATAAGGAAATTACTCACACGCATCTCACCTGACGTCCGAATGATCAAATCCGGATCGGGCGATTCGGAAGTGAAGAGGTAGCGGCCGACGGTGGCTTCGGTGATTTCCTCAGGTTGAATACCGTCCGCGATCATCTCCCTGATACCACAAACAATCTCGTCCCGACCGCCATAGTTCCATGCCACGTTGAGAATCAACCGGTCGTTTTTCTCTGTTATTTTTATGGCCTGCTTTACCTTAGCTTGAAGCTCCGGTTTCAGCTGTTCAAGGCGCCCGATGTGGCGTAATTGAACGCCATTTTCATCAAGTGATTTCAACTCTCTATCGATTACATCCTCGAGAATATTAATCAATCCCTTCACTTCTGCCGGAGGGCGTTTCCAGTTCTCCGTCGAGAAAGCGTAGATTGTAAGATACTTGATTCCGTATTCCACGGCGGCTTCGAGGATCCGACGCAGGTTATCAACACCAGCGCGGTGTCCTGCCATACGCGGCAATCCGCGCGAGCGCGCCCAACGACCATTGCCATCCATGATGATGGCTACGTGCTCAGGGATTTTCCCTGGAAGTTTAATCTCAGATTCGTTTGTCATAGGTTGCGTGAATTTTTGATCAACCTTCAAGGACCTCAGTTTCTTTGCGTTCCCCGATTTCATTGATCTGGTCAATGTGTTGATCCGTTAGCTTCTGGAGATCGTCCTCCCCGCGCTTTAGTTCGTCCTCCGAAATCATCTTCTCTCGCTCGAACTCGCGTAAGTCATTCTGGGTATCCCTGCGCACATTCCGTACTGCGACGCGACCTTCCTCAGCTCGATTTTTAACAACACGAACTAGTTCATGGCGTCGTTCTTCAGTCAACGGGGGAATGCTCAAGCGGATAAGCTTACCATCGTTATTGGGGTTGAGACCCAGATCGGAAGACATTATCGCGCGTTCAATATCTTTAATACTGGCCGGGTCAAAAGGACGGATTGTTAGAAGTCGCGGTTCAGGGGCAGATATTGTTGCGAGCTGCATCAAGGGCGTGGGATTACCGTAGTACTCAACAGACAGACGATCGACAAGAGCGGGGGAGGCGCGGCCTGTTCGAATCGAGGCGAGATCCTCCTCAAAGGAACTGATCGCTCCTGTCATACGGTTTTGAGCTTCTGCGAGCGCATCCTTTACCATAGATACTCTCCTTTTTCGACCTTACCTTAAGCGTGGGTTCCTTATAAGGATAGCTCAATTTTGGTTTTTTTGTGGGTGGATAACTTTGATTAATCCCAAATAGCGTGTATACCCAGTACTCGGGAGAAGAATCATCTTCCCAACGCTTGCCACCCGGCATTATCCCCGAAATGAGTACCCGGGACAACGTATACTTTTGGGGAATTTATGTATCTGAGATTACAGTACCAACCGGCTGGCCCAGAACAGCGTTCGTGAGGCTGTCGGATTGCCACATATCCAAAACCAGGATCGGGAGTTTGTTGTCCATGCAAAGGGAGATCGCCGTGCTGTCCATAACTTCTAAACGCCGGCTGAGCGCGTCGATATACGTGAGTTGGTCAAAGCGTCTTGCGTCTGGTTTTTTCTGTGGATCGGCATCATAGACGCCATCGACTTTCGTAGCTTTTATCACGATGTCGGCTTCAATTTCCATCGCTCTCAAGGCCGCTGCAGTATCGGTGGAGAAATACGGATTTCCAGTTCCTCCGCCGAGGATCACTATTCGGTCTTTTTCCAGGTGGCGAATCGCGCGACGGCGTATATAGGGTTCCGCCACGGCGCGCATTTCTATAGCCGACATCACTCTCGTAACTGATCCGCCCCGCTCGAGCGCGTCCATGAGCGCTAGAGAGTTCATCACGGTTCCGAGCATTCCCATGTAATCAGCTGTGGCTCGTTCCATGCCGCGCTCAATCCCCTCCAGACCGCGCCAGAGGTTCCCCGCACCTATGACAATAGCGATTTGGACACCAAGGATGCGAACCTCTTCTACCCGCGCGGCTACTTTCTCTGCCTTCCGGGGATCAATGCCAATGCCGCCCTCTCCCGCCAGAGCTTCACCGCCGAGCTTGAGGAGGATTCGTTGGTACACAGGATCAGCCATTTTTATCCCTCATAACTTCCTGGGTAATTATCGCTTTAAGCAATCGGGCCAACAAATTGTTGGCCCGATTTATTACCCTAGCTCCTCGCCAATTTCCCATCTTTTAAACCGTCGCAAGGTGACGTTCTCACCCGTGCTCACGATTACATCGTTTAATAAATCGGTCACAGTCTTGGAATCATCGCGAATGTATTCTTGACGCATGAGGCATGTTTCATCGAGGAATTTAGTTAGCCTGCCTTCGATGATCCGATCAACGACCTTCTCCGGCTTTCCCTCACCCAGGGCACGTTTGCGTGCGATCTCCCGCTCAGCCTTGATGACTTCTTCGGGGACGTCTTCTTCATGTACCCACTGCGGCGCTGAAGCCGCAATCTGAAGGGCGATTTCGTGGGCAAATTCACGAAAGCCATCCGTGCGGGCGACAAAGTCCGTCTCGCAATTGACCTCCACCATTACCCCCACCCTGCCTTCACCGTGGCTGTACAACTCAAGCCTCCCGTTGCGAGTCTCTCGATTAGCGCGCTTCTTTGCATCGGCCAATCCTTGTTCACGCAAAAGGACGACCGCTTTATCCATATCGCCTTTGGTCTCTTCTAGAGCTTTCTTACAATCGAGAACTCCAACGCCTGTTTTTTCACGCAGAGCTTTTACGTCTTCCGCTGCGATGCTCATTCTTCTGTTTTCTCCTCGTCCCCTGCGTCCTCGGCTTCAACTGCTTCAGGCTCTTCAGCAGTTTCGGGTTTTTCCGTCACTTCAGGTTCTTCTACCGTTTCAGGTTCTTCCGTCACTTCAGGTTCTTCTACCCTTTCAGGCTCTTCCGTTGCTTCAGATTCTTCATCTGCCGCGGATGCCTCAGTTGTCTCAACTTCATCAGCTGTCACAGCTTCCTCAGTTGTCTCAGGTTCTTCGGTGGCATCCGCTTCCTCGGACACCTCTTTCTCCTCGGGTTCTTTTTCAGCCTTTTCCTTTTCGCCGAAGGCTCCGCTCTGGATCTTCGCTAGTGTGGCTTCACCAAGCAGCTCTTCATCGCTCATTTCGTGTCCTTCTACGGGCAGGGCTTTACCCGCATCAGTGACTTGCTCTTCCTCTTCATCTTTGCGCATCGCCTTGCCTTCGAGAACAGCATCGGCGACCTTGGACGTTAGCAGCTTGATGGCGCGGATCGCATCGTCGTTTGAAGGGATGACATAGTCGATGACACTTGGGTCGCAATTTGTGTCGACCAGAGCGATAACGGGGATGTTAATCAGATTAGCTTCGTGAATGGCAGTGTTCTCCTGACGGACATCGACAGCGAAAAGCCCCTTCGGCAAGGTTCGCATCTCGCGAATTCCGCCCAGTCGGGCATCCAATTTGTCAATCCGCCGCGTAATAGTTAGCGCTTCCTTCTTCGAGAGAAGCTCTAATTCGCCCGCGTCCCGGCGGCGCTCCAGCCCTTCGAGTTCGTCAATCCGGCTGCGTATCGTCATCCAATTCGTAAGAGTGCCCCCCAGCCAACGCAAGTTGACATAGGGCATGCCGCAGCGTACAGCCTCCAGTTCGATGGTCTCTTGCGCTTGGCGCTTCGTGCCTACGAAGAGAATGCCGCCGCCGTCAGCGACGATATCTCGAATGACCGCGTAAGCCTCATCGAGCGCTTCTAGAGTCTGTTGAAGATCGATAATGTGGATGCCGTTTCGCTCGGTGAAAATGTACGATTTCATCTTTGGGTTCCACTTACGAGTTCGGTGACCAAAGTGGACCCCTGTTTCAAGCAGGGCTTTCATACTAACGACGGCCATGAGGTAACCTCCTATGCGTTAAACCTCCGCCCCATTTATTCTACGCCGGAACCAGTTGGCCCACCGGCACGCCCGGCGTAATCCTGAGGCGTGCGTATTTGCCCGAATTGGGCAGAATTATTCCCGCCCGGATTCATGATCAGGCGGGAGCGAAAGAGAGTATATCATGGGCATGAACCTTCGTCAAAGAAAGCAAATAACTCGTTCGATGCGTAGGTCAGCGAATCTATAAAATTTAGGCGAAAATCGAGGCATGCCTGGTGGCGATTCAAGATCCTTCAGGGCTTGAATAAATAATCGGATTAACCCGTTTTCTCAATTGTAGATTTAAGGGATTTCTTCTGCACGCGCTCGGTGAAGCGATCTATCTCGATCACTGCACGTTCATGCGCTGCTTCACCGATCTTCTCCATCTCATCCCAGAGCTCAGTCTGGAAGGAAATCACGTTTTTCTCGATCAGGACAATTTCCGCCTGGACAGAGACTTTTCTCCCCAACGGGGTCGGGGCGATATGGCGTACGGTAATGGCAATCCCTACCGTTGTCATTCCCTCGGGTAAGTGAGGTTCCACAAGTTTGCGGCATGTCTGTTCTACAAAAGCAACCATCGCTGGCGTTGCATACACTTGAAGTGAACCGCTTCCTAGATGGGACGCGACTCGCTCAAGGGTAACCTGTTGGTTGTCCTCGATACAGCTTCCTATGGTGATCCCATGGATATCCATCAGCCAATAATTCTCCGTTTTATAGCTTATGGGGCTTGCCGCAGCGCGATAGCGACTGCAACCGCGTGCTCATGGGTGTGACTCAAGCTAATCGACCAGGCGGTGATCCCTAATTCACGGGCTGTCTCTTCCGCTCGACCGGAGAGATGAAGCAGAGGCTCTTTATGTGGTCCTTTAATGATCTCAATCTCTTTCCAACCTACCTCGCCGATGCCGGTGCCAAGCGCCTTCGCTACCGCTTCCTTCGCTGCAAAGCGAGCTGCCAGAGCCGGTGTACGCCCTCCTGAATCTACCAATTCATTGGGTGTGTACAAGCGCTGAAAAAAACGGTGACCATGGCGTATGATGGCGCGGTCGATGCGTTCGACCTCGACAATGTCTATGCCAGATGAGATCAGCATCAGACCCCACTCCCATCCGGACCAGCGATGGCGACTGCAAGCCGTTCAGTGTCGAGATAGCCTTTTCCGGCTGCCAAAACCTGGTCGCGAGTTATCCCTGCGATCTTGGTTTGATAGCGCTGATAGTAATCCAGCCCTAAGTCATATCGTTCCATGTGAGCGATCGCCCCTGCAACTCCCTCATTTGACTCGAGTTGCATCGGGAGACGACCGATAAAACTGGCTTTGTTCTCGAAAAGCTCTTCCTCACTGACGCGGCGAGACGTGAATCGCTTGATTTCGTTCTGGACAATCTCGATGGCGCGATTCTCGTCTTTCGGGTTCACCCCGGCAACCACCTGCCATGGACCAGGGCCTGGTCCGCCTGAAATCGCACTGTACGCGTAATACGCCAATCCTGCGTTGACACGCACCGCTTCACCAATCCTCCCCATAAGACCGAAACGCCCGAGGATGCTATTCCCCATCGCAGCCGCCAAATAATCTTCATCATATCGACTGGGTCCAGCGGTTCCGATTACCAGGTCGCTCTGTGCCTTACCTTCGAGCCGGACTTCTACTCTCCTGGATTTCTTCAATGGCTTCAGTACCGGCAGGTCGGGCATCTCCCGTCGCTTCTTCGTTGTCCATTGGCCAAGCGTAGAAGAAACAAGGTCCAAAACCTTTTCGGTGTCAACCCCACCAACGATCGTTATGACAAGACCAGAGGCGCCGAAGTATTCACGATGGAACCTTCGTAGGTCAGCGGGTGTCAACTCACGGATTGTCTCGACATAACCGTTCGTCGACAGCCCGTAAGGATGATCACGGTACACCAGTGTGTCGAATGCCATCTGGGCCCGTGCCCCGGTATCCTGTTCTCGGATCGCCAGCGCGGTAAGCTGCTGAGCGCGCAATCGTTCAAATTCCGCTTTCGGGAAGGATGGATGCTGAAGAACATCGGCTAAGAGCTCTAAGAGTAAACCGAGATCTTCTGCAAGCGCCTTCCCATGGAAAGCTGTGGTGTGTGTGCCCCCATGCAGCGATAAGTGTGCGCCAATGGATTCAATGGCTTCGAAAATTTGTCCAAAGGAACGCGTTTGTGTGCCGCGGGTCATGGCAATTGCTGTCATGAAAGCCAGCCCGGCAGTATCCGCTGTATTCGCAAGCGCTCCCGCTAGAAGATAACCGGAGAGGACAACAGACGGGCTGGAGAAATTTTCGCGAATGAGCACCACAATACCATTGGGTAACTCTTCCCGGCGGATAGTTTCCGGTCCGGGTAGGGCAGCAATATCAAGATGTGGTAGAAGGGGTGTTTCTTTAGTCATAACTCAGCTCGAATTTGGACGGTAGAAACCGATGACGCGATTGGAGTCAACGAGGTATTTTTGAGCGATCTCCCACGCCATCTTGGGGGTTACCTCTGCCAGGCGGTCTAGATAGCTCTCATACCATGAGCCATCTGCAAACATCTCAGTAAAACCCAGCCAGAACCCCTGATTGGTGATACTTTCGCTGCTATAAGCGAAAAGAGCACGCGCTTGTTTAATCGCTTTTGACAGCTCATCTTCATCAATCGGCGCTTCGCGAATACGGGCCATCTCCTGATCCAGCACGGCAAGCGCTTGCTCCGGCGTCCGGTCTGGGCGTACCGTGATATGGACATTATAGAGGTAAGGATCAATGGACGCGGCCAGACCTCCCTGAACAGAGGCTGCAACCTCGCCGTCAACGAGGGCGCGATAAAGACGTGATGTTTTGTTGGATATCCCTCCAGCGAAGAAATTAAAGCTTGAAGCCCCCGCCAGCACACTTCCCAGAACGGTCAGCGGCAGGAAATCATCGTCATCTGCTGCTGGAGCGTGATAAGCAATTTTTAGATAATGCGTTTCACCGGGTCCACTGACATTGACAATCCGCTCCCCGCTCTGAGGGGGTTCTGGCCTTGACATGTGCTGCGGTGCCGGGGCCTTGGGCAAAGGACCAAAGATCTCTCGTATCTGGTCCAGCATTCGACGGATGCGAAAGTCACCGGCGACAACCAGGACTGCATTGCTGGGTACATAGTGTCGACGGTAATGTGCAAAGAGGTCGTCACGTGTCATCGATTGCAGGTCCACCATATCCCCGATGACTTCATGGTGATAACTATTGACGCGGAAGGAGGCTGCCTGTACTTCCTCTGCCAGGCGAAAAGTCGGTTCGTTCTCATGCCCCTGGCGTTCAGCGATGATGACGGTTCGTTCCGACTCTACTTCGTCTACGTCGAAAAGGCTGTTCTGCATACGGTCGGCTTCAAGCTCAAGGGCCATTTTGATGCGGTCTGCCGGCAACGTCTCTAGGTAAGCAGTCCAATCTAACCAGGTGAAGGCGTTCCAAACACCCCCGTTGCGTGATATGGCGCGATCTAACACCCCGGCCGGGAAGGATGGGGTCCCCTTAAATTGCATATGTTCAACCCAGTGAGAGATCCCGGTTGTCCCGGGTGTTTCGTTGCGCGACCCAACTCGGTACCAGACCCAGCAAGTTGCTAGAGGTGCGGTATGAATCTCTTTAAGGCGTACTTCAAGGCCGTTTCGAAGACGTGTAACGAGGGTGGGCTTGGGCGCATCACTCATATGAGAGTTTAACCATTCATTGGTTTGCCGTCGTTATACCCTCGACCCATAGCAAGATAGGTGAACCCTAGTTGTGCCATAGCAAAAGGTTCATAAATATTTCGGCCATCGATGACGATTGGATTGCGCAGAAGACCTTTAATCCGTTGTAGATCCAGCTGCTTGAATTCATTCCATTCCGTGCAGATAACCAGCGCGTCGGCGCCTTCTGCCAGAGCGTAGGCGTCCTCCGCCATTTCAATCGCGGGCATGAGTTTAACGGCGCCGGGCATTCCCACCGGGTCGTAAGCACGGACCGTTGCACCACCTTTGAGCAATCGTTCGGCAATATCGAGCGCCGGCGCATCTCGGAGATCGTCGGTATTGGGTTTGAACGTCAGCCCTAAGACTCCGATTACTTTCCCTTCGAAATCACCCACACCTTCTCGGATTTTTTCGACGAGCAATCGTCGCCGATCATCGTTGATATCCATGACAGCTTGAAGGAGCTGCGGGTGCCGTCCTTTCTCATCTGCCATATGCGCAAGAGCCTTCACATCCTTGGGAAAACATGATCCACCATACCCAAGACCGGCATCCAGGAAGTAGGGGCCGATGCGGGCATCATAACCCATGCCGGTGCTTACCTCTTTTACATCAGCGCCTAACTCCTCGCAGATATTTGCGATTTCATTGATGAAGGAGATACGCGTGGCCAGGAATGCGTTTGACGCGTACTTGACCATCTCTGCCGTACGCAGGTTGGTGATCATAATCGGCGCCCGCAGAGGCAGGTGCAGCTGGGCGACTTTGTCAGCAGCTTCATAATCCTGGGATCCGAGCACCGTGCGTGCCGGATTCATGAAATCGAGTATCGCTGACCCTTCTCGCAGGAACTCAGGGCAAGATACAACTGCGAATGGAATGGGTTTGGGTTGGCTGGTGCGGATGATCTCCGCGACCCAGTCGCCCGTCCCGACAGGCACGGTTGATTTGTTGACCACGATCAGGGGTCCATCCATCACTTGCGCGACGGATTCTGCAGCCGACTTAACGTATTTCAAATCCGCTTCCCCATCGACGCCGGATGGCGTTCCGACGGCTATAAAGACAAAATCCGCCCCGTTAATTGCTTCTGGATAGGACGTAGTAAAGGACAATCGCTCTGAAGCGACATTGCGTTCGACGAGCTCATCCAGTCCGGGCTCGTAGATCGGCATGATGCCTTTTTTGAGATCCTTAATCCGCTCTTCATTGATGTCAAGGGCGATCACACGATTGCCGAGGTCAGCAAAACCCGCGGCGCTGACCAAACCTACATAACCAACGCCCACAACAGCGATATGCTTCATTAAGTACTCCCTTATAGAAAATTCTCAGTAAATCTGCGTGTTTGCGCAATCATACCATGGCTGGTTTTCAAAGCAACCATATCCTATCGTAAAAGGTCATACAGGCCTTGTGACACTATTCACTTGTCCCTTACAGAACCAACAGCGTACACTCTATTAACTAGACAACTCCTACCCTGATGGTTAGAGTATCTAGGTCGAATTGGAGGGTTTGGAATGCAGATTACACGTCAGGCGGACTATGCTGTCCGTGCGGTGCTTTACCTGTCGGGTCTGGATAACGGACGACGGGCGCCAACGAGCGAAATAGCTCTGAACCAGCACATCCCGCCTTCATTCCTGGCGAAGATCGTCTCGCAGCTATCCGTCGCCGGTGTTGTCCAGACTTCGCGCGGCGCGCGCGGGGGCGTATCCCTGGCCCGCGCCGCAGATGAAATCTCACTGCTTGAAGTGGTCGAAGCTATCGATGGTCCGATCATGCTGAACGAGTGTGTCTTCGATTCAAACGCATGCGTATTCGGCGATAATTGTCCGGTCCAGAACGTATGGTGCAACGCGCAGGAAACGCTGGTTAAGACGCTCCGAGGCACCACCTTCGCCTCCTTGACACCTCAATGAGCAGAACCCTGCAAATTAAAACCGCAGGATATTAGCATCTACATTCGTGCCTGACCCTGATGACCCGGCGCACAAAGCGTCGGGTCTTATGAATTACCAGGATTTGGATGGCCGTCCAATTGAGCCGTATAATTAGATTTGTCATTTTTTGGAGGACGGTATGAACGTCGAGGATGCAATCCGCACCAAACGCGCTATTCGCAAGTTCACCGATGAGCCTCTTCCTGAAGATGTCGTGCGTAAGATCGTCGACGCTGGGCGTAGAGCACAATCGGCGAAGAACAGACAACCCTGGCATTTCATCGTCATTCTCGATCGCGAGACCCTAATAAAACTGTCTGAATTGGGCACCTATGCTGGACACCTGGCAGGAGCCGCTCTGGGTATAGCAATCGTCACCCCGGATCCGAACCGGCGCTGGTCCATCCTATTCGATGCAGGGCAGGCAGCCGCCTATATGCAGCTCGCCGCATGGGAGCTCGGTGTAGGATCATGCCCGGCAACGATTTATCAGCCGGAGGCCGCCAGGGCACTCCTCGGATATCCAGACGACTGGCATCTCCATGTCTCGCTATCCTTTGGCTATCCCGCCCACCCTGAACAAATAACCGAAAAACCTAAAGCTGGGGGGCGAAAGAGCTACGGGAATGTCACCCACCTGGAACGTTGGAGTGACGACTTCCAAGAAATACAGGAGCAATAATGTAATTACAATCTAAAATGAGATACTTCTCATTCCGAATACACTTCACAAATTCTTGGATCAGGAACCAGATTAAGTCGTACAGAATTTGAACTAATAAAAATGGAGGCGAATATGTCTCAACCACGATTGGTCCGTGCACCGCGTGGCACAGAACTCACCTGCAAATCTTGGCTCACAGAAGCTCCATACCGCATGATCCAAAACAATTTGGATCCTGAGGTCGCGGAGAAACCCGATGATCTGGTTGTCTACGGAGGGCGAGGGAAAGCAGCCCGCGATTGGGATTCTTTCGATGCAATCCTTGAATCGCTCAAGCAGCTTGAAGATGATGAAACCCTGCTCGTGCAATCCGGCAAGCCGGTCGCAGTTTTCACGACCCACACCGATGCCCCGCGCGTACTGCTCGCCAACTCGAACCTCGTCCCCCATTGGGCCACCCAGGAGCACTTCGATGAGCTGGATGCCAAGGGTCTGATTATGTACGGTCAAATGACCGCCGGCTCCTGGATTTACATTGGCACCCAGGGTATCCTCCAGGGGACCTACGAGACGCTCGGATCCCTGGCGCGCCTGAAGGGCTGGCCTTCCTTGCGCGGCAAATTCGTCCTCACCGCCGGCTTAGGTGGAATGGGTGGCGCCCAACCCCTGGCAATCACGATGAATGAGGGCGTTGGCTTGATTGTTGAGGTCGACCCGGAACGGGCAATGCGCCGGCTCGAACATGGGTACGTGGAACATGTTGTAAATGAACTCGAGGAGGCGATGACCCTCGTCGAAGAGGCGCTTAAGGATAATGAACCTCGGTCGATCGGCCTGATTGGAAACGCGGCCGACGTCTACCCCGAACTCGTACAGCGAGGCATCAC
>RCNG010000881.1_pt1 | contig 14507 bp, 14 predicted proteins | sample 2041371 | NCBI WGS metagenome assembly RCNG01 (sample SAMN09708227, study PRJNA481090) | Marine sediment metagenome, whole genome shotgun sequencing project. | biome: marine sediment; feature: ocean; material: sediment; isolation source: Sewage treatment plant 1 marine sediment (STP1) ... | reverse complement strand
TCGCATGAGACGGCTTCTCGCTCCCAGTCGTACATGGCGCCCATTGATCGAAGCTGGCGCCGCATTCTCTCGATGTTGTCCCATGTCCAGTCGGCGGGGTTGACGTTGCGCTGCACGGCGGCGTTCTCGGCGGGAAGGCCGAACGCGTCGAAGCCCATCGGGAAGAGGACGTTGAAGCCCTTCATCCTCATGAAGCGAGCCCTGGCGTCGGAGGGGGTCATCGCATACCAATGGCCCATGTGCAGATCGCCCGACGGGTAGGGGAGCATGGTGAGTGCGTAGTGCTTTGGGCGGTCCCAATCCACGACGGAGCGATAGAGGCCCTCGGCCTCCCATCGGTCCTGCCAATCCCGTTCGATCTTCTGGTGGTCGTAGTCCATGGTCCTGTTCCCGTGGGGCGAAGGGCAATGGTAGGGAGAGGCGGCTGAGTAGCTGAGTTGCGGAGTCGCCAGCTGCCAGCTGAACCGGGCACATTCGACGGACTACTGAATTCGGACTACTGATTACCGAATACCGGCGCTTGGGATATCGTGCCGGGCATGGTGGAGTCCAATTCTCTCGATCTCGACACAGCGCTATGGCTCAACGGTGTCGTGACGGAGTCGGATCGGTATGTGCCCGTGGCTGTTCAGCCTGCTCCCTGGTGGCTTCTGCCCTTGTGGGGGAGCGGGGTTGAGGCGATGGCGCTGCCTCGGGTCGTGTTCGCTTCGTCCGAGGCGTTCGATCGCATCGTCAACGGGGAGGCTGCGGACCTTCTGGTGCATGAGTCCGTGCACGTCGATCAGTGGCGCCAGTACGGAATCGTCGGCTTCCTCACCCGCTACCTCAGCGACTACTTGAGAGGGAGGGCTGTTGGGTTGCCCCATCGCACGGCCTACCGTGCCATCCGATTCGAACGGGAAGCGACGGAACGAACGGAGCGAAGATGAGCGACTACCTCCAGGAGGTTGAGTGGAGCCTTCCTCAGGTGCTCTACGTGTTCCTCGGGGGCATCGTCGGTGCGCTCATCGCTACCACCGGGGCTCTCATCTGGCAGGGCTCCGAACTGAACGTTCTCACATTCGCAGCATCATTTGCCGGCCAGGCAGCAGGAAACCTCATCGTGATGTGGATCCTCTCCGTCAGGAGAGGCACCGGCAACTTCGCCCGCGACTACGGCCTTACGATCGAGGCCGGACACTGGTGGGGGATACCCGCCGGCTTCGGCCTCCAATTCGCTGCCGTGCTCGTGACCGCGCCGCTCCTGCGCTTGCTCTTCCCCGACGGAGCCCCGCAGCAGGAGGTGGCTTCGATCACAGAAGGCACGACGACCGTGATCGAAGGGATCGTGATTGTTCTCATGGTGGGCGTTGCCGCCCCTGTGGTCGAAGAGATCCTGTTCCGGGGAATGCTGCTGTCCCGGCTCGTGCGTTCGATGCGGACGGGGTGGGCAGTCGTGATCCAGGCAGCCGTCTTCGCAGGGATCCACCTCCTGGATCCGAGCGCCATAGCTGCACTCCCAGGACTCTTCCTCATCGGCGTTGTGCTCGGTTACGCGGCGATCCGATCCCGGAACCTCTCTCTCCCGATCCTGATCCACGCCGGTGTGAATCTGACGGCGGCGGTGCTCCTCATCTTCGGCGGTGACCTCGCCGAGTGGCTCGAGGAGGCCGCAGAAACCGGGATCGTGCAGGCGATTCTGTTCTAGCCGCGATCGTTCATCTGGTGCAATGTGACGGCTCAATGCCACCACCCGGCGACAGCGACGACCGAGACAGCGACTCGATTGCCGCCTTGTCACACCGCACCGCGAATGATCGGGCTTAGCTGAAGATTCGGCGGTAGAGCTGCACCCCGAGCGGTGAGGCCACGAGGAAGATGCCGACGATCCACGCGAGAGACAAGGCCACCATGCCTTCGATCGTCTTGCCTGAGGGCAAGGCCGCTACACCGAACGTGAGTCCGCGTACGGTGGTAGCGATCACCGACACTGGTTGGTTCTCGGCGAAGACTTGAAGCCAGCTCGGCATTGACTGAACCGGAACGAACACCGAACTTGCGAACACGAAGGGGAACACCACGAGGAAGCTCGCAGATTGTGCTGCTTCAGGGGTTCGCGCGATGAGCCCGACCGAGGCGAACACCCAAGACATCGAGTAACCGAACATGAGCGCCAGGACCAGGCCGGCCAGAAGCTGCGGGACCCCGTCCGGTCGGAACCCGATCAGGAAGCCGACGAAGATCATCAGCGAATTCACCGCAGCGCTCCTCACGAGATCAGCAAGGGTGCGGCCTCCGAGGACGGCGCCCCGTGCCATCGGGAGTGATCGGAATCGATCGATGACCCCTGCCGCAAGATCCTCGGTGAGACCCGTCGCGGTGTTCGTTGCTCCGAACATCACCGTCTGGACGAGGATGCCCGGAATCAGGAAATCGATGTAGCTCACTCCGGGGATTGCGATCGCACCGCCGAACACGAACGTGAACAAGAGCAGAAACATCACCGGTTGGACGGTGGCGAATAGGAGAAGCTGCGGCATCCTGATGAAGCGTCTCAGATTGCGCTTCGTGATGATCCACATGTCCTTGATCGCGTGCACCGGGGTGAGTCGAGTGCGCGTCGGCTTCACGGTCGTCGTCATCGTGCCACCGCGCTCTCAGGATTCTCAGCGGCGGCCGATTCCCGCTCGGCGGAGTGCCCGGTGAGCGAAAGGAAGACGTCGTCGAGGGTGGGCTTGTGGAGTTCGATGTCCACGATCGGCACTGAAGCCGTGTCCATCGCTCGGACAACCTCTACCAGAGAGCGGGATCCATCCTTGGCCGGAATGACCACGAGATTCCGATCTTCGTCGTGCAGCGGATCCGCCCCGGTGAGGTCGCGGATGGCGGCAATGGCCCTCTGGCAGTATTCCTCATCGACGTGCAACTGGACCACAACGCCTCCGATCGCCTGCTTGAGGTCCTCGGACGTTCCCTCAGCAATGAGGCGACCGTGATCGATGACCCCGATGGTATCGGCGAGGAAGTCGGCCTCCTCGAGGTACTGCGTCGTGAGCAGCAGCGTCGTACCGCCGCTGACGAGTTCCCCGATGAGTTCCCAGATGTCGACGCGTGACCCGGGGTCGATACCGGTGGTCGGTTCATCCAGGAAGAGGACGTCCGGGCGACCGACCAGCGACGCGGCAAGGTCGAGCCGGCGCCGCATACCACCGGAGTACGTCTGCACGGGACGGTCAGCCGCATCAACGAGGTTGATGCGCTCCAGCACCTCGTCGGCACGCGACTCGGCTTCGGCCATCGACAGGTTGTAGAGCCTGCCGACCATCACCACGTTCTCTCGACCGGTAAGGAACTCATCCACGGCGGCGTACTGGCCCCCGAGGCCGATCCTGGTCCGGACACCGATCGGGTCTCGAACAACATCGATCCCTTCGACAGTGGCGGTCCCCGAGTCCGGCCTAAGGAGAGTTGCTAGGACACGAATGAGCGTGGTCTTTCCCGCTCCATTCGGACCGAGCAGGCCGTAGACGCTGCCTTGCTCGATCGACATCGACACACCATCGAGAGCGGGAACGCTCGACTTCTTGTACGTCTTGTGGATGTCGTCGGCAACAACTGAGAGCACCATTGTCCCTCCTGAGTAGTCGAAGAGCGGCGCCCACACTGCGAAACAGCAGCGCAAGTCAACCGCTCGGACCCCGGACTCTACGGCGTCGCGGTGCCTGTTATTGGGACTTCTTCCTGAATTCCTCCGACACGGGGAGATGAATAGCCGAGTGGCAGAGAGGGTGTGTCTCCGCCCCGCGATGGCGATGGAGATGACGCCATTGGCGGCGTCCCCGGCCCACAGAACAGGGTAAAGCCCTGGTGATCGCCGCTCGCGTTCGGCTGACGGGAGTCTTCCCTTCGACGCTCGATCCTGGTAGTTGTATCGGTATGGCGCGTCGCGAATCGGAGGCGATGTGCCCACAGCTAATCCACGGGTCGGACCCATCGTGGTGGTTCTCGCGCTCATCGTCGCCATCGGCGCCGGTGCCTGGTACGGATCGAGGGACGGAGCTCCCGCCGTTGCCGATGCCACTGAGGGCGTCTCCTACACCACCGTCGCCGAGACGATCGTCGTGCACGTATCAGGTGCCGTGCACAGACCGGGCCTCGTCACCGTTCCCTCGTCGGCTCGCATCGCCGACGTCATCGAAGCCGCGGGCGGGGCGGGTTTCGGGGCAGATCTCGGGGGACTGAATCTCGCCGCCACGGTCGGCGACGGTGAGCAGGTCGTGGTGCCCCTGCAAGGGGAGGCTCCGCAGACAGGCGGAGACGCGAACGGGGGGATCGATCTGAACCGCTCAACGGCGGCCGAACTCGAGGAACTCCCCGGAGTAGGACCAGTGCTTGCCACCCGCATCGTCGACTTCCGGGAGGCGAACGGACCGTTCACAGAGATCGAGGATCTCCTGGATGTCGGTGGGATCGGTGAAGCGAAACTCGAAGCCATGCGCGATGCGATCGAGGCACCCTGAGTGAGGCATCCCTCGCGTGCTGGATGGTGGGTCCTTGCCTCAGCGGCATTCATCTGGGTCGGGACGGGATGTGGCCTCCTCATCGGCATGGGAGCCGCGGTGGCATTCGTGCTCGTGGCCGGGGTGGTCGCGCTGCGGCAGCGGGCGGTGGCGGTCCTGCTTGCTCTGGCGGCTGTGGGTGCGATCTCCGGGGCGTTTGCCTCCGCTCGAATCGAGACGACGATGAACGCAGCCGTGCCGGTGGGGCCGATAACGCTCATCGGGGTTGTGGCGGAAGACGATGGTCCGCAGCGACCGGCGGTTGTCAGACCGGAGGAGGTCCGCAGCCGCGGGGAATGGGTTGCATGGCATGGCCCACCTCTCGCCGTCGGACCCGACCCGGCGTCGCCTCTCGCTGCCGGTCAGAGGGTGCTTGTGACCGGGACGATGCGGGCATCGCCGGGGCGAGTGCGGGGAGATCCGATCGCGGGGCGGGTGACGATAGCGAACGCCGAAGTGATCGGAACCGTGGGTGGACCGTTCTACGCGGTCGGCAATGCCATCCGCGATCGGGTTCGTTCGGTCCTCGACCTGTCCGATCGGGCACAGGCACTGGTGTCCGGTTTCCTCATCGGGGACACCTCGGGACTTGGTTCACGCGACCTTGACGCCCTTCGTCGGTCGGGCCTCACTCACTTCGTTGCGGTCTCCGGGAGCAACGTCGCTCTCTTCCTGGTTGCGTGGTGGGTGTTGACTGCGCTCTTCGGTGTTGGTCCGAAACGCCGCTTCGCCCTGGGCGTTATCGGACTCGGGATCTTCGTTGTCGCGACCCGGTGGGAGTCATCGGTTCTCCGAGCAGCCTTCATGGCTGCGACCGTGCTCGGGGCGGCCGCCGTGGGGATTGCAGTCGACACCTGGGTCGCCGTGGGCGTTGCGGTGGGGATCCTGTTGCTCGTCAGCGGTCAACTTGCCGTCGATGTGGGTTTCCAACTCTCGGTAGCTGCGACGGTCGGCATAATGGTGGGGGCAGGAATGTTCGCTGACCGCCGCCCGAGGGCGCTGTGGGCAACGCTAGGCGCTGCGACCGCGGCGCAGGTGGCCGTGATCCCGGTGCTCCTATGGCGCTTCGGAACGGTTCCGTTGATGTCGCCGATCGCGAACCTGATCTCTGCGCCGCTCGTGACCGGCGCCACGGTGAGCGGGGCGTTTGCTGTGGTGAGCGGATGGACGCCTGCAGTTGTGGTCTCGTCGACTCTTGCGAGCGGTGTTCTCGCTGTCTCGGACGTGGCCGCCCGCTGGCCGCAACTCGGGCCATCGGGAGTGGCCGCAGTTTGCGGGGCTGCCGTGCTCGTCAGGTGGCCCAAGACGCGCCCGTCCGCCACAGTGGGCCTCGCTGTGTTCCTGGCGATAGCGACGCTTGCTTCCACCGGGCCACCGACGCTGCCGACCGTGACATTCCTCGACATCGGCCAAGGCGATGCGGTTCTCCTGCGCGATCCAGGGGGAGGGGTCGTTCTCGTCGATGGCGGGCGCGATCCGCTTGTCCTTGCCGAGGTCCTCAGACGACACCACATCGGCCGCATCGATCTCCTCGTTGCGTCCCACGGCGACATCGACCACATCGGTGGGTTCGCAGGGATCCTCGATGATCATGCGATCGGGCGTATCTGGCTCCCCGACCAACCCGATCAGGGAGACGAACTTGGAGAACTCATCGATCGCGCAGTGGTCGCCCACGTGCCGATCGACCTGGTCGGCCCTGGGACCTCCTATCGGATGGGGAGGATCGGGATAGAGGCGCTCGGTCCGATGCGTCGGTACGCCAGTCGGAACGACGGATCGATCGTTCTCTGGGTGGAGGCCGGAGCGACGCTTCTGCTCCCCGGTGACATCGAGGCAATCGCTCAGCGTGAACTTCCGACCCAGCAACCGGACATCCTTCTCGTTCCCCACCACGGTTCCGCCTCGACGGATCGATCTTGGCTGGCGGCAACGGTGGGAGCCGTAGCGGTGATCAGCGTGGGCCCGAACACGTACGGACACCCGGCTCCCGAGATTCTCTCCACGCTGGTCGAAGCGGGCGCGCAGGTGCGGGTAACGATGGACGAAGGAGACGTCATCATCGAGCTGTCACAACCCTGACTTGCACAGTGGCGCCCGAGCGCGGAGACTCGTGTCATGGGATTCACCGTCATCAGCGGTCCCCGCGACGCCGGACCGGGCGAACGCGAGGTCATGTACAACAAAGTCAGCGACGTATTCGACGGCGCCGGGGTCACCGACCACCAGAGGATTGACGTTCCAGGTCGCGGTGCAGGGGAGTCATCTGAGGGTCAGCTCCGAGAGTCCGTGCAGGGCATCGTCCCCGCGTTGCAGAGCGGTTCGCTCTTTGGTGACGTCAGTGGCGTGCTCGTGATGGACGCCCAGAACCTCCTCAAGGCAGAAGCCGAGGTCATTGCCGAACTCGTCGAGGCCGCGGATCCCGACGCGGTGATGGCAGTGTTCACTGCGACAGGGGCGATTCCTGCCCCCCTCGGGAAGACTCTTCGTGCTCGCGGGTCAACCGAGTCGGTGAAGAAGCTCCGAGAACGGGATGCCTCGCGGTGGCTTGCAGAGACGGCTTCGGAGCGGAAGTTGAAGATCGAGCCAGGGGCCGCTTCGGTGCTCCTCCGCCGTTTTGGCTCCGATGTTGCTGCTCTCGGGCAAGCACTGGATCAACTCGCTGCAGATGGCTCGACCGTAACCGAGGATGACGTCCTCGGGCGGTACGCCAACCGACCGGATGAGCCCATGTGGCTGCTCGCCGATGCGATCAATGCCGGGAACGAAGGGGAAGCGTTGCGGCGTCTCGCCGACTTCCTCGAGCATGGACATCCGCTCGTCGTCCTCTCGTTCCTCGAAGGTGAAGTCAGGAAACGGTCCCTCGCTGCCATTGCCCCCGACATGGAGACCTATGCAGGCTGGGTTGGGGCGGCACCGTCTTCGTTTCCCGTTCGCAAGGTGTGGGAACGGCGCTCGTCGACACGAGCCGATTCGTTGCGTAGGTCACTCGACGCACTGGCACGAGCCGATCTCCAGATCAAGACCGCCCCGGAGCCAACCCACCGGGTGACGCTTGAGCGACTGACGGTGGCGATGTGTAGATGGCTCGGGCGCTGATGCGCCCGTATTGAGTACCCAGTACCCAATACCCGAAGCCTCAGGCTTCGTAGACCCTCACCGCGGCGATCCGGTACGTGAACGTTCCACCGGGGGCGTCATAGCTGACTTCGTCGCCGGGTGCTGCTCCGAGGAGCGCGGCGCCCAGGGGGCTCTGTGGGGAGGCGAGAAGGATCCCGGCGACCTTGTTCTCTGTGGGTGCAACGAAGAACTCGTACTCATCCTCGTCATCGTCGATCACGGTCACGATGGTTCCGACCTCGACGACACCTGAGTTCTCGACCTCACGCACTTCGGCGTTGTCGAGCAGGTGCTTCAACTTGCGGATGCGGGCCTCCATGAGACCCTGCTCGTTCTTCGCCGAGTCGTACTCTGCGTTCTCGCGGAGGTCACCGTGCTCGCGGGCGATGGCGATCCTCTCGGCGGCATCGCGTCGGCCTTCGGTGGTGAGATGATCGAATTCGACCTGCAGCTTGTCGTGGGCCGCGGGCGTGAGCCAGATTGTCTGATCGGTCATAAGCTCAGACGGAGACTGATCGCACCCGTCGGGTGAGGCGAGACTTCCGACGAGCAGCAGTGCTGGCGTGCAGCACGCCCTTGGTCGTCGCCATGTCGATCTGCTTCTGGGCGATGCGGAGAAGCTCTTCGGCCTCGGCCGTGTTCCCCGCCTCGGCAGCTGCCATGACGTTCTTCTCGCGCGTCTTCAACTCGGAGCGAATCGCCTTGTTGCGGGCGTACAGCTTCTCATTCTGGCGGTTGCGCTTCTTCTGGGACTTGATATTGGCCATGCTGGACGAACCTCGTGAGGTGGTGGGAACGAACGGTAACGATAACAGGAGAACGGCTCAACGGTACACTGAGCAGCCCCACCCTCGGATCTGACCCATGACCGCGCCATCGCGCATTCGCAACTTCTCCATCATCGCGCACATCGACCATGGCAAGTCGACGCTTGCTGATCGCCTGCTCGAGCGTACCGGTGCGATCTCCGAGCGCGACATGCGCGAGCAGGTTCTCGACGACATGGATCTCGAGCGGGAGCGCGGGATCACGATCAAGGCCAACGCCGTGCGTGTCGACTACACGGCAGCATCCGGCGGCACGTACCAGCTCAACCTCATCGACACGCCCGGCCACGTCGACTTCTCATACGAGGTGTCCCGAAGCCTCGAAGCTTGCGAGGGCGCGATTCTCGTGGTCGACGCATCTCAGGGCGTGGAAGCCCAGACGCTCGCGAACGCCTACATGGCGATCGAGGAGGGGCTCGAGATCATCCCGGTCGTGAACAAGATCGATCTCCCTGCCGCAGATCCGGATCGTGCAGCTGAGGAACTCGCCGGCGTGCTCGGGGGGACCGCCGATGAAGTCATCCGAGTTTCGGCCAAGACCGGTGTGGGGATTGACGACCTGCTCGAAGCGATCGTCGACCGGCTCCCTCCTCCGGACGGTGATGAGGATGCGCCACTGCGTGCACTTGTGTTCGACTCCTTCTATGACACATACCGCGGCGTGGTCAGTCACGTCAGGATCGTCGACGGGAGCATCTCGACCCGAGATTCGATCCGCTTCATGGCGACAAGCCTCGATGTCAGCGCCGACGAGCTCGGGATCCGGCGGCCATCGACCGAAGCGATCCAACGACTCAGTACCGGCGAGGTCGGCTATCTGATCACCGGGGTCAAAGAGATCGACCTCATCCGTGTCGGCGACACCGTCACCCACACGAGCAAGGGGACCACCGAGGCCCTCCCCGGCTACCAAGAGCCAACACCGATGGTCTTCTCGGGTCTCTTCCCGACCGATGGAGACGAGTTTGAGCGGCTTCGCGAGGCACTCGACAAGCTCCGGCTGAACGATTCATCGCTCACCTTCCAGGCTGAAACGAGCCGGGCGCTCGGATTCGGTTTCCGTGTGGGATTCCTCGGGCTTCTTCACATGGAGATCGTCAGGGAGCGTCTCGAACGTGAATACGACCTTGAACTCGTTGCGACGGCCCCGTCCGTTGCCTATCGGGCGAACCTCGCATCCGGGGATCGGGTCCCCGTCCGAAGCCCGCAAGATCTTCCCGACGCGTCGGTGTTGGAGTCGATCGAGGAGCCGTACGTCAAGGTGATGATCATCACTCCGTCCGAATTCATCGGGACGGTCATGGAACTGGTCCAACAACGGCGTGGCGAGATGGGGGAGATGACCTACCTGTCGCCTGAGCGAGCGGAACTGCACTATCGGATGCCTCTCGCTGAGATCGTGTTCGACTTCTTCGATCAGCTCAAGACTCGAACGCGCGGCTATGGGTCGCTCGATTACGAACCGGACATGTACCAAGTGTCGGATCTCGTCAGGGTGAATATCTTGCTCAACAGCGTTCCTGTTGATGCGTTCTCAACGATCGTGCACCGTCAGAAGGCATACACCTACGGAAAAGCGATGGTGGGCCGGCTCAGGGAGCTGATCCCTCGCCAGTTGTTCGACGTACCGATCCAGGCCGCAATCGGCACCCGGATCATTTCGCGCGAGACGGTCAAGGCCAGGCGGAAGGACGTCACGGCGAAGTGCTACGGCGGTGACATCACTCGAAAACGCAAGCTTCTCGAACGTCAGAAGGAGGGCAAGCGACGGATGAAGATGGTGGGACAGGTGGAAGTGCCGCAGGAAGCGTTCGTTGCCGCGTTGAAGCTGGACATGTGAGAAGAGGTGCCTGCGGGCAGCTGCCAGCTATGAGCTATGAGCAAGGCTCGGGTCCGGATGCCGAGTACCGAGTACCGGCGACCGAATACTCCTCCGCAGCGCCCGACTCTCCTGAACCCGCGGAGGCGGCTCACCACTGGAACTCCGCCTACGTCCATATCCCCTTCTGCGCGCGCCGGTGCCCGTATTGCGACTTTGCGGTGGTCGCTGCCGACGAGGCGGGTGGTTCGGCCACGGAGAGGTATGTCGATGCGCTGGTCACAGAGATCGGGATGGAACCGGATCCGTCCGAGTTGCACGCGGTCAATTTCGGCGGCGGGACGCCTACTCGACTGCGGCCCGACGATCTGGCCCGGATCATGGGTGCGCTCGCCGATCGGTTCGGGATTGCCGATGGCGCTGAGATCAGCATCGAAGCCAACCCCGAAGACTGGACGTCCACCTTCGCAAGGGAACTCCGACGCATCGGGTTCAATCGCGTGTCCTTCGGGATCCAATCCTTCGATCCCGTCGTCCTAGAGGCGCTCGGACGAACCCACTCGCCAGCGGAGGCCGAGCAATCGTTTGAAGCGGCCCGATCCGCCGGCTTCTCGAACGTCAACATTGACCTCATCTACGGCACGCCGGAGGAGACCGCCGAGTCGTGGCGACGAACGGTCGACCGTGCCATCCATCTCGAACCCGATCACGTGTCCGCCTACGCCCTCACCGTCGAAGGAGGCACGGCGCTGAGTCGTGCCGTCCTTGCCGGTGCACCGGAGCCGGATCCCGATGAGCAGGCCGACCGCTACGAACACCTCGGCGAAGTGGCGACCTCGGCAGGACTCTTCCGCTACGAGGTGTCGAACTGGGCGCGACCCGGACGAAGCTGCCGCTACAACCTCTCCACATGGATGATGGGCGAGTTCTCGGCGTTCGGCACCGGTGCCCACGACTATCGCAACGGTGTGCGAAGCCGCAATATCCGCCGTCTCGACGGGTATCTCGCTCAGGTCGAGGCGGGAATTCGCCCACGATCGGGCAGCGAGCAACTCGAGGAGTTCGAATCCGAACGTGAACGGTTCATGGTGGGCCTCCGCCTTGCAGCAGGTGTCCTTCCCGGATCGATCGGCGGCCCTTTCATGAGGTCCGTCGAAGGCCGCCGACTCGTCGACACCGGTGTGATCGGCAATCGCGACGGCCGCGCTGTCGTCCTCAGGCCGTTCCTCACGGATCTCGTCGCCAGATCCGTCCTGTCAGTCTCGCCCGACGACTGCTAACTTCCACTAATGATCGACGACCGGAAGGCACGTGTCCTCCAGGTGCTCGTCGAGGAGTACATCCGCACCGGTGAACCGGTGAGTTCCCAGGTGATCCTCGAACGAAGCGCCCTTGACGTGTCGTCCGCGACGATCCGCAACGAAGTCGCGCGACTCGAGTCGTACGGATTCGTTGCCCAACCCCACACGTCGTCTGGCCGAATCCCGACGCACCAGGGCTATCGCTACTACGTCGATCACTGCTCTCCAGTCCGACTCCGTTCAGCGACCCATGATCGAATCCGTTCGTTCTTCACCGACGTGCACAGCGAGGTGTCGCGTCTGTTGAAAGAGACGTCTGGTCTGGTCGCAGATATCACACACTTGCCGGCAGTCGTCATCGGCCCGGAGGTCGAAGTGGATCGGATCCACGCCGTTCACCTCGTTCGGCTCGGTGCTGCAGCGGTGCTGGTCGTCACGATCGCCGAGACTGGTCAAGTCGCTCAGCACGTCGTCACGCTCGGATTCGAGCCGACGGACGACCAGATCGACGAAGCGGAGCGAGTCCTCGAGCGGGTATATGCCGGCAGGGATCTCGACGAAGCGAACGGTGATCAACGCCTCAGCAGCGGCGATCTTCCGGAGCTTGTTCGCAGAATCATCGATCCGGTCCACCACGAGATCCAGCGTGTCGAGGGCGCAGCATCACAGCTCTTTGTCGGCGGAACAAGCCAACTCGCAGGCCTCTGGGCCGATCTGGCGATCGTTCACCATATGCTCGACCTGCTCGAACGGGACAGCGATCTCCAGGCCATTCTCGGAGAGTCGACCGACGGCACGAGCGTTCGCATCGGCGAGGAGATCGGTGACACTCTCGACCTCGCCGTGGTGAGCACGTCGTTCGGATCTCGCGGCTCAGGAAGGGTCGGAGTGATCGGACCGATGCGGATGGACTATCGCCGAACGATCCGGGTCGTCGAAGAGATCGGCGAGAACCTCGAAGAAAGCCTTGGAACGGAGTGATGAAGGATTACTACGAGATCCTGGGTGTGGGCCGTGATGCGGCTCCCGAGGAGATCAAGAAGGCGTTCCGCAATCTCGCCAGGGATACCCATCCTGATGCGAACCCGGACGATCCCCAAGCTGAGGGCCGCTTCCGTGAGATCGCTGAAGCCTACGAAGTTCTCTCCGACCCCCAGCGCAAGGCCAGTTACGACCGGGGTGAGGTTCCCGGCGGCGGTGACCTCTTCTCACAGTTCGGTGGCCTTGACGAGATTCTGCAGCAGTTCTTTGGCGGCGGATTCGGCGGATTCGGTGGCGGTGGTCGGCGTCAGGGTCCCAGACATGGCACCGATGTCGGCTCGACGGTGTCGCTCACACTCGCGGATGCGGCCGTCGGCGCAAGCCGAGAGATCGAGTTCCGCGCACCGGGCACCTGTGATCGGTGCGATGGCATCGGAGCAGAGCCGGGCCACGATCCGGTCACCTGTTCGACGTGCCGCGGAGCCGGAAGCGTTCAAGTCGCTCGCGACTCATTCCTCGGCCGAATCATGACGGTCGCCCCGTGCTCGCAGTGCAGAGGCAAAGGACAGACAATCGACCACCCCTGCACTCAGTGTGAGGGTGGCGGGTTGGTGACGGTTGATCGATCGGTCACGGTCGACATTCCTGCCGGCGTCGAAGACGGAACCCGGCTCCGGCTGTCAGGAAGGGGAGGAGCGGGGGAGCGCGGTGCGCCGTCAGGCGACGTGTATGTGGAGATCGGCGTCAAGCATGACGAACGCTTCGATCGGGTCGGCGACGAGCTCCATCACCGTGTCGAGATCGGAATCAGCGAAGCCGTGTTTGGCTTGACGGTGGAAGTTCCGGTCATCGACGATGATGCGGAGAGCATTGGCATACCGGCCGGGACACAACCCGAGACCGTGTACCGCCTCGCGAAGAAGGGGATGCCGCGCCTCCGCCGGAGGGGCAGGGGTGACATGCTCGTCCACATCGGAGTGGCGATTCCCACCGACTTGACCAGTGAAGAGGAAGACACGCTGCGCACATATGGCGAGCTTCGCGACGAGCAGCCTGCGAAGCGCAAACGAGGCCTCTTCAAGCGCTAGCACACAGCTTCATGGATTTGGCCTTGCAAGGTACCACCCCGAGGGCGTAGACTGCCTACTGAGAGCGTTTAAGGCAGCGCTCTCGGTATCAGGAAGGCAACGATGGCTTCGTACAACGAACGCGTCGGCGAACGACTCCGGTCGATCCGACGCCAGCGGGGATTCTCACTCCAGGACGTGCAGAGCGCATCCGAAGGCGAGTTCAAGGCTGCTGTGCTCGGGGCCTATGAACGTGGCGAGCGGAGCCTCTCCGTTCCACGCCTGCACCGTCTCGCCGGCTACTACGGAGTGCCGGTTGTCCAACTCCTGCCTCCCGAGCCTGCAGTGGCAACAGCCGGTCAGGCCGGTGACAAAGTGACGATCGATCTTGGGCGCCTGGATGATCTCGAAGGTCCCGTTGGGGAGATCCTGGAGCGTTTCCTGGCATCGATCCAGGTCGAGCGACAAGACTTCAACGGGAAGGTCCTCACGGTGCGTGCCGATGATCTCCGCATCCTGTCCCGCCTTATCGGGGACGGAGATGCCTTCGCCGCCCGCATCGATGAGGTCCGAGTCGCCGGCAGCGTCTAGGTCCATTCGAGCCGGATCCGGCTCGCTCGTTGCAGCGTTCGAGACTCAATGGGTTGACGGGAGCGGCCGATATACTCATCATCACCCGATGGGCCTTGTTTCCACCACCAAGTCCTCTGTTTGTGAGAGGCTTCTTCTGTGACCAGCACCACCACAAGTGACGTCTGTATTCGCGTGCCGAGCAACCACCTCATGGTTGAGTTGCTCGGTGAAAGCGACGCGCACCTACGGAGGGTGGAAGCCGCCTTTCCGTTGGCCCGGAT
>RCNG010000880.1_pt1 | contig 14511 bp, 15 predicted proteins | sample 2041371 | NCBI WGS metagenome assembly RCNG01 (sample SAMN09708227, study PRJNA481090) | Marine sediment metagenome, whole genome shotgun sequencing project. | biome: marine sediment; feature: ocean; material: sediment; isolation source: Sewage treatment plant 1 marine sediment (STP1) ... | reverse complement strand
TCCGATCAAGGATCCCATCTTCAAGCCGCCGGAGATCTTTGACCCGGACAAACCCATCGAGCATCCGACGTTGACGCTGCTGCCGTTTATCGTCGTCATCATCGACGAGCTTGCCGATATGATGATGATCGTTGGCAAGAAGGTCGAAGAGCTGATCGCACGTCTTGCACAGAAAGCCCGGGCGTCCGGAATACACATGATTCTCGCGACGCAGCGACCGTCGGTCGATGTGATTACCGGCCTTATCAAGGCGAATGTGCCGACACGTATCGCATTCCAGGTATCGGCGAAAGTCGATTCGCGCACTATTCTCGATCAAATGGGCGCCGAGAACCTGCTCGGGCATGGCGACATGCTGTACCTGCCGCCCGGGACCTCCCTGCCGGTGCGCGTACACGGCGCGTTTGTCGATGATAACGAGGTGCACGCGGTTGTCCGGCAGCTGAAAAAAAGCGGTGCGCCGCGTTATGTCGATGAAATTTTGGAGGGTCCGTCGGGTCCAACACCAGGACTGGTTGGCATTGACAAGATGCCGGCAGGCGGTGCCGATGCCGAGGAGGACCCCCTGTACGACCAGGCGGTGCAGGTCGTTCTGGATACGCGCAAAGCCTCGATATCCGGCGTTCAGCGGCGTCTCAAGATTGGTTATAACCGGGCCGCCAGGATGGTCGAATCGATGGAGGCGGCCGGCCTGGTAGGGCCACTACAGAGCAACGGAAGCCGCGAGATCCTGGCGCCCAATGCCAGTGACAAGGACTGAGGAAGAAACGTGCAGGCAAGTATGAGCAGGCGAGGATTACAGCTGCGACAAACGCTAAACCGGGGGCGGCGCCGAGCGCTCGCAATGCTCCTTTCTGTGGGCATCGTCGCCACGTCGGGCCAGCTCGCAATGGCCGAAGTCCGCATTGACGAGGCCGGCGAAACACTGGTCAACAACTTTCTCACGGATGTCGTGACGATGCAGGGCCGTTTCGAGCAGTCGCTGGTCGGTGCCGACGGGCAGGTGGTCGAAATATCCGGCGGCACGCTGGAGATAGAACGTCCGGGCCGTTTCCGCTGGGCGTATTCCGATCCCTATGAGCAGTGGCTGGTCGCTGACGGACAAAATATCTGGTCCTATGACGTTGACCTTGCGCAGGTGACCGTTAAGCCGCAGAAAAAGGCACTGAGCAATACGCCGGCCATGCTGCTGGGCGGCTCAGCGGGCGTGCTCGAGCAGTTTCGTTTCGAAGGCAGCATGCTCGAAAACGCGACCACCTGGGTGCGGATGCGGCCGGTGGATGACAGCAGCGGATTCAACCGTCTCGAGCTCGGATTCCTCGACGGTCAGCTGATACGCATGGTGTTCTTCGACAATCTCGAGCAGACCACCCTGGTTGCGCTCTACGACGTTGTCGTTAACGAACCCATCGACGCGAGCCGTTTCGAGTTTATCGTCCCCGACGATGTGGATCTCGTCGGTGTGCCGCTGGTCAAAAGCGACGCCGTTCCCTGATGTTGCCGCTGCAGCACTTGCGGTTCTGGCGAATCGTCGGCGTGGTTCTGCTATGCCTGGTGCTTGTTTTCGCGCTGCTGCCGGCCGTCTGGTTCTGGAATGATCGTGCCGGAGCTCTCGCCTGGTTTCGAAATTCCGATAAGCTCCTGCATGCCACGACATTTCTGATGCTGGCAGTCTGGTTCTCCGGTCAGTACAGGCGCCCCTCGTACCTGCGCGTCGCGGCGGGACTCATGTTGTTCGGTCTGTTCATAGAGTTCTGCCAGTTCCTGGTGGGCTACCGCCGGGCCGACCTGTTCGATGTGGCGGCAAATACGGCCGGTATCGTCATTGGTTTTGCAATCGCGCTTGCAGGGCTGGGCGGCTGGAGCCAGCGACTGGAAACCTGGTACGCCGCGCGACGTGCGGACAGCGGCATTGGCTGATCTGTTCTCCACGGCACCGCAATACGAAAATGAGCGTCCGCTCGCCGATCGAATGCGTCCGGCAACCCTCGCCGAGTTTTCGGGCCAGCGCCACCTGTTGGCCGAGGGTAAGCCGCTGTTGCGTGCTATCGAACAGGGACGCGCGCACTCGATGGTCTTCTGGGGGCCGCCCGGAACGGGGAAGACGACGCTGGCGCGATTGATCGCCGGCACGACGGATTCGCACTTCATCGCGCTCTCGGCGGTCATGGCCGGTGTTAAGGACATACGTGCCGCCGTAAAGGAGGCCAGCGGACATCGGCAAATGCACAACCGCGGTACGCTGCTTTTTCTTGATGAAGTACATCGTTTCAACAAATCGCAGCAGGACGCGTTCCTTCCATTTGTGGAAGACGGCACACTCACGTTCATCGGCGCGACGACGGAGAACCCTTCCTTCGAACTCAATAACGCGCTGCTGTCGCGCGCCCGGGTCTACGTGCTGAAGTCCCTGACGGAAGACGACCTGGTGGAGGTGTTGCAACGTGCATTGAGTGATGGGTCGCGAGGTCTCGCCGGGAATTTCACGATAGACGACGAATTGATTCGGATTATCGCGCGGGCGGCAGATGGTGATGCGCGTCGCTCGCTGAATCTCCTCGAGCTTGCCGCCGACCTCGCCGAAAAGGAACAGATCACCGCTGATATCGTGCGCGAAGTCGCATCGGGTAATCGCCGACGCTTTGATAAGCAAGGTGAGTACTTTTATGACCAGATCTCGGCGCTGCACAAGGCGGTGCGCGGCACGGATCCGGATGCCGCCCTTTACTGGCTTATGCGTATGCTGGACGGCGGCTGCGATCCGCAATATATAGCGCGGCGAATGATCAGGGTTGCGTCCGAAGACATTGGCAACGCCGATCCGCGCAGCCTGCAGCTGACGCTCAATGCCTGGGAAGTTCTCGAACGGCTTGGTAGCCCGGAAGGGGAGCTGGCGCTGGCACAGGCTGTCGTGTACCTCGCCTGCGCGCCAAAGAGCAACGCGGTTTACACGGCGGCCAAGGCGGCGATGCAGGATGCCCGGGAGCAGGGCTCGCTCGAAGTGCCAATGCATTTGCGCAACGCGCCGACAGGCCTGATGAAGGATCTTGGCTACGGCGACAACTACCGCTACGCGCATGACGAGGACGATGCGGTCGCCAGGGGTGAGAAGTACTTTCCCGACGACATGAGCCCGGTTAAGTATTATCATCCGGTGCCGCGCGGACTCGAGATCCGGATTCGCGAGAAGCTCGACGAAATCGAGCGCATGAACAGCGACACTCACGCAAAGAAAACTCACCATGATTGATCCAAAATTACTGCGCCAGTCCGCGCCTGAAGTTGCACAGAACCTCGCGCGGCGAGGCTTCACCTTCGATACGGTGGAATACCTTGCGCTCGAGGAGCGTCGCAAGGCGCTGCAGGTCGAGACGGAGTCGTTGCGCAGCGATCGCAACAGCAGTGCCAAGCGCATTGGTATGGCCAAGGCGAAGGGTGAGGACATCGCGCCGTTGCTGGCGGCTGTGAAAGACCTTGGCGATCAGCTCGAGAGCAATGAGGCTGCCTTGCAGGATGTGCAGAAGTCTCTCAGCGACATTGAGCTGGGCCTTCCCAACCTGCTTTCTGCCGATGTGCCTGATGGCCACGCAGAGTCTGATAATCGCGAAGTGCGCCGCTGGGGAGAGCCTGCCGAACTGGGTTTCGAGGCGAAAGACCACATTGACCTCGGCGAGCAATCGGGCCTGCTGGACTTTGAGTCCGCGAGTCGCATTTCCGGGGCGCGTTTTACCGTCATGCGGGGTTCGTTGGCGCGAATGCAGAGGGCCTTGATACAGCTGATGCTCGACACACATACCGGCGAGCACGGCTACGAGGAGGCCTATGTGCCGTACCTCGTGCAGGCGCAGGCGCTGGTTGGTACAGGCCAGTTACCGAAGTTCGAGGAGGACCTGTTTCAGACTCGTACGGAAACGCCTTTCTATCTTATCCCGACCGCCGAAGTGCCCCTGACCAACCTGGCTCGCGACAGCATCCTGGAAGCGGATCAACTGCCGGTGCGCTACGTTGCACACACGCCGTGTTTCCGATCCGAAGCCGGCTCCTACGGCCAGGATACGCGCGGCATGATTCGCCAACACCAGTTCGAGAAAGTCGAGCTCGTGCAGTTTGTCGAGCCCGAGCGCTCGTCCGCGGCCCTCGAAGAGTTGACCGGCCACGCCGAAGTGATATTGCAGCGGCTTGAGCTGCCGTATCGCGTTGTCATCCTGTGCGCCGGCGATATTGGTTTCGGCTCGACAAAGACCTATGACATAGAGGTCTGGTTGCCAGGGCAGCAGAAGTATCGTGAGATTTCATCGTGCAGCAATTACAACGACTACCAGGCGCGCCGCATGCAGGCACGCTGGCGTAATCCTGCAACCGGCAAGCCTGAGCTTATTCACACTTTGAATGGGTCGGGCGTGGCTGCCGGGCGCGCACTGATTGCCGTGATGGAGAACTATCAGAACGAGGATGGCAGCATACGTATTCCGGAAGTCCTGCAGCCTTACATGGGCGGTGTTACCGAAATACGATGACCCTGCAGGTTTGAGGCGAATACAAAAAAAGGCCCCTCTCGGGGCCTTTTTCGTGTGGCTGTTGTTTGCTGTCAGTTGCGGTTAATGAACAGTCGCAGCACGTACCAGAACATCATCGCGATCGATGCGAATAACGCCATTGACGCGGCAACGTACTTGTCCTCCGGATAGTGATGCATGATGTTCGACGTGTCGTAGAGAACGGCGACGCCGGCGAATCCGATCATGCCGACCGAAAACCAGGTGCCGAGGTTCCAGCCGAAAAGGAACGATGCTCCGATAAGGGCAATGACGACAAAGAATCCCCAGACGAGGATGCCGCGCAGGAACGAGAAGTCCTTGCGTGTGATCATTGCTGTGGCGATCAGTGCGACACAGCCAAAGATCGTGACCGTGGCGGCACTCTCGATAATGTTTGAGCCCGATTGAGCGGACTTGATCATCGCGATCGCCAGCATCGGCACGAACATGATCGACCAAAGCACAACAAAAGCAGCGAATGCAGCGTACTGCGCCGGTTTTGATTCCAGCCGGTGAGCGAGGTGGCTCGCGCCCCAGCTCAGCGCGATGAACCCCATGAGTACAAGCATCGGGCTGTTAATCATAGGCGCGGCTATCGTCTGTGCGACGCCGGACTCGAACAGGTAGGTTTCAATAGCGGCGAACGCGAGAATAGCGCCGACCACGTGCGCGTAGCACTTCCAGATAAACTCGGAACGGCTTTCAACCGAGGCCTGTGCGACGGGGCCGAGATAGTTTGCGTTTTGCTGCATTTCTTCAATCCTCATTTGGATGGTTGCCGGCAATGCTAACACTGCCGGGGTTGTTGACGGTACGGAAAATGCGATCTGATCATTCGCATTATATAGCAGGGGCGGCTACCAGGGCAGGTGGTAGCCTTCGGCATGCCAGAAGCCGCCAGAGGTCTCGAGCGTTAGCTCGTCGATGCGAGCGATGAGTCCGGCTGCCGCATCTTTTGCGGAGACGCCCTGGCCTCGTGTCATCTCGGTAGCAACCAGGCCCGGGTGCAGTAATGCTACGGAAATACCTCGTGGCTTGAGTTCGTGCATTAAATTGGTACCGATCATGTTGACTGCTGTCTTGGAGGTCCGGTAACCCCAGTTGCCGCCGGAGCTATTGTCGTCAATTGAGCCGACCCGGCTGGACACGATCGCGACCTTGGAGCCAGCGGACAGGTTTTCGCGCAGTGCCTCCGTGACGCGCAACGGACCGAGGGCGTTGACGCGAAACTGCAGCAGCATCTCATCGTAGTTGAGTTCACCGAAGGCATCCCCACGCAGGATGCCTGCGTTATTGAGCAGAACGTCGATTGGCGTGCTATCCAGCTCGACAGCGAGTTTTGCAACATCGTTGGCTTTTGCAACATCAATGCCGTCGATCACACGAATGCCCAGGCCTGCGAGTTCGTCGTTTGACGTACGGCAAACGCCGATGACGTCATCGCCCCGTGCGTGCATCTGGCGTGCCAGTTCCAGCCCTATGCCGCGATTGCAGCCTGTGATCAATACCGTTGACATGCTGTTTCCCTTATCTGATTTTGCTTAGTGTATCGTCGAGATCTATGACCCATTCGGCAATAAACAAGTTCGCCTACACAACCGTGACGGCGGTCGTTATCGCCAACATGGTTGGTACCGGTGTTTTTACCAGCCTTGGATTCCAGCTGCTCGAACTTCGGTCCGGGTTCGTGCTGCTCGCGCTATGGGCCGTCGGTGGCCTGATCGCGCTGTGCGGTGCCATGACCTACGCAGAGCTCGGCGCAGCGATGCCTCGCTCGGGTGGAGAGTACAACTTCCTGTCGCGAATCTACCACCCGGGTGTAGGTTTTGTCTCCGGCTGGGTTTCGGCGACGATCGGGTTTGCGGCGCCGACAGCTCTCGCCGCCATGACGTTCGCAGCGTACACGACTTCGGTGCTACCGCAGCCGGTCGCGGACAGCGTCGAGAAGGCGATCGCCGTCGCTCTTGTCGTAGTAATGGCCGTGGTGCATTCCAGCAGTCGCCGCCAGAGTGGTGGATTACAGTCTGTTTTTACGGTCCTTAAGGTAGGGGGGATCGTCGTATTTTGCCTTGCGGCGCTTCTGCTTGTGGACGAGCCGCCGGCGATGACTTTCCTGCCCGTTTCGGGCGACATGCAGCTGTTGACCGGCGGCGCATTCGCGATTTCACTGATCTATGTGAGCTACGCCTACACCGGCTGGAATGCGGCGACGTATTTGAGCAGCGAACTCGAGAATCCTCAGCGCGATTTGCCGCGTATCCTGTTTGCCGGTACAGCTGTAGTCACGATCCTGTATGTCGCGTTGAACTACGTTTTTCTGAGCGTCGCGCCGATCGACGCCATGCGAGGGGAGATCGAGATCGGTTTTATCGCTTCGGAATTTGCTTTTGGGCCAGCGGGTGGTCGCTTCGCTGGTCTTGCACTTGCCTTGTTGCTGGTATCCACCGTCAGCGCGATGACGCTTGCGGGGCCCCGCGTGTTGCAGGTGATTGGCGAGGATTTTCCGGTTCTGAATTTCCTGTCTCGTAGCAACAGTGACGGCCTGCCGTATTTTGCAGTCCGGACCCAGGCTGCGCTTACGGTGATATTCATCCTGACCTCTGGATTCGAGTCCATCCTGGTATTCGCAGGGTTCACTCTGGCGTTGAACAGTTTCGTCACCGTGCTCGGCGTTTTCGTGCTGCGCTGGCGGCAGCCAGACTTGCCACGTCCGTACCGGACCTTCGGCTACCCGGTGACACCGCTGATCTACCTGCTCCTGACGGGCTGGACCCTGGGGTATGTGCTTTACAACCGACCAGCTGAAGGCGCGTTCGGGCTGGCCCTCATCCTGTCCGGCGCTGTTGTTTTCGCACTGTCAGGACGACGCGCGCCACGCACGGTTTAGTGAGTGGAGAGGGTGGGATGAACGCTGCGCGTTCTCGATTGCGGCAGCGTGGCTGCCCGAGTCGAATAGGGTCGAATTCCCAAACCTCGCTCGGGGAAATAAACAAAAGGCCTACGTCGGGGGCGGGGGGGATTGATTCGAATCGCCCGGGGGCGATTCTCACCCCTACGGGGCGCCTTCTGCGTCCAAATCGGCTTATGCGCCGAGTTGTGATTCGAATCGCCCGGGGGCGATTCTCGCCCCTATAGGGGCGCGCTGCGCGCGTCCAAAACGCTGGCGCGTTTTGTTGAACAGGGTGGAACGGTACCTTCGGTACCTCGCGCTTCGCGCGTCTGTCGCGCAACTGCATTGCGCTCGGTGCAAATCCCAAACCTCACTCGGCAAAACAAAAAAAGGCCCCGTAAAGGGGCCTTTGTTTTGTTTGGCGGAGAGGGTGGGATTTGAACCCACGAAGGGCTACAAACCCTTGCTGGTTTTCAAGACCAGTGCATTCAACCGCTCTGCCACCTCTCCGGGGTCAGGTCGAACGACCGCGAATTGTGCTTGCAGACCCTCCGGGATTCAAGCGGTTGGTAAACACTTCGTTGAAATCGGGGCATTCGGGCCTCATATTGAATCTCTGCGCAATCATTAAGCGGCCGAACCGGCCTGTCGATCAGGTGTCTTAACAGGCAGGGCTCGCCGGAACTATTATTAATGTTAAAACTAGAAATAACGTATAAGTTACTGATAATAATATTGATAGGCTCCTCCGCATGCGTCTATGCGGAGGGCAATGCGGAGCGTTTCTTCGAGGCCGATGATTGGGCCGCGGCGGCCGATGCCTATGCACGCCGCACGGCAACGGACCCGGAGGACGTCGCAGCGTGGTTCCGCCTCGCGGTCAGCGCACGGCAGGCTGAGCGCTATGACGTCGCTCGCAATGCGCTCGAACAGGCTGAGGAGCGACAGTTTTCACCGGTACGCATCGGACTCGAACGAGCCCGATTCAAGGTGCGCGCTGAAGATCGAGAGGCCGCCGTCGAGGAATTGCGGTCCCTCGCAGAGAGTGGATTTACCGCAGTTAATGTCATCACCGGGGATCTGGTACTGGCGAATCTTGCTGGTAATGATCGCCCTGGTTCGAGGGCTTTTACAACAGAAAATCCGTCGACCAGACGGGTTTGAGGAAGCAAAATTGAAATATTCATTCAGCAATCGTGGTTTGCCGGCCGGTAATCCTATTGCAAATATTTTCGTCATACTCGTCGGTGCGCTCATCATCGCGGTTTCCGTCGTACTCGGATTCGTCGCCTTTGTCGTCCTGGGCAGCATCGTTGCGGTCCTTGCAGCGGCCATTGGTGTGAGACTCTGGTGGTTCAATCGAAAGCTGCGCAAGCAGGACGGGAGCGCGCAACCGAGTGGTCAAACCCGGTCCTCAACCTACATCGAGGGTGAGTACCGGGTGGTCGAAGATGACCGTGAGGACAGGTCCTAGCGCCAGCTAAGCGTAGTCAAAGCGACAAAAAAATCGTAAAGTCGTCCAGATGGTCAAACCAGCAACAAAAACGAAGAACGAAATAGACCGTAAGCGTCGACGTCGACGAAGACGCTTACAGATTATCGTCGTCTACACGCTGATTGCGGTCGGCCTGGCGTGGTTTTTCGAGTCACAGGCCACAACCACGGTCATTTTTGTGCGTCACGCCGAAAAGGCGACGTTGCCGGCCGACGATCCGGTTCTGAGTGAGGCGGGACAGCGGCGTGCTGCCGAACTTGCCCGACAGCTTGTTGATGCCGATGTAGTTCCAGGTGTTGGCGTTGATGCCGTTTTTTCGACCCCTTTTCGACGCACGGTGGCGACGGCGAAGCCGCTCGCAGACGCGCTCGGACTCCAGGTCATGACTTATGACGCGGCGGATACCGAGGCGTTCCTGGAGACCGTGGTCAGGGACTACAAGGGCAAGATCGTCCTCGTCGTGGGGCACAGCAATACGGTGCCGGAGATGATTGGCAATATGGGCGCAAGCAAGAATGTGCCACCGATTGCCGAGGGCGAGTACGACAATATTTACCTGGTCAGTATCCCCTGGTTCGGAAATACGAAGACCATAAGGCTGCGCTATGGCGAGCCCTACATCCCTTGATCGTCCAGTCTGAGCTGCGGGTCTCGACGAAAGGCCGCGGGACCTATGACATCACGGGGGACGTGCAGCGCACGGTTCGCGACTCGGGCGTTGCTTCTGGCTTGTGCCATGTCTTTATCTGTCACACGAGTGCATCGCTGATGCTCTGTGAGAACGCCGACCCAAGTGTGATGAGAGATCTCGAGACATTCATGTCGAGGCAGGTCCCCGACGGCGATCCAATGTTTACGCACACGGCTGAAGGGCCGGACGATATGCCGGCGCACATTCGCAGCATCCTCACGCAATCGGATCTGAATCTGCCGGTTCGGCAGGGAAGTTGTGCGCTAGGCACCTGGCAAGGCGTCTACCTTTGGGAGCATCGCCAGTCGCCACATACGCGGCGTGTCATTTTCACCATGCAGGGCGAGTGATCGGAATAATCAGCCTTCCAATTTTTTGCCTGCAGTTTCCCTGAGAATGATGGCTTTTTCGATGAACTCCTGGTGGCGACCGACTCGCACGTCCGCCATTACGGCATCCTGAATAGTCCGGTCCTGGTTGATCAGGAAGGTTACCCGCCGAACGCCGACGCCAAAGGGTCCGTCGACGTCATACATCTTGATCGCCACTTTGTCCGGATCGCTTAACAGGACGAACGGCAGATCATGTTCGTCACGAAAACGCTCGTGGCTTTCCGTATCCTGCGGGCTTATACCAGCGACCTGGAGACCTACGGACTGGATATCGTTGTGAATATCACGTATCGAGCAGGCTTCCTTAGTACACCCGGGCGTGAAGTCGGCCGGGTAGAAATACAGAATAAGCGGTCCATCCCGAAGCAGGTCGGATAGCGTTGTTTCTCCGCCCTGATCGTTAGCCAATTCAAATTCCGGCGCCCGTGAGCCAATCTCAAGCATGCGCTATCTCCTTAGTGGTTATTACCCAGCATCGATTCCATGACCAGGTAACTGGGTTTGATCATACCGAGCGCCTTGTACGTTTCTTGCGCGCGGTGGTTGTTGGTTTCAACGTAAAGCCGCAGTCCACAGACGTCTGGTTCCGCGGTCACCAGTGATTCTACATGCCTGTAAAGCGCAGAGAATACACCTTTGCGGCGATACGGGAGCGGTACGTAGACGCTCTGAATCCACCATATAGTCGCGTTACGCCAGTCACTCCACTCGTAGGTCACCATCAGCTGCCCGACAATAGTGCCGTTCAACTCCGCCACCCAATAACGGCCCTTGGTATTGTCGCCGAGGATTTCTGCCACTCCCGGACCGATAACGTCCAACTCAAGCGTGCGACCCTCGGTCTCCTCGGCCATGTGGGAGTTGTAAGCGGCGATCGTAGAGGCGTCAGCCGGCGCTGCATCGCGAATTCTATAGTCCATAGGGTGTGATTCCTCGATGAGCGACTACTATGCCCATAATTCCATTAGCGCTGCAAATACCTCGGTTTTTTCGTATAACAATGACCCTCCTATGCCGTATAACCAGTAAACGATGAAACCAATCCTAGCCCTGATAGTGCTGCTCGCAGTGATTCTTCCGCCCACGTCGGACGCGAAGGACAAGAAACCGCTTTTTCAGGATACCGCCGTGCTCAAAGCGGTGCTGACGGCGCCCATCTCGCAAGCCTACGCTCACCGTAATCAGGATGTCCGGCTTTACCTGCCAGGACAGTGGACGTATACGGCAGCCGATGGAAATTCCGTCAGGCTTGAGGTGTCGATTCGAACGCGCGGCTTATTCCGGCGGAAGTACTGCCAGCTGCCGCCGCTGCAGCTGAACTTCAAGAAGGGGCAGCTGAAGGACACGCTGTTCGCAGGGCAGAACAAGCTTAAGGTTGTGGCGCCGTGTCAGGGCGGCGCCAAACCCCAGCAACATGTCGTCCTGGAGTACCTCGCCTACCGGACCTTCGAAATACTGACGGAAAGGAGTTTCGGCACGCGGCTCGTGCGAATCAGCTACGTCGACAGCGATGAGAAAATACCGCCCTGGACCGACCTCGCTTTCGTTATCGAAGACGACAAGGATATGGCCAAGCGCCTGGGGCTGACGCGTCTCAAAGTCGCCTCCAACGATTTCGATCAGCTGGAGCAGGCAGGTACGGCGCTTGTCGGTGTGTTTCAGTATCTGATCGCCAACAACGACTACTCGGTTCTGGAGTCCGCCGATGGTCGGGAGTGTTGCCACAATACGGAAATTCTCTCACTCGCGGACAATGCTGACGTCCGTATTCCAATTCCCTATGACTTCGATCTTTCCGGGCTGGTGAACGCAAAATACGCCGCGCCTCCGAAGCATTTGCCGATCCGCCTGGTTCGCACCCGTTATTACCGCGGGCTTTGTCAGCCCGAAGGCGTACTCGAGGACACCATTGAGCACGTACAGTCGAAGCGCGAGGAGATTCTCGATCTGTACAGGAATACGAAAGAACTCGAGCCTTACAGGAAGAAAAAGACGTTGGCCTACATCGAGGAGTTCTTCGAAGTGCTGGACAATCCGAAAAAACAGCGCAAGGAACTAAACGATCGCTGTCGGGGCCAGGCGCTCCTCGACGAGATGTTGTCTAAAGATTAGACGTCGGGCCGCCAGGTTCTTTGCGTGCTCTTGCGGCAGCGGCCTTTTCAGCTTTAGCCAATTTTCGACGGAGTTTGTCTTCTAGAACGTACTGCGACTCGAGGCCGTCACCGAAGGCGCAAACAGCGATCGCCGCATAGTTAAAGAACACGGTCAACACTATCGCAATTTCAATGGACTTTACGCCTGCTGAAATACCCACGCCGATGGAGGCGAGGATGAAAAGCGTATCAAACGTGTCACTGAGTGCTCTGCGAAATCGAACCCCCGCAACAATACCGGCGAGGCTGAACGCCAACGCCAGACTGTGTTGCACAACGGTGACAATCCCGGCAACCACGGCGGGCAGTACCAGCGTGGTGGTATCGATCGAATGATCGTAAACACTATCGGTGTGGATGGCCCTGTAAACCCAGGACACCGGTAGCATCAGCAGCAGCGTCGCCATCATCACGTAGGCGAGCGAAAATGCCTCCTGCAGCCACGCAGGTCCCCGAGCCAGCCTGGCACGGGTGGTAGCTGTGGCTATTTCCTCGAGTTCCTCGTCGTCGGCTGAAAGCAGCGCCTCTTCGAGATCGTAAACGTTGCCGCCGCCGTACTCAGCGATCTCGCCAACCCCACCGAGCGGCAGGTCGTTGATGGCTTGCGGGAATACCGAAAGAAGCAGGGCTGTTACGGCTGCCAGAACCAGGTAGTAGACGGATATCCTGCCAGCCATGCGCACCAGGATCCTGCGATGTCGCGCAAGTGTCGCCGCTTTGATTTCCTGCTCTCTCATTGGGCAACTCTAGAGCCAATGCCAGTCAATGGCAATTGCGATCGGTTAACACGGTCGCCCAGGTCACGGCTCCTCGCCGACGAGCGCGGCAGTTAATGACGCCGCGTTGCTGCACCTGATCAAGCAGGTGCAGTTCGAGACTGCGCGCTACGAGCCTACTTCAAGGCAGGCACCTGCCATTCGTCTGGCAGGGCGCCCTGATCCATGATGATCTCGCGGTGACCGCTCCATGTGCTGATAATGGCTTCCGGCGTGCCAATGCCGGCAGCTCGTGGATCGCCGGATGGCCCGAACCAGTGGTTCTGGGGCGCGCCAGTCGTCCGTGCGCGCATACCGCAGTACGTTGTTCCATTCACGGTCGACGCCAGAATACGATTCTGGAATAAAGGGTCCGCGCTAACGACGGCGGCGGTCAGGTGATGTGAGATGCGCTCCAGAATTGAGAGGAGTGAATCAATATCTTCGTCCCCGTAGGTGCAAATAACCTGGAATGGCCCAAAGAGCTCGGTCGTCAGCAAGTCGAAATGCTCATCGCAGATGGCGGCGAGCGGCACGCGAATTGCCGTGGGCTCGAAGGCGCCATAGCGCGCCGGGATGTTGTGGCCGCTGAGCGGCGAGCCACCAAACAGCAGCTCCGCGCCAGGTACCTCAAGCACCGTGTCGATGTGCCCCTTTATCTGCTTGTTGGTCCAGGACAGCACCGGTCCAATTGAAAGGTCATCGAGCTTACGCCGTGACGCCAGCTCCTTGAGCCTTGGGAGGAGGGCATCCGACCAATTGTCGTGCACAAAGAGAATGCTCTGCGCCGAGCATTTCTGCCCGGTGGCGTTGTAGGCGTCTTCGTCTGACTGCCATCCTACGTAGTCGGCCCATCGCGCATCGAAGTCAGGGCCAATGATCTTCCAATCGAAGCCGGCATCCTCCAGGCGGACGGCGCCGTTGACCTTTCTTGTTATGGCCTCGGCAACATGGCTGGATCCTGTGAACTGGATCAGGCGGACGCGATCCGTCGCTGCGTCAAGCAGTTCGCCCATGCGTTCGCCGCGGCAGTGAATAAGGTCGATGTCATGCGGCGAAAGCCCGCTGTGGATCAGCAGGCGCAGGAACTGCTCAAATACAACGCTAACCTTCGAGTCCGCCTTGACCAGGGGCCGATTGCCCATGAACAACGCGCCCAGGGCCTGTAGCGCCGGAATTTCAAGCGGGAAATTGAAGGGTGCGATAACAACAACCGGACCAAACGGCCACCGGTATCCGCGTGATTCCTGCCCGGTCGTGTCGCCCGGATTGGAGAAGCCACGGGCAAGAAAGCGTACGCCGTCGCCCGCAAAGTTCTCAAGAAATACGCGTGTGACAACGACTTCGTTCAAGCACTGCTGCCAGCTCTTCGGCATCACTCTCTGAATCAGCTTGGTGAAATACGCCTCGACGTCTTCCTCAGCCATCAGCGCTGCCGCGCGGGCGCAAACGCGGCCCAGGTGAACATAGCGGTGCGTGTTCTTAAGCGGATTATGCAGTCCGGTTTTCGGGCAGGTAGCCAGGCTCTTCAGGAACGGCGCAATATCCTGTGTGTCCGGCACCGCAACAAACGCGTCGCCGGATATCGGGTCCGGTA
>RCNG010000879.1_pt1 | contig 14524 bp, 12 predicted proteins | sample 2041371 | NCBI WGS metagenome assembly RCNG01 (sample SAMN09708227, study PRJNA481090) | Marine sediment metagenome, whole genome shotgun sequencing project. | biome: marine sediment; feature: ocean; material: sediment; isolation source: Sewage treatment plant 1 marine sediment (STP1) ... | reverse complement strand
GGAAGGGGACACGTCGTTTCCCCTTCCACACCAACCCCTTCCTTGTTTTTCACCCCGTAGCAGAGCTCCGAGGAATTCTTTTGATTAAAAGAAACCCGGAACTGAATGCGTCTGTGGCCCGCCTGGAATCTTTGCGGTATTACCCCACATCGATCTACGGCTGGCTCGGCGGTTGTGGTTATCCCGCGTATTGGCACAGAGACACCAGTTTTGATGGCAACAATCGAAATACCGGTTGCTGCCGTAGTCGAATCCCTTTGGCCCGAGAGTTCAAACCTGGCTGGGTTCATCAAAAGGATGAAAGATGATGTAAACCCCGATCCCCCCCCTGTTTAACCACTCGCCGCGAATCGCCAGCAATGCCCTATCCTTGACACCACCCACCAAATAAGATAGCAGAAGTGGTTTACCATTTTTCGGTGGGGCGCTCGTCACGGGATCAAACAAACACCGATGAAAGATGCTCCCCATGAAAGAGAAATCGACAGAAGCCGAACGGCATCCACCAAATTAGAAAAATAGATTCGGAACCAATATCAATCGGGGTTATCATGGACAACGCCAAAGACTTGCTGAGCAAGCGAAAAGAAAAAGCAGCCGGCCTAAGGGCAGACGGAGTCAATCTGTTCCCTAATGGCTTGGCCGTCAGCCACACCGTCAGGGATGTCCAGAGCCATCTTCAACACCTTTCGGATGATCAGCAAGAGGATTCTTCTCAGTTCAGCGTGGCTGGACGGATGATGGCTATTAACCGTTTCGGAAAATCCGCCTTCGTCCGGTTCAAAGACCGAACCGGCCTCATGCAGGCCTATGTGCGCAAGGACAGGGTGGGGGATCAGCCATACGACCTGTTTAAACGTCTTGACGTCGGTGATTTCGTTGAGATTGCAGGCACCCTGTTTCGCACCAAAACCGGCGAATGGTCCATTCTTGCCACCCGGATTCATCTTGTCTGCAAGTCCATCAGACCGCTTCCTGAGAAGTTTCATGGACTTAAAGATCCGGAAAAGCGTTACCGACAGCGCTACATTGATTTGATCATGAACCCGGATGTTCAGGATATTTTTATCAAACGCAGCCAGACCATCCAGGCCATGCGAACCTTTTTCCTGTCCCGGGATTTTCTGGAAGTCGAAACGCCCATGATGCAACCGATCCCGGGAGGTGCCGAGGCCACTCCCTTTAAAACCCACCACAATGCACTGAACATGGACCTTTATCTGCGCATCGCTCCGGAACTTTATCTCAAACGCCTTGTGGTCGGCGGGTTTGAACGGGTTTTTGAAATCAACCGTAACTTCAGAAACGAGGGTGTCTCCACCCAGCACAACCCGGAGTTCACCATGGTTGAGTTTTACCAGGCCTATGCCACGCATGAAGATTTAATGGACCTCACACAACAGATGTTTGCGCAAATCGCTCAAACGATAACCGGCGGCACCGTCATTACCTATCAGGGCAATGAAATCGAATTGGAGGGCACGTGGAAACGGATTTCCCTGTTTGACTCACTGGAGCAGATCGGCGGAGTCGATCCGTCCTTGCTAAACGACAAAGATCGGTTGCTTGAATTTGCCGAGGCACAGGGCATTACGGTCACAAAAACCGGTCGGTTGGGAAAAGTGATCACCAAGCTGTTCGATTCCCTTGTTGAACCCAGGTTGATCCAGCCGACCTTTATTACCGGCTACCCGGCGGAAGTCTCGCCGCTGGCCAGAAGAAGCGACGCCCATCCGGACATGACCGAGCGGTTTGAATTGTTCATCGCCGGCCGGGAAATCGCCAATGGATTTTCCGAACTCAACGACCCGGAAGACCAGCGGGGAAGATTTCTGCAGCAGGTGGAAGATCGAAAAGCCGGCGACAACGAAGCCCACTTCATGGATGACGATTATATTGAGGCCTTGGAGTATGGCATGCCGCCAACAGCCGGTGAGGGCATTGGTATCGATCGTCTGGTAATGTTGTTGACCGATGCCCCGTCCATCCGAGAGGTCATCCTGTTCCCCCACATGAAGCCGCGGACAGGGGTTTCAAAAACGGACAATTGATCGATTTTCAGTAGAATCGGGTAAAAATGGTCGTGGAGAGCATTGGAGCCTCGCCGCGGCAAGCCGCAGGGGATGTTCTGCCTAAAACGGCAGTGCTGCACAGCACCTTAAGGATGAAAACCGATTTCCAGTTCGCTCGCTATCGCGGTTCAAACTCAACCATCACCGGGAATGCCATGTCATTTGTGACATTTGTATCAGGGCGTTATCTCAGGACCCGCCAGAAGCGGGCCTTTATCTCGCTGATCACCGTGCTTTCCATTTCCGGGGTAACCGTGGGGGTAATGGCACTGATCGTGGTCATCGCTGTCATGGCCGGGTTTGAAAACGATCTCAAATCGCGGATCATGGGAATCCGTCCACACCTGGTGCTCAACAAAAAGCAGGGGGTCTTTAGCGACTACAAACAGATTCTGACAAGGATGAAACCGATTGAAGAAATCCAAACAGCATCGGCCTTTATAACCACTCAGGTGGTCCTTCGTACGACAACAAGGGCGGCCGGCGCTATTTTGAAAGGCATTGAGGCAGCCCAGGGAAAAATCAGCATCGACAGCGTGGATACCAGCCGGTTGCTGACGCGCGCTCTCGCGAAAGAGGCATCAGGCGGAAAACATCGACTGCCCGGCATCATTTTGGGCAAAGAACTGGCAGCCAGCCTGGGTGTGATCCGCGGTGACACGGTATACATGATCTCGCCACGGGGAATGCTTTCACCGGCCGGCCATATCCCCGCCATGATTAAATTTGAGGTGGCCGACCTGTTCGCATCCGGGATGTATGAATTTGATGGGACACTTGCTTTCGTCGATCTGAAGCAGGCCCAGAAGATTCTCCGAATGCCCACATCTGTCAGTGGCATCGAGATTCGCCTCCAGGATATGGATCGGGTCAAAGTGGTTTCCAAGGCGATTGAACGGGTGGTGGACAGTGACTACGCCATAGAGAACTGGAAGCAGATGAACCGCAACCTGTTTTCAGCCCTTCGGCTGGAAAAAACCGTCATGTTCATCATCCTTGCCCTTATCGTTCTGGTTGCCGCATTCAATATTGCAGGATCTCTGGTCATGATGGTTATGGAAAAACGAAAGGATATCGCTATTCTAAAAGCCATGGGTGCAACAGCCAGGTCCATCGGCCGGATCTTTGTCATCAAAGGCCTGATGATCGGCCTGGTGGGAACGGTGCTGGGGACATCCGCAGGGTTGATGGTGTGTACCCTTTTAAAGCGCTATTCCTTTATTCAGCTACCGGCAGATATATACTATATCAATACGTTACCTGTCAATCTGAAGATATCGGACGTCCTGTTGATTGCACTGTGTGCACTGATCATCTGCTTTGCGGCAACCCTTTATCCGGCCCGTCAGGCAGCCGGCATCGATCCGGTCGAGGCCATCCGTCATGGATAACAACAACGAAGGGAAAAAACGGGTGGAAATAAGCGACCAACCTCCACCCGGAACCCCCTTGATTCAGGCTTCAGGAATCAGCAAAATCTATAACCACAGTGGGGCCCGTATCGTGGTAATCAGCCAGTTGGCCTTTAAACTCGATCTCGGGGAAACAATAGGCATCGTGGGGGCATCGGGCATCGGCAAATCCACCCTCCTTCACATTCTCGGAACGTTGGACAGACCGGATACCGGCATTCTGGAATATTCGGGAAAAGATGTACTGATGTTGGATGATAGCCGACTGGCCCGTTTTCGCAATCGGGCTATTGGTTTCGTATTTCAGTTTCACCATCTGTTACCCGAATTTTCGGCTCTGGAGAACGCCATGATGCCGGCTTTGATCGGCGGTGCAGGAAAAAAAACGGCAACGGAGGCTGCCGAGGCGATCCTGGTTCGGGTTGGCCTGAAAGATCGGTTGACCCATCGGGCCAGGGAATTATCCGGCGGCGAGCAGCAACGCGTGGCCCTGGCCCGGGCGCTAGTGCTGCGACCGGCCATTCTTCTTGCAGATGAACCAACGGGCAATCTGGATCGAAAAAATAGTGACCACATCCACACCCTGCTGATGGAATTGAACCAGGAAATGGGAATGGCGTTGGTTGTGGTCACCCATAACATGGAGCTTGCGGCGTTGGTGTCCCGGCGGGTAACCATCGCCAACGGAGCGCTACAAGAATTTACTTAATTTTTAGGGCGTTGCGTTCCTTTGCATGCGAGAAATGAAGACCATCAAAAGCGACCTTGTGGTTGCCGCTGGTAAGCTGTTTTTTAAACACCAACCGATTCCGGTACGAATTAAATGGTGATGAGACCGCTATTGATCAGGGGGATTCGACGTTGAGGCGATATATTCCAGTGCTGTTTTTTTCCCTTTTCCTCATCACCCGCACCGCCGCTGCCATTGAAACGGTTCATGTGTTGGTGTTGCCTTTTGAAATTCATGCCAGTCAGAGCCTCTCCTACCTGACCGAAGACATACCGAAAGTCATTAAGGAGCACCTGCAAACAGAAGGTGCGGTTCCTGTTGAAATTGATCAGGCGCAAGCCGCCGCCGCTTTAGCGGTCACATCCGATGTAGACACCCTGAAACAATTTGGCCTGAACGCCGAGGCAGACAGTGTGGTCTGGGGGAGCATGACACGAATCGGCAACGACATCAGCCTTGACATCAACATGGTAGAGACGGTGGGCACCAAACCGGTGTTCTCCATTTACGAGTCAGGCTCAGGCATGGAAAACCTGAGGTCGATTGCCAAAAAAGCGGCAGAAAAACTGTCCGGCCAGCTGTTCCGTCGGGAAATAATCACTGGCGTTCGGGTCGTCGGGAATAAACGGATCGAAGCGGATGCCATCGAACGGGTGATCCGGGTAAAAACAGGCGATGTGCTGCGTGCCGGCGAGCTTTCCAAAGACTTGAAAAGTATCTATAAAATGGGTTATTTTGAGGATATTCGCGTTGAAGCTGAAGAGAGCGAAGGCGGGAAATTGATCGTTTTTCATGTCAAGGAAAAGCCAACCATTCGAAAAATCTCATTCAGCGGAAACCATGTATTCAAGGATGAAAAGCTTCGAGAAAACTTAAGCATCAGCACGGGTTCCATCTTGAACATCTTTACGATCAAATCCAACATCGAGCAGCTTCAGGCCATGTATAAGGAGAAGAACTATCACAATATAAAAATTACCTACACCATTAACGACAGGGATAATAACCAGGCGGATATTGAATTTGTTTTTGAGGAAGGGGAAAAAATAAAGATTAAAGAAATCACCTTCCAGGGTAACCGCACCTTCCCGGAAAAAAAGTTGAAAAAGCTCATCGGCACATCGGAAAAGGGTTTTTTCTCTTGGATCACTTCTTCCGGAGAATTGAATCGAGAAGATCTGGGTCAAGATGCTGCCCGCCTCATGGCTTACTATCACACCGAAGGGTTCATCCATGCCAAAGTCGCCGATCCGGTGGTCGACTTCGAGGACAAATGGATATTTATCACCTTTAAAATCGAAGAGGGCGAGCGGTTCAAAGTGGGCACCATTGACGTGGATGGAGACCTGATCCTCCCCAGGGCACGGTTGATGCCCGGACTTCAGATTTTCAAAGAGCCATTCTTCAACCGGGAAACCGTCCGAACGGATGTCCTTTGGCTGACCGATCTCTATGCTAATGCAGGTTTTGCCTACGCTGAGATTTCCCCATTGACGAAGGCAGATGCCGAGAACCTCTTGGTGGATATCACCTACTCCGCCCAAAAACGAGATAAGGTCTATTTTGAAAACATCGAGATCTCCGGCAACACCCGCACCCGGGACAAAGTCATTCGCCGGGAACTTCGCATATACGAACAGGAGCTGTACAGCGGCAGCCGGCTCAAGCGAAGTGTGCGCAATCTCACCCGCCTGGATTTTTTTGAGGACATTAGAGTAGATACTCCCAAAGGCAGTGCTGACGACAAGATGAATGTGAAAATCAACGTCATGGAAAAGCCCACAGGCACCTTCACCTTTGGCGCAGGATTCAGCACGGTCGACGATTTCTTCGTGACCGGATCGGTTTCCCAGAGAAACCTTTTCGGTCGCGGGCATATTCTCAAACTGAGCGCTCAAGTCGGCGGTGTTTCGGATTTGTACAACCTGAGCTTCACCGAGCCGTGGATGTTTGACATTCCACTGTCCGGTACAATTAACTTCTACCGCACCAGACGGGAATTTGACACCTACGATAAAACCAGCCTGGGTGGGGGACTGGGAGTCAGTTACCCCATTTATGACTTTACGCGTGCTTCCATAGCCTATCGATATGATGTAACGGATATTTCCGAAATCACAGATGATGCCTCAGATAATATCGAGGAACTGGAAGGAAAAAACGCCACCAGCGCCGTCACCACATCGTTAACCTATGATTCAAGAGACCGCGCCTTTAATCCCACACAGGGCCAGGATCACAACCTCACTTACACCTATGCGGGATTAGGCGGTGATATCGGTTTTAACAAGGTCGTGGGTGAGTTGGGCTGGTTCATCCCGGTTTACAAGGGTTTGGTCACTTTTCTTCACGGGAAATCCGGCTATGTGAGTGAGTTGGATGGTTACCTCCTGCCCGATTATGAAAAATTTTATTTGGGGGGGTTGAACTCAATTCGTGGTTTCGGTTTTCAGGACATCAATATCAAAACCGTGAACAGTGCCGGTCAAATTGCCGAGGAAGGTGGGGAATCCTTTGTCCAGTTCAACTTTGAACTCACCTATCCCTTATTTAAAGATCTGGGCATTGTCGGTGTTGTTTTCTATGACACCGGCAATGTTTTCGGGCCTGGCGATTCGATTGATTTGGGTACGCTGCGCCAGGCTGCCGGCTACGGCATTCGATGGTTTTCGCCCATCGGACCGATTCGCATTGAAGGCGGCCATATTCTTGACCCCATAGAAGAGTTTGGAGAAGATTCCAGTGTCAATTGGGAATTTTCCATGGGCGGGGCATTCTAGATGCGAAAATCACTTTAGCAGGCTGTTGAAAAACGATTTGGGACAACCATTCCCAACAAACATTTGTTTAAAACAGCTATAAAATGTTATACACTGTGCCTAAATTAATAATGAAGACGTGGAAAGGGGAATTTATGCGATTTGCAGGCAAATGGATAATCCTGACGGTTTTGGCTTTCTTTTTCGTTGGAGGATCAGGCTTTTGTGCGGATGTGGCAAAAATAGGCGTTGTAGAGTTCCAACGCTTATTTGAAAATTCAGACGCCGGAAAAGTGATAAAAGCAGAAATCACTACGCAGGGTAAAAAGATGGAGGCCGAACTCAAGGAAAAGGGCGCTGAAATCGAGGAAATCAAGAAGCGCATAGAGCGCGAAGCCCTTGTGATGAGCAAGGAAATGCGCGAAGAGAAAGAACGTGAGTTCAGAATCAAGATCAATGATATTAAAACCCTGCAGAAAAAATATGAGGTTGATTTGCAGGGCGTTCAGAAAAAACTGATGGGCGGACTTCAATCTGAAACGCTGGAGATTATCGATGAGATCGGTAAATCAGGGGGATACCTCCTGATTATGGACAAACGTGGGGTGCTCTATTCACCAACCACCATCGATATTACCGATGAAGTCATTAAAAAATACAATGCCCAGTACGCCAAGAACAAAAAAAAGTAAGCCTAAATGTCGACAGTGCCCACTGAATATTCACTTCAAGATATTGCCGAGGCAACCAATGGTGAAGCCGTTGGCCAAAAGGAGAAAAGAATTAGCGGCGTCGCACCCTTTGAAACCGCAGATTCTAATCAAATCACCTGCGCCGGCGGCAGCAAATATTTAAAGCGGATCGACGACGCGCGAGCCGGGGCCCTTTTCGTCCCCACGGGATTCAAGGCTCCGGGGAAAAACCTGATCGGTGTAAGCAACCCCCAACTGGCATTCGCCAGGGTGGTGGATTTGTTCCATCCGGCGGTTCAACCGCCCTCGGGTATCAGTAAAAGATCCGCCACGGGCAGTGGCCTGCATACAGGCGATGGGGTTTTTATAGGTGCGTTCGCAACCGTGGGCGACGGCGTGACGATTGGTTCTAATTCGATCATTCAAAATGGTGTTTTCATCGGGGACGGGGTGAGTATCGGAGATAAGGTGGTAATTCATCCCAATGTGACCATCATGACCGGTTGCCGGATCGGAAACCGGGTAACGATTCATCCGGGTACCGTAATTGGCAGTGACGGCTATGGTTTTGTACCGGATAGCGGGCGTTACCACAAAATCCCACAGATTGGCATCGTTCAAATTGATGATGATGTTGAAATCGGTGCATGCAACACCATCGATCGGGCGACCTTTGGCCGGACGTGGATTCAGCGCGGGGTTAAAACAGACAATCTGGTCCATATCGCACACAATGTGATTGTTGGTGAAGACAGCATAATTGTGGCCCAGGTTGGCATTGCCGGCAGTACCACGATCGGCCATCACGCCGTACTTGCCGGTCAGGCAGGTATTTCCGGCCACCTGACCATCGGCAACCATGTCACCGTAGGCCCGATGACCGGGGTAGGCAAGTCTATCTCAGACGGAGAAGTCGTCTCATCCGGCTCTCCATCGATGCCCCACAGAACCTGGCTGAGGGTTCAACGCGTCATTCCCGCTTTACCGGAAATGAAGAAAAAAATTGCCGCCCTGGAAAAGCAACTCACTGATCTGGAAAAACGCATTGATGAGCGTTGAGACAACGCGGAGGGCCGCTCATGGAAACGGTATTTGACATCAAGTCGATCATGCAGAACCTTCCCCACCGATATCCGTTTTTACTGGTGGACCGGGTGGTTGAGTTCGTTAAAAACGAGAGAATCGTCGCCCTGAAAAATGTAACCATCAACGAACCTTTTTTTCAGGGTCATTTCCCCGACATGCCCATCATGCCCGGTGTTCTGATTGTCGAAGCCATGGGACAAGCCGGTGGTGTTCTGGTCACCCAATCGCTTCCGCCGGAAAAACAAGGCAAGCTGATCTATTTTATGGGATTTGACGATGTGCGGTTCAGGAAGCCGGTCGTGCCCGGTGATCAGTTGATCCTGGAACTGGAAATGCTGAAGCTGAGATCCAAAGTCGTAAAAATGGCCGGTGTTGCAAAGGTCGACGGAAAAATTGTCGCCGAAGCGAAATTGATGGCCGCCTATGGAGACTAATATGATTCATCAAACTGCAATCATCAGTCCCGATGCAATTATCGAAGAAGGCGTCACTATCGGAGCATACTCAATTATTGGAGAAGATGTCACGATTGGCAAAGGAACATGGATCGGACCCCATGTGGTCGTTGACCCCCACGTAATCATCGGCCCTGGATGCCGAATATTTCAATTTGCGGCCATTGGCGCCATCCCCCAGGACCTGAAGTTCGGCGGGGAAAAGAGTTATGTAAAAATCGGACCCGACGTTACCATCAGGGAATTTGTCACCATTCACCGGGGGACAAAATCGGGTGGCGGAAAAACAGAAGTGGGCAAGAAATCCTTCTTGATGGCCTATACCCATGTTGCCCACGACTGCCACGTCGGGGAAATGGTGGTGCTTGCCAACAACACCACATTGGCAGGCCATATCACCATTGGCAATCACGCCACTGTCGGAGGCCTGGTGGCCATCCATCAGTTTGTCAGAATTGGCGATCATGCCTTTATCGGCGGCAAATCTGCCGTGGTCAAGGATGTACCGCCTTATGTCATTGCAGCCGGTGATCGGGCCATCTTACATGGCCTCAACCGCGTTGGCCTCAAACGCTATGGTTTTTCTGACCAATCGCTGTCCGCGTTGAAGAAGACCTACCGGATATTATTTCGATATGGGTTGACCCTGAACGAAGCCATCGAACGGGTACATGCCGAAGTGGAAATGGTGCCTGAAGTTGAAACCTTCATCGGATTTATCAAAGCCTCTTCCAGAGGCGTGACCCGGTAAATCCTAACTCGGACAAACCGGAAAAAAATTGCAAGAACCTAATTTTAAATAACAAAATACAAATATCAAATAAATACCAAATTACAATAACCCAATCTCAAAAGAGGGCAATAACCAGCAGTTGATTGTCATTTTGATTTCTCCAATATTGATGATTGGAAGGCCCTATCTTCAAGACCATGCGGTTTGGAATTTTGAGTTTGGCTATTGTTATTTATTTGTCATTTGGATTTTGACTATTGTGATTTATTTGCTATTTGTATTTTGTTTTCTGACTTAAAAACAGGAATTTCAGGATTAAGATACTTTGTTAAGCGCGTAATGTTACACGATTGAATAACAACATCAGTGTAGACCCTTCCAATGGATGAAAAAATTGGACTCATAGCAGGAAGCGGTCAGTTCCCATTGCTTTTTTCTAAGACCGCCGTAAAAAAAGGGTTCTCCGTGTACACGGCGGCCTACGTCAACGAAGCAGACCCGGAGCTCACCCAACTATCAGAAAAGATTCAATGGCTGCACCTGGGCCAGGTCAAACGGCTCATCAAGTTTTTCAAGCAAAACGACGTCAACCGTGCAGTGATGTTGGGCGCTGTTCACAAGACGCGGATATTCACCGATGTGAAGCCGGATATGAAAGCCATTTCCATCATTGCCGGAATGCGGCACACCCACGATGATGCCATTATGCGTGCCTTTGCGGACAGTCTTGAAAAAGAAGGCATCAAGATTGAGCCCTCAACCTTTCTCTTGCCTGAGTTACTGGCCACAAAAGGTGTCTGGACGAACAGAAAGCCCTCCCGATCGGAAAAGAAAGACATCGCCTTGGGCCTTTCCATCGCAAGGGAAATTGGCCGGTTGGACATCGGTCAAAGCGTGGTTGTGGGTGGCGGATCGATTCTCGCCGTTGAGGCCATCGATGGGACCGATGCCACGATCAAACGGGGTGGTGCATTGGGCAAGGGTGAAGCGGTCTTGGTCAAAGTCTGCAAGCCTAATCAGGATTTTCGTTTCGATGTCCCATCGGTAGGAATGAAAACAATTGAAATCATGAGGCATTCAAATGTTGGTGCCATAGCCATAGAGGCCGGCCGGACAGTTGTTTTTGATCGTTCGGAAATGATTCGCGCGGCAAACGAAAACAATATTTCGATAGTCTGCGTGTAATGAAAGATCTATTTTAATCAAATGGAACCGCTAATGGGAAATCTGCGCGTCGGTGTTGTAGGTGTCGGCTATCTGGGTAAATTCCACGCCCAAAAATACCACCATATGTCGGAAGTGGATCTTGTCGGTGTTGTCGACACGGATGCGGTTCAGGCAAAAAAAGTCGCCAACGAGAACTGCACTGCCCACTTTCAGGATCACCAATCGCTTTTCGGAAAGGTGGATGCGATTAGTATTGCTGCGCCGACGCCTGTCCATTTTACCATCGCAAAAGATTTCTTGAATCAAGATGTCGATGTCCTGATCGAAAAGCCGATAACCAGTCTTCTCGACGATGCAGATGAACTGATTCAGATTGCTGACACCAAGGGGTTGATCATCCAGGTGGGTCATCTGGAGCGTTTCAATCCGGCGGTTGTCCAACTGGAAGGCAAAATCGACCACCCCCGCTTCATCGAATCCCATCGCCTCAGTATCTTTCAGGGACGCTGCACAGATGTAAGCGTGGTTCTTGATCTGATGATCCATGATATCGATTTAATCTTGAACCTTGTCCGTTCAGAGATTAAAACCGTCAATGCTGCCGGTATATCAGTGATCTCCGGAAACATTGATATCGCCAACGCCCGCCTGGAGTTTGTAAACGGGGCCGTTGCCAATGTCACCGCCAGCCGGATTTCTGCCAAGAATGAACGAAAACTCAGACTTTTTCAAAAAGATGCCTATATTTCAATCGACTTTGCCAACCATAAAATTACCCTTGTCCATCCTGATTTGAGTCAGTCCGATGGCATCATTCCCGGCATGACAATCGAGGAACTCAAGTTTGACAAAGGCGATGCACTGGATGATGAGATTAAGTCCTTTGTGCAATCCGTCAAGCACCGTCGGTCCCCATTGGTAACTGGCCAGATGGGGCGCGATGCCCTGAAAACGGCTCTGACGATCATGACACAAATACAAGAAACCAGTCGGCACCTCATGTATTGATGGGAACCATCTAATTTTTATGCCTTTACCATGCATCATGATCATTGCCGGCGAAGCCTCCGGCGATATGCACGGCGCAAAGCTTGCCCAGGCTATAAAAAACCACTCAAGCAACGCGTTCCTTTTTGGCGTTGGCGGTAACGCCATGCATACGGAAGGTGTCAGACTAATCGTCAATGCCGGAACGCTTTCCGTTGTAGGCATCACGGAAGTACTATCCAGGCTGCCGACGATTTATCGGGCCATGACAACCGTCAAGAAAGCCCTCAGCAAACGCAAGCCGGATCTGCTGATATTAATCGATTTTCCCGACTTCAACTTCCATGTCGCCGCTGCCGCCAAGAATCTCGGTATTCCGGTTTTGTATTATATCAGCCCCCAAATCTGGGCATGGCGCCAAAACCGAGTCCATAAAATCAAACGGCTGGTCGATCACATGGCCGTTATCCTGCCATTCGAAGCAGCGTTCTATCGCAAGCATCATGTGCCCGTCACTTTTGTGGGCCATCCTCTGTTGGACGGAATTATTCCAGCACCTGACCGTCTGCCAGCAACAACGCATATGGAAGAGCCGGTCATTGGACTGATTCCCGGATCAAGAGAAAAAGAGGTGACGACTCTGCTTCCGGTTATGCTCCAAGCGAGCAAAATTATTAAGCGCACCCAGCCAAATTCACGATTTTTAGTTTCATGTGCCGAATCCATTAATTCAGACTTGGTGTCAACCATCGTCAGTCAATATGCGCCGACGCTTGAGATAGAGATCGTTAGCGGCTCAATAGGTAGGGTATTTAAACAGAGCCAGATGGTGGTAGCGGCCTCCGGGACTGTCACATTGGAGGCCGCCCTTTACGGAATGCCAACGGTCATCATTTATAAAGTATCCCCCCTGAGCTACTGGATTGGCAAACGGCTCATTAAGGTAAAGCATATCGGCATTGCCAATCTCATCGCTAAAAAAGAACTGCAGCCAGAGTTGATCCAGGACGATGCATCGCCCCAAGCCATCGCTGCTAAGGTAACCGGTATGATCAATAATCCTGAGCGGTTAAAGAAAAATAAAAAGGAACTTTTAGGCCTAAGGGATCTTCTCGGCGGTACCGGTGCTTCAGACCGGGTCGCCGGAATCGCATTGGACCTGATCCGACGGCCCGTATTCAGACGATCCACATAAAATCAGGGATAACGAAAAATCCAACCCCCTGATGTACACAATTTATTGCCCCGCTTCCGAATCGGTTTATTGTTTTCTGAGAATCAAGAAAATATCGCAGATTAACCTGAGTAAACGATTTTTGGGATAAATCGGGCAGACCGCTTTAAAAAGCGATACCCCTGAAGATGGTTCATCAGGGGTATCGTTAATTATCGAAACGATGTCGTTCAGGTGATTCTCAACACCTGCCGTCGCTCCTACTTATTTTTGTTAATTTGAGAAGCTGTGGCAAAAGAAATTCCCGCTACCATAAACGTCATGGCAATCAACATGGCAGCGCTTGAGTAAATAGAATCAAGCCAACCCAAATCTTGAATGCCGGCTGAGATAAAACATTGGTTTAAACCGCTGCCGCCGGTGGACGTTCCCCCCGTTGTCAGACTGGCACTGTCAGAGGTCATGGAATCCACATATGCGATTCCTGAGGGATCAACGATCACGCCATTTTCAACGCCGTCTTCATCGCCCATACCGCCATCTTCCAGAATCATTGTAACACTCTTTCTGTTTGGTGCAAAAACGGCATTTCCGTATACTTCCCAGCCGGTATCGGTGATATATTTGTACAGCTGCGCATCTTTGGGGACCCGGGTTGAGAAATGAATCTTTACTACTGCGGTTTTAACCCCATTTTCCAGATATAGTTTGAAACCAATCAGACCGAATCCCATCTTCACCGATTGGTCGGGAATCAAATCGGTTGCCAGCGATTTAACCGAAACCAGGGTGACATTATCAGAGATGACTTCGACACCGACGATGGTTTGACCCTCAATCGTGTTGACGCTCATAAGGTTGTCTTCAAGGGAATCAGCTACTCCGTTTTCGTTCACATCCACCGAATCACCGACCTCCTGTGCGTCCGGGATACCGTTATAGTTGGGGTCACCCGCACTTTCGGCTGCAATCGTCGTAAAGGTGGAGGGTTGAGACCAATCCGATGCACCATTACGGTCGTCGATGAACTTTACCCGCCAGTAGTAAGCCGTATCCACATCGAGCACCATTTCGCCAACCGTGTAGGCGGTAAGCTGGATCAGGCTGGTTTCATCTAAAACGAGCGTCGAAAAATCCGATTCAGTACTGATCTGCCATTGAGACTGGGAATGGTCATCGTGGTCAGTGTCAAAATACATCCCGGAGACAAGCACGGGCGTGAGTTCAACACGGTCGATTTGAGTGACACTTTCGATA
>RCNG010001418.1_pt1 | contig 14529 bp, 9 predicted proteins | sample 2041371 | NCBI WGS metagenome assembly RCNG01 (sample SAMN09708227, study PRJNA481090) | Marine sediment metagenome, whole genome shotgun sequencing project. | biome: marine sediment; feature: ocean; material: sediment; isolation source: Sewage treatment plant 1 marine sediment (STP1) ... | reverse complement strand
ACTTCCTACGGGCGCGGTTGCTGATTATTCTCACAATGTGATAAACTTTTTTCACAAAGTAAACAAATTCCTTGACTTCATCCCAAAAAAATCGCTAAAGTACATTTACGTGTACTTCATTCCCGTCTCTTCAAACCAGAGAGGATCTATGGATAAGCCTGGCCAAAGACTTACCCGCGGCTCTCAAAGTTCGAGAGGATCACAGAGCATATGCCGCGCCATTGCTCTTTTGCGAAACGTCGCAAAGCGTAATGAACACGGAGCGCGATTGTCCGGAATCGCCAGAGACGCTGGGCTTCATGTGTCCACCGCTCACAGAATCCTCGGTATCCTTGTCGCCGAAGGCTTAATCACTCATGATGAGGTTTCAAAGCATTATCACTTAGGTCTTGAGCTCTACAACTTAGGAATCACTGCTTATCAATTTGAAATTAGGGATCGGTTCCGCACAAGCCTGGAACGGATCGAACGTGAAACCGAGGACACTGTATTCCTGATCATTCGATCAGGCAACGATGCCCTTTGCGTTGACCGCGTTGAGGGAAGATACCCGGTAAGGACAGTTCTCGTCGATATAGGCTCCCGCCGACCCTTAGGAATTGGCGCGGGTAGTCTGTCGCTCATCGCATTTTTACCTGAAGAAGAATTCGAAGCCGTCGTTTCAGCCAACGCGCCACGTTATACACAATACAATAAGCTCACCGCCGATGATATCAGACAACTCGCTGTAAATTCACGTAAAGTCGGGTACGTCGTCAGCTACGGGTTATTTCACGAAAGAGTCATTTCAGTCGGCATCCCCATATTTGACAAACAGCAGCACGTCGTTGCAGCAGTCACGGTATCGGCAATTTCTCAGAGAATGGATCATCAGCGTCGGGAGGAGATCCACCGGCTGGTGAAGCAGATAACTAAGACGGAGGGAGCGGTATGACAGTGGATTGGCATTTGCAGCGCACTTCTAACATGGCAGAATCATGAACGCAGGTCAAAGCCCTGCGGCATGTGGCAAAGGAACAGTGGGTGAGGACCCACAGAGGTGACGAAACCACAAACCAAACAAAGGAGGAAGAAATGAAAAGGATTATCTTAATGTGTCTATTGTCATTGGGGCTTCTTGTGAGCTTGAACAGCAACCTCGTGGCAGCTGATTATCCCAAAAAACCAGTTAAACTAATTATCAACTTCTCAGCCGGAGGAACGACGGACACCGCAGCTCGTTTGATGGTGTCAAAAGCCGCAGAGATTGTGGGACAAGCCTTGGTCTGCATCAACAAGCCAGGCGCCGGCGGAACACTTGGGGTAAGCCACGTGGCGCGGGCTAAAAACGACGGATACACGATTGGTACATGTAACATGCCGGCCGTTGCCATTATCCCCCAGATTCGGGAAATGCCTTACAAACCCTTTGAAGACTTGACTCAGATCGCGGCCGTTATGCCCTATGAGTACGGTATTATGGTCCGCGGGGATTCTCCCTGGAAAACATGGGAGCAATTTGTTGATCACATAAAGAAAAATCCCGGCAAAATCACATACGCAAGTCCCGGCACAGGCACTACGAACCATCTGGTTACGGCTCGTATAGGAAAAGTGCTCGGTCTCGATTGGAAGCATGTTCCATTCCAAGGGGGTGTCAAGGAAACTGCGGCCTTGCTGGGCGGTCATGTGGATTGCATTAACAACACCACCGCTTCGGTGGCATCTTCCATTAAGGCGGGCAAAATCCGAGTACTGATGGTAACGAGTGAGTACCGATTCAATCTCTGCCCGGACGTGCCAACCATGAAAGAAAAGGGCTTTGATTTCTCTCAAATCTCTTACATGTCTATCATAGCGCCTGCCGGCATTCCTGACACCGCAAAGGCTAAAATCGAGGCGGCATTTAAGGCAGCTGTGGAAGACAAGGCTGTACTCAAAGGAACGGGCAAGCTGGATCTTCATCCGAAATTCATGCCGGGCAACGAATATGAAGCGCTGCTTAAAAAGTTGGCGAAGGAATGGGGCGCCTTGCTGCCTGAATTAGATGTTAAAATTAAATAGTAAACCGCTTGGCGGGAGTGGGGATGGTGTCCCCTCTCCTGCCGAATTCACGGTCGCGTGATGAGGGTACCGATGGTCAAGAATCCCAAAGATTTAAAGCTGGGCGCTGGCCTGGCTGGATTTTGCCTGTTCTGTCTCTTTTTTCTCATCCCCAGCCAGGTAGGGGGGCTAACCGAAGCGGCATCTCTGCTTCCAGTGCTAATCACCCTGTTTATTCTGATGCTCAGTATTCTACTGATAGTGAGTTCCCTGCGGTTAGAATCGGTTGACGGGGGTGAAGTCCATACAGGGAGCAAATCGAAGCCCTCCACACTTTTTCTGGTGATCGGCGTCATGATTGCTTATGCCTGGTCGCTGGATATCATCGGATTTCTGCTTTCTTCTCTATTAGCCATGTCTTCTCTGTTTTTGATTTTCGGCGTGAGGGAATATAAAAGGATTGCCCTGATTACTTTTGTAACGTTGGCGGTTCTCTATATCTCTTTTGAAAAGCTCCTGGTCGCCCCTCTGCCGGTCGGGACGCTGATAGAAACCTTTCTCGATTAGTGAGGGTGAAACCATGTTGGAAGTCTTAGGTTCCGCCGCTGCCATGTCGGTCGCTGACTCTCAGCAATGTTTTTGGAGCGGCCCTGGGTATTTTTCTTGGCTCTCTCTTGGGCGCAATTCCGGGGCTCAACGGTACAATGGCCATCGCCCTGCTCATCCCGATTACATTCAACTGGTCGCCCCTCTTTTCAATCGCAATGCTCGTCGGCTGCTGGAAAGGCAGTGTTTACGGAGGATCTATCTCGGCTATCTTGCTTAATGCCCCAGGCACACCAGAGGCGGCGGCCACTGCCTTCGACGGCTACCCATTGACCCAGCAGGGGAAGGCAGGCAAAGCCCTCAAGATTGCCCTATATGCCTCAGTCATCGGCGCGCTTATCAGTGATATCCTTCTTTTCGCGGCGGCACCCCCTATCGCTGCCCTGGCCTTAATGTTCGGCCCCCCGGACCTGGCCATGCTCATCCTTTTTGCCCTTGTGGTGGTAGCAGGAACCGGCAGTCGTTCGCACGTCAAAGGGCTTCTGTCCACCGCCTTGGGTGTGCTGCTGGCCACGGTAGGGCTTGACCCGATTACAACACAGCGACGCTTCACCTTCGGATCCCTGGACCTGGATGCGGGGATCGGCCTGTTAGCCATGCTCATCGGTCTTTTGGTCATGTCAGAGGTCCTCATCCAAATGGAGGAGGGATGGAGCCATGCTTCAGGAGAGGCTCTCAAGAAATCGAGTAACCCAAATGACTCCAGAGTCACCTGGCCTGAGCTCAAAGGATGTCTCGGGACGATTTTTCGCTCCAGTTTACTGGGTTCTTTTTGTGGTGCTCTACCTGGGGTGGGAAGCATTACTGCGGCCTTTATGGGTTATGACCAGGCAAAACGTACAGCAAAAAACCCTGAAGACTTTGGTAAGGGTGAAATCAAGGGCGTGGCGGCGCCAGAGGCGGCCAACAATGCAGTGTGCGGTGCCGGTCTCATCCCGATGGTCACCCTTGGTATTCCTGGAGCCCTATCAGTGGCAGTCATCATGGGCGCGTTCATGATCCATGGCCTGACCCCAGGGCCGATGCTAATGTTGGAGCATCCGGAAATTATTTACGGCCTTTTTATGCTCTTAATCCTATCCGATTTTTTCATGTTGGTCATCCCTTTACCGCTCATGGCGATCGGTCAGTGGGTCATCAAAGTACCAAGAGCCTATCTCTTCCCGGTCATTCCGGATCGGAAACCGGGCAATTATCAGTGACCATCAAACGATTCACCTCCGCTGTTTTCGCCCTCGCGCTGCTCATCGTGGCAACGGTTCAGGTTTCGCATTTCAGTTTCCGGCCGGAGCCCATGGCCCTCGATTTCTCGGAACTCACCCACGCCGATCACTTCTTCATCAGCGCCGAGAATCCGCCGACGCCCATCGAGTGTCCGGTCACGACCCTGGGAGACATGACCGAGATCTGGGAGCACGAGATCAACCCCTGTTCCCTCGGCGACGGTTGGTTGCTCCCCGGCACGTGGGGATCACATGCATTCGGAACCCGTTCGCAGGTCCGGATCGAGATCGCCGACAAGGCTCCCCGTACGCTGGCCATGCGGATTCGTGCCCATGGGGCATTTCCGGAAACCGTCGAACAGTCGATCCGAATCCTCATCAACGGCCGTGAAATCGGAAAGCACCCGGTGGCGAGGAAATGGCACGACATTCGGCAACCAATCCCGCGGGGGCTCCTGATCGTCGGCCGAAATGACGTCGTCTTCGAGTTCGCCCACGCGATCTCGCGTCGTCAGGCCGGCATCGGCAAGGAAAGCCAAGCCATCGCCGCGACCATCACCCATCTCGGTTTCTTGATCCCCAGCGACCGCGCCTCCCTGGTGACCGCCGGGGCCATCCCCACGAACGTGTGGGACAATCAGCGACAGAAATTCTCCATAGGACAATCGGGAACTCTGGTCCTTCCATTGCTGATTCCCCGGAGTGCAGACAAGCTGGAGTTCGACCTTCAACCAACTCGAAGCGTCGACCTGTCCACCGTCAAAATCGAACTCGCCTCCGAGGACCTCGATGGCCGATATCGGCAGCGGGTCTCGCTCGACGGACAACAGGTCCGGGATCCAGGGCGGGTCAGTCTACCTGTGAGTGATTTCGCCGGACGCTGGGCACAGATAACCGTCTCCGTCTCCATGAATGGAGGGCAGTTGGTGCTCTCACCACCGAGGGTCGTCTTCGGTGCTGACGAACGACCGAATGGACCGTTGCCGTCACCCGCCTCAAGAAACGCCGAATCACCTCCCGACATCGTGCTCATCACCCTCGATGCGGCTCGGGCCGACCGATTCTCCTTTGCCGGCTATTCCCGGGAGACCACCCCTTTCATCGACCGGTTCGCAGAAGAATCCGTTGTGTTTCCGCACGCATTCGCGCTCGCACCCTACACCTTGTGCTCGGTTCCGACGATGATCACCGGCCTGAGCCCCTTGGACCACGGCGTGATCGCCCACGAGGACGTCCTGAACGACCAGGCCCTCACTCTCGCCGAGGCACTCCGGGAAAAGGGCTATCTCACCGCCGGCTTCAGCGCGACTCCGAACAACTCCAAGAGCAAGGGATTCGCCCAGGGTTACGACGTGTTTCGCGAGATCTGGACCGAGGGACCGACAGCGCAATCTCGTCGGGCGCACTTTATGGCCCGACGCGTCGTCGAATGGCTCGACTCGGTAGCAGACAACAATCGACCCATCCACCTCCAAGTGCACATGATCCCTCCGCACAGCCCCTACGACCCACCGGAGGAATTTGACATCTTCACCGATCCCGCCTACGCCGGGGGTTGCGACGGCTTCCGCCGGACCACCTGGAAGATCGATGGCCGCGAAGCACCGGCAACCACCGAGTGCATCGAACACCTGCTCAACCTCTACGACGGCAACCTCCGGGCCGCGGACGACGCCACCCGGATCATCGTCGAGGCCTTGCAGGACCGACCGCGCTGGAAGGACACCGTCGTTCTGATCACCTCGGATCACGGCGAGGCGTTCATGGAACACGGGAGGTTGTTGCACAACAGTAATGTTCACAATGAAATGCTCCACGTCCCGTTTATTCTCAGGGTGCCACAGACCATCCTTGACCGACCGATCGAAACCAAACGGCTCGTCACCCTCGCCGACATCGTTCCCACCTTGCTCGGAACCGCCGGGATCACGTCCAAGAGTGAGACCGGGATCGATCTTCTCTCACGGACACCAAACACCAGTGGGCGCTACGTCGTCACCCGCACCACCGGAGCCCGACCGTGGTGGGGCCTGCGAACCCTGCACCGGAGCCTGATCCTGAACTCCGCGGGGTCGGGCGCCCTCTTCGACCTCTCGGTGGACCCGGGTGAGACCAACAACATCTGGGCGAACGAGCCCGAGATTGTTGCCGGTCTCGGCAGCATCCTCACCCGGCGAATCGGTCTCCCTCCGAGATTGGCCGTCGCAACCGAATCAGCGGAGATCACCGAGGACGAACGCGAGTTGCTCGAGACCCTCGGTTATGTGAGTAACTAACATGCGCCTCTCCTACCGGATCTTCGCCTTGGGCTGTCTTCTCTGTGTTGCCTGTGGATCCCACGGTAGGGAGCCCGATCGCCTCAGGCCGCACGGCTTCCGCCTCCCCTCGAACGCCCTCGTCGTCCATGCTCTGGGCGCCATCAAGGGAAAGCACTACAGCAACTCGCTCGAGGCTCTGGAAAGCACCCTGAGCCGGGGCGGGCGGATCATCGAGGTCGATCTGAGCTTCACCGCCGATGGCGACCTGGTGTGTTTCCACACAAAGCACGAGAAGCACCTCGGTCTCGAAACCCCGGTCACCGAGGTCAGCACAGCCGACTTCCTCAGCCACCGCTATGCCGATCGATTCACGCTGATCGATCTTGAAACCCTGTTCCATCACCTCGTCGATCACCCAGGCACCTACGTCGTCACCGACTGCAAACACGACTTCAACCCGTGCATGGAAAAAGTCCTCTCGGTCGCGGAGGCCATGGATCCGGCCCTTGTCGGTCGGATCATTCCCCAGTTCTACAAGGACGACCAGTGGCTCGACGTGGCCCGGATGGAGGCCGAGCACGGTTCCTTCGCGACGGTGATCTTCACCCTCTACCGGACAAAGATCGACGACGACGCCGTGGTGGAGTTGGTCCGGGCGCGCGGGGTCCCCGTGGTTACCATGAGTCGCAAGCGGTTCAATCCCGATCTCGTGGCTCGACTCACCGAAATCGGAGTCGACTCATTGGTCCACACGGTCAACAAACCAGCCGAGATCATCGGTTACGTGGATCACGGTGTACGCGGGCTCTATTCGGATCGATTCGTGCTGTGGGACGAGGTCCTCACTGCGGCGGCGCCGAAAGCGGGCTCTCCGAAAGGGCGTCCCCGAGACGCTGCTGCAGATCCCCCTCGAGGATGACGGTGCCGACCCTGCGGATCCGTTCGACCTGATCCGATCCATCCGAGCACATCTCTTCCGGCACCTTTTTCCTGGTGGTGCGATTCCAACAACCGGTGGGGTTGACGGTCCGGTGGATCAGAGATCGGTCAACCCACCCGGTGGCACCCCAGATGATCGGCTCATCCGCGGGGGATCCCAGGATGTTCCGTCCCAACCACGGCAGGTCCTGAGGATCAATCCCCAACAGCGCGGCAATGGTCGGGGGCAGATCGAAGAGTCCCGTCGGAAAATCGATCACCCCAGAAAGACCGCCCACGCCGGGCGCCCGAATGATCACCGGAACGCGGTCATACTGGAAGCGCTCGGGTATCCGGAAACGCAGGCCCATGGCCTTCGCGGACTTCTGTTTCCGCATCAAGGTCGAGTCATGATCCCCCCAGATCACCACCACGGTGGACTCCGCCAATTCTGCCCGTTCGAGCCGCTCCAAAAAGTCATGAACGGCCTCGTCCGCCCACCGCATGGCGTGGAGATAACCTCTCACCGACTCGTTCTCGATACCTTCCAGGTCCAGGATTCGCAAATCGTCCGGGAAACCTGTGAACGGGTGGTGATGGGACAGGGTCAGAAAGAACCCGAAGAACGGTTGTTCCATCCCGACCACGCGGTCGGCGGCCTGGCGCAGGAAATCACGATCATTGAGCCCCCAACCCACCCTCGGACCGGGCTCGAAATCCCCGACATACCAGCCTTCGGAGAAACCAAAAGCCGGGTGGCTGTAGCGTCGATTCCAGAACCTCGCCTGGTGCGCGATGCCGACCGCGGTCTGGTATCCATTCCCGGACAGAACATCGGCGAGGCCGACGAGATCGTTGCCGGCGTGGAGAAAGACCGCCGCTCCTTTCTCCGCAGGCAGAAGCGATGCCTGGCTCAGGAGTTCGGCATCGGAGGTCCGGCCCTGGTCGGTCTGATCGACGCAGAGACTCCAGTAGAGATCCTCGCGAGCGAGCCGGTTCAGCGTCGGGGTGACCTCCTGGCCTTCGACCTCGAGCCCAACGACGGGGCCCTGCATGGTCTCGATCTGGATCATCACCAGGTTCATCCCCCGAGCGGAACCGAAGAACTCACCGGTCCCGGCGCGCTGTGGACGGCGTTCTTCCAAGACCGTGAGCGCAAGCTGCAAGTCCTCCTCCGAGACCGACCATCCCCACACCGCGTCACGGGCAACATAGACGGCATCGAGAAGGTGATAGCCGAGCAACCCGATATCCGACACCACCCGATGATTGGTGAAACGTTGGATCGACAGCCCGGTCTCCGCTCTGGCCATTTGCCAGGACAACAAGATCAACGGGGTGAGCGTCACGAGACAGACGACGGCCACCACACGCCTCGTCCACCTCCAGGGAACCCTCGACTTCAACAAATACGCCAGGAATGCCATCGGCAGCAGATCGGAAAAGACGAGCAGATCCGACGTTTTGACGAGCATGGCGACGCTGTCGGTGATCTGCAGGGTCTGGTGGCTCGTGTTCAACAGAGCGAAGGAAGGCATGTCGCTGAAATAGCGAACAAAGATGACATCACCGAAGAACATGAACGAGAAACCGGCGTTGATCCCCAGCGAGATCCACGGCCGCCCTCGCTGCGGCAGGAACAGAACGAGCAGGACGGCCAATGCGGCGGCCGAAAGCGACATCCAGCCGCCGGGTGGACTGCGAGACCATGACATGGACTCCACCGCATGGATCTGCTTGAGAAAGAGGGCGATGGCCAACCACAGGAGATCGGCGGTCGCCGGGAGGCATCCCGGACCCTTTGATGCGACGACGTTCGCGGTCCTACTGCACATAGCCGATAGCACGGAGCTGCCTCTCCTGAAGGCTCTGTTCCTGGAGACTGATGCGTTCTTCCTTCCACTTGCGGGCGAGTTGCGCCCGCGGGCGGGAGTAGAACCGAGGATTGGACAGAAAGATCGACGAATGGAGCTTGCCGTCACCGGATTCCTCACCGACCCATGCATCGATGCAGAGTTCGACCCGTTGCAGACCCAGACCGGGAACGGCCGCGTATCGGTCCCTGAAGATCTCATCCCCGGTCGAGCTCAGGGTCTCGTCGATCACTGTCCGCTCGTGGCTCCCATCGAGCTTTCGAACGGTGAAGCGAAAGCTAACCCTCTCCGGGGCCCCATCGAGGCGCGCCTCGTCGAAACCGTACGCCGCCTGGATCACGGGGTCGGCGGGGAGAAGCAGCTCGCGACAGCCGTGAGGATCGTGAAGCACCTCTCGGACAAGGCCATAGAGCCTTTCCACCCGGTAGTCGTTGCGAAAGGTGAACTGACCGAGTTCGATGTCGATCCAGGGATGTCGATCACGACGGACCACCGAACTCGAATCCATCGGCCCCAGAGCCTCCAACTGCGGACAATGGTCGGGAGCATACCGCGCCACCCGCATGGGCAGATAGGGCGGGATCCACTCCCAGACCTTCTGTTTTTCCGGGGTGATCTCAAAGACCCGGCCGCCTTCGCTCGAGGTGATCAGCAGATTGCCGTTGGGGAGAACCTGCTGGGTCCCGGCGACGGTGGTGAAGAATGTCTCGTCCGAGTAGCTCCACAGAAGCCGGCCCGTCACCGGGTGAATGGCCCGGATCTCGCTTCTGCGGTACGCATTTCGGTTCTTGGTGCCGTTGTTGAAGAACACGATGAGTCCCTCGCCGAGGGTCCCATCGGGAATCATCTGAGCCTCGTGCTGGTAGTCGAGGCCGTCGCTGTGCTTCCAGACGATCTCGCCGGTGGACTTATCGACGATGAAGACGGTATTGAGGTTGCGGGCGCTGATCAGGATGTTGCCGGGCTTGAATCGATCGTCGCCCGAGTCGAACCACTGGTTTTCGTCGAGCTCGAAGACCGAGTTGATGTGGGTCGGGTCGGGGTAGCGCCGGTCGCGATCCGGGAAATGCTCCTCGAGGTGATCCGTCGGCGACCATTCCCACACAACACGGCCACCGCGGTCGACCTCCTGCAGATAGTCCGACCGGGTTGCGTCCTCCTGCGCCAGAACCAGGAAATGGCCGTTCGCGAGCTTGATGAGATCGTGGTGAGGAAGGTCCTTCTCCCGCGGCAGGGCATAGGCCCAGGTGAGATTGCCTTCCCAGTCGTACTCCTTGATCATGTCGTCGATCCCGATGACGGCGAGTCGTCCCTCGGAATCGAGGCGCACCCGACCCACCACCCGCACCTTCGGCCAGCTGTGAACGACCCTTCCCTGCATGTCGATGAGGATGGGCACCCGGCGGCGGTAGAGCACGAGGTTGTAGCCGGGCGAGCTCGACTCCGGCAGGTAGGTTTCGACCCATTCGGCGGCATCGAGGAACGCGATCTCCCCGTCCACATCGTCGAGCTCGGTGAGATCGTCGACCCGGGCCATGTAGTTGACTACCGGTTCGGGTTCGGAATCGACGAGTTCACAACCACAGAGACCGGCGACAACAACCAGGGCACCAAGAGATGCCAAGACTCGTACCATCACGATGAACGATACTCCCACCTGTCACCCTGAACACCGTCACGCCGCGGGGCGGCGTCTACTCTTGGAATGACAGGGGCCGCCGAACAACCTGTCATTCTGAGCGAGCGAGTCCGCGAGGGAGTCGAAGAATCCCCCGAGGGTTGGAACCGCCTTCCCGGACTCGGCCTCGCTCCGTTCTTCGGGGGATTTTTCGACTCGCTTTGCTCGCTCAGAATGACAGAACGCTGTGCGTCTTCGTGGGTCCTCATGGCGCCACCATCAGTGAATGTATCCAAGAGCGCGAAGGTGCGCCTTGTCCTCTTCGCTGAGGTCAACATCCACCGACGAGCTTTCCGAAAGCTCGTCGAGCCGTCGTTGGAGCTCGGCGCGAAGCCGTTCCAAGACCTCCGGGTGCAATCGAGCGAGGTTTTCGAGCTCTCCGGGATCGTTGATCACCTGGTAGAGCTCTTCCTTCTCCTGATCGTCCTTCCACGAGTGGATGTACTTGAAACCGTCGACCACGATGGCGCGCTTGTCCGAGAACGACTCCGGGCGATAGGTGGCGGCGATGACCGGACGCACGGGCATGGTTTCACCACGGAGGAGCGGCGCCAAGCTCGCCCCGGACGAGGTCGACGGAACATCGAGTCTGAGGAGATCGGCGATGGTAGGAAACAGATCCACCAGGCTCACGGAGTCCTCGATGACGATTCCCTCCGCAAGGTGTCCCTGCCAGGCGAGGATCAACGGCACGTGCAGCAGCGAGTCGTAGAGCTGGCTGATGTGACCGACGTGGTCGTGGTTGCCGAGTCCCTCACCGTGATCCGACACGAAGATCACCAGGGTGTTGTCCATCAGCCCCCGCTCTTCGAGCCCGGCCAAGAGCCGGCCGAACTGGAGATCGACGAACTCGGTCTCACCGGCATAGGCGTCGCGGATCTCCGGCTTACTCAGGAGCTTCTTGCACGACACCAGCATGCCGGTCTTCACGGCCGTGCCGGCTGGGTTGTTCAGTCTCACCGACGCCGGGAACTCTGACTCGTAGGTGGTCCGATCCATGCGTCGGGGGATCACGTTCCAACCCTCGATGGCTTCGACACTGATCGCGGTGTCGTCGATGAGCAGATTGTCGACTCGATACACGCGACCCGGTTCCTCGTCGCGGGGCACGAACTCCAAAACGCTGTCTCCCGCCGGCAGCTCGAGATCATAGCGATACCCGCGTCCGCCGGCATCGATCTCGCCGACGAAATCACCATCGAGCCGCAGTTCGAAACGGGCATAGTTCTCACCCGTGGGCGCATAGGGCTCGTGTGGGTCCGAGTAGTGGACCCAGAGGAGGTACGGCTCACTCAGCGATTCCCCGGCGATCTCGAGGGCCTCGTCGGTGACCTCACCGGCATCCTTCAGCCAGTCACGAGGAAAGGCGTCGCCATAGACATCGAATCCTCGGTCAAAACCGAACTGGCGCTGGAGAACACCGAGACTGATCACCGCCGCGGTCCTGCGGCCGGACGCCTGCAACGTTTCGGCCAGGGTCGGAAAGCTCGCCCGCAGCTCCTGCGCGTTGTTCCGCACACCGTGCTCCATGGGCAGCAACGAGGTGAAGAGCGACGCGTGACTCGGCCCGGTGATGGGAATGTGTGAACGAGCTCGGCTGAAACGCACGCCGCGTGCGGCGAGGGCGTCGATGTTTGGGGTGTTCACTTGGGCCCCGTAGGCGCCGACGTAGTCGGCGCGCAACGTGTCGACCACTACGAGCAAAACGCTGGTGGAGTCTTCAGCGACATCGCCACCGCCGAGAATTCGGGGAGTGTGAAAAACCAGCGCCGCGCCGTCGGGGCCGTCTCCGGTGGTTGCCAGACCCAATTCGACGACGTCCTCGGCCCTGATTTCGAAACGCACGCGATCACCGGCCGCGATGGCGGGGTCCAAGACCACCGATTCGGTCGTCGGTTCGCCCGGTCTCGCGACCCAGACTCGGCCACGAAGGTCCGATTCCCCAGCCGGCTCGGCCACCAACCCGAGGTCAAGCACTGCGTCCTTGGGCACCCGCAACCGATAGCGCAATCCGGATCCTGGAGGAATCAACAAGTCGCCGTCTTTGGCCACCGGATCGCGCATGGCCTCCGGTCTCTCGGCCCGAGGCGGCCCGAAACTGATCCACTCGAAAGCGGCCGCAAGTGTTCTCCGATCGGTGTTGTTCGGCAGGTGATCGGCCGGCGCCGCAGCCCACGAGAAGCGAAGGTCAACCCGATTCGAACCGGTCCTGACCGTCCCCTCGCTCAGAGGAAACGAGTAATCGTGGAACCCCGGCCTAAGAACCGTGTCCCCGACCTCGCGGCCGTTGACCACCACCGAGAGACCTTGCTCCGGCGAACCGTCCCACTGGAAAGGGCGGCACCGCATCCGGAGTTGTCGAATCTCGGCGTCCAGGACCGTTGTTTCGACCACCGCACGATCGGCGGCCGCCCAGGCGAAGCTCGCCCCGGAACCCGGATCGATCTCCGAATCGCTCCAACCATCGACCATTGCATCCGCCGACTCGATCGCACCGATATCAACCAACGGTGCGTGGCGCACGACTGCCGCTGATTTCGCTCGTTCGGCGAGATCGTGGATCACCCGTGTGGCCCCCGGGCCTGAGGTGTGTTTCTTGAGTCCGGGAGGACGGTCGCCACAACCGGCCAGGACAGCCACGCCGGCACAGGACACCAATACGAGAAGAGATCGACTGCGCATGTCGGCGTAGTGTAACTGTACCCATTGAGTCAATAAAGCCCGGTGGAACCGACCCTCATCAAATCCTTGCGGGTGGGACGTCTTCACGCCCACAAGACGTGGCGCTACAAAACGGCGTCCGCCCTTGTAGCGCAGGCGTCCCGCCTGCGATGGGCTGCTCACCGGTGCGGTTTGGCTCCATCGCCCACGGGATCAGGATGACATGTTCGACGGATGCCCATACACTCGATCCACAATGAACACCACGAGACTCACCCTCGAAGTCCTTCACGACGAGTTCGCCATCTGTCGGCTTGCGGTCGACGCCCCGGTGCCCAACTGGACCTGGGCAGGCGAGCTGACCAGCATCACCAGCACCGACGACGAGTTGTCGCTGGTCTGCGCCGCCGATTCGGTTCCCGCCGAGATCACGCATACCGCCGGTTGGCGCGCTCTGAAGGTCCGTGGGCCGCTGGAATTCAGCCTGATCGGAATCCTCGCGGGCCTGTCAACAGTCCTCGCCGACGCCGGCATCTCCATCTTTGCCATCTCGACCTACGACACCGACTACATTCTGGTGCACGGCGACCAACTCGAATTGGCGCTGGACAGGCTGAAGGCCGCGGGCTACGGGGTCGAGTGAAGCCACCTCCACTGGGCGAGCGTCTGCAGACTATGGGTCGGGCGCGTCCGGATCTGATCGCCGTCACGCTCCTGCTCGCGGTTTCATTGGCGATTCGAGTGCGGCACCTGTCTCGCCCGTTTCACGGTGACGAGCTGATCACTCTGAGCAATATGGTCCTCGGTCGAGGATTCAGCGGGATCATCCTGGGGCCCTTTGACAGCAACAATCACGTGCTCAACTCGCTGATCATGAAGACCGTCTATCTCGGAGCCGGCGAGATCCCGGCACTGATGCGTCTACCCAATCTAATCTTCGTTCTTCTCGCCATTGTGATGCTCTACCTGGTGTGCTCAAGAGAATTCGGACGCCCCACGGCGTTTGCCGCCGCACTGATGCTCGGTCTTCATCCGGCAGCCGTTCTGTTTTCGGTGTCCGGTCGGGGATATGCGGGCATGATCCTGTTCACCTTGATCTCGAGCGTCGCTTTTCTTCAGACTGTCCAATCGTTTTCCTGGTGGCGATGGCTTCTCTGCATGGTGACCGGCGTGCTGGCCGGGGCCGCCCACCTCTTCTCGGTGAACGTGCTCATCGCCCAGATTCTGCTGGCTGCTCTTCTCGCCGCGAGTCCCGGAGAAAACCGATCGACGGTCCACCGGGGGCTCAC